>Ga0224723_1001993_pt1 | contig 11663 bp, 11 predicted proteins | sample Balambano_FR2_Me_FD_161647 | JGI IMG/M metagenome (GOLD analysis project Ga0224723, IMG submission 161647) | Freshwater sediment microbial communities from Lake Towuti, South Sulawesi, Indonesia - Balambano_FR2_MetaG | ecosystem: Environmental > Aquatic > Freshwater > Lake > Sediment | place...
GACCGCCGGCTTGGTGATCTTGTCCCAGCTGGCCAGCATCGCCTGCCGCCAGGAGTTGCCGGCATAGTTGTTCGACAGCGCAATCCGCTTGTCCGAGGTATCGGCGATCGCCCCGCCCGCGGCACAGGCGAGCGACACCGTCAGCAACAGCAGTCCTGCAGATTTCATCTTGTCCTCCCAATCGCGCCGGCGCTTCCGGCCGGACGCAGCGTGTTCCATTTCATCGGGCCGGGATCCGCTGTCCCGCCAGCCGCCTGCGCGCACCCGACGCGGCGACAATGCGATATATCGGTTCTGCTGTATAGGTTTTTTGCAGCGGCCCGGGGCCGGTGCCGCGGTTATCCGGCCGAGCCGGCGATGGCCAGCGCGCGCTCGATCTGTTTGCCGAGCGCGGTCTGCGCGGGCCCCGCGTGGTCGCATGTTCCGCTGCGGCGCGCCTGCGCCCGACGCCGCATGTGATCGCCCCGCGCTGCCCGGCGGCGGCGACCCTCACCGCCTCGGCCCTGTCCTGCCGCGCGTTCGGCACGGCATGCGCCAGCCCGCGCGCCGCCCGCGCGCGCCTCCGGCGCCCCCTGACCGTCCGCCCGCCGCCGCGAGGCGGCGCCTCAGTGCGCGCCCGAGAGCACCAGCGTGCGCGCCGGGGCCAGGACGAGGTTGATCCGGAGCAGGACCGCATGCACAACGCCCACCGCGTCGATCGCGTGGAGCGTGAGCCAGGTCAGTCCGCTCATTTCCTCGTCGCTGTGCAGCCGGTCGTAATTGCTGGTATAGGCCATCACCTGGCAGGTGCTGCCCGGCATCACGCCCGTGACCCCGCCGGCATAGAGCGGCTCCAGATAGACCGTGATCGACCCCGGGGTGGTGACCGAGGCGGGATCGACCAGAAGGTCGGACTGGCGCAGCTGGCCCGACGAAATGACGTCCTGGATCTCGGTCACGATCATCGGGAACACCCGGAAGGGGGTCGAGGCGCAGGTCATCTCGGCCAGCATGCCGACCCTGAGCACGCCGGCGGCGATCTGCGGGAACCCCGCCTGGAACGCCGTCCGCCCGGCCTCGCGCGGGATCAGGATGCCGGCCGGACGCAGCATCGGGTTGACGTAGTCGCCGACGCGGAGCGTGAACTGCTCCATCATGCCGTCGACGCCGGCATAGACGGTCATCTTCTCCAGCGCGGCCTCCGCCTCTTCCAGCTGCGCCACTGCGCTGTCCCGTTCGGCGGGCAGCACCGCATTGACGGTGGCTTCGAGCGTGGTCTTGGCGGATTCAGCCGAGGCCAGCGCGCCCTCCCGCCCGGCGACGAGATTCTGCAGCCGCTCGATCTCGCGCTCGGGCACGACATCGGGATTGCGCTGGCGGAGTTCCGCCTTGGTGTCGAGTTCGTCCTGCGCCTGCCGGAGCGCGCTCTCGGCCTCGGCGATGCGGCCTTCGGCGGTCGTGACGTCGGTCCGCGCCAGAACGATCTGGGCCTCGGTCTCGGCGACCCGCTGGCGGGCGGTCTCGACCGCCGCCTCCTGCACCGTGCTGTCGAGCCGGAACAGCGGCTGGCCGGCCGTGACCTCCTCGCTCAGGCCCACATAGACCTCGACCACGCGGCCCCCGGTCTCGGGCAGGACTGGAATGGTGCGGTAGAAGGAAGTGACGTTCGTGGTTCCGGGATGGAAGTAAAAGACGAGGGTGATCAGGCTGATGGTCAGCAGCAGACAGCCGGTGATGCCCCAGCGGAGCTCGTACCAGACGGTGTAGAGCGTGATCTCGCGGCCGAACCTCTTGCCCTGCGCGAAGCGGCGGAAAAGGTAGTCGGGCAGGATGGTGACGAGCGAGCAGAGCAGGATTTCCAGCATCGCTCAGCGCTCCGCATCGCCCGGCCGCACCGTCCCGGCGGCGTCGGCAGGGAGCGTAACCGCGGGCGGCGGGCCGGCCACCACCTCGGGTGGCGGGGCGGGTCTGGCACGGTTCACGATCCCGGTCATGGCGCCGGCGATGGTCTCGAGCGGGCTCTGGTAGTCCGGCAGCCGGATCAGCGCCAGGATCAAGGCGGCGAACCAGAAGTTCGGATTGTGGGTGAAGAGCGCGATCAGGCCGAGCACCGCCACGATCTCGAACTGCATCTTGTTGGGGTTCTTGTGCGCCAGCCGCTCCGGCAGCGAATGCAGCTTGAAGTAGAACACGCCGAGCAGAAGGAACAGCGCGATGACGAACACGATCATCGCGTTCAGAAGCACGTCGGTCTGGCCGGGTGCGGTGATGAAGAAGGGCACATGGCGCGGGGCCAGCGCATGCAGGGTTCCGTCCATGTCTGTCCTCGCTGGGGGGATCGCGGGTCGCCCGATTGTTCTCGGAGTCTAGATCACATCCGGCCCGGAAGGCCAGCGGGCAATGGCCACCCGCCGCCGCGGATGGCGCCTGCGTCGCCCGGTCAGGCGGTGTGGCCGATCCGCCGCCACAGGATGATCGCGGCCGCGGCGATCGCGGTCAGGGCGACCAGCGTCAGCATCAGCGCCGACTGGTCGAGCCAGGCGATCGCCGGCACGAGCAGGGCCATGACGGCGCCGTTGATGCAGAGCCGAACCGAAGCGGTATGGACCCCGGCAACGAAGGTGCCGAGCGCCAGCTGGAACAGCACGAGAAGGCTCGTCGAGTCGGAGTTCAGAAGCGCCTGCACGCTTGGCAGAAAGACCATGTTCATCGCGATCAGGAAGGCGCCCCAGTGCAGCACCTGGGTCCAGACCAGCCGCCAGTGCGCCCCGCCCGCGCTGTGCCGCCAGCCGCTGACGATGCAGACGGCGGCGATGAAGACGGCGACCGCATCCCAATAGTGGACGATCGGCTGGCGCATCATGCTGACATAGCCGGCGCCGAGCGCGGTCAGCGCGAGGATGGCGAGATACGGCAGTTCGCGCAGCCAGAACGATGTAGCGGCGCGATGGCCCGGGGTGGCGTGGTCCGTTCCGCTCATGTCCGCCCTCCGGGTTCCCGGCTGCAGCAGTCTAGGCCGCAGCGGGGCGCTAATCCAGCCTTCTGCGCCGGCTTCGACAATCCGGGCTCCGGTCCCGGTCGGTCAGTAGGTCGCACGCCCGCCGCTCAGGTCGAACACCGCGCCGGTGGTGAAGGAATTCTCGGCCGAGCAGAGCCAGGCGATCATCGCCGCCGCCTCGGTCAGTTCGAGGAACCGCCCGCGCGGGATCTTCGCCAGCATGTAGGCGATGTGCTCTTCGGTGATCTGCTCGAAAATGCGGGTCCGGGCGGCGGCGGGGGTGACGCAGTTCACCGCGATGTCTTGGCCGGCATGTTCCTTGCCGAGGCTCTTGGTCAGCGCGATCACCCCGGCCTTGGAGGCGGAATAGGCGGCAGCGTTCGGGTTGCCCTCCTTGCCGGCGATCGAGGCGATGGTGACGATCCGCCCGTAGCCGCGCGCCACCATGCCGGGCAGGACCGCCCGGCAGCAATGGAAGGTGCCGTGCAGGTTGACGGCAACGATCCGATGCCAGTCGGCGACCGGATAGGTCAGCGTCGGCCGGGTCGGGCCCGAGATGCCGGCGCTCGTCACCAGGATATCGACCGGGCCCGCCGCTTCGGCCGCCGCGGCGACGGCCGCGTCGTCGGTCACGTCCAGCGCCCGTCCGACCGCCCCCTGGCCCAGTCGCGCGGCCGCCGCCTCGGCCAGGGGGCCGTCCATGTCCCACAGGATCGGCCGCGCGCCCGAGGCGGCCAGCCGCTCGGCCACCGCCAGCCCGATGCCCTGCGCGCCGCCGGTCACGACCGCCACGCGGCCGGCGAGATCATAGCTGTTCATGTCCGTTCTCCCTCGTCACTGCGCCCCCGGGCCGCCGCCGGATCGGGCGTGCGGTAGAGCGTCCGGCCCTTGGCGCGGATCTCGACCTCGACCAGATAGGGCCGCATGCCGTCGGGGCTGGCGCCGATGCCGAGGCCCGGCCGGTCGGGCAGCACGATCTCGCCGTTCGCGTCGGGCCGGAGGTGGCCGTCCGACAGCGCCAGCGCAACCGGCTTTGGCGCGACCGGATATTCGCAGATCCGGTGATCGGCCAGCCCCGCATAGGGCTGCAGCGATGCCGCCAGCGCCAGGTGCGAGGTGAAGGTGTGGTTCACATAGGTGACGCCGCGCGCCGCCGCATGGTCGGCCACCTGCTTCGCCGGGCCGATGCCGCCGATCCGGCCACAGTCGATCTGGATGTAGCCGGTCCGGCCGTAGTCGATCAGGTGGCGCGCCATGAACGGGTTGTGCGCGCCCTCGCCGCCCGCCAGCGCAACCGGGCTTTGCGCTGCGAGCGCGCCGTAGGCCTCGTAGGCATGGGCGGCGAAGGGCTCTTCCAGCCAGGTCGCGCGCGCCGCGACCAGCGCCGGCAGGCGCAAGGCCGCCGCCGCGACATCCTCGCGCCAGATCTGCCCGGCATCGACCAGAAGGATGCCCTCGGGCCCCAACCCCTCGCGCGCCGCCGCCACCTGATCGGCATCGGCCTGCACGCTGCCGCGCCCGTAGGGCCCCCAACCGCACTTGATCGCGCGGAACCCCGCCGCCGCTGCGGCCCTTGCGTGGGCCAGCGTCTCCTCGGGCGTGTCGCCGAACAGCATCGAGGCATAGGGCGTCTTGGGAAAGGCGCGGGGGTAGCCCAGCATCCGCCAGACCGGCTCGTCGCGCACCCGGCCGAGCAGATCCCACATCGCCATCTCGATCCCCGAGAAGGTGTGCGGCGTCTGCAACAGGTCCATGCTGTTGAGGTCGAGCTCGGCGGCGATGCGGGCGATGTCGGCCGGTCCGGTCAGAGCCTGCCCCAGCACCGTTTCCGCGACCGGGCGGCAGGCGCCATGCGATTTCGGCGTGACGAAGGCCGCGATCGACACCAGCGGCGAGGCCTCGCACTCGCCCCAGCCGATCCGGCCGCCGGCGGCCAGCCGCACCACCAGCGCATCCTGGCTGCCGTCGCCCTCGTCGGTGACGACCGGCATCGACAGGTAGAAGAAATCGACCGCCTCGATCCGCATCGCGCGGCGCCCCCCGCAGGGCGCATCGCGGCGTGCCCCGCCCGTTCCGCCCGTCCGGATGCCGGTGCGGCAGTTCACGCGACGATACGGAGGCCCGCCAAGGCTGTCAACGCGGGCCCGCCCGGCACCGCGGCCGGGATTGATCCGCCCCGGCATCGGATTTAGTAGGATGATCCGATGAAGGACTCCGGGCCGTGATCCCCCGCCGCCGATCCCCCGTGCCCCGGCCACGCCGCGCCGAAGTGCTGGCCGGGGAGATCGCGTTGCGCGGCATCCTCGGCCGGACGGTCGCCGACCTCGGCCGGCGGATCGTCGGCGGCGAATGGGCGCCGAACCAGGGCATCCCGAAGGAGACCGACCTTTGCGTCGCGATGGGGGTCAGCCGCACGGTGATCCGCGAGGCCCATCGTATCCTCGGCGCCAAGGGGCTGATCCGCAGTCGCACCTCGGACGGCACGCGGGTGCAGCCGCGCAGCGAGTGGCGGCTTCTGGACCCCGACGTGATGGGCTGGCGGATCGAGGCCGGCGACACGACCGCGCTGCTGCAGGACCTGCTGAAGGTCCGCCTGGTGCTGGAACCCGGCGTTGTGCGCCTCGCCACCGGGGCGGCGACCGAAGCCGCGCGTGCGCGCGTGCGCGCGGCGATAGAGTGGAAGCGCGCGGTCTACCTGACACCGGACGCCGATTATGCGCAGCGCCAGGCGCGCTTCATCGAGGCCGATCTGGAGTTTCACCGGGCGCTGCTGGCGGCGGTGGAGTCCGACCTTCTGTCGCAGCTCTTCGCGGTGATCGAGGCGGCGCTCGGCCTGTTGCTCGACCTGCAGATGAAGGCGGTCGGCTACCGGACCGAAATGGTCGGCATGGCGGAAAGCCACGAGCTGCACGAGGCGGTGTTCCGCGAGTTCGACCGGCGCAGGCCGGCGGCGGCCGAGGCGGCGATGCGCCGCCTGATCGAGCGCGCGATCCGCGACGCGCAGAAGGGCTTGGCCGCGGCGGAGGGCCGAGGCCCGCCCGCGGCCGGGGTCATTCGTACATCCGGATGCTGACGCCGCCGTCGATCACGATGTTCTCGCCCACCATGAACCGCGCCTCGTCCGAGGCCAGGAGCACCGCCACGGCCGCGATCTCGTCGGGACGGCACAGCCGCCCGGGCGGCTGCTTCGCCTCCACCTCGGCCCGGGCGGCGGCCGGGTCGGGGGCGCGGTCGAACACCTCCTGCGCCATCGCCGTGTCGGTGTAGCCGGGCGAGATCGCGTTGACCGAGATGCCCTGCCGGGCGAATTCCAGCCCGAGCGCCCGCGTCATGCCGAGCAGCGCATGCTTCGCCACCGGATAGGGAAAGGTGGCCGGGATGATGGTCATTGCGTGGTTGGAGATGATGTTGATGATCGCTCCGTCGCCCCGTGCGATCATCCCCGGCAGGACCGCGCGCGCGCAGTGCCAGGCCCCTTCCAGATCGACCGCCATGCAGCGCCGCCAGTCCGCCGCCGTCATCTCGAGCGGCGGGCGGAACAGCGCGATGCCGGCGTTGTTCACCAGAACGCCGATCGGGCCGATCGCGCGTTCCGCCGCCCCGTGCATCTGCGCCACACTGCCGGGATCGGCCACGTCGCAGGGCAGGGCGACCACCGCCTGCCTGGTCTCGGCGCGGATCGCCCCGGCCGTCGCCGCGGCCGCCGCCGGATCCAGTTCCGCGATCGCGACCGCCGCGCCTTCCTCTGCAAATCGTCGCGCGATGGCCGCGCCGATTCCCCGGCCCGCGCCGGTCACGATCGCCGCCTTGCCCGCCAGCCGCCCCGCCATCCCGGCCCTTCGCGCTTGTGTTTGTATGATGATCACCCCAAAACTCGTCACCGATACCCGGTCCCGGAGGAGGAGGCAACGGACATGCGGACGGCAGTTTTCACGGCGGGCGCGGTGGCGGCGCTCATCGCGGCAGGCGCGGCCGAGGCTCAGGACAAGCGGATCGTCGCGATCTACAAGAGCGGTACGCAGCAGTATTTCATCGATCAGGCGGCCGGGTTCACCGAGGCGGCGAAGGAACTGGGCTACGAGGCGCGGATCATCAATGTCGAGCTCGACTCGAACCTTGCGGTCTCGGCGGTCGCCGATGCGATCGCCTCGGGCGCCCGGGGCATCGGGGTGACCGCGCCCGACCAGGCGCTCGGCCCGGCGCTGGCCAAGGCCGCCGCAGATGCCGGGATACCGCTGATCGCGACCGACGATCCGCTGGTCGATGGCGACGGCAATCCGGTGCCCTTCGCCGGCTTCGACGGCGTCGCCATGGGCACCAAGGTGGGCGAGAAGGCGGCCGAACTTCTGACCGCCTCGGGCTGGCTGTCGGGGTCCGACTATGGCATCCTGTCGGTCGAGGTGCAGACGCTGTCGGTGTGCAACGACCGAACGGTGGCCGCAGGCGAGCAGGTCAAGGCGGCCGGCGCCAGCCCCGACGCGATCAAGCCGGTGGCCTATGACGGCACGGTCGATGCGGCGCTGTCGGCCGCGGGTCCGGTGATCACCGCCAATCCGGGGGTGAACAAGTGGGTGGTCTATGCCTGCAACGACGAGGGCGTGCTCGGCGCCACCAATGCGCTCAAGAACGCGGGCTTCGCGCCGGCTGACGTGATCGCGGTGGGCCTGGGCGCCTACGAGGCCTGCCGGCCGTGGAAGGAAGGCATCGAGACCGGCTTCAAGGCGGCGCTCTACATCAGCGGCGTCGATGTCGGCGACGCGGCGGCGCGGGCGCTGATCAACACGATCGAGACCGGCGAGCCCCTGCCGCCGAAGACGGTGGCCAACACCACCATCGTCGATCCCGCGACCTTCGCCGACATCATGCCCTGCAACTGATCCTCCCGACGGGCAGGCCCGGTGCGGGCCTGCCCCCTTTCGCAGGACCGGCATGACCGCCCCCCTTCTCGACATCCGCGCGGTCGGCAAGTCCTTCCCCGGCGTGCGGGCGCTGAGCGCGCTGTCGTTGGCCGTGGCCGCCGGCGAGGTGGTGGCCCTGGTCGGCGAGAACGGCGCCGGCAAGTCCACCCTTCTGAAGATTCTCGGCGGTGATTACCGGCTCGACGAGGGCGAGGTGCGGCTCGACGGGGCGGACGTCAGCCATGCCGACCCGCTGGAGGCGCGGCGCGCCGGCTTCCGCCTGGTGCGGCAGGAACCCGAGATCGTGCCCGACATCACCGTGGCCGAGAACGTGTTCGTGGGCGAGTATCCGCGCCGCCGGCTGGGCCTCGTCGATTTCGCGGCGATGCGCGCCGAGGTGCGTGCACGGCTCTCACGCTACGGCTTCACCGGCATGCTGGAGGCCGACGCGACGGGCCGGAGCCTGTCGCCCGCCCAGACCCATCTGGTGGAGATCCTCCGGGCGCTGCAGCCGGGCGTGAAGGTGGTGGCCTTCGACGAGCCGACCTCGTCGCTGACGTCGGACGAGGTCGAGCGGCTGTTTGCCCTGATCCGCCGGCTGCGCAGCGAAGGGCTCGGCATCATCTACGTCTCGCACCGGCTGAAGGAGGTGTTGGCGATCTCCGACCGGATCGTGGTACTGAAGGACGGAGTGCAGACCGGCGTTCTGGCGACCGCCGCCACCGGCGAGGACGAGATCGTGCGGCGGATGGTCGGGCGCGAGCTGGTGCACGATTTCCACCGCGCCGAGACCACGCGGGCCGAGGTGGTGCTCGAGGTCGAACACCTGTCGTCGCGCTGGCACCGCGACGTGTCGCTGCGCATCCGCGCCGGGGAGATTCTGGGCATCGGCGGGCTGGTGGGTGCGGGGCGCACCGAACTGGCCAAGGTGATCTTCGGCGCGTTGCCGAAATCCGCCGGCACGGTGCGGCTCGCGGGGCGGGACACCGATATCCGCGCGCCCTCGGACGCCATCGCCGCGAACATCGGCTTCGCGCCCGAGAACCGCAAGGCCGAGGGGCTGATCCTGGTCCGCTCGGTGGTCGAGAACGCGGCGCTCGCGGTCAACCGCCGGCTGGCGCGCGCGGGCCTCCTGCGCACCGCGACGATGACCGCCGCGGTCGGGCCGGTGATCCGGCAGTTGGAGGTCCGCACCCCCTCGCTCGATCAGGAGGTCGGCAAGCTGTCGGGCGGCAACCAGCAGAAGGTGGTGCTGGCGCGCTGGCTCGCCGCCGGACCGAGGCTTCTGATCCTCGACGAGCCGACCCGCGCCGTCGATGTCGGCGCCAAGGCCGAGATCTACCGGCTGATCGACCGGCTGGCGGCCGAGGGCATGGCGATTATGGTGATCTCCTCCGAGATGCCCGAACTGCTCGCGCTGTCGGACCGGATCGTGGTGATGCGCGACGGCCGGCTGTCGGCGCCGGTCGAGAAGCGCGCCGCGACCGAAGAACGCATCGTCGCACTCGCGCTCGGCACCGCCGCCGATCCTGCAAGGACACCCGCATGACCGTTTCTGCCCCGGCCGCCGCCGCCCCGCTCCGCCGGTTGCTGCGCTTCATCGGACCCGAGAACCTGTCGCTGATCATCGCGCTGGTGCTTCTGGTGGCGGTGATCGCCAGCCAGACGGAATTCTTCTTCTCGGCGCGCAACCTGTTCAACATCGGCCAGAACATGGCGGTGGTCGGGCTGGTGGCGGTGGGCATGACGATGGTGATCGTCTCGGCCGGCCTCGACATTTCGGTCGGGTCCATCGCCGGCTGCGCCTCGGTCGTCTGCGCGCTGATCGTCAGCCAGGCCGGTTCGGTGCCGGGCGGCATCCTGGGCGGCGTGGCGATCGGGCTGCTGCTCGGCCTCGTCAACGCGCTGATCATCAACTACCTGCGGGTCAATGCGGTGGTGGCGACGCTCGCGACGTTCTCGGCCTTTCGCGGCATCGCCTTCCTGATCGCGCCCGAGGGCCGCCCGGTCGGCGTGCTGAACGAAAGCTTCGCGCTCCTGGGCTCGGGCCGGTTCCTGCAGATCGGCGGCTTCCCGGGCATTCCGGTCGCCTTCGCCATCCTCGTCGGCGTCGCCTTGGCGGGGCATGTGGTGATGTCCTCGACCGTGTTCGGCCGGCAGGTCTATTCGATGGGCGGCAACCCGGCGGCGGCGCGCCTTGCCGGGATCAACCTGAACCGGATGCGGCTCTGGATCTATGCCATCTCGGGCGGCCTGTCGGGACTCGCCGGGGTGATCGTGACGGCGCGCACCTCGTCGGGCCAGCCGGCATCGGGGACGCAGGGGCTGGAGCTGGAGGCGATCACGGCGGTGTTCCTCGGCGGCGCGCTCCTCGCCGGTGGCAAGGGCACGGTGATGGGGACCATGCTCGCCGTTCTGCTGCTGGCGGTGCTGTCGAACGGGATGAACCTTCTTGGCATCCCGACCTTCTACCAGCTGGTCGCCAAGGGGCTCCTGCTCGTGCTGGCGGTGGCGATCGGGCAATGGCGGATGGCCGCCTCGGAACGGCGGCAGGCGCGGATCACCGCTGCGGGGGGCGGGGTTTGAACCTGACCCTGCAGAACGACCGCATCGCGCTGACACTGGAGCCGGGCTTCGGCGCCTGGGTGACCGGCCTGACCGACCGCGCGACCGGCCGGCAATGGCTGTGCGCCGGCCCTTGCCGCGGCGACCCGGGCGAGGCGGCCGCCTATCTCGGCGACCAGGCCCGCGGCTGGGACGAGTGCTTTCCGACCATCACGCCCTGCCAGCATCCCGACTGGGGTGGGATGCGCGACCACGGGCTTCTCTGGGGTCGGCCCTGGACGGTTGACGTTGCGGCCTCCGGCGCGGCCTGTGCGGCGCGCTACGACGATTGCCGCTTCCGCTTCCGCCGCTGCCTTGCCCTGTCGGGACCGACCGTCCGTGCTGATTACGCGGCGACCAACCTTTCTGACCGGCCAATGGCCTATCTCTGGTGCCAGCACGCGCTGCTGGCGACGACCCCGCGCGACCGGATCGCGTTGGAGGGCATCGGGCGGATGCAGGCCGAGGGGTGCAGCTTCGACTGGCCGCAGTGGCCCGGTCGCGACCTGACCCGCATCGGCCCCGTCGCCGAGGGCTTCGCGCTGAAGGCCTATGCCCCGACGCCGCGGGGTGGGACGGCCCGCGTGGAAGGCCCGGACGGCGGCATCCGCCTTGACTGGGGGCCGGAGGTTCCGGCCTTCGGCCTCTGGCTCAGCTACGGCGGCTGGCCCGACGCGGGGCTCCCGCTGCACCAGCTCGCGCTGGAACCCGCGACCGCCTGCGCCGACGACCTGGCGACCGCCGAGACCATCGGCGCGGCGCGCCGCCTGGCGCCCGGCGCCACCCATCGCTGGACCGTCACTTTGGCGCTGACCGGCCCGAGCGCGGCGGCCGGGCCATGAGGATCACCGCGCTCCGCACTTTCCTTGTCGCCCCGCGTTGGCTGTTCCTCAAGGTCGAGACCGACGAGGGCGTCAGCGGCTGGGGCGAGCCGGTGCTGGAGGGGCATGCCGAGACGCTGGCGGCGAAGATCGCCGAACTGGCCGATTTCGTGCTGGGTCGCGATCCGGGCCGGATCGAGGACATCTGGCAGATGCTCTACCGCAACGGCTGCTACCGCGGCGGCCCGGTCTTGATGAGCGCGATCTCGGGGCTCGACATGGCGCTGTGGGACATCAAGGGCCGGGTGCTGGGCCAGCCGGTGCATGCCCTGCTCGGCGGCCCGGTGCGCGAACGGGTGCGGC
>Ga0224723_1001994_pt1 | contig 11660 bp, 12 predicted proteins | sample Balambano_FR2_Me_FD_161647 | JGI IMG/M metagenome (GOLD analysis project Ga0224723, IMG submission 161647) | Freshwater sediment microbial communities from Lake Towuti, South Sulawesi, Indonesia - Balambano_FR2_MetaG | ecosystem: Environmental > Aquatic > Freshwater > Lake > Sediment | place...
ACGGATGAGCATAAACCACCGTGGAGGCGATCGATCGTCCATAGGGCTGGCGCATCAGCAGCACCGGAAACGACTCATCGCTGTCGGGATAATACACATCGGCATCAAGCCGCACCCCGTCACCAGTCTTCATCGACAGCGTTTGTTTGGGGCGAACCGAATACAGCATGAATTTCTTGAACTTAGCGTTTCCAATTAGCCGCCGCAGATATCTTGAACTTCCAGCCAATCACCTTTGTCGATCGGGTGCATTGTGGTTGCGGTGCTGGTGCGAGCGCTACAACTACCAAGCAACCTGGAGCGTTCTGGGTTCGGGGATTGCTTCACCTTCTTCTTGCCAGGCTCCCAAGTACATTTCAATCACTTCTTCACCGTTATGAATTGCTTCTTCACGAGTTTTTCCGTGAGTACAAGGCATCACAACCAGGTCAGCAAACTCTGGGATTGTAACCAGGAAAAGTTGATCTTCATCAGACCATTGAATAATCATGCTATATCGACTCATGAATCCTCCTCTCTTATACTCTTTAGCTCAGCGAGTAACTTCTCTAGCTGTTTTTCCAGGTAGAGCGGAACATCATCCCCATCCTTGCCTGAAATGGTTAGTGTTTTTCTCAGCAGAGGATGCTGCCAACGCTCATGTCTACCCTTGCCGCGCTTGGGCAAATAAACAAATCCTTCACGGGTAATCTGAGCTTTCAATTCCCGAATCTTCCTGGGCATGAATATTGTCTTGGTAGTTTTCCCTCTTTTCTTGCTTTCCCTTTCTCTCTCTAGCCAATGTCCTGATTTTTAGCGAACGCCTTCATTCCATCGTTCCAACATCGCCTCATATCGTTTCAAGCAGTTGCTATTTTGATATCTTTGTAGACTGGATGAATTGCACACGACAATGACAACTCGCCGTTTTCAATCTTGAACACCAACAAATAGGATCTTAATTGCTTTCCCACCCAGGACTTGCAGCACAACTATCCTTTCACCAGAGCATCTGACCGTCTCAACACTGCCATGTCCTGTTCGTCGAGTTCAACAGGTGTTCCGCTGCGAATTAGCTCTGCAAAATCTTCGTTGGGAACCATGATGCAGAGGGCATAGAGGCGATCGCTTCCCGTATTCTCAATGACATGGGTTCCCGTGGGCGGAACGAGGAGACTATCGCCCGCCTGAATGGGAACGGTTTTGCCGTCGCAGGTTGCCAAGCCTTCGCCCTTCAGCACAAAAAACATTTCTACCGCAAGCTGGTGACGGTTCGGCGGCGTTTTGCCTCCAACATCGAAGATTTCGACGCAGTAGGTCAGCGACATATTGGCGTTAGAGGGATCAAAGACGATCGCCAGCCGGTTGGTATCCTGGGGGCTGATGCGAAATGCCTGATAGTCCTTCGGCGTTTTGATAACCGGAATGATGCAGGAAGCGTCCATAATCAATCAGAGGGGTTAAGGACAGGGCACCGAAAAGGCACTTAGAGCGCATTCAGCAAAGCCATAGAATCCGCCACAAAGCCAAAACACTGATTCACATTGTAAAAAGTCGCTTTCAGGCAATAGTCGGGCGACGTGGTAGCAGTACAATCGCGCAGCAAAATGCAGTCATAGCCGAGGAAGTTTGCATCGAGCAGCGTTGCCAGCACACACTGATCGGCATTCACGCCACTAAAAAATAGCGTTGTTCTGCCCAGGTTTCGCAGAATACTGTCGAGCGGCGTATCCCAGAAACCGCTCATCCGGTATTTATCGACGTAGATATCTTCTGGCGCTTGAATCAGCTCATCGACCACTGCCGCCGCCCAGCTTCCCTTCTGCAAGACAGGCGCACCGTTTTTCGGCAGCCCATCCCCCAAGCCCACGCCTTCTCCAGTTGGGTTATAGACGTGGCGCAGCCCTGCGCTGATATTGAGCAGATCGGGACGGTTGCCCCAGTTGAGCCAGACGATCGGCACCGCCGCAGACCGCAGCTCAGGAATCAGCGTTTTCAGGGGAGCGATCGGCTCACGGGCAGGCGTGACATCCACCCCAATATGCGCTAACCAGCCATCGGGATGGCAAAAGTCGTTTTGCATATCGACCACGATCAGCGCGGCTTTTGCGAGATCGAGCCGCAGGGTTTTGCGGTCGGTGGGCAGCTCGATCGGGCGAGGGGGAATCGGCGGACGGGTAATATCTGCCACCTGTGCATCCACAGCCCAGACATTTGGCGGCACACCCAGCGATCGAAGAGGACGACTCATAGGCAGAGGGTTGAGGGGCAAAGGGTAGGCAAAGGATTGAGAGGTGCAGGCGAAGATACCTCAAATCTTATGCTGTGGTAATCCAATTGGAGCGATCGATTCCGTATCATCCGGTACGAATCACTCAAATCGCTGCCCCAGATTCTCTCGTATACTTGACCCAGAGCCGGAGTGCTAGAGCGACTTCACGACTGAATCGTCTACCAGCGAGGCAGCATCCACGGGCTTATCGACCAAGCCCAGCTCAACGATGATCTGCTCCCCAGACTGCAAACTTTTCACCAGGCTGTAGGGGCTAGACGAGTTCATCGGACCTTCTTTATTGCCCTCAACATCAAAGAGGCGAATTCCTGCAAGCTGCGGCGGAATTTCAGCAGCCGTCACGCCCAGCTTCTTGGCGCAGATTTCGTTCGCTTCATCCGCATTGGTTTTGGCGAATTCCAGCGCTTTGTCGATCGCCCGCATGTATTTCAGAATGTCATCTCGACGGGAGGCGATCGTCTCTGAGCTGGCGACCAGCCCGTTTGGAATAATATTTGTGTCTTTGGAGGTGAACAAAATTTGCCCTTTTGACTCCTCCACGGTCTTACTCAGCCAGGGTTCATAGGTAGTTGCTGCGTCCACCCTGCCTGCTGCAAATGCCGCTGCTGCATCACTCGCCGAAAGCGATACCACTTCCACATCCTTTTCGCTGAGTCCTGCCTGCCTCAAATAGCTGCCGAGGAAAATTTTGGCGTAGGGCGCATCTTCACGAGCAATTTTTTTGCCGCGCAGATCTTCTGCACGATTCATGTTGCGTCCGAGAATGCCGTCTGCCCCGTTGGAATAGTCCGACACCATCAAAATTCTCAGCGAGGGAGCCTGAGCCACCAGCGTCATCAAATCGGGAATACCCACCCAGGCGAGATCGACTTTTCCGGCAGCAAGGGCAGTGTTGGTATCCGTCGCCACCTGAAAGAATTCTTCCTGCACCGCCACACCCTCGGCACTGAAGAGATCTTTCTCCTGAGCAACGTACTGTCCCATAAAACCTGCCCAGGGCTGTACGCCGATCGTCAAAGGTCTACCTGACCCATCACCACCTGCGCCCGCCCCGGCAGAAGTCTGGGAATTGCAGGCGGCTAGAAGATTGGGGAGTGCCGCACTCGCCGAAAACAAGCTGACCCACTTCAGGAAATTTCTTCTTTGCATTGATTTACCTCAAGAAGACAAACAAAAGACAAACGCAGAAATGATAGAAACCGCACTAAACCGACTGCATCCTAACTTGACGCAACTCAGACGGACATCCGGGCTGGCGTTTTGCCGCCAGATATTCATCCAGAATTTGGTGATAGCGCTCCCGACCAAAAACCGTGTAGTGCCCCGGATAAACGGCTTCAACCGATAACTTTTGCAATCGCTCGAAGGTCGAAACATAGGTCGGCACATGGCTGCAGTGCAGTTGGTCTAGCAGCTCACCGTCATAAACCACATCCCCAGAGAACAGCTCTTTTGCTTGCGGATCATACAGCGCAATGCATCCCGGCGAGTGTCCCGGCAGATGCATTACTTCAAATGCCCGATCGCCCAGATCCAGCACATCTCCCTCGTTCAGAATATCAGTTGGCTCAGTGCCGTGCAGCGTATAGCGCTCTACGGTGAACCCAGCATGGGGCAAGCAGTGAAAATCTTCCTGGCGCACCCAGCCCTGCGCCGGCTTGCAGAGCGCCTCAAAGTCATCTCCCATCCGCAGTGCAGAAGCTTCCGCCGCATGAATCGCCCGACGATCGAACTCGTGCATTCCGCCTGCATGATCAAAGTGAATATGGGAGGCGATCGCCAGCAGCGGCTTATCGATCAGCGACGCGATGGACTGCCGCAGACTGGAAACCCCCAGTCCTGTGTCGATCAGCAAATCCTGCTTCTGTCCCTTGATCAGCCACAGATTTGCCCGATTAAACCAGTAGTAGTGCGGCTCGGTGATCAGGTAGAGGCGATCGGAGATTTTTTGCGTCGAGAACCAGCTTTCGCAGACGGGGGGCATGGGAGGTATTGGGGGTAGGCGGGTGGAGGAAGAGACTTCCCGGCAGGGTGTCTGGACAGCGAGGCGGTGAGGGAGTCAAGGAATATCTGACCAACGCACCAGGCAGGTACAGGTGGGGTATATGCCCGAATATACTCCAATTTTTTTAGAATTTGGGAATTGAAAGCATCAAAGCAGGCAGAAACGCCTGGGCGGTCAGGTTTCTACGAGCACGGTTGGGCGATCGTCTGACTTTTGCTTGAGCCGATTGAGGGCAACCAGCGACAGAAACTCGTAGCCCACCTGGGCGGCAAGCTGGGCTGTGATTTGGGCATGATCCTGTGCCGGAAGCACTTCTACGACATCTGCGCCCACCCAGTTTAAGCCAGCGCACGATCGCAGATAGGCAAGCCCCTGATGGCTGGTGGGACCACCGACTTCGGGAGTTCCTGTGCCGGGGGCATAGGCAGGGTCAAAGAAATCGACATCAAACGAAAGAAAGGCTTTGGCATCGCTAACCCGATCGCGCACGATCGTCCCAATTTGCGCTGGGGTGTAGGTCAGTAGTTCGGTGGTAGATAGCGCCAGAAAGCCAAGCTGCGCCGAAAGCTGCACATCGTCTTCGTCGTAAACGGGTCCGCGCATGCCAATCTGGATCGATCGCTCGGGCACAATCAAGCCTTCTTCCAGGGCGCGTCGAAAGGGAGTTCCGTGGGTGTAGCGATGCCCAAAGTAGCTGTCCCACAGGTCGCAGTGGGCATCGAAATGCACCAGGGAGAGCGGTCCATGGACGGCTGCCAGCGCCCGCAGTTCTGCCAGGGTGATGCTGTGGTCGCCGCCAATGCCCAGCGGAATCACGCCAGCTTCAGCGATCGGGCGAACGGTGTCTGTAATTGCCGCGTAGCTATCATGGATGTATCCGGGCACAACGGGTGCATCGCCGTAGTCAACGCAGGATAGGGTGTCAAACACATTCACCTTCAGTTCGCGGTTGTAGGGACGCAGGATTGCCGACGCGCTGCGAACGGCTTCAGGACCGAACCGTGCCCCCACTTTGTAGGTGACTCCGGTATCGAAGGGCAACCCGACGATCGCAACATCCACGTCTTCCAAGGTTTGCAGGTAGGGCAGGCGGGCAAAGGTTCGAATTCCAGTAAAACGAGCAAATTCAAGGGCGTTAAGGGGCTGATAGCGCGGCACTGCAGTTTTCCTGATTTAAGTTTTCCTGATTCAAGCTGTCCTGATTCCCAAAGTGCGATCGAAAAGGCACTTCACAAAAATCAAAAATTATGGAAGGGGCAAGTGCCCCACTGTTAGGAGAGATGTTACTTTTAACAACTTTAGAATAAGCGTAACTTGGAACCGTTTTCATTGATACAAAGTTAATTTATCTTTGATTTATTGTTGATATCGCAAGCATTCACAAATGGCGTTGCGGTGCTGCCCGGCTCACTGATGACCTAAGTAGGACTGCGCTCATGACTCAAATTCCATCTGTACTGGAGGCTGTACCGCTTGATGAGGTCGATCAAGACATTATTAATCTGCTCAAAGAGGACGGACGCAAACCATTTACCGACATCGCCAAGCAGCTTTCTTTGCCCGAATCCACCGTTCGCTATCGAGTACAGCGGTTGCTTCAGTCAAGCGTGATGCAAATTCGCGCCCAGCTTAACCCGCGCAAGCTCGGTGTGCCTCATATTGTCACGATGCGGATCAATGTCGCCTGCGGTCGAATTGACGCGGTGGCAGAGCAGCTTTCTACAATGCCAGAAGTGCAGTTTGTGGCGATCGTCACCGGGCACTACAACATCATTATGGATGCCTGCTTTGGCACACATGAAGATCTGCTGGTGTTGTTTGATAAGATTCAGAGAATTCCTGGCATTATTCACTACGATTCCTGCACGGTCTTAAAGCTTCTGAAATCCGAATATCAATACTCGTTCACTGAGCATTCCTGAATGGCAGAAAATCTTTTTTGCGACATGCGACTGTCTTCTTTTGCAGATGCTGCGGCAAGCAAATCTCCAAAACTCGACGTGCGCCAGGTATCGAAGTCCTATTCGGTGCGCGGCGAATCCCTGATCGTTTTGCAAAACATTAGCTTTCAGCTTCAGGCGAGAGAATTTGTCTGTCTGGTGGGGGCGTCGGGCTGCGGCAAGTCTACCTTGCTCAGTATTGTGGCGGGGCTGATTTCGCCTTCTTCCGGCGAGGTGCGGGTCGATGGACAAGCGGTCATCGGTCCGGGTTCCGATCGCGGCATGGTGTTTCAGGGATACACGCTTTACCCCTGGCTGACCGTTGAGCAAAATATCGCCTTTGGACTCCAGCTTCGCAAACTCCCCAAGGGAGAACAGCAGGATCGGGTGCGGTACTACCTGGATGTGGTGGGGCTGGATCAGTTTGCTAAGGCATATCCCAAGCAGCTTTCGGGCGGCATGAAACAGCGGGTGGCGATCGCCCGTGCGCTGGCAAACCAGCCGGAAGTGCTGCTGATGGACGAACCGTTTGGCGCGCTGGATGCCCAGACCAAAGAGCAAATGCAGCAGTTTTTGCTGAAGCTGTGGCAGAAAACACATGTCACCGTGCTGATGATTACCCACGATGTCGATGAAGCCATTTTTCTGTCGCAGCGCGTGTTGATTATGACCGATCGTCCCGGTCAGCTAAAGCAGGAAATTCCTGTGCTGCTGTCCGGCGATCGCACGTTGGACACCAAGCTTTCGCTCGAATTTTTGGAGGTGAAGCGCAAGGTTTTGCATACGCTGCGGGATGAAACAGCTTAGAGGGTGTTTTATAGGGTATCAATGATGCTGCATTTGCCCCCCAACCCTCCGTAAGTGGGAGACTGCCGAGCCAGTTTTCCGTTTAAAGTCCTCTACAAGGGGAGATTTAGGGGTGGTTGAGGTAGCCCGTTCCCACTGTTCAAACATTCTCTTGGAGCGTTTTAGAGATAATTTTTTAGATAGCTTTTGCACCCTTTTCGCAATGACTCAACCCAATTCGATCGATTTTCAGCCCTTTCCTTCTTTTACCGAAGAAAGATATCTTCAACCGTCTGTTTTCTGGAGCATTCGTCAGGGATTTCCGCGATCGTTAGCGCTGTTTTTGATTGGAATTGCGCTGATTGTGCCGCTGGTTGTGTGGGCGCTGGTTAGCTATGCCGGATGGGTTCCTCCGCTGTTTTTGCCAACACCCACCGAGGTGATTCAGGCGGGCATTCAGATGTTTACGCAGGAGAACCTGATCCTGGATGTGCTGGTGAGCTGTAGTCGCGTCGCGGGTGGTTTTTTGCTGGCGGCGATCATTGGGATTCCGATCGGAATTGCGATGGGAACTTTCTACAGTATGGAGAATTTATTTGCGCCGATCGTCGGGACAGTTCGCTATATGCCTGTGACCGCTTTTGTGCCGCTCATTATTATTTGGGTCGGGTTAGGAGAACCAGCAAAACTGCTGATTATTATGCTGGGCGTAGTGCTATATAACGCCATTATGGTGGCGGATGCAGTGAAGTTTATTCCCAGCGAAATGATCAACGTTGCCTATACGCTGGGAGCCGATCGGCGAGAGGTGCTGTGGCGCGTCATTGTGCCTGCCACGTTTCCCAGTATTCTCGATACGCTCCGCGTCAATATTTCCGGGGCATGGAATTTTTTGGTGATTGCAGAACTGGTGGCGGCGCAAAACGGTTTGGGGTTCAAAATCATTCAATCGCAGCGATTTCTGCAAACGGATAAAGTTCTTTTTTGCATTGCGCTGATCGGGTTGATTGGGCTGCTGCTGGATTACGGTTTGAAATGGCTATCGCGTTTGTTAACGCCCTGGGCAGACCAAACTCGTCACTAATCAATCATTCATCAAGTTCGAGATCAATGCGATAGGATGTAATCTGCAAATGCGTTATTAGAAAGTGAAATCGCTACAGTGGGCATTAGTCGAATTGATCAATTTGAAAAAAATAACTTTGGCTATTATGTGAGGCTAAAACGGCAGGGAAAACAGATTGCAAAGTTCTTTGCTGACAGCAAATACGGTGGACAGAAAAAAGCTCAGCAAGCCGCCCAAACCTACTATCAAGACTTGCTTCAGCAGCTTCCCCCTGCTTCCCAAGCCGGACGAAAAACCGTTCGCAACACAAGCGGCTATGTAGGCGTGAGCAAAACGAGTTCCACGCGCAAAGGTCACGAATACGAATATTGGCAGGCGTGCTGGGGCAGTGGAGCCGATCGCAAAAGCGTCAAGTTTTCGATTCAAAAATACGGCACGATCCGGGCAAAACAGCTTGCCATTCAAGCAAGACGATCGTGGGAGCAGGAAGCAGCACAGGCAAAATTTGCCGCTCAGGAATGAGTCGGTTCGCCTTTCAGCGAGTTCGCTTTTTAACTCAACCGTTCATCACGGCAGCCAGAACTGAGGCAGCAGAGAGGTGCTCGCTTCCCGGATCGATCGATTCACCGTTCGCGCAAGCTGGATATGCGGCTCGTCTGGCTCCACAGGCAGAATGGATGCCGCAGTTCCCCGTCGGAAGCGATCGATCACCTGATTTGCCGCTTCGAGTCCGGTGACATATGCCTTTTCCTGCGACCAGGAGCCGTGGCGGGTAATGATCCAGTCGCCGCTCATAAAAAGATTGGCGATCCGCCTATGGCGGCTGCGCGAAGCGGTCGGTGTAGTGACGGGCAGCATGTTGGCGTAGCTTCCGGGCGAAAAGTGAGTGACGGCTCTGGGCAGGCGAATCACGCTGCTGTCGATCACCTTTGCCTGCGCAAATTCAGGAACACAGGTTGCCAGATCACAGTGGACTTTGCCGATGATTTGCTCGTCGCTGCAGGGCAAAAGCTGATTCGCGTGGTAGAAATCTGCCTCGATCACGCTTCCCGGCTCGTCCTGGAATTCGTCGTGCAGGGTGTTCAAATCAAAAAACGTCCAGCCTGTGGTCGCGTCAAAACCAAAGCAGGCATTGGAGGGCAGCGGCACATTCACCTTGCGATCGAACCAGAGCCGCGTTGCCAATCCATCGATCGCCCCCAGATTCATCAGATTGCAAAACTCTGGGAAGCGTTTCAGCGCCTCGCTGCTGCTGACAATCTTTTGCATTCCCGTCACGCCCACGGCAAAAATCACCGCATCCGTGTCAAAGGTTTCCTCGCCGCAGATTACGCCTTTTACTTTCGGCTGACTTGATTCTTCATCCAGCACCAGATCGCTCACCCGCCGCTGAGTCAGCACTCTGCCGCCCGCCTGCTGAATTTGCGCCACCCACGGACGAAAAATTTCTGCCCCGACTGTGCCGCGACACCAGACCACATCAAAGTCCGGCTGATGCGCCAGGATAAAGTAATACAGCATTCCCAGCGCTGCCGCCGCCGAACACTGCTCTCCGGGCGCAAACAACCCCACCAGCAGCATCGGCTCAAACGATTCTTTATACAGCCGCGCCGACACGCCAAACTGCTTAAACAGTTCACGGGCAGTCACGCCGTCATAGCGTCGCCATGCTTCGTCTGAGTTGTCAAAATCCACAACGGCATACAGCAGCGGCAGCGCAGACAGGCGATCGATCAGGGGCAATCGCTTAAACCGCGTGTAGAGAAACGTACCCAAGGGCGTGGGCAGTCGCGGTTCCTGCTGAAAAATCGGCGACTCGACTTCTAAGCCAGCGGGAGAATACTGAGACGATCGCGTCCATTGGGTAAACGGCTGAATTCCTAATTCGTTCACCAGCGAGAAGATATTGCGATAGGGATACCAGAACCCATGAATTCCGGCTTCGACCGATCGCCCACCGGGGGTTTGCCAGCCTGCCACCAGCCCACCCGGATAAGCTCCTGCCTCTAGCAAGGTCACGTCATAGCCCTGCTTTGTCAGATGGTAGGTTGCACCCAGTCCTGCCCAGCCCGCCCCGACAACGACCACTTTAGGAACCGCTGCATCCACCGCATTAGCCACAGCGTCCGCCTCCCAGGGTTGATGCCCCATCCAGTGTGCCGACCTGAATCCAGCCTTCTGCCGGAGCAACAATGTAGGCTAAACGCTGCCTGCCGATCGTCTGGGTTGCTCCCGTGAACTGGAAGTTATGTGTTCCAGCAGGAATCAGCGAAGCTCCTGGGCTGTTGAGATCGGGCTGTCGCCGCACCACCAAGCCTTCACGCGGCAGCACATCGCAAGTCGTGGTGACGATCGCTCTCTCCGTCGGAACAGGTTGAGAAGGAACGATCGCGGGCAGTGGCGGCACGGTCGGACGCACAGCAAGGGGATTGGGCTGTGGATAAACCTGGGGCTGCGGGTAAGGTTGAGTCACGGCAGTTTGCAGCGGCGGAACCGTCACTTGTTGTCCAGACGGCAGATTGGGCTGCGGAAAGGTCGATGGCGCTGCAGGATTGATGGGATTGTTGATGGGCGATCGGGCGATCACAGGCTGCACCGAATTACCCTGCGGGATTTGCGTTGGATTAACCCCAGCAGTCGAGGCAGGATAAGCGCAAGGCGTGGGGGGTGTGAGATATCGAGCTTCCACCCAGCCAACAATCGGTTCCCGAATCCGGCTCCAGCCCGTCCCAGTTCCCACGACTTCCAGGCGCACAGTTTGCCCTGCCAGAAGAACGCCCTGCGAAACGCTGACCGGATCTGGCTGCTGATACACTCCCGCCACTGTATTAGTTTGGCGACAGTTCGTATCTCCGATTTGAGCCACGAGGTCGAATAACTCGCCCGATCGCTTTGCAGCTTCGTCAGAAAATCGTCCGCTGAGATCGGCAGCAGCCCCCGGCAGGCTTCCCATCGCGATCGCCAGCCCACTCAAAACCACCGCTCGACCCAGTGAATAAATGCCCATCTTTCCCACCCGCAAGACGAAATCTAGACGCGATGGAATAATAGCACGGGATACGCAGACAGACCCTAGACCGGGAGAAAAGGACGCGCCAGGAAGAAGCTGCAAATGGATTTTGCGTCGATCGGTTCCCCATTCAAAATGGCTTGCTCCAGCTCCGCAGGCGACATCAGCACCGTTTCAATGTCTTCGTCTTCATCCTGGCTGGGCGGCGTTTCCAGCTTCTGCAAATCCTGGGCTAAATAAGCATAAATAATTTCATCGGAGTAGCCCGGAGCCAGATAAAACTGACCCAGCTTTTGCCAGCGATCGGCGTGATATCCCGTTTCCTCCTCGATTTCGCGCTGAATGGTGGTGAAGGGGTCTTCGTCTGGTTCGATCGTGCCCGCCGGAAACTCCAGCAGCCTGCCCTCTGCCGCAAACCGATATTGCCGCACCAGCACCAGCTTGCCCTCAGGCGTTACCGGAACTGCCAGCGCCCCACCCGGATGCCGCACACATTCCCAATCCCCGACAGCACCATTCGGCAACTTCAGCCGCGCTACCTCAAAATTGAATTTGCGTCCACGGTAGAAAAGTTTGTCTTG
>Ga0224723_1001996_pt1 | contig 11659 bp, 6 predicted proteins | sample Balambano_FR2_Me_FD_161647 | JGI IMG/M metagenome (GOLD analysis project Ga0224723, IMG submission 161647) | Freshwater sediment microbial communities from Lake Towuti, South Sulawesi, Indonesia - Balambano_FR2_MetaG | ecosystem: Environmental > Aquatic > Freshwater > Lake > Sediment | place...
CGGCCTTTCAAAGCCAACACCGAGGCGGAAGGCGCGCTGATCTTCCTGCTCGGCGATTGGGAGATCGGCGGCCTGGTCGATCTCGATGTGCGCTTTGGGATGGCGCAGTCGCCGTCGCTGGGGTTTGGCCTGGGCTTCTACTTTCAGGGCAGGTTTGGCAGCTTCCTCGATTTTTACGCGCGCGGGATCGCAGTTTTCGGCAAGGTCGGCGCGCAGGAACCGTCACGGCTGACACAGGGCACACCGGCGCAGACTCAGCAGCTTGAACAGGAAGTGGCCGCGCTTCAGGCGCAGATCGCGCAGGCGACCGCCGCCCTCAGCCAGACCAACGCGCAGATCGCCAGCCTGCAAGCCCGGCTCGTGCAGGAGACGGCCCGGTTGTTTGAGATCAACCGTGAGATCGCCGCTCTCCGCGCCCAGCTTAACCGCTTCCCGCGCCTGCCGATGGGCTTTCCGATGCCGGAGCGGGATCGGCTGGAACGGCAGATTCGCCAGCGCGAAACCGATCGCCTGGCGCTGGAGACTCAGGTCGCGGCGCTGCGGGGTCAGTTCGACGCGCAGCAGCGCACCTTGCAGACGCTTCAGCCATCGGTCAACATGATGCAGACCGCCCTGGTCAACGCGCAGACACGCCTGGCCGAAGCGCGGCGTCCGATCCTGGTGGTGGAACAGCCCGGCGATCATCTGTTCCGTATCGAGGGCAGCACACAGCTCAAAATCCTGTCGCACACCGTTTTTTATGGCGACATTCTGCTCAACGACCGACGGTTTGAACTCAACGGCAATCTGACGTTGTTTCCGCCCGGTTCGCCGCTTCAGGTCAATGGCCGGGGACGGATGCTGGTCAACGAGGACGGGACGATCTATTTCAATACCTCGGTGGCCGTGGCGCTGAAGGACTTCACCCTGCTGGGCGCGGAGGTAGAGATCACCAACAACAGCGTCAGCCTGCGCGGGCGCTTCCTGGCCGTCGATGTGGCGTTCGACGCGCTGGTCGAGCAGAATCGCTTTCTGCTGGCCGGCGATGTGCGCGTCGGGATCGATCTCAACTTCGATGTCGGCCCGCTTTACGACCCGATCACCGGCCTGCGCGTGGTGGATCGGCTGCACATCGATACCAGCCTGAATGCGTTCCTCGCGGTGCAGTTAGGCAGCGCGGTTGGCTTCTATGCGGCGGCCAGCGGCAGCTTCACCTGGCGCGATTACACACTGCAAAGCCCATCGTTCGCGCTTCAGGCATCTCCCGCAGACATCAAAGCCCTGGGCGATCACTTTGTCTCGGAAATTCAGCGCGTCGCGTCCGATCTGTTTGCGCAGTTCTTCAGGAATATGGGCGAGTGGATCCGCGCCGGGCTGAACGGCCTGGTGACTCTGGTCGCGTCGCTACAGCCAGCCGTGCGGGCCGCTGGGCGCTGGGTCAATGAGGCGTGGGCGGCGACGGCGAACTGGAGCAAGGACGCCTGGAGCGCGGCCTATCAGTGGGGCGATCAGGGCTGGGGCGCGACCGTCGATTGGACCGGCACGGCCTGGGACGCCACCACGCGCTGGAGCAGCGATGCCTGGCGCGCGACTTCGGCCTGGGGCGCGGACGCCTGGAATGCCACCCGCACCTGGTCCAATGCGGCCTGGAACGCCACCACCGCCTGGGGGCCATCGGCCTGGAACGCGACCACGCAGTGGTCATCAGACGCCTGGAACGCCACCACGCGCTGGGGCGATGATGCCTGGCGCGCCACCGAAACGTGGGGCGCGGATACATGGAACGCCAGCACGCGCTGGAGCCGCGAAGTCTGGGGCGATACGGTCAACTGGACGCGCGACCAGTTCAACAATGCGCTCCGATCGGTGGATGATTTCCTGCGCCGCGTCATGCCGCACGGCGATGTCTCCTTTGTGCCGCACATCGATACCCCGATCATCCCGCACATCGACATCAGTCCACGGCTGCACGGCGATGTCGCCCTGGTTCCACACGCCGATTTCAACGCCATCCCGCACGCCGATGTCGGTTTTCAGGTTCACGGCGATACCGCCATCGTGCCGCACGGGGATGTGGGCTTTTCGGTGCATGGCGACATTCCATCTGCGCTGCACACCGATACTCCCGGCATTCTCCATGCCGATTTTGGCTGGGGACGCCTGCACGCTGATACGCCGCGCGCCCTGCACGGCGATGTTCGCGGGACGCCGCATCTGGATACCCCCGGACGCGCCCACATCGACACACCGCAGACTGCGCATATCGACACACCGGGACGCGCCCACATCGATACCCCCGGCACAGCCCACATCGACACGCCGCAGACCGCGCATATCGATACGCCTTCGATCCTGCATGGGGATACGCCCGCCGTCGGGCACGGCGATATCCCGCAGACGGCGCACATCGATACGCCCTGATCAACATGACCGCCGGGCAGCCGGGGACTCAAAACCTCTGGCTGCCTAATTGTGAGGAAAACATCTCGTGGGTGTCGAATTACGACCGTTAGGCGTCAATTGCAATATCGCCTGTACGTACTGCTACCAGAATCCGCAGCGTGACGCGGGCAACCTGAGCAAACATTATGATCTGGACGCGATGAAGGCCGCCGTGCTGCGTGAGGGCGGGCCATTTTTCCTGTTCGGCGGCGAGCCGCTGCTCCTGCCTGAAGACGATCTCGAAGACCTGTTCGCGTGGGGGCTGGCGCAGTTCGGCGAAAACGGCGTGCAGACCAATGGCACACGCATCAACGATACCCATATCCGCCTGTTCCGGCAGTATAAGGTCGGCGTCGGTATCTCGGTCGATGGCCCCGGCGAACTCAACGATGCGCGCTGGGCGGGATCGCTGGAAAAGACCCGCCGCGCCACCGAGGAAACGCACGCGGCCATTCACCGCCTGTGCGCGGAAGGGATGCCGCCGAGCCTGATCGTCACGCTGCATCGCGGCAACGCCACGCCGGATAAGCTGCCCGTGATGCGTGACTGGTTCCGCCAGATGGACGCGCTGGGGATCATCAGCGTTCGCCTGCATGTGCTGGAAGTGGAAAATGCGCTGGTACGGCACAAATATGCGCTCGACACGATCGAAAACATCGAAGCCATGCTGAGCTTCGCTGAATTTGAGCGCGAACTGCCCCGGCTGCGCTTCGATGTCTTCAATGATCTCGAACTGATGATGACCGCGCGCGACGATTACGCCACCTGCGTCTGGCGGGCCTGCGATCCGTATACCACATCGGCGGTGCATGGCGTGGAAGGGTTCGGCCAGCGAAGCAACTGTGGGCGCACCAATAAGGACGGCATCGACTTCGTGAAGGCTGACCAGCCCGGTTACGAACGCTATATCGCGCTTTATCACACCCCGCAGGAATACGGAGGCTGCGCGGACTGCCGCTTTTTCCTGCTGTGCAAGGGTCAGTGCCCCGGCACGGCGCTCGACGGCGACTGGCGCAACCGCACCGAACACTGCGACCTGTATAAACGTCTGTTCCGCCATGTGGAAGAACGCCTGCTCGATCGCGGCGACTTCCCGATCTCCGCGCAGCCGAATCGCGTTTATCTGGAACGTTACATGCTGGCGGCCTGGGCAGCAGGCGCGAATCCGACACTGCGAGAGGCGATCGAAGCGCTTCAGCGAGAGGCGTCAGCGATATGAGTGACTACGGCATGGAACGGCTGCCCTTTCGCCTGCACGACTTCACGCGCTGGTCGTGGGTCAGCGATCCGGCCCGGTATGTCTGGGAGCCGCGCCTGGCCGCGATCGGTGCGGCGTGGCAGGAGGTGGAGTGGTTGAGTGTGGCGCAAGGAATGCGCGGCTGCACACTCCGGATGGTTCAGCCCGCCGAACTCGCGCCGCTGGAAAGTGAGATGTCGCGTTATGGTCTGTGCGCGGGCATTCTCAGCGTGATGCGCGCTGCGGCCAATTACACTACGATGCAGACCGAGGCACAGCCCGGCGAACCGTTCCAATACTGGATCGCGCTCGGTCGGCCCGCTGATGTCGAGGCGCTGCAAGCGGCCTGGGCGGGCGGTGATCAGAATACTGTGGGGCGCTTGCTCGGTTATCCGGCCTGCTGCCGCGCGTTTTTCCAGCGCGTGTGGGTAGAGGGCGGCTTTATCGACACCACGTGGCCGATGGCGGTCAATTCTGCCGCGCCGGATCAGGCCGGGGCGCATGATGTGGAAGTGAACGGCCCGCCGGAAGCCAATATCCTGCTGCGCTGGCTGGGTGTACGGGCGGTTCCGCATCTCCCCTGCGCGTTTGACTGCCCGCACACGGTCGATCAGGCGCGGGATTATCTGCGCGTGGGGCGCGATCACAGCCATCATCAGGCCATGACCTGGCTCGAAGCCATGCTGAACTGGCCGGTCGAATGGAGCGCCCTGCACGGCATCGCGGAGATCAAGACGCCGGTCGTCAAAATCACGGCGGTGACGGATGCCACGCCGCAGCGCTACACCGTCCGCCGTCCGGGCGCGGATTATCCTGATGAAGGTGCGCAGGGGTTGAGCTTTCCCTACGCCGCGCCGGATCGCAGACGGCTGAGCGAATCGCGCGGTTATCAGCAGGCTCTCGCGCAGCCGATCGCGCTGTTGTCTCACCAGCCGGACTGGTACTTCACCGATAACGGCTTTTCGAGCGAAGTAGCGATGGATCTGGCGCATCGCCCGATTGTGGATCGCGTCGCACGCAGCATTTCCGCTGGCGCGCTGCTCGATCTGGGCTGTGGCAACGGCGCGCTGCTGGCGCGGATCGTGAAGGACAAACGGGCGATCATCCCTTACGGCGTGGAATGGAACCCGCAACGGCTGGCGCACGTGCGCGATCTGCTGCCGGATTTCGCCGCTCATTTTACCCAGGGTGATCTGTTTGCGGTCGATGCGCCGTGGGAGCGCGATTATACATGTGTGCTGCTGATGGCGGGTCGGCTGGCAGAAGTGCCGCCGGAGATCGCCCAGGCGCTGCTGGACAAAATTGCCAGGCACGCCCAACACCTGATCCTCTACGCTTACGGCGATACCCTGGCCGTCTACGGCGATCTGCCTGCGCTGGCGCAGCGATTCGGACTGACGCTGATCGATCACGACGGCGGGCCGGTCGCGCTGGCGAAAGCGGATCGACCGGCCACCGGCTGAAACCGATACGGCCAAAGCGATCGGGGCGGCTCCGTATATGCAGCCGCCCCCAGCGACCCGCCGCGTCAGGGGATCAGATTCATGGCATGAGGGCCGCGCACCACCGGCACACGGATCGACGTGCGTTGCAGGCGCGGTTCCTCGCCAGCGCGGATCACATTCCAGAACTCAATGTAACCGGGGTTCATCGGGTTTTCGCGCTCGTTGTAAATCACCACGCCCAGCGAGTCGCCGTCCGCGTCGAACATCGCATCCTCCGGCAGCACGCCCTCAAAGCCATATTCCTCGCCCAGCACTTGCAGTTGACCCGTGGCGTTATCGAAGGCGATCAGCGACAGGGAATTGATCTCGCCCCCCGGCGTGACGGCGGCCAGCGCGTCCGGCAGATAGGTGCGGCCCATGTTGACCGTCACGATCAGGTCTTCCTGCGGGCTGACCGCGAACCCTTCCGGGCTGAGGCCGACCGTCACCCGTGAGACAACACTGTGCGCCGCGCTTTCACCGGCATCAAAGCGCACCGCGATCATCTCACCGGGCGGGTTGACCAGGTTGCCCATCGGCGCGGGCACGGTCGCCCAGTTGATCTCCGCCGTGAGGTAATGGCGGCCATCGCGCGTGAACTGGCCGTAAGTGATGGTGTTGCCCAGGGTTAAACGTTCGCCGTGCGGGGCGATCGACGCGCCACCGTCCCCCTCTGACACACGGTAAAATTGCAGCTCGCTCCGGTCGATGCCCACGGCCAGAAATTCCCCGGAGACATGCCACGACACCGCCGTGACTTCCTGGGCGGGCTGGCCGTCTGAATTCTGGATGGCGAAATAGCGGAATGTAGCCGGATCATCCAGCGTGGCCGTCGGCAGGATCGCCAGCTGGCGGCCCGGCTCCTCCAGACCCACGGCCAGATACTGCCCATCAACGCTGATGGCGATGTGGCGCGCGCCTTCCCCCACTTCGACCGTGGTCACGTCGGGGTCGTCCGCTCCATTCCGAAGATCGATGCGCGTGACGATGCGCCCCGGCGGAAAATCGTCGGTATTCAGTTGTACGATGTCATCATCCACTGGCCCGGCGGTCTCGACCACATAGATCGCGCTGCCATCGGGGGCCACGGCGATGACCTGCGGCCAGGACGTGACCGAATTGGAAACCGGGATGGGGATCACGCGCGCGGTGGCGTCCGTCAGCGGCAGTTCGACCAGCGACAGGGTATCCACATCGCCGGGAATCTGCATCAGCAGTCCGTCCGCGTAAGCCGTGCCGACCATATCGGCATCGGACGCGGCCAGCAGGTAGCGACCATCGAACTGGGTGCTGTCCGTTTCGACCGGCGCTAAGGCGACCTGTGGCGTGCGGCTGGCGATCAGCGCGAACAAACCGCCGATCAGGGCCACGACCAGCGCCAGCAGCATAAGCAGCGCAAATCCGGCGCGCCGCAACCCACGACCTCGCGGGCGCAATCGGGCGGGTGTGGCTGCGTCTACAGGGGCCTGACTCAGATTTGAAGCGTTGACGTTCATGATCATCTCCTAAGCCTCCGCTATCCTCGAAGGGACGGCGTGGGGGTTGACTTGTGATCTTCAGCATAGCGATCGGGCGGCGCGCGCACATCCGACGGGAGCAAGACTCGCGCCGTCTGAAGTTCGATCCTGTGGTCTGACCATCGGGGTATATCGCAGGTGAAGCGGGTTTCTATCGCCGGTCTCATCTCTGCGCGCGCAGGTTGTGATATGGTACTTACATCATCCCGCATCGTATTCAGGCTGTGACCGCTGCCGCCATGACGTCGCTTTTCGATCCAACCTCTCGCCAGCACGCTGATCATCCGTTATATAAGCTGTCGCTGACGACCTCTGGCGGCGTTACGCTGCTTCTTGGCTGCGCGGCGGTGCTGGCGCTGCTGCTGGTGGGCAGCCCACAGCGCGATCAGGCAGCGGCTCAGGCGGCGATAGTCGCGTCGATCACGATCGTGGTGCTGACGCTGGATCGCAGCCTGGCACGGCGTTATGGCGAAAAACCGCCGCTGGCCGTTTCCCTGGCTGCGATCGGCCTTCACGCGGCGCTGGTCGAGGCGATGACGCTGATCGACGGGTTGACCTACACGTCGATTCTGTACCTCACGCTGCCGTTTCCGGTCTTTTTCATGCTCGGCAGGCGGGCGGGGATCGCGGTCAGCGTGGGCTTGCTGGTGTGGGTGACGCTGAAATTCGCGCTGTTTAAGCCCGGCTGGCTGGATGACCCGGCGGCGATGAACAGTTATGTGCTTTTTCTGATCGCGCTGATCCTGATCGCGGCGATGGCGCACGTTGTCCAGCGTGAACGGGCCAACCGCCTGCGCGCCGAAGACCTGCTGGCCGATCTCGAAGCGTCACATATCAAGCTGGCGCGTTATGCCGATCAGGTGGCGGAACTGGCCGCGATCGAGGAACGCAACCGCCTGGCGCGCGATATTCATGACAGCCTCGGCCATCATCTGACGGTGATCGGTGTGCAGTTGGAAAAAGCGGTGACGATCCACCACGACAGCCCTGATCCGGCCTGGGACGCGGTGCGTTCTGCCAAACGGCTGGCGGATCAGGCCCTGACTGATGTCCGCCACTCGGTCGCCGCGCTGCGCCAGGAAGCCACTCCCTTCCGGCTGCGCCCCGCGCTGGAGTCGCTGGTGGCTAACGGTGTCGATCTCCCCCTTCACATCACCCTGGAAATATCCGGCGACGAAAGCCTTTACTCCGCGCAGCAGCTTTCGACCCTGTATCGGGCCGCGCAGGAGGGGCTGACCAATGTCGTCCGGCACGCGGAGGCGACTCGTGTGGTGATCGGTGTCGATCTCGGCGCAAGCGAGGCAGTGCTGTGCGTGATCGATGATGGGCGGGGGCCTGATCACGCGGCCAATCCGGGCGGATTTGGTCTGCGTGGTCTGCGGGAACGGCTGGAACAGGTCGGCGGGTGGCTGTCGCTGATCGCAGCGCCAAACGGCGGCGCGGAATTAAGGGTCTGCGTGCCCGGTGTGGGGCGCGCCGCAGGATAAACGGAGGTTCCGAAATGACCGACACCGATCCAACCCCGATCCGGCTGCTGGTGGTGGATGATCAGGAACTCATGCGCGATGGGCTGATCGCGCTGCTGGAACGTCAGCCGGGCATCCAGGTTGTGGGCGCAGCGGCGGACGGCGCGCAGGCGCTTGAGCAGGTCGAACTCACGCTGCCGGATGTGATCCTGATGGATGTGCGAATGCCGGGGATGGACGGCATCCACGCCACGCTTGAGCTGCGCAGGCGGCATCCTGAAGCGCGCGTGCTGATGCTGACGACGTTTGACGACGAAGCTTATATTGTCGAGGCGCTGAAGGCCGGCGCGGTCGGGTACATCCTCAAGAATATCCCCGCGAAGGAACTGGCCGACGCGGTTCGGCTGGCGCATAAGGGCATCGTCCAGTTGGATACCGCTGCCGCCGCGCGCGTCATCGACCGTTTAAGCGCTTCGCCGTCCCGGAACACCCCTGGCGATTATGTGCCGCCGGAAGTCGCCGGGCTGACGGAACGCGAGCGCGAGGTCATGCTGCTGGTGGCGCAGGGGGCCAACAACCGCGAAATCGCCGGGCATCTGGTGATCTCCGAAGGCACGGTCAAGAGCCACATCTCCAGTATCCTCAGCCAGCTTGCCCTGCGTGATCGCACCCAGATCGCAGTGTTTGTCCACCGGCACGGCCTGAGATAAAGTTGTCGCTGTTCACGACCCCGGCCTGCGGACGATCCCGACCAGCATCGTCGATCTGCGTGTATCGCTCGAAGCGCACGGCTGGCCGCAGATCGTCTTGAGAGACCACATGAAAAGTGATGTTCCGTGCTGGGCACAATGATCTGCTTCCGGGAAGATCCATGACTTCCCGAATGGTCTCTCAAAGCGGCGTTCGGCTCGGCGCCCTTTGCCGTCTCTGATTTTTGCGCGCGTGATCGCGGACGCTGCCGGGCGCGGTCGTTGGCCGCTGCGCCTTCGCTGCCGCACTTTTTGGAGTATTCCCATGATCGAACAACCCTTTCGCCAGGTGCATCTTGATTTTCATACCAGCGAGCGGATCGCCGTCGCCGACCGGTTCGATGCGGATCGTTTCGGCGACACGCTGGCCGCCGCGCGCGTCAACTCGATCAACCTGTTCGCGCGCTGTCATCACGGCTGGATTTATTACGACACCACCCGCTTCCCGGAGCGTCATCATCCGCAGCTTAAGCGCAATCTGCTGCCGGAACAGGTCGATGCCTGCCGCGCGCGTGGCATCCGCACCACCGCTTATATCACCGTGCAGTGGGATCATTACTCCGCGCTGCATCATCCCGAATGGCTGATGATCCGCGAGGATGGATCGCCAGGCATGACGCCTTACGAAGCCGGGTTTTATCGCTACCTGGCCGTCAATTCACCCTATCGGGAGTTCCTCTACGCGCTGGTTGATGAAGTGATCGCCTACATTCCCACTGATGGCCTGTGGTTCGACATCGTGCAGCCGCAGCCCGATTGTTCGATGTGGACGCGCGCGGAAATGATCGACGCCGGGCTTGATCCGGCTGACGCAGCGCAGCGAGCGGCTTACGGCTACGTGGTCATCGATCGCTTCAAGCGCGAGATGAGTGCCTTCGTCCGCGCCCGCCGCCCGGAACTGAGCCTCTTCTTCAATGAAGGCCATATCGCATCCACCACGCGCCCAACGGCGGACGCTTTTTCGCACTTCGAGATCGAATCGCTGCCCAGCGGACACTGGGGCTATACCCATTTTCCACTGACGGCGCGCTTCGTCCGCACGCTAGGTCAGCCCTGGCTGGGCATGACGGGCAAATTTCATACCGCCTGGGGCGACTTTCACTCCTTCAAGACGCAGCCAGCGCTGGAATATGAGTGCTTCCACATGCTCGCCCTGGGCGGCGCCTGTTCGATCGGCGATCAGCTTCACCCTGATGGGGACATCTGCGACACCACCTACCGGCTGATCGGCTCGGTTTATGAACAGGTCGAGCGCAGGGAGCCATTCTGCAAGGGGGCCGTCCCCATGACAGAGATTGGCCTGTTCACGCCAGAGGAAATGTCCCGCCAGCAGACTCCTGCCGCTGCCGTCGGCGCGATGCAGCCGCTTCAGGAGGCAGGCCATCAGTTCGACGTGATCGACTCTTACAGTGATTTCAGCCATTACAGGGTGATCATCCTGCCGGATGAGATTACGCTATCGCCCGATCTGGCGGACAAGCTGAAAGACTATCTGGCGGCGGGCGGCGCAGTGATCGCCTCGTATCGCTCCGGCCTGAACGCAGACGAAACCGAGTTCGCGCTCGACTCCTGGGGCGTGGAACTGGCCGGGGACGCGCCCTTCTCGCCGGATTTCATCATCCCGCACGGGCCATTGGGCGCTATGCTGCCGGCCACCGAACACGTGATGTACAGGCGCGGTCTGGAGGTGCGTGCCAGCAGCGGTACGGAGATTCTCGCGCCCGTCACTATCCCCTATTTCAACCGGGAATGGCGGCATTTCTGTTCGCACCTGCACACACCGTCGGCCCGGCAGCAGAGCTATCCGGCAGTCACACGGCGCGCAAATGTGATCTACTTCGCGCACCCGATCTTCACACAGATTCGCCACAATGCGCCGCGCTGGTGCAAGCTGCTGTTCCTCAACGCGCTGCGGATGCTGCTGCCCGCGCCCCTGATCCGGCATGATGGCCCCGGCACGCTGATCGTCACACTGAACACGCAGGCGGCCGAACGAGCGCCGGACGGACGCGCTTCCTGGGTTCTCCATCTGCTGCATTACATCCCGATCCGCGCCAGCGCCTCGATCGACATTATCGACGACGTGATCCCGCTGCGCCAGGTGACGCTGTATGTGCGGGCGGATCGACCGGTGGACAAGGTGCAGACCGCGCCGCAGAACGAGACCATCGCTCATGCCGTCTCTGAGGGTTATGTGACGTTTACCGTGCCGGAGGTACGCGGCCACCAGATGATCCGGCTGCTGCTGTGATCACTGCGCGACACTGCTCATAAAGGCCGTACTGTTTTCTAGTAACCAAGTACGATCACGCTGCCCACGATCATCGCCGACGTTTTGCGCATGATTAGGCCCAGACGACTTGAAATGGCATAGCCGAAAACCTTTGTAAAAGTCTATGCCTCTCGATTATAGCGGATTGTCGTCGTCATTACAGCGTTAAGGTATTTATTACAGGGCGATTGCATCAATCCGATTTTCAGGTTCACAACGGTTCGGTACAGATTATTTTTCTGTAGAGGCGCAATGCATTGCGCCCCTGCGACACCTTATGACCTTTATTAAACCGGCTGAAAATTTTCATGCCTTTGCCCTGTCTTTGTTACCCGTTGGCTTTCACAACGTGCCAAACAGCTTTCGTTCAGGCGAATTCCATCCAACCATCGTTGACCGCGCCATATCTGAGCGTCAGCAGGTCAAACAGATAATTCTGATACAGCTTCCACGGGCGTTTTGACCCCTGATGCGGCAGATCGGGCAGCGCGCGCAGCACATAACCGGAATTGA
>Ga0224723_1001997_pt1 | contig 11659 bp, 9 predicted proteins | sample Balambano_FR2_Me_FD_161647 | JGI IMG/M metagenome (GOLD analysis project Ga0224723, IMG submission 161647) | Freshwater sediment microbial communities from Lake Towuti, South Sulawesi, Indonesia - Balambano_FR2_MetaG | ecosystem: Environmental > Aquatic > Freshwater > Lake > Sediment | place...
ACCGTACAGCGATCGGTTGATTATCTTGTAGGGGCACGGCATCATAAATCTTCAGGTCTTACGACATTTTCCAGCTTGCCGTGCCCTTTCCAAATGATGTCACTATACGCGTTGGTGGGGGCAGGTTTGAATCAGGATTTCGCGTTGATGTATAGTATTGTCGCAAAACCTGCCCGTACGGCGATCGCTCATCCGGGTGGGGGCGAGTTTGAATCATGATTTCGCGTTGGTGGGGGCGGGTTTGAATGAAGTTTTCGCGTTTATCTAATTGAAGAGCTTCCCATTGAGTAGAGTAGGGTGCGTTGGAGCGTCAGCGGAACGCACCGTTAATAGTCTAGCCACTTCTACTTACTGACGCAAATTAAATTCCACTTGGGGATCTGCTGTATTATTTTCCTGCTCTCTAAGCTTTTTATACTGCTGTAATTCCTGAAGTAAGGTTTGTTGAGATTTGGTTAATGGAAGTTTAGTTACACTTTTAGACATTACAGGTGCAGGATTAATTGTAATTATCTGCTGATTTCTACCTGGAGCCGGGAATAAAGCATTCTTATGAGCAACTCCGGTTTTCATTGACTCTAAAGTTGTCGCAATTTGTACTTGTTTTTCTATTTGTTCTGTAGATGATACTAAACTACTCAGACCATTTACTAATTGACGAAGATTATCACGGAATTTAGGATCCCCTGTCAATTCATCTAAATCAGATGTAATTTTTTGAGTATTTTCAAATGTTACTCTTGCAGAATCTAGAGTTTGTTGCAGTACTATTATATTTTTAGGGTCGCCTAATGCTCTCGACGCGTCGCGGAAATTAGCTGAAGCTTCAGCCGCATTGGCAGAAAGGCTTTCTAAGTTTCTTAATAATTCTCCTTGGGTAAGACGGTTAACAGCTGGTGATAAACTACTAACTGTAGTACCTAGTTGTTGGCTAGTTTTGTTGATAGTGTTCAACGTGGCAACTAAAGAAGAACGATTGGTCGTCACCAAACTATCTAAGTTTGTCAACAAACGATTTGCTTGTTTTGCAGTTAGACTAATTTCTTGGGCTGTTGTACCAAATTGACTTGCTGTGGAGTTTAATTGATTAGCAGTTGTACTAAATTTATCTACAGTTTGACTGGTGGATGCGCTGATTTGATTAGCTGCTCTACTTACAGAAGTGGCTGCATTAGAAAAATTACCTAATTGTTGTTCTGAACTTTTAGCTACAACAGAAAGGTCACGACTGAGTGCAGCAAGTTGGGTAGCGGCAATAGAAGTATTTTTTAATGCATTATTAACGTTGGCGTAAAATTCTGGTCGTGTATATAAAGTTGCCAAATAACTACTGTTGCGAATTAAATCATCAACACTAATACCGATGTTACCTCTGAGACGCGAACCATCGCAGATAATTAAAGTGCGATCGCAGTTTTGACTCAACGGTTTACCAGGATTTGCACCACTAGGTAAATTCTTTTGTGGAGTAATATCAATAACACTCTCACTAATTAATCCAGTTTGATTTGCCTCAATTAAAACATCACGAGGAATTATTAAATTAGGTTGGTTAATTTCAACCTCTACTTCCACACCATTTGCTCCTGGGCGAATTCTAGAAGTCCGACCTACTTGTACCCCACGATAGCGTACAGCTGACCCTTGTTGCAAAGCGCCAGCGTTAGCAAAATCTATAAAAACTTTGTATGTACTTTGACCAACAGTTACTCTATTTAACCATAAAAATATTAGCCCGAAAACACCTAATCCTAATAAAAGTAATAAGCCAACAGAACCTTCTCTTACGGTACGTGTAGTTGCACGTGTTCTTTCACTTCGCATTTTTTCTCCTCTACCACAATTAAATTAACTGGCCTACTAACAGCTTTTTAACCTGTTATCCTGTTACTTGAATGGGACCTTGAATACTTCCACTTATAAATTGTTTGATTAACTGATTGTTTGTATTATCAATTTCCTCAACTGTACCTTGCCACTGCACTTTGCCTTGGTAAAGAAAAACTACTTGATCGGCAGTACGACGGATAGTACTGTGTTGGTGGGTAACTATGGCATAAGTACTACAAACTCCTTGGGTACATTGCAGTTGGCGAATTAAATTTTCTATAACTGTAGAAGCAATCGGGTCTAATCCGGCTGTAGGTTCATCGTATAGTAAAACTTCTGTTGTTTTTTCCGACTCCTTGGGGTTGGACATAATTGCACGAGCAAAACTCACCCGTTTTCGCATACCCCCAGAGAGTTCTGCGGGATAGCGATCGCCTATTTCTGCTAAACCTACCATCTCCAATTTTTCATTTACCAGTTCTCGGATGCGTCTTCTTGGCAATCTTGAGTGTTCATAAAGTAAAAATCCAACATTTTGATCAACGGTTAATGAATCAAATAACGCAGCTTGCTGAAACACCATTCCAATCCCAATTGGATCCTCACCATCTTCAATTAACCCCTTTCTTAACACTCCTTGAACATATACTTCACCCTCATCAGGTGCAATTAACCCAGCAATAAGCCTTAGAATAGTTGATTTTCCCGTACCACTAGGGCCTATGATTCCTAGTGCTTCTCCTCGGTTAATAGTTAAATCCACATTATCTAAAACTTTATTGCTACCGTAGGAAATAGAAACACCTTTTAATTCAATTATCGGTTCTTTCATTGGTTCTTGGATAGTGGATAGTGGATAGTGGATAGTGGGTAGAGGGTGATTGAGGAGAGAAGATGATGGGAGTAGGTTTAAAAAGGAATAGTGAATTCCTCCCTATTTCCTGTTTCCTTCTTCCTCCCTGTTCCCTGTTCCTTCAACCCTGTTCCCTTTCTTAAAACAACCAACAAAAATGCCAGATTGTGATGTCATAGTTATTGGTAGCGGTATCGGTGGACTAACTGCTGCTGGGTTATTAGCACGTTACGGGAAACAAGTGATTGTGTGTGAGAGTCATACAATTGCTGGTGGTGCTGTTCATGCTTTCAGACGACGAGGATTTGAATTTGATTCTGGTTCTTCATTCTATTGTGGTCTGAGTGATGCTCACAGTTTGAATCCTGTAAAACAAGTTTTAGATATTTTGGGGGAATTTGTCCAAACAGTGCCCTATGACCCTCTTGGGTATTATCATTTTCCAGAAGGTAGCTTTCCTGTTTATAGCAATGTGGAACTTTACCGTAATGAAGTAGCCAAAATTACACAGAAAGGGGCAAACGAGTTGGAAAAATTTACTCAACGCTTTTTATCGCTATACGAAGCAATGAAAGGAATTCCGACTATTGCTTTACGTGCAGATTGGCAATTAATCCCTGTCTTGATAGGGAATTACTTGCCTTCGTTATGGAAAATTTTACCTCATCTGCCAATGATTCAAGGTTCTGTAGGTGATATAGTGGATGCTACAATTACAGAACCTTGGGTACGACGATTAATTGATTTAGAATGCTTTTTATTATCTGGTTTAAAAGCTCATGGTACTATCGCCCCTGAAGTCGCTTTTATGTTGGGTGAGCGATCGCGTATTGGTGTTGAATATCCCACAGGTGGTAGCGCAGCAATTGTCAAGGCTTTAATCTCCGGTTTGCAGCGGTGCGGTGGTAAGTTACTACTGGGACACCATGTTGAACAAATTTTAGTCGAGTCTGGCAAAGTAGTTGGTGTCAAATTACAATCCCCCCAAGGAAAGATAATTAAAGCACCCATAGTCATTTCCAATGCGACGATTTGGGACACTTACACTAAGTTATTGCGTCCCCAAGATTTACCCCAATTCTACCGAAAATTAGCTTTAGATACTCCAGCAATTGACAGTTTTATGCATTTACATTTGGGCATCAAAGCTGATAACTTAGACAAATTAACAGGACATCATGTAGTAGTTCATAGTCACCAAGAAGATATTACCGTTCCAGGAAATACTTGCATGATTTCCATTCCTAGTGTGTGGGATAGTACACTTGCACCTCCAAATCATCATGTAGTTCACGCTTATACCTTAGAGCCATTTGTAGGATGGGAACGCAATGATGATTATGAACAAAAGAAAAAACAGAAAGCGGAATCTTTATATCGTGCTTTAGAAAAAATTATTCCTGATATTAAAGAGCGAGTAGTACTAGAACTTATTGGTACACCCCTGACTCATGCTCATTACTTGAGACGATATCAAGGAACTTATGGGCCAGCGATCGCAGCTGGTAAAGGAACATTTCCCAGTATACATACACCCATAAAAGGATTGTATCGCGTTGGAGACAGCACCATGCCAGGAATCGGCGTCCCAGCAGTTGCAGCATCAGGTATTGTGTGTGCAAATACCTTGAGGTAATTTATATAAGTGAGATGGATGTGTTTGGCAGAGTTTTGGTGGTTGTTCATACGATGCAGGACGATGAAATCCGGATGTTCTCTACCCGTAAAGCAACTCGGCAGGAACGACAACAGTATGAGGAGAGATAACTATGGAAGCAGAATATGATTTTAGTCGGGGTCAACGATCCCACTCCACCAGATATTCAATTACTGTTACTACCAAGCAAGCGCCATATCCAAAACAAACCCTGGTAGCACGTCTTCTCCTGACAATGTTGCAGGAGAATCTAATATTTCAACTTCTCGTCCTAAGCGATAGATTTCCACACGACGATTTTTTCTATCTATTAACCAACCTAATCTGACTTTTGCTGCTATATATTCGCGCATCTTGGCTTGAGTTTCGCTCAAACTATCCGATGGTGATGTCAACTCTAATACGAAGTCTGGAGCAATAGGAGGAAACTTTTCCCGGTCTTGAGGTGTAAGTGCATTCCATCTGTCTATTTGTATCCATGATACATCGGGGGAGCGATTAGATCCGTTAGGCAGTTTAAAACAAGTGGAGGAGTCAAATACTTCTCCTAATTGGGTTCGACGGTTCCAAATTACAAAATCCGCGATCGCCGATGCATTACATTTCCCTGTTTCTCCCCCTGTCGGCGGCATTACTATTACTTCTCCCAATTGATTACGCTCAAGTTTGAGTTCCGAATTATCCTGACACAATTGATAAAATTGGTCATCAGTAAGCTTGACTACATTATTAAGTTTGATGGTAATAGCAGTCATGGCATCTATGTAAAATCCTAAATGACTTAATTTTAGCAGTCATTCTAAATATAGTTAAATATAAGACAAACGCGGTAATAATGATTACTAGTTTTTCTAATGTACTATTTTAAGCTTGCCACGCCACTACGACCACAAAACTTTATACTGATTAAAAGGAGTATTCATGTTAGACCAAAACCCAGGATATGTCTTATACTCAGACAACGTAGAAGTGAAGCAACCTAACGAGGATAAAATCATTGACGACATTATTGCCTCCTTTGAGAGGATGCGACGTTTTATATACGACAAGCATCGTCACGCACTACGGGGGGCCCATGCCAAGGGTCATGGTGCGCTCAAGGGAGAGTTAAAAATTTACGATAATCTACCGATAACACTGAGGCAAGGATTATTCCGTGAGCCTAAAACTTACCCCGTAATCATTCGGTTCTCAAATGCCCCCGGTGATATTATACCTGACGGCGTTTCTTCATTTCGCGGAATGGCAATTAAAGTGATTGGGGTGGAAGGACCGAAATTATTAGAGCAGGAAGCAGATGCGCTTACCCAAGACTTTTTATTAATTAATCACCCAACTTTCCCATCTGGTGATGTTAAAAGATATCTACTAGAGCAATTAGCACAGGAAAAAGTTGTGACTGTTCCTGAAGAAGCGCAGCAGCTTGTGACTACTGCTCTTCGGACTGTAAACACCGTTACTGAAAAAGTTGGGGTAGAAATATACCCCACTTCTTTAGGCATAACAAAACCTGAAACTCATATTCTAGGTGAGACTTTCTACACTACAGCAGCACTTCGCTATGGAGACTACATTGGCAAAATCAGCGCTCATCCTGTATCAAGTAGTCTGATTCCCTTAATTGGACAGCATATTAAAGTGGATAACCACTCCACTCTTAGAGATTTGGTGGTTGAGTTCTTCCGGGAAAATTCTGCTGAGTATGAATTGCGTGTGCAGCTTTGCACAAATCTAGAGCGAATGCCGGTGGAAGATGCGTCTCAACTTTGGTCGGAGGAGGAAAGTCCTTATCAGCCAATTGCAAAAATCACGATTCCAGCACAGGATGCTTATAGTCCAGCACGTCGTGTTTACGTTGATGAGGTACTATCCTTTAACAGTTGGCACTGCATTAACGAACATCGCCCACTCGGTTCTATTCAGCGGGTACGGATTAAAGCGTATGAAACTTCTTCTCGTTTCCGCCATGAGATGAACCAGCAGCCAAAAGTTGAACCCCGTAGTATTGATGAAATGCCTGATTAATACAGCGGTTTTCAACTTAGTCTACAGTAGCCATAATGATTAAACCGACAAAGAATATTATGTAGGGGCACGGCGGCCGAAATATTACGGGTGAATCAAAAATCTCACAAATGCCGTGCCCGTACGAGGAAATGTTGCTTTTAAACAAGATTTAAGTTATATTTTTGACAAAGTAGTGACACGACGCCCAAAATATTACGGGCAAATAAAAAATCTCACTAATACATTAACCGTACTTTTAAACAAGATTTAAGTTATATTTTTGACAACTTGATAGAAATGCGATCGCCATAGGTAAAATTGCCAGTCTGAAAAGTTGCACAGTGTGGCGTAAATTTAAGTAGTACCAAGCCATATATAGAATATGATTTCGTGGATCGTCTATCCAATTGCATTAGCGTTAGAGTAGAACAGTATTAATTCTTTTGATGCTCGCACTCACTGCTTTTAGGATAAATTTATTACACTCATGACAGAACTGAAACTACGGCTACAAGAGGGAAATACTGAAAGAACGGTGACAGTGCATCAAGATGTTTTCACTATCGGGCGTTTACCAGAATGTGACTTATACTTACCTTTTGGAGGAGTGTCTCGTTGTCATGCACGTCTTGTAAAAATTTCTACAGGTATGTGGGCTGTAGAGGATTTGGGTAGTAAAAATGGCACACAAGTAAACGATCGCCTAGTAACGTCCACCCAAGAGTTACGTCATGGTGATATGATTTGGTTAGGAGATGTTTGCTTGATGGTAATACTTGGGCTAGCTCAGGAATTTACAGCACGGCAATTAGAAGATATATCTCAAGGCTCAGAAACAGGTGAATCAAGAACAATTCTTCGTAACGTTCAACAATTAAAACAGCAATGGATAGACGCTGACAACAAAGCAGACGCTAGCCAAAACAAAGAAACAACTATTGCTCGGCTGAAAGATTTGGTAGATATTGCTAAGAATCTCTGTGCTGCAACTTCTATAAAAGAGATTTTTTATCAAGTACAACAAGTTGTCTTTCGCTACCTTGGTAGTATTGATAGATTAGCACTGTTAATCGATGTTAACGATTCTGGCAACTTAGAATTAATGGATTCTGCAGGAAGAAACCCATCGCAGCAGCGGTATTTGTCAGCAGATGGGAACTGGATAAGTCGCAGTATTTGTCAGAAGGTGTTCACTGAAAAAGTAGCGATCCAAACCGCTGATACTCATAAAGATGACCGCTTTGCCGGAGAACACAGTATTTTAGTTAAGGGTATCCGTAGCGCCATGGCTGTACCACTATGGGATGAGAATAAAGTAGTGGGTGTGCTTTACGCTGACGCTAATCTTTCTTCTTCCCATTGGATAGACGAAGGGGAAGAAGAATTAAGCTTTTTTTCAACTTTAGCGAATCTTGTGGCATCTAGTGTCCAACGGTGGCTATTAGCTGAGAAATTAAAAGCAGAAGAAGTGATTCGTCATCGTTTAGAAAGATATCACTCTCCTGCGGTTGTCCAGCAATTAATCGCTCTTGGTGCTTTACCTGATGGACGTTTACCACCTACAGAAAGTGAAATTAGTATTTTATTTGCCGATTTAGTTGGCTTTACTGCTCTTTCAGAACGCTTAAAACCTAGTGCGATCGCTCAATTACTCAATAACTTATTTGAGGAGATGTTGCAAGAAATATTTGCTTACGGTGGCACTTTAGATAAATACATCGGTGATTGTATTATGGCATTTTTTGGCGCTCCAGAAGCACAATCAGACCATGCAGATCGCGCTGTTGCTGCTGCTAAAGGAATGCTCACTCGTTTAGAAAATCTGAATCACGAGGGTTTATGGGAAGAACCTTTGCAATTACGGATTGCAATTAATAGTGGGAAAGCTGTTGTTGGTGATGTTGGCAGTTCTCAGAGAGTAGATTACACTGCTTTGGGCGCAACCATCAATCTTGCTGCTCGCATGGAGGGAGTTTGTCCTCCTAGTGAGTGTGTTATCAGTGAAGTTACTTATAAAATGCTGTCACAATCTTCTGATTTTCAAGAGATGGGAGATTATAGTTTTAAAGGGATTAATCGGTTAGTGAAGGTTTATCAAACTAAAATGAGTCATTAGTAGTGCATATGTTGATATTACAACCACCTATAAGAAACTTGTAACGGTTTACTGTAAGCGCATAGTCTCCTTTAGATGCAGCGTGTACTTAATAGTTCAGGGTACAAAACTAAAATGCTCCTCCCAATTAAATTATCGCTCTAGAAGTTCTAATAGACGTTGTAATTCACCACAGGCGGCTTGAAGGGACTCAGGTGCATCTTTTGTTAAACTTTGGGAACGACATTGTTCTGCCAAATTTTCGACACTAGGTTTGCAAAAAGCTTCAGCATTTTGAAATTTCGAGTAAGCTTCTTCCTCATTCACCATTTCTCCTTGTAAGTAATGTATCCAGGTTTCGATATTGCGTTTAGGGATAAATATTGCTACCGCTTCATTTGCTTGACGATTTTGTTGGGAATCTTCATCAAGAGTTAGAGCTAACAAATCAAGTCGTTCCTGAACTGTACTTTTATCTGCATCAATTATTACTACTAATCCAATCGACACGCGATTTCTATTCTGTCTATACGCTTTTACTTCTACTGAATATTGAGTGCGTACGTATTGCTCTCCTGATTGACTGCCTAGAGGGCATATTTTAGCCCGGAATAAACCTGTAAAACCTCGCTTTTTCAAAAAATAACGGGCAAAAACCTCTTGCTGTCTATCTTCACAAAGAATGGTAATTTGAACTCTACGCTGACTCATTCAACCATCCCCGTGCAATTAATTCTGAAACGGGTAGCGCAGAATCATTCACGATCCCGCTACTAATACGCTTAACCCTAACGGGAGCATTACTTTGGCGTTCAAACCAGTAGCCAATAGGTGACACTAAAAGATAATTAATTAACTCAGGATGGTGAGAAATTAATAATGCTTGAAGCTCTCCATTGCTGCAAAGGTCATAAAGTTGAGCAAGCCAAGGTTGAATTTCTGGTAGTGCTAAGAAATTTTCTGGTTCATCAATACACAAAGTATAATCTGATGACTTTATACCATGAATAATTGTATATAAAGCAATCAGAGTTTTTTGTCCATCTGACAATTCACTAAAACGATAATCAATCAGTTTTGTATCATCTGTTGCTTGAGAAAAACGTAATTTCAAAACCAAACTTTGTTCGCTTACTCGGTCAAATTTAAAATTTTTAAATCCATCGATAACTGACTCTAATATATCAGTCACTTCTGCTACTTTACCTTGGTCTGCAGAAAGATAACGATACCAAGAAACATAATTCTCCATCTGACCTGTCAAAGAAATTTCTTCTTGGTTAGTCTCATCCATCATCAAACTTGGTATGACTCGCACAATAATAAATTTAGATATTCTTTCTCGAAAATAAATTAACTTTGAGTTGTCTTCTTTCGGCATTAATGAAGGGAAGACGGATTGAGACCAATTAAAAGAAAACTGAGAATCTAGAAAATAATCATCGTTATAAATTTGAACATTACCTAGCTCAAATTTCAATAAAAGTTGGTTATTAAACCATAGACGTTCGTACTCAACACGACATCTCTCTTTTCTCTGGTGTGCAATACCCAATTCATATTTATAAGTACCACTATTACCTAGAATTTCTAACTCAAATTTTTGGAGTTTTGACGTTTGCCAACGAGTACAGTCCGTAGATATAAAAACTACTTCAATTTTCTTTTCACCGCTAACAAATAATTGGATTTTTTGTAAAATTTCAAATACAGTCGATTTTCCTGCACCATTAGAACCTAAAAGCAAATTAATCGCATCAACATTAAGTTCAAAATTTACCAAACAACGAAAATTATCGATGTATATCCTTTTTAGCATGGGATTTGAGGGCTTATGTTGATCCTGACGAAGGTTGCATACCCTAATATTTTACCAAATCTGGGTCATCACAGTTATAGACTTGATTTTATTCCAAAGGCTTAAAAGCTATATTTCTTGTCTAGCAATGAATATGAGCTATTTTATAAGCTTTTTAGCATAACAAGTAATGAAGAACCTAATCAATTATACTTAGTTGATGATAATTACATATTTACTAAATAATTTATTTAATTTTTCAAACCCCTACTAAAGAATGCTGTATAACTTGCGCTAGGATTGCAGGGTGAAAAAGTGCTGTGGGTGGTTTAATCATATGCGCTACTTGTGAAAATGAGAAGCGTACATTCATACTCTCTACTGAAAGCTGTTGTACCTGATTCATGTAGCGGTGCATAAATCGAGTCATCCGGTCTGGTTGTCCACCTACTGTAGTTGACCAGCGAAAATCTTCTCCTGTTGCCATGAGCCAAGGAGTATAATTAACTTTTGCTAATTGTTTTTGAAAGTGCTGAGTTAAATTTTTCAGACTACTATTGTGATGCAGTTCTTGATGTAAGCATTTATCCAATGTTAAAGTTCCTAGAGCAGCAGTGGTCATACCTTGACCATAAATAGGATTAAATGCACAGACTGCATCTCCCATGAGAATTAAGCCGGACGGTAGTTTAGATAATTTATCGTAATGATATAGTCGATTTTCTGTGCGACGGTAGCTATAAATCTGGGAAAGGGGTTGGGCAGTTTGAATCGCTTCATAGATAATAGTACTTCTTAGGCTATGAGCAAATTTCAGAAAGCCAGCTTCATCAGTCGGTGGATAATCTTTACCGATACCTCCTAAAGTAACTAACCAACGATCGCCTTCTATGGGATAAAGAAGTCCACCGCGTGTATGATGTGGTGGTTGAGATGCTACAATTAAGCCTTTCCAATCTGAAGAAAATCCTTCTGGACGTTGATATAAACGGCTAGCATAACCCAAGAAAGACTGAATTACAGTTACTTGGGGAGATTGATAACCCATACTCTCTAACCATTTGGGAGTCAGGGAATTTCTACCTGATGCATCCACTACTAAATCGGCTAAAAAGTCGCTATCAGATTTATTTGTGTTATCTCTACCACAACGCAACTTTACTCCTATTACCTGAGCAGCATCAACTAACAAATTTATAACTTGAGTTTTTTCTAAAATTTCTACGCGATCGCTTTGGAGTACACGACGACGAATCATCCACTCTAGTAAATTACGGCTTGTGGTACAACCAGTCAAATTTGAAGAAAATCGTGGTATCCAACCGTTACATAAGACCTATTCAAAGCTACTCATTGCTAGACATTTCTCGTCACTGGTATCTAGCTTTCACTTTGATGCTTAATTCCTGCTTCACTCTG
>Ga0224723_1001998_pt1 | contig 11643 bp, 6 predicted proteins | sample Balambano_FR2_Me_FD_161647 | JGI IMG/M metagenome (GOLD analysis project Ga0224723, IMG submission 161647) | Freshwater sediment microbial communities from Lake Towuti, South Sulawesi, Indonesia - Balambano_FR2_MetaG | ecosystem: Environmental > Aquatic > Freshwater > Lake > Sediment | place...
GTGGTACACGATGGAGTCGCGGGCTACTCGTATGAACTGACGATGCAGATGGGCAACAGCAGCGGCACAGCCAAGACCGTTAGTGTGCGCGTTCGCAGCAGTGACTGGTCGCAGCAGTACACATGTAACTTCACTATCGGTGCGGGTTTCCCGATGCAGAATTACACCCTGCGCTTCAACCCGACGACCACGTTTAATTCACCGATGGTGTTCCAGACCTTCGTGACCAGCGGCGGTACAAGCATGGCGCTGCGCGTGGATAACATCAATCTGCAATACAAGCCATCGCTGAACGTGAGCAGTTCCGAGTGTATCTCCACGCCGCCCGCGAATGTCAATCTGATCCAGAATGGCGATTTCAGCGCGGGGACGGCAAACTGGTCATTTGACACGCTGACCAATCAGGTTAATGCGAATGTGTTGACGGTTGCGCCAGCGACAGGCAGCAGCGGTACTTTCTATCAAGCGCTGCCGTATGTGGGCGGGGCGAATCAGCCATACGAATTGACTTTACGGCTTGGCAATAACACCAGCGCCAACAAGACAGTGAATGTCATCATCCGCGACTCAGGCTGGGTGGAGCAGCGCAACTGCGTATTCAGCGTACCACCGCTGCCCGCCATGCAAACCTATACTGTGCGTTTCGCGCCGTCGGTCAATTGGAGTGCGATGGTCGTTCAAAGCACGATCACTGGCACATCGCAAATGGGAATTCTGGTGGATGATGTGAATTTGCAGTTTAAGCCGTCGCTGAGCGTCACCAGCACGGAATGTATCATCGCGCCGCCCGCGAATATCAATCTGGTGCAGAATGGCGAATTCACGTATGGCGTGGATGGCTTCGCGCCGTTCTTCACGCAGGTACAGACGCAACTGATCTCCATTGGCGGCGTGAATGGCAATGTTTACCAGCTTGCCCCGAACGTCCCCAGCGGTTCGACGATGAATCCCGGTGGGTTCTATCAGTTCATGCCGTATTCCGCGCCACCGAATGCGGTGCTGGAATTCACCTTCCAGCTTGGCAACCTGTCCGGTTCAACCCGCGTGATCAACATGATCATCCGCAATGCGGAATGGACGGATTTGCGGAACTGCTTCATGACGCTGCCGCCAACCACTTCGACCACGAACCAGATGCGGACGTATACGATGCGGCTAAAAACGAACATGCAGTGGGCGAATATCGTGCTGCAAACGTGGATGAATGGGACGTTCACACCGGCGACTAACCCACCGCCGTATATGTTCCGCTTTGACAATCTGAGCGTGGTGTATAACCCGTCATCGTCGTTTAGCGGGACGATTGAATGCCCGGTAGCCGGGTCGAGCCTTGATGAGGAGATCACCCCAACAGCGACGCCGACGGAAACGCCCACACCCACCAGCACCGGAACAGCCACCGAAACAGCGACGCCAACGCCAACCGGCACCGTTACACTGACAGAAACGGCAACAGAGACAGTTACTGAGACGCTGACCCCGACGGAAACGCTGACGGAGACGCCGACACCAACGGTTGAACCGCCGACATTGACGCTTGAACCTCCCACGGCAACAGCGACACTCACTCCAGAGCCGCCCACCGTGACACCAACAGCAGCAGCGACGGAGACGAGCGTTCCAACAGCAGTTCCAACGGAGACGCCCGTACCGCCGACAGAGACGCCCTCACCCCCGACCCCTCTCCCTCAGGGAGAGGGGAGTCCAGAGGAGACACAGAGTCCATAACGTTTGTAGGGGCGAGGCTTGCCTCGCCCGTTATGATTGCGATTTATCACAGCGGCAGATTTCGCTAAACCAGGGTAGAGCGTATCTGAATATTCAGGCATGAATGCGAATCGGCGGACGCGCTGGCGCACGTCCCTACAAAACTACGGTTCGTAATATCATTTTGTAGGGATGCCAAACAGGGTATCCGCCAGGTTTCGCTCAATATCAGATACGCTCTAGAACTACTGCTTAGGCGCGGATGGTTTGCCCGCCGTCATAGGCATGGATGACGGGCAAACGCATGACGAAACATGCCCCTGGCAACGGGCTGTTTGCTTCCACCCAGATGCGCCCGCCATGCGCTTCGACAGCAAGTTTGCAGAAGGTTAACCCCAGCCCGCTGCCTTTTGACCCGCGCAGGGGCGCGTTTGCCTTCACCTGACGGAAGCGCTCAAAAACGCGCTCGCGCTCGCTGTAGGGAATACCGATGCCACTGTCTGCAACCCCGATTCGCTCTTCGCCGCCGTCGCGCTGTGCGAAGATCAGAATTTCTCCCTGTTCAGGGGTGTGGCGCACGGCATTGTCAAGCAGGTTGATCAGTACACGGCGAATGAGCGCCTCATCCACGTCCAGCATGGGCAAATCCTCAGCGATTTCAATGCGAACGTGAACCGCCGCATCATTGACGATGCCGGACAATGACTCCATCACGCTTTGAATAAGGTGTGCTGTAGAGATTGGAGCGCGATTGAGAGGCATTTCGCGCTTTTCAAGGCGGGAGATGTCGAGCAGGCTGTCCACAATATTTCGCAGAGAGATGGCACTGTTGCGAGCGATATCCAGCGTCCTGGTGACATTTTCCGGAAGGGGCATCCCTGTGCTATCGAGATCATACAGCGCAAGGTCAATACCGGTAATGACCGACCAGAGGGGTCCGCGCAGGTCATGCACCATCATGTGGGTGATTTCCTCACGATACTGGGCAAGTAAGTTCTGCTCGGTCATATCGCGGAATACCAGCAGCCGCCCGACGATCTCACCGCTGCTGTTGCGAACGGGCGAACCGATCTCCTCAATGTAGAGCATCTGGCTGCCGATAGCGCGTGAAAATTCACGACGGGTAATGCGCTCTGGCTCAAGCCGAAGCTGGCGGGCGAGGGCGGTCAAGCCAGACCGATCATAGCCGAAATCACCCTCACTACCGCTTTCCATGAGGCGCAAGAGCATGGCGACGATATGCTTGCCAAGAAATTCTTCCTTGTCAAAATTCAGCAGGCGTTCAGCGGCAGGGTTACATTCCAGCAGCCGCCCTTCCCGATCGAGCAGAATCACGCCATCGCGGGTGGAAGTCAGTATTGCGCGAGTTCGATTGCTGGTCGCCCGAATCTGCTCGTGCAGCGCGGCATTTTCGAGATGTCCGGCGGCTTGATTCGCCAGCAGCAGCAGGCTATTCAGATCGCGCTGGCGGGTTTTGTACGTTTCACCGAACAGCAGAGACAGCACCTCGCTGACGCCGTTTGAACCTTTGATCGGTACATTGATGAGCGTACCTGTGCCATTAGGGACTTCCTGTATCTTGATTTCGCCTGTTTGTGCGGCTTTCAAGGCAGGCTGTGGAAATGTAGCGAGGTGCGACGGTTTTCCCGCGATGGCATAGCCATGTATCATGCTGATGTGCTGCGTTTCAGGGATGTAGCGGAATAGCGCCGCCTCATTTGCATCCAGCATCTCGCGGGCGGTTTCGAGGACGGCTTCGGCGACGGAGCGGGTGTTGTCTGCACTGGACAGACGCAGAGTAAGCGCCTGCAAACTGCGAAGCGTGGCGATCTGGTATTCATGTTCCTCAAGCAACCGCGCATTCTCAATGCTGATAACCGCATGACCTGCGAGGCTGGTGAGGAAACTTAACTGCTCATCAGTGAAATGACGCGGCTCCCCACTTGCAACCGATAACACACCAATCACCCCGCCTTCGCGTTCCAGCGGCACAGCGGCAATTGAACGGCTACCCGGCAGAAGATCGCCCACACCGCCGCCCAGATGGGTATCGGCAATCAAGTGTGGTCGGCGTGAGCGTGTCACTTGCTCAATCAGGCTGTCGCGCAGCCCACGCGCCCGGTAGCTGCGCCGCAAGTCGCCATGCTGGTCATACTGCATGACTGACCATAATTTGCCACCATCGGTGAGGAGCGAGAGCATGGCAGTTTCGCTGTTGGTCGCTTTGAGCGCCGCTTCAAGCATGTGTTCGCTGATCAGGTCGAACTTGAGCGAGGTGGAAATCTGCCGCGCAATGTCCTCAATGAGTGCCAGTTCATTCAGGCGGCGCGATAAGGCGGTTTGCGTTCGCTCGTACAGCCCGACATTGTGAATCTGCGCGGCGATCTGGCTGTTCGCCATTTCAAGCACCTGAATCTGGGCGAGTTCCAGCGGCTTTCCATTCGCACTGCCGATCACAAGGACGCCATCATGGATATTCGCAGCAATCAGCGGAAACAGGGTTGCACCCTGAAGTTGCCGTGTGCTGATGAATTCACGTAAGCCTTCAGAAAGTTTCTCATCCTGCTCATCAAAGTAACGAGGCTGTGTCTCAAGTTCCGTCAACAACAGGCTTAGTTCAGGGATTGTGCTAGTGGGTTTGCGATTGATTGAGAATGTGACTGTGCCATCGGGCAAGGTGAGGCGCTCATACATATTGAGCCAGTGTCCTTCGCCCTCCTGAATAGCCAGCACAATCGCCGGCGATTCGAGTAAATCGGTCAATACATGCGTAATTTCCTGTGCGAGGGTTTCGACTTCAATTGCTGCTGCTGCGATACGCGCCAGATGCGACAACTGCGCCATTTGCAGTGCGTAATTTTCCAGCACACCAAACAGGTCGGCATTGTCCAGAAAAACGGCAAGCTGTACGCTGATCATGCCTAGCACAGGTAGATGAACCTGAAGCGTGGACTGGTTCGGCGGCACCTTGAAAAACAGCAGCATGACTCCGATGCGGACGTTACCCGTCTGTAAGGGGATCATCAGCACGGACGCCCATCCCTGAGATTGTGCTTGCTGGTTGACATATTGGCTGAAACTCCCCGGCGGGACGATGGTTTGAGCGTCAAGCAGCGTAATATCGCTCAAATCCGTGCCGGGCAGAACGGGAATGCCCAGCCACGCTTCCTGCACTTCAGGTGTGAGACCGTGTTGATACAACAGGCGAAATTGTGCCGCTTCGCGTTCAAAACGATAAACGAGCGCGGCTTGTGCGCCAGAAAATTGCAGGGCAGCGCGAGAGGCGGCAGCAACGGCTTCGTCAACTTCGTCGGAAAACAGAATCGTCTGGCTGGACTGCTGTATCTGCTCCAGTGTGAGCGAATCCAGATCAGGCGGCGGCGCGGAAATTGTGGCGGGTTCAGTTTCATGAACTGGCGCAGGCGCGAGGAACATCAGGGCAAGCACGATCAGCGCGGCGATCAGCGCAATCATGCCCAACCACGCACTGCTGATGAGAATGGCGAAAATCCCTAACCCGACAAGGGCGAATACTAAAACAAACAGCCTGCGCTGCATGTGTGAAATTCGTGCAAGGTTGCCCGCGATGGGCGGAGGTGGGCGTGACAAGCGCTGCTACTTCACCAAAAATCGGCTACTCAGGCGACTATTAGACTGTAACAATTTTCTCACGATAACGGTATGGTAATTCGTTGAGAAACGCCAGTACTTTCACGTTTTCCCTCATGTGCGGCAGGTTGATCCTGCTTCTGGCGCAGCACAACATATTGTACGCCTGCGAGACCAATCAGCCACCAGAAACCGAAACCGAAACGATCCCAGAAGGCAACTGCGTCTCCCAAACCGTAGATGAGATGGGCGATGATGCCGCAAGTTGTCGCCAGTGCCAGACCACGCAGCCACCAATCTCCCTGACGCCATACTGACAGGAGGAGTGCAAGGGCGGTGGCTTGCAGCGCAATCAATGCTGCCAAACCAAAGATTCCTAAATCGGCGGTGATTTGCAGCCATTCGTTATGCGCGTGGGGTAGGATTCTCGTCCCCTCGTAGCCGTCTACGGGATACAGATCGCGCACAGGTCGCCAGCGAAAATTATTCATGCCTACACCAGTCAGCGGGTAGTCTCGCGCAATGCTCAATGCGCTTGACCAGATGAGCAGGCGGCTGCTTACGCTATCTTCGTCGCGCTGCTGTAAGGTTTCATCCTTGGGAATGAGACTGCCTGTGAAAATAAGAACCTGTATCACGGCGAAACAGGCAACGATGCTGAGGGCAACCAGCCGCCAGCGCTTTCTGGGGATCAGCAACCACGCCAGCAGCGCCAGCATGGGTAGGACGCCGAGAATGGCAAAGCGGCTCTGACCAAGAAACAGCGCAGCCCACAACACGATAAACGCCGCTGAACTGCACAGTGCAAACATGAGATGAGATCGGCGACGTGTTTGCGACCATTCACGCCACGCCAGCAGCGCCACACCCGCCATGATTGGGGTAAACCATGCCATTGCGCCAGCGATTTCGTTGACGTTGAAACCACCTTCCGCACCAGGGAAACCGCGCAGTTGCGGCAGGTAATCAATGATGAACATGAACGCTGCCGATTTGTTGATGTAATGCTGAGCGAACAAGCCGAGAATGCCGACGAGCAGCGCAAGCACCGCCGTGAGCCACAGGAGTGAGCGCAGGTTGTTTTTCCGTGCAGCGCGATCGATGAACGTGGTCGCCAGAAAAATGCCGAACAACGGACGCCCGATTACGATCAGGTTGTAGGGCAGGCTGGTTTCGCCTAGCAGACTGACCAGGGTGACATTTCCCTGCCTGAATGGGGCGGCAAAGTAATTGATGATGAACAAGGCGATCAACGCGATGAAACAGTAATCCAGCGGGGTATGCGACCACAGGCGGCGATAGCAGACGAGCCGCGCTGCCAGAATCGGGAGTGCCAGCGAGAGCATCCAAACACGGTTGAAATCGGGCAGCCAGAAAGCGGCGAGCATTACCGCCAGTATCAACCATTCCAGACGAAGGACGAAGGCGGCGAAACGAGTTAGCAGGCGGGTACTCATGCCGATCAAAAACCTTTATGTATCCATTGGCAAACCAGGCACACAATTGAGAAGTGAACAATCCGGTTTAATCGTAATCTATAGCAATGTTTTTCATAAGGCTGCGAGGATGATCACCGAAAAAATTACCAGAATGACGGCACACGACTTTGACGAACAAACAGCGGGCAGGAAACTGGTATTGCTGTACCCCTATACATCCTATCGCAATGTGTTTCTGGCGTACTGGCTCTCGTTGTACCGTGACCAGGTGCTATATTACCGCGTCCCTGCGCCGCATACGACTTTGAAATCCTTCCTGAATACGATTGCTGCCGATCTGGAAACTCGTGGCTTCTTCCCGGCGGATTTGAAGAGATTGATGATCCGCGATGATCCGCAGGCATGGGGTGAAGCGCTGGCGGCAGCGCTCAACCACATGAATCAGATGGATGGGAAGTGTTTGCTCTATCTGGATGCGATAGATTACCTGAATTCGACAGATCATTTTGGCGTCTTTCTTCAGGCATTGGTTCTGAATATCCATTCAGGAGTACAGATCGCCATCAACTCGCGCTGGCTGGATCGAAATATGTATCTGGACTGCCTGCGACGCGGGGATGCGGTAGTGCTGGGGCGCGAACGGCGCAGCGATGCGGGGATGTTCACGATTGAAGCGGAGGAACGCCCGCAGTTGGAAGTTTGTGCCTTTGGCAAGGGGCAGGTGTACATCAACGGCAGACCGATAGACAACTGGGACGGTTCACTACCACGCCACCTGTTTCTGTTTCTGGTAGATCGTCCGCTGGTGACACGGGATGAAATCTTCAAGACCTTCTGGCCCAGCCTTTCTCACAAGGAGGCGACGAACGTATTTCATGTGTCCAAACGCAAGATTGCAACATGTATCAGCCAGCATTTGCCTGACAAAACAACTCTGGAAATGACACAGTATCAAAGCGGATTCTATCTTCCGAGCGACAAAGTGGCTCGGCATTATGATGTCAGCGAATTTCAGAATGCGATTGTTGAGGCGGAGGGCGCGGAGAACAAGGTGGATGAACAGCGACACTATGAACGTGCTGTGGAGATGTACCGCTATCCGTTTCTTGAGACAGTGGATATGGCTTGGGCTACGGCGCGTCGAGAACAACTCAGGCAGCATTACGTGCAGGCGCTCAGCACATTAGGGCATTATGCCCGCGAACAGAATCAGCGAGATAAGGCAGTCGGCTATTTATCGCGGGCGCTGGCGCAAATGCCACAGCGAGACGATCTGGAGCGTGAACTAATCGAATTACAAACGTGAGATTTTCGGCAGTTTACACGGCAGGGGTTATAAGGTTGCGGCGGTATCTTCCTGCACGAGCAGCACTTCATTGAGGACAACGGCAGCGACTTCGGCGGTGGCGCGTTTCGGAGGCGCGGTCAGCGGCATGGGGGCAGTATCTTCTTCGTCTTCACCCGTCACCTGAGTAAACAGAGTCTCAAACGTATCGAGCGCCAGCAGGTTATCAATCGTGTCTTCAAGCGTTTCGCGGCTGAGATTATTCACGATCAAATGAGGAGTTTCCAGCGCGGCATAATGCACGGGTGGTGCATCTGGCAGAGTTTTGCTGACATCGTAGCTTAAGTCCATCTGGCGGATGAGATACGGCAGCGTGACGAAGACGGCGGTATACAGGATTCCATTTTCCATTTCAACCAGTACGTCACACGCATCACACGTATCCGGCGAGGAGTCTTCATGGCGTTCAATCCAGATTCGTCTGGGGATAAGCAGATCGGCAGTCTTCATCATGTTTTCCCGGTATTTTCTCGGATTTCACTCGTTTGCGGGTGACTTTGGTGCGAATTTGGGTAGAAAACAGATCACTTTCATCCGTTTAGTAGTCGTTTTGCAGAATAAACCTAAAGTTGTATGGATGTCAAGCAGGTTAGTTCTGAATTCCTATGTCCGCTCTGCGGACGATCTTCTCCTTATTTGACACTCATACAGCCTCACCGTATACTTCATTTGGTTTTATATTTCACATTTTCTGCACGGTCATCGTGTGCGCCACCCGCCGAGGAGAGCCGCTATGATTCAGGGGAACGACAGCTTCCGGCTGATCGTCCGTCGAGGTCCACAGCCGAATCAATCCTTTGACCTCAACAAGGACATCATCACGCTGGGGCGGGATATTACCAACGATATTGTCATCAACGATCCTGAAGTCAGCCGCCACCACATGCGGCTTACACGGGGCGCAGGTGGCTTTACGCTGGAAGACCTCGGCTCAACTAACGGGACGTTCATCAATGGTCAGCGCCTATCTGGAGCGCGTCCGCTGCGCCCCGGCGATATGGTCGGGTTAGGTGAAACGGTTACGCTGGCGTATGAGGCAACTGCTGCTGCGGGTATGACTTCGGATGCACCCGGCGGTACGGTGTTGAGTTCCGCGCAGCGCGGTGCATCGCAGCCCGTCATGCCGCAGACCTCGCAGCCATACGTGCCACCCGGCGCATCGCAACCGTATGCCCCGCCGGGGCAGTCACAACCAGTTCCATCGCAATCTTCACCATACGCGCCGCCGCAAGGGTATCCGCCGCCCGGTGTTTCCCAGCCAATGCAACCATCTCAACCAATGCAGCCTTCGCAGGGATACAACTACAGCCCTGCGCCATACGGGCAGCAGCCCGGCTATACCGGGCAGTCGTCGCCGTATGGCGGGCAGAGTGCCGCGATGCCTTCGCAGATGCCGCCGACGGGCGGATATGGCGATATTGACCCGTATGCCATCCGCGAAGACACGCAGGGCGGCAACACCCGTATTTTCCTCATTGGGTGTGTGCTGCTGTCGGTTATCTGCTGCTGCTCCAGCATTCTCGGCGCGGTGGTGGTGGATGCGACCTGCTCGTGGGCAAGTCTGCCGATCATCTACCCGATTCTGAACGCGCTGGGTTACGTCGCCGTTTGCCCATAAAGACACGAACGTAGGGGAGGGGCTTGCCCCTCCCGTTCTGTCTGATATGAGCGGGCGCGGCAAGCCACGCCCCTACGAATTAAACTCCCTGATGCACAATTGAATATGCCATTACACTCTCCTCGCGTGAGGGCGCTGCCTATTTCTCGCGTTATTGTCTATAATCAGCGCGATTAAATAGGGATTGACCATGCCAAAACGCGCACATGCCCTGATCCTTCTTGTCATTTTGCTGATCACATTGCCTATTGCCGCGCAGGATGATCTGCTGCCGTGGCAAGCATGGGTATATCTGCCACAGACCGGGCAGGCATGGCTGATCAACGAACGTGGCGAGATCGTCAACGAAGTGCAGCTTCTAGCGGAAGATGGCGCGACATTCAGCCCGTATGCGGCGGTTTCGCCGGATGGATCGCACATTCTGTACAGCACTATCGGGAATGATGGTTCGCATTTCCCCATGATTTACGATGTGCTGGCGGGCGAGTCGCGCTCACTGATTGAAGCTGACACTTCGATCACGGCGGACAGTTTTGATTTTGCTGTCGCACCTGCTATTGCCCTGAACCGTGATTCAGCACATCCTGCCTCCGTTGTGTATGGATTTCAGACGGAATCTGGCTGGCGTCTCATCGTAATAGACAGTGCTACAGGTGAGATCGTGGCTGAACTTGCCTCAGGTGATGAGGATGCAGCCAATGCAGATGAGATAACTGGCGGGGATAATCCCGTGCCATATTTTTACAATGGTGAACAGGTCATTTTTGCACTGGTCAACCAAGATGACACGCGACGATCTGCGTTCCGCTGGTCGTTGATAGATAACACGGTTACGCCTGATTCGGCGCTAGACGGCGTCTCTCCCGACTTTTTCGCGCCAACGGGTGAAGCGATATACCATAACGTGGCGCAAAACACGCTCAACGCGGTCATCCCGCAGGCGGCACTGTCCTTCCCGTTTTATCAGGATAATACGCTCGTGGAAGCACCCATCCTGCCGCGTTTTGCGGGTGAAGGAAATTACATCCTTGCCACCAATGATACGGATCAGGTGATGATCATCGGGCGGGATGGCGTGCAACTGGGACGGCTGCCCTCCGCACGGGCAAGTGAACTAGGCGATGTTCGTAACCTGAACGACGGGTTTCTATATACGACTCTTTCCTCGCTGGTGTATGTGGATATTACCGATGGCGTGGATGACGGAACGCCCGTTGCCTTTCTCGATATCCCACCAGAATTGATCATCGAAAACCCGCTGCGGATTCTGTGGGCGCAGGATGGCATCATCAGCAGTCCGGGCCCGTTTCTACTGTGGAATAATCTGACTGGAAATGATCTTCTCACGATCAGCTCACAGATTGTCATGACCGTAGAGCCTGGCACGTTTGCCTATGGGACACTGGATGAAGGCTTGATCGGCAATCTCATCAGCGCGGCGGGTGGACCCGCCGTTGGCGGGCAAAGCGGCGCACCGCTGGAAATGGGCGGGCAGGGCATCGTCACCGCTGCCGGCGCACCGCTGGGCATGTATTATGAACCGGACATCAACGCGATCCGGCTGGTGGAATTTCCCGAGAGTACGCTGTTCAACGTGCTGGAAGGGCCGGTGTTCGTCGGCGAGGATCAGTGGTGGCGCGTGGGTTCACTCGGCGGGCAGGATGGCTGGGTGATTGCCGTCAGCGGCGCGGACGTGTGGGTCGCGGGATACTAACAAAGGATCATCAGTCTCAATGCCATTTGTCGTCATTTTCATATTCGGCGCGGTGATCGTCGGCGGTGGGGCGATGCTTGCCCCCGCCTGGCCCACGAAAGAACCGCGAATCGGCTTGAATGCCGCGCTTGCTCTTGCAGTTGTTGTGGCGGGGGCGCTGTTCTGGGCAATGCTGTTCGGCTGGAATACGCTGATTATTGACTATCTGTTG
>Ga0224723_1001999_pt1 | contig 11637 bp, 12 predicted proteins | sample Balambano_FR2_Me_FD_161647 | JGI IMG/M metagenome (GOLD analysis project Ga0224723, IMG submission 161647) | Freshwater sediment microbial communities from Lake Towuti, South Sulawesi, Indonesia - Balambano_FR2_MetaG | ecosystem: Environmental > Aquatic > Freshwater > Lake > Sediment | place...
ACGGAGAGCGAAGCATGAGCGACGATTATAAACAGCATTACACGCGCGAGTATTTTGAACGCTGGAATTACGCGGATCGTCCGCTGGGACGCTTCAGCATGTACTGGTTTGCGCGGCGTTACTATGCGTCGCTGATCCGCCGGTTCGCGCCCTCTGGCGGCGCTGAACGCAGACTGCTGGAACTGGGCTGCGGCCTGGGGCATTTGCTCGGCCTGCTTCAGGACGATTTTCATTGTGTCGGCATCGACCTGATCGATTACAGTGTCGAACAGACGCGCATCAATGCGCCGAAGGCTGAAGCCTTCCAGATGGACGTAAGCCAGATCAGCCAGTTTGATCCTGAGTCATTCAGCGTGGTCGTGGCGCTGCACCTGGTCGAACATCTGCCCACGCCTCCAGAAACGATCCGTGCAGTTCACCGTTTGCTAAAGCCGGGCGGTCTGTGGTTATTTGCCACGCCCCACCCCGATTACAGCCTCCGCCGCTTTAAGGATCGGGAGAACGACGCGATCGGCAAGGACAAAACCCATATCAACGTTCATGGGCCATCGCAATGGCGGGCCTGGTGCGAGGCCGCCGGGTTCAGGATGGTACGGCACTTCGGCGATGGCCTGTGGGATGTGCCCTATCTGCCGATCATTCCCAGGCCGATCCAGTTTGCGGTGTTTGGCGCGCCCGCCTTCGCCCAGGTGATCACCCGTACCACCTGGATTCCTCTCCGCCTGGGGGTCAACCAGATCGCCATCGCGCAGAAAAAATAACGCTGCTAAAAAAGGGACGGTTCGCCCATCCCTTTCGCGTGTAGTGCATGAGAGGTTTACGACGGCCAGCTGTACTGCACCGTGTAGGTGATCACGACCTCAGCGCCCGGCTCGACGTTCACGCGGAACTCGATCGTGTTGGAGTTAAGCTGGGTAAATTCGTGCGTCGAGTCCAGGATTTCCCAGTTGCTCCAGCGGAACAGATGCTCCGGCACGCGGATTTCGACCGTTTCGTCGTCCTTGCGGTTGCGCAGGCGAATCTCAAACGTCTCCTGAAGCACGTTACTGCTCACCAGGCTGAAATGGGTCTGAATGCGTTCGCCGACCAGATCAAAAGCGTTGCCAAGATACAGCATGACCTGTTCGCCTTCGGGTGTGTGGTCGATGGTGTTCTCGCCGATCAGCAGCGCCGCGCCGTCCACGTCTTCCTGATACACGCGGATACGACCGGCAGGCAGATCCGCGCCGAGGCCGTTTTCCTCGCCTGTGGAAAATTCCAGATAATTCTGCACATCGGCGATCCCGATCTGACCATAAGCCTGATCGATCATCGGGTAGCCATAATTGTAGAAGGGCTGGCTGGCATTGAAGACGAAGAAGGTGGTCGCCGGCACACCCGCGCCGTTGACAAATTCGACCTGTTTGGTCTCGTTATCGGCCACTGTGACCGGGCGCGCGATCTCATAAAGCTGATACTCGAAGAATTCGCGTTGTTCTACACGGCCTCCTGCTCCCGCGGACGGGGCCATCGCTGCCGCCTCATCCATCGCCAGTTCCATCACCTGTGGCTGAACGCGGTTGACATCACCGGCCACCAGTTTGACCTGCGCATCCTCATAAGTCGCGCCGCTGGTGTTGCTCAGCGTCACCCAACCATTCAGATCGAGCGCGGTGTTTTCCTCCGCCAGCAGCACGATATAATCCGCCGACCAGGTGATCCCGCCGGTGAGGTAGGTCAGTTCGACCTGCTGCGGGCCGCTCTGCGCGCTCTCCACGATCCAGCGCAGGGTCGGGCGCGTGACCAGGCCGCCCGGCAGATCCGGAAAGCGCAGATCACGCACGGTCTCCAGCCGGAGTGAGACGATCTCATTATCGTCTGTGCGCAGGATAATTTCGCCGCCGCGCCCGCTGAGAAGCTGACCGGCATACGTCACGCCGTCGAGCAGAGTGGTGACTTCAATGCGCTGATCCAGATAACGTTCCAGCAGCGCGCCGCTGTTCACCAGGTCGAAGACATAATTTTGTTCCAGCACATAGGTGCCTGCCGGATCGGTGATCGAGACAAAACTGACTGAGGTCGCGTCAATGCTGGCCGCCACATCGGTGAAATCCACCTGATTCTCGCCCGCTGCCAGATCGAAGGTGCGGCGATCGCGGATCAGTGCAGTGCCCTGATTATAAATGGTAACGGCCACGCCCTCGCTGGACGACGTCTCCGTTACGGGTTCTGGTGTGCTTTCCTGTGCGGTGACGAACAACCCGCCGACGATCAGCAGTGTCGCGGCGACCAACATAAACGGAACGGCTTTGCGCATGATCAGGTCTCCTTAAAATGAATGAGCGGCGGGCTGCTGCTGACAGACATCAACTGCCTGTACAGACTTATGCGGCGCGATCCTGAATTGAAGACGCGGCTTCATCGCCATTTGTTCCCGTTTCGCGCGGACTCACGACACTCTACCGTCACCCAAACAAGACTAGAACCCGGCGCGATCAATTCTTTGATACCCTGTATTCAGGGCCTTAATTGCTCCGATTTTTGGTTAAGACTCAGTGATGCCCGACCGCGATTGCGGTTCGAGCCAGGGACAAGTTGATGACTGATGACGCCGCTGTAAAAGAGTCGCGCCGGGTGCTGCGCCTGGTTCAGGAACATCTCTCTAACGCTCACCAGCTTGTGGGGGCGCATCAGGAGAGTGTCGGCCTTGTCGAGATCGTATATCACCCGCTGCTCCGGCTTGGACATCTGAATTACGTCACGCCCCGCAAAAATACCGCCTGGATTCCGGCCCCGGAGCTGGAAAAAGGGCTGGATCGCCTTCGGCAGTTGGGCCGATTGCCGCGCGTCAATTTTATCGAGGGCTTATATCCGCCGCTGTTCGCCCGCACCCTGCGCGAACTGGGGCTAACCGTTGAACAGGAAACGCCGATCATGGCGCGCAGGCTGCAAAACGGCACGGGCAACGGCCACCGGTCGCTGCCGGACGGTGTGACGATCACCCGCGCCACGGATCAGGAAGGGATCGCGCTGTGGTGGTATGTGTGGCGCAACGCGCACTTTGACGTGCTGACGCGCGGCATCGAGCCGATCTACATCGGGCGTGACATGCAGGCCATCGCCAGCGGCCAGCAGGTCGATATCCTGCTGTACCGTTACAGTTTCCCGGTCGGCGTAGCGCGCGTGACGTTCCACGAACAGACCGCGCATCTCACCACGCTGGCGATGATGTCCGAAGCGCGCCAGCCTGATCTGGTGCGGGCGCTGCATGATACCGCTGTGGAAGCCGCCGCCGAACACGGCTGCGATCTGGTTTTTACCTCCGGCGAAACTGAGAGCGACCGCCGCTTGTGCAGACAGTCCGGCTTTGTGGACTCCGGCAGTATGCTATGTTATGCTGAGGTCAACATCCGTCCACCGGAGATCGCCGATGACGATTCCCTGGCACAGCCTTTATTTGCCCTGTGATGATCCTCAGCGGGTGATCAAAGCCCTTCGTTCAGATTTAACCCAACAACACTACACATTGTATGACCCGTTCTCCGGTCTGCTCACACGCGCGTATACGCATACGGTTAAGCTGTTCGTCTCCCCGGCGCGATCGGGCTGGACGCGGATCGTAGGCGCACCTGATCCGGCTGTCGTGCCCAGTCTGGTCGCCATCGCCCCGGTGCTGTGGATCGCTCTGGACGGCGATCAGGAAGCGATCGCCATTTACTCATCGCCCGGAGCAGACGACGGGTTCTCCCCGCTCATCCCCTATCTGCGGGCCGGTCTTACACCCGCCGATCTCAAGGCCGCGCTGGACGGAAATGCCCCTTCCACGGATGCGGCGGATGAGGAAGCGCGACAGGATTTCGCTGCGGATGCGCTGGCGATCGCGCTGCCTGCTGAAGCGCGCTCACAAATGGTGGGGATCGATCGACGCCGGGCTGCTGCCGCGTTCCGGTGGATGGCGACGCGGGCGCTGCGTCAGGCCGGGGGCAGTGTGCAACAGGCGCGAGAACTGCTGAATCATGCGCCGAAGTGGAACAGCCCTGGTGGACGGCGGATCAAGGCGGTGATGGCGTGCCTGACTGTGCCGTCAGACTGGCGCGAACCGGACTTCGCCACTGTCAGAGAGGCTTATCAGCTTTACGCGGGTCGGCTGCGCAGACCGGACGCAATCCTCCACCCCGGCGATGAAGACGCGATGAACACCGTGCCAGACGCGCTGGATTACACGCCGATTTATGCGGGAAAAGTCTGACAGGCATTGCCAGGCAGGTCAGGACTTATGAGCACACAGGATCGTGTCCGCTGGGATGCTATCTACCGCGAATATGAGAATCGAGCGTTTCCGCCCCCCGACCCGCTGCTGCTCCAGTTCACCCCGCCGATCCCTGCTGGCGAGACGCGCACGGCGGCGGATGTGGCTGGAGGGATGGGACAAAACGCGCTGTGGCTGGCTTCCCAGGGTTATACGGTTGACCTCATGGACATCAGCCGGATCGCGTTATCCTGTGCGCGCGCCGAAATGGCGGGCCGCAATCTGCGCAGCGTCAACCTGCTTCAGGTCGATCTGGATGCGATCACACTCAAGCCGGATTATTACGATCTGATCATCGTCTTTCGCTACCTCAAGCGCGAGTCGCTGCCGCGCATCCGCGACGCGATCAAACCCGGCGGGCGCATCCTCTACGAGACATTTAACCGGCGCTATCTGGACATCGTGCCGGATTTCAACGCCGAATTCCTGCTGGAGCCGCGCGAACTGGCTGACGTGTTTCAGAACTGGACGACGCTGTACGACGAGGAAAATACGCACATCAGCCAACTGGTGGCGGTGCGTCCTCGCAATCTATAGAAAGGCAAGATGAGTATGATCAATATCGGGGAACTATCAGGAAATACTTTAGTAGCGACCTTAGTTGGGGCAGCAATCGGCTTTTTCGCAAGTTTATTTACGGTTTGGCGCACAAATCGGGTGGTGCGTCAAGTTGCAATGGCGCAACTTCTACTTGATTTTGACCGTAGGCTGGACGAATTCAAGGATGTACATGTTGCGGTACGAGGCGGCATCGGTATCGAAGCTTCACTTGATAAAGAATTGTTCATGATCAACGAAGTTGAAGCTTACATGGGTTGTTTCGAGAGGTTGGACACTTTTTTAGAAAGAAAGTTAATAGATAAAGCTTACATCGAAGATTTCTATAAGTATCGTGCAAGCAACTTAGTAAATGATACATGGATACGAAAGTACAAGTTATGTAACAGTGGCGTTGCATCTGGATGGAAGCGTTTTATCCACTTATGCAGGGAAATGGACATCAAAATACAATGTTAACAGATTAAGTACTCGACTCGAACTGATCCGTGCGCGGATTCTTGCGCGCCTGATGCGCACGGAAAACACGCCCGCTCATCACGATGTACACACCGGGCGGCAGAATCTGCACCGCGGCGATCGCCCCGCCGATGTTCAGTGCCGCGTCGGTCTTTTTGAACGCGGCAGGCTGCATCGCCCCGGTCAGCACAATCGTCTTGCCGGAGAGATGTGCCAGTGCCGCCGCTGTAACCGTCATCGTATCCGTCCCATGTGTGATCACGACCTGCGTGTGTGGGCAGGCCGCCACTCGCTCGGCGATCAGGCTGCGATCCTCATCCGTGATTTGCAGACTGTCCTTGCGCAGCAGCGGCTCGATCGTGTAGTCGAGGTTGACGTTCGCCTCCGCCAGAATCGCGGCGATCTGCGGTTCTCCCACCACAAAATCGCTGGCCTGGGTGGAATAGGTCTTATCGATCGAGCCGCCGGTCGTAAAAATCTGGATCATGGTTCACAGCGCGCGCGGGAGATCTTTGAAGAAATCAAAGAAGTGAATCAGCGTCTCGATCCCACGGTAATAATTGGGCAGGTGAAATTTCTCGTTCGGCGCGTGGACGTTATCGTCCGGCAGGCCCAGCCCCATCATGACGATCGGCAGGCGGAGTGTGGCGTGAAAGTCGTGCGTGATCGGCAGCGAACCTCCGCCGCGCATGAACAGCGGTTTCCTGCCATACACTTCCACATAGGCCCGCTCCGCCGCCTGGATCGCCGGGTGCGTGTAATCCATCACCAGCGGATATGAACCGCCGTTAGAGGAAAACCCCACCTCGACCGTTGCCGGGGCCAGCGAACGGAGATATTCCATCGCCAGGCGCTTGATCTCGTCCGGGTCCTGATCGGGCACAAGGCGCATACTGAGCTTAGCGCGCGCGATCGAGGGGATGACTGTCTTGCTGCCGTGGCCGGTAAAGCCGCCGGGCATCCCATGAATTTCCAGCGTCGGGCGGATCGAGAGGCGTTCGGCGCTGGTGTAGCCATCCTCACCCGCGACCTGCGGCACGCGCGCGGTGGCCTGAAGCAGCCCATCATTGACCACGCCGCCGTTGATCATGGCGCGCTCTTCCGAACTGACGTCGCGCACATGGTCATAAAAGCCAGGGATCAGAATCCGCCGTGTCTCGCCGTCCTGAAGCTGCGCCAGCATCCTCACCAGCACATTGAACGGATTATCGATCCCGCCGCCAAATGTGCCGCTGTGCAGATCGCCCGCTGCGCCCTTGACGGCGACCTCAAGATGAATGTCGCCGCGCACCGCATAGAGGATCATCGGCAGATCAGGCGCGATCATCGGATGATCGCAGATCAGCACCGCATCCGCCGCCAGCCGTTCCACATGAGCGGCGATCACCGGGCCGATATTGGGGCTGACGATCTCTTCCTCGCCTTCGATCAGCACCTTGAGGTTGATCGGCGCGCCGCCCGTTTTCAGATAGGACTCGGCGGCCTTCAGCGCAGCCAGAAACTGGCCTTTGTCATCGCTGCCACCCCTGGCGAACACGTCGTCGCCGATCACGGTTGGCTCAAAGGGTGGTGTGCGCCATTCCTCGAGCGGATCGACCGGCTGCACATCATAATGGCCGTAGATCAGCAGCGTGGGCCGATCAGGATCGCGCACCGCTTCGGCATAGACGACCGGATGAAGCGCCGTCGGGATAATCTCCACTGCGTCCATGCCGATCTCACTCAGATAACCCGCCACCCATTCCGCCCCGCGCAGCACATCCGCCCGGTACTCCGGCAGCGTGCTGATGCTGGGGATGCTCAACAGCGCGATCAGATCGGCCAGCGCTTGATCGCGGTTCGCCTGGGCATAGGCCAATGCTTCAGTTTTCATGATGCCCCCTTGTCGCTGTGGACGGTAGATCGCTCACTCGATGATCCACGGCATTCCCGTGACGGTGGTGCTGCGCTGCTGCGGATCGGTCTGCACGTTGATGATGGCTGGTTTGCCGCTGGCAAGCGCGCGATCCAGCGCGGGGCCGAGTTCTTCCGGCGAGCGCACGAATTCGCCGTGGCCGCCCAGCGCGATCGCCATCTGATCGTAGCGCGTCAGCCCCAACTGTGAGCCGACAATCCCTTCCTCGCCGAAGCGCCGCCGCTGCCCGTCGCGGATTTCGCCCCAGCCCTGATCGTTGGCGATTACCGTCAGCGTCTGGATGCTGTGGCGCACCGCCGTGTCGAACTCCATCGCGCACAGCCCGAATGAGCCATCGCCCATCAGCGCCACCACGGTGCGTTCCGGGTTAGCAAGTTTGGCCGCGTTGGCATAGGCTACACCGACCCCCAGATGCCCGGTGATCCCCACCCACATCACGCCGCCGGGGGAACGCGCCTCCAGTTCCTGCAATGCAAAGGCCGCAATGTAACCGCCATCCACGACGGTAATCGAACCGCGCCCCAGCCACGCTTTGAGCGCGCGCACCAATTGAATTGAGTGCATCGGGCGTTCAGGTTCGCGGGTTGCAATTCCGGCATTTTCGGCGGCCTGATTCTGCATATAGGCCACCGAGCCTTTCGTCCGCGCCTGCCATTCCGGGCTGACCCTGAAGGGATATGCTTTGACGTGTTCGTTGAGCTGTTTCAGCACGGCCTGCGCATCCGCCGCGATGCCGATATCCGCCTCGCGCGTCTTGCCGATCACTTCCGGCCTGATGTCCACGTGGATCAATTTCGCGTCCGGCGGGAAGAGCGGCGGGCGACCGTAGCCGATCGTCCATTCCAGCCGTGTGCCGATCACGAGATAGACATCCGCGCCTGCCGCGCCGCTGGGCATCATTCCCAGCGCCAGCGGATGATCGTCCGGGATCAGGCCGCGCGCCATATTGCGCGCCATAAATGGGATACTGGTCGCTTCGACAAATTTCGATAATTCCTCGCCTGCCTCCGACCAGAACACGCCGCTGCCCACGACCATCAGCGGGCGTTCGGCCTGTTGCAGCAGCTCGAGTGCGGCGCGAATGTCAGACGGATCGGCGTGGGGGCGGGAGCTGATGCGGTAACGGTCGTAAAATGTCACCTCTGTTTCATCGACTGACCCGCGCAGCAGTTCCAGCGGAAAGTCCAGAAACACCGGCCCCGGACGCCCACTCATGGCATAACGGGCGGCGGTCGCCACATATTCCGGGATGCGGCGGATGTCGAAGCACGTCCGCTGCCATTTGGTAATTGGCCGCACCAGTTCCAGTTGATCGATGGCCTGCATCACGCCTATATCGCGCCCTGCCAGCGATCCCTGCGCGGTGACGATCAGAATCGGAACCTGAGATTCATAAGCGACCTGCAAGCCACCCAGCGCGTTGACCAGCCCTGGCGCGGCATCGACTGTGCAAACCCCTAATTGACCTGTGCAGCGCGCCCACCCTTCGGCCATGTGGGCCGCCTGCTGTTCGTGCCGCACATCGATCACCCGGATGCCGGCCTCGCGGCAGGCGTTGACGATCTCATAATTGTGCCCGCCAATGATCGTGAACAGATGGGAAACGCCTTCCCGCTGAAGCTGCCTGATGACCAAATCGCCGCCATTTAAGGTTGCCAAAGTGTAAAACTCCCTTTCGCGTCGAAAGAAATTATTTCCCGATATTCAATGTCCCAATCCGCTGCGTCTTGTTTTACAGATTGGCGCGGATCAACTTGATGAAGTCCTGGTCTGGCATCTGCCGCCGCAAATCGAGCAGGCCAGTGCGATCCGGGTTGCCGACGGCCCGGCGCAGGGGTGGGTCGTCCAGCGCAGCTACTTCAAGAATCGCCTCCGCAACCATCGCGGGGGGATTGGCGGCGGCCAGATTTTTCTGCGCACCAGGGAGCGCGTGCTGCACCAGTGGGTAATAAGGGCTGTCCGCAGAGGCCATGCGCTCCACTTCCGCGATCGCGTCGCGCGGCATGGCGGTGGCGAACATGCCACACGGCTCGATGATCGAGATTTTGATACCAAATGGCAGCACCTCATGAGAAAGCGCCTCGGAGAAGCCTTCGACCGCGTATTTGGTGGCGCAGTAGGCGGTGGAAAAGGGCTGGCCGTAGACCCCGCTGTCCGACGACACGTTGATGATGTGCCCGCCGCCCTGTCGGCGCATATGAGGCAGCACCGCCTGCGTGAGCGCCATCATGCCCAGAATGTTGACCTCGAACAATAATCGGTTGCGCGCTAAATCCATCTCCTCAAACGGGCCGCCCCAACCCAGACCGGCGTTGTTGACCAGCACATCGATCCGCCCGTAATGCGCGATGGCCTGGGTCACCGCCGCGCTGATCTCGCCCTGCACCGTCACATCCAGTTGCACCGGCAGCAGCAGATCAGGCGCGATGGTGCGCAGGTGCGCCAGGTCATCGACGCGACGGTCGGTGGCGACGACCCTTTCGCCCCGGTCAAGCAGCATCTGTGCCAGCGCCGCGCCAAAGCCGGTCGCGCACCCAGTGATCATCCAGACTTTCTGCGTCATATAAATCTCCTCAAAAAAAGAATTTTCTCGTGAACCCTCCAGCTTCAGACCTGGCCGCCACTACTGGCCGACCTCGATGCCAGCGAGCTTTTCCAGCGCCTTGATCAGCGCGTGATTGCCCTCCGCGCCCCGGCCATCCGATTGCAGCGCCCGGTACAGGTTGAAGACCAGGCTGGTCGCTATTGCCGGGATGCCCATTTCGTCTGCCGCGTCCAGCGCCAGGCGCAGGTCCTTCTGCTGCAAATCGATCATGAAGCCGGGCCGCCAGTCGCGCGCGATCACCTGCGGGCCACGATTCGCCAGCATCCAACTGCCTGCCGCACCTTTGGCGACAGCGTCGAGGGTTTTCTGTAAGTCCAGGCCAGCCGCCTGCGCGAAGATCAGCGCCTCGCTGACAGCCAGCATATTGATCACCACCAGAATCTGGTTGACCAGCTTGACCTTCTGCCCGGCTCCCTGCGGCCCGACATGCGTGATCGTGCGGCCCATGGCCTGCAACACCGGCAGCGCGCGCTCGAACTGCTCTGCGCTGCCACCGACCATAATGCTCAGTGTGCCGTTGGCCGCGCCTTCACTGCCGCCGCTGACCGGCGCGTCGAGCATGTGCGCGCCTTTTGCTTCAAGCGCTGCCGCGATCTGTACTGTGGCGCTGGGGCTGATGGTGCTCATGTCGATCACCAGCGCGCCGGGTCTGATCCTGTGGATCACCCCGTTTTCACCGAGGATCACCTGCTCAACATCAGGTGTATCGCTCACGCACGTGAGGATCACATCGCACGCGCCGGAAAGCGCCGCCGGCGAATCGGCCCGTTGCGCGCCTTCAGCCACCAGCGCGTCCGCCTTGCTGGCGGTGCGGTTCCACACCTGGAGTCTGAACCCGGCCTTGAGCAGATTACGCGCCATCCCTTGGCCCATAATGCCCAGGCCGATGAAGCCCACAGTGTCGCTCATGTCCCCTCTCGCGGTGGTAAGTTCAGCATTTGGCACAGATAATCGCACAAAAAGCGGTGGAAACGTTCGATTTCGTTTTCATCCAGCGGATCCACACGCCCCCGGCTCCAATCGACCGGCCCGGTGACAAAATAACCGTAGTGCATCCACGTAAAGCCCTGGATAAACAGCGGCACGTCCAGATGGGTGATGTCGATCGTGCCGAACTGATGCGCGCGTTCCAACAGCGTATGGACGATCCGGTGCAGCGGCACGGAAAACTCCGAGTAGTAATTTTCCATCAGCCTGCGATCCTGCTCCAGCCAGCGGCGCATATATAAACGGGCGATGTCCGGGCGGCGCTGGGTGAGCGCCAAAAATCCTTCCACCACACTTTCCAGCAGATCGCGCAGCGCATCGATATTTTTCAGCACCGCGTCGTCCACGTCACCGATCAGCCCGTGCAGCACCGCCTCTTCTTCCCGGAACGCGCGCTGAAAAACTTCATCATAGAGCGCCTGCTTGCCGCCGACATGATAATGCACCGTAGCGATGTTCAGATCGACCGCCGCAGCGATCGCCCTGGTCGATACCCCATCATACCCATGCTGCGCAAACAGCCGTGTCGCCTCTTCGATAATCCGTTCAGCGCTGTCTGTGCTGGCCGCTTTTCGCGTGGTCACTGCTGATTATTATCCATCAATCGATTGATGCAGACGGGCGAAATAGTACCACGCCGATCGTAAATCAGCAACTCACTGATAAATCGTGATCGTTGATTTATGATTCGGGCTCAATACGAGCTTTATACGAAATTATGGCCGTTTTAAGCGTGCGCTATGGATCGGGCCTGTAGAATACCTCTTTCGCGCAGATAGAAGAACTAAACTCAATCATGATCCCCATTCTGATGGTTTTTGCGCC
>Ga0224723_1002000_pt1 | contig 11637 bp, 8 predicted proteins | sample Balambano_FR2_Me_FD_161647 | JGI IMG/M metagenome (GOLD analysis project Ga0224723, IMG submission 161647) | Freshwater sediment microbial communities from Lake Towuti, South Sulawesi, Indonesia - Balambano_FR2_MetaG | ecosystem: Environmental > Aquatic > Freshwater > Lake > Sediment | place...
AACATAAAAAGGAAGATGAAAGGACTACGCTTTATATTCAATACGGTAGGTTTCTAAAGAAATATAGGCCAAAAATTTTTGTGTTTGAGAATGTTCCAGGCCTACTAACTGCAGGCGATGGATTGTATTTCAAGAATCTTCAAAAATATTATAAGCGTCTTGGTTATGAGGTTGAGGCTCAGCTTTTAAATGCAAATGATTATGGAGTCGTGCAACACAGAGAAAGGGTCATTATAGTGGGATGGAGGAAAAATCTTAAGTTACGCTACCCAAAGATTCAAAAATTTAGTAAGAAATATACAAGGGATCATATCTTTAATGATCTGCCTGCTGTTAAACCTGGAGAGATTAAAAAATACCACCCTTATAAAGGATTAACTAACGATTACCTCAATAAAACCGAGATTCGAAACGGAATAAATTTTGTGCCTCAACACATTACTCGCCCTCATAATAAAAACGATCTTAAAATTTACAAGTTGGCTATCAGTAAGCTCAAAAATGGAATAAGATTAAAAAACAATCAAATTCCCAAAGAAATGCGTACTCAAAAAAATATTAGTGACTTTCTTGACAGGTTTAAAGTTGTTGATATAATGCCGCACGCAATGATTGCCCACATTTCGAAAGACGGACACCATTTTATTCATCCGGATCATAATCAATTACGATCAATTTCCGTGAGAGAGGCCGCGAGAATACAGTCCTTTCCAGACAATTATTATTTCGAAGGGATAAAAGAGGAGCAACCACGAACATCAGCTTTCAAGCAGATCGGAAATGCAGTTCCACCATTATTAGCTGTGAGAATTGCTAAAGCCATCCGGAAACTGTTTTTGGAATTATGAGTGTGACCTTCAAAGACATATTAAACCAAAAGTCATGGACTCGGTTCGAAGACTATATTTCTGAAGGGATTAAACAATACTCGGATAGTTTATCAAGTGAGATTGAGAAGGGAAAAAAAGTTAAAGTCAAAATTCGTGAATTTCTCGAAAAGAACTTTGTAATAAAAAAAATACCATCTGATCTAACCGCTATTGAAGAGCTTCTTACAAGTGGCCAAGTTGTGGGGATAGATGGCACAATCGCTCAACATAAAACTGTATCTGGCACAATGGCACAAATTGGTGTGATTGCTGTTAATTATTTAAATGAAAAAATTCAACATTCTTATTTTATAAGTGAGGCCCAATACAAACAAGATATTGAAGAAGTTACAGAATATCTTTACTCACATGAACCCATTAATAAAGTTCTTTCCAACCCAGTTATTCGTGCAATTTTGCTATATCGCGAAAGAGAACTCGGTTTAGGCGATAATTTTAAGGATAAGTATAAACTATATCACGGTCCTCTTCTACCTTTTGAATTACTTGCAAATCCAGGTAAAGCAGAAATGAAAATCTTGGATGTTACTCTGGAAATATTGCAAAGACTAGTTCAGAATAAAAAATGTTTTAGCATAATATCAAGATCACAAAATGATGCCTATATCAGGCTCGGGCTTTCTCTTAATCCTGGCGAATATATCGAGTTACGGAAAAATGTAGGCAAAGAACTAATAGAAGACAGAAGCCTTGTTAGCAAGCCGGAAAAATGGCGAGATGAAGAATATATTCAGGTAACAGATTTCCTTAGTACTGGTGCAGCTAAGCTCAAAGTGGGATTGATTAAAATTTCTCATCGCCCATATGTTTTCCATGCTCATCAGGAAAATTTTGATTTAGCAGCACAAATCATTGCCAGAGACTCATATTATCAACGAGAAAAGGGGTTCCCTCTTTTGATTGATTATGCTGACACACTTTGTACCTCATTCTTCAAAGCTGGAGATTTTAATAAAATTATTGAATATCAATTGGCAAGCAAGGGAGAATATCTCTCTGAAATGTCCGAAGAAAATCTCAGGCAAAAATAACTCTTGGATGGAAAACAACGGAAAAAAAATTGCACTAGGATATGTGAACTTTGACTCTGGGGCAACTGCCAACAATGAAGTTGAAATTCGCATCCCATTCGATAAAATTAATCAACTCGTTAGAGGTAAATATGTAATTATTAAATCAGATCAACCTGACGATTACTTCCTTGCAAGGTTAACACGTGGGCCTTTCTTTACTCCTGATGCTGTTAGCCGGGATTCCGCATTTGCAAGGGCGTCAATCGTTCAGGCAGATAGCATTGATTTTATTCCCGATTATCATGGGATTTGTTTCGCTGAACTCATTGGAATGTTCAATATCAATTCATCACATTTATCAGGTATTCAGACAAGACCGCATCCTAAATCTGCTGTGTACCCATTGCCTCCGGAGAAAATTGAAGATTTATTACGTTTACAAGGTAACATGTATTTGGGGCAATTGAGCGGATATCAATCTATACGAGTTCATTTCAATTCAAATTCTAAAACTGTTCTACCGCGAAACCTTGGAATATTTGGCACTGTGGGTTCTGGTAAAACAAATTCTTCCCAAGTCTTGATTGAAGAGGCAAGCGCTAATGGATGGGCGGTAATAGTCATCGATGTAGAGGGGGAATATATTTCCATGGACAAGCCCAATTCTGAAATACTCAAAAACAAAGGGCTACAAGCAATTGCTTCAAAGTTTAAGATTGAACCGAAGGGTTTAGACAAATTCCAAGTATTTGTTCCTGCAGGCTCAGAAAGCAAAAGACAAGATGCTCTTGAGTTTAGCATTCCATTCGGAAGCCTGTCCCCATATGAACTTGCAGCCATAATGGGAATGAATGACACTCAGGAAGATCGCTTTATTGCACTTTGGGACTCGCAAAAGGAAAAAGTTATCTCTACAACGAAAAATGTAGCTGGAAAAAAGAAAGGCAATCAGTGGGCTAATATTGAAAATAACAATGAAGATGATCAAGACTATCCTGGTCTTACAATTACGGATATGATTGATACATTAAACGAAAGAGTAAAAGAGGAAAAAGGTTCAGCAAAATCTTCTTGGTTAGTTGTTAAACGATTGTTGGGAAGGCTAAAGCGATTTGGGATTTTTGATTCAACTGATGATTTGCTTGATGTGTCTGATCTACTCAGGGCGGGTAAAACAAGCATTTTAGATTTGAGCAATTCTTATACAGTTCAAGTGAACAATATTGTAATAGCTTACTTGCTCCGTAAAATTTTTGACGCGAAAATTAAAAATGAAAATCTACCCCCCACAATAATTTTCATTGAAGAAGCACATACTTTCGTTAGCAAAGAAAATGCTTCAAAGATGGAAGCATTACTTGATCGTTTACGCGAAGTCACCCGAAGGGGAAGGAAGAGATGGCTTGGTTTATGTTTTATCTCACAGCAACCTTCGCATTTACCTGATGAGATATTTGAACTTTGCAATACAAAAATCATCCATCAAACAACAGGAAGTAGAAATCTCCAGTCACTTAAAGTTTCTGGAGGAAACGTCAATGAAGCAATCTGGGATGATGTACCAACGCTAGGGCAGGGGAGAAGTATAATTATCTCTCCCCAATTTCAACATCCGATCATGACAAATATGAGAATTTGTAAAACAAATAGAGAGCATACTGATTAATATGACTAAGCAAAAGAGATCGTTTATACCTAAGGCCAGATTAATTCAGATTCTTGGTGAATATCTCATTAAGGATGCGACAGTTGGTTTGTTAGAACTCATTAAAAATTCTTACGATGCAGATGCAACTTCCGTTGCAATTGAAATGCACAATCTCAATAAACCCAATGCCAAAATTATCATTCGGGACAACGGAATCGGGATGGATGATACGACTTTTCTCAACAAATGGATGAACCCCGCGACTGGGCATAAGGAAAAACAAAAAATAGAAAAAGAAAGAACAAAGCTCGGAAGATTGCCTCTTGGGGAAAAGGGGGTAGGACGTTTTGCAACGCAACAAATAGGCGATAATCTCAGAATGGTTTCCAAAGTAAAAGAGTCTCCAAATGAATTATTAGCAGAAGTTGACTGGAAGCTGTTTGAAGACTACGAGAAAAATCTTGTAGAGATAGAAATTGAGTACTCCTATATCGGGGCCAAAGATTTTCCAACCAGCGATTCCGGAACCATTCTTGAGATAACCAATCTTAAGTCCCAATGGACTGTGGCTGATATTAAACGTGTCTCGAATAGCTTAAAGAGACTGAAAAGCCCTTTTAAAGGAGCTAAAAATTTTGATGTTTCTATTTCTTTTTTTAAGTGCCCTCAGGAGTTTGAAAAATATGCTGACCTTGAGTTGACAGATGTACTTAGCAAGGCACATTACAAATTACTCGGAATCATTGATGGAAGCGGTAAGATGGATTTTGAATATGATTTCAATGTTCCAGGGCTCCAATCCATTCACCGACCTGGTGTCTCAGATCTGGTCAAAGACTTTGGATTAAAGTTTGACAAGGATTTAATGTGTGGGGGGTTCATTGTGAATCTTCATCATTATGTAAAGAAGAATAACGAACGGTGGCTACAGAAGTCTGGCCTATCACCCGGAGATATAGATGAATTAAGTGGTGTTAGCGTTTACAGAGATGGAATGCGAATTCTCCCGTATGGCGAGCTAGGTAACGATTGGTTGAAACTTGATAATGAGAGGATCCAAGATACATCCTTTATCGGAAACGATACTGTTATTGGAATAGTAGAAATTAATCAAGTTGAAAACCCACTTCTAAAAGACAAAACTAATCGGGAAGGTTTAATTGAAAATGACGCTTATCACCAATTTGAAAAGATTGTGTTTTGCGCAGTGAAAGTTCTTCACAAAGAAAAGCAGTTAGATAAACCTAAAAAGCCAAAAAAGGTTGAAAAACAAGAGGTTGAGGTTGGGAAAACAATTGAAGAAGCAAAAACAAAAATTAATAATGTCGCTGCAACAGTTTTGAAAAGCAGTGATGATTTAGTTAAGAAGTCAGCAGAAGAATTATTGGATATAGGTTCACAGATTGAAGATATAAAAAAGCATTTTGAAGATTCGGAAGCAGTTAATAAACAATTGTTCAACCTTGCCGGTACTGGCTTGGCTGCTGAAAGATTTACGCATGAATTTGCCCGTTTGGTAGCGGGCGCTAATTCTGCTCTTGAAAGATTGAAAAAGAGAATTAGCCTTTCCGAGCCTAAAATCAAAAGAGAAGTAGACATTATTGGCAGTGCGCTAGAGGCACTTAGAAATGATATAAGATTGTTGGGGCCAATGTTTTACATAAAAAAAGTTGCCAAGGAAAAAGATCTTGAAATAAGGGAAGTAATTAACAATACGCTTCTACTTCAGAATAATCCAATCACAAATGAGAATATTGAGGTAGAGATTTTAGGTAAATCATTCAAAGTGCAAATGAGGGAGGGGTCATGTATGCAAATATTTAATAATCTAATTGATAATGCAATCTATTGGCTCTCACGTAAATCAGAGCAGGACAACAGGAAACTAAAGATAATCATAGACGATGCGACAAGTAGTGTTTATGTGTCTGACAGTGGCCCGGGTGTAGTTTCTAGATACAAGGATAAAATATTCGAACCTTTCTTTTCAATGAAGGGTGAAGATGGAAGAGGTCTCGGCCTATACATTATTAAAGAAATACTTGATGAGAAGAACTGGGATATTGAACTGGTTAATCAAGAAGATTATCCCGAGTTGCTTAAAGGAGCAACCTTCAGAATCATTTTTAACGAAAACAAAGAATAAGATGAGAAGGGTACTATTTGTTGATGATGACCCTGAGTTGCTTGAGCATCTTAAAGAAGATTTTCACAATAATGCAATTGAAGTTATTACATGCGAGAATATAGAGCAAGCCACAACTGCAATTGAAAATGACACCTATTTTGATGTTGTGATTCTTGATTGGTTTTTTGAAAATCCGGAAGAAAGCATTGTCAGCAGGTTATTTCTTGCCAGGCTTAAGAATAAGCATTTCAGACCGGTATTTGTTTATACTAATAATTTGGCTAATTACGAACAGTCAGACCCTACCTTGATAGATTTCCCAGCGAATCTTATAAAGGCAGTATCTAAGGACACACAGTTTGAGGATTTGCGAAATGAGATTAATCTCATGCTTGAGCAAAATATCTCCTTGCAGTTGGCATCTACATACAGAAATAAATTAAAGGCAAGCATTGAAAAAGTTCTATTTGATTTAAACGAGTTACCCAATGCTGATTTAGGGATTGTCCTAAAAAAAATAGTCGGCAACGAGCAAAATATCGATTGGAGTAGTGACTTGATACTGAATTTAATTCACAGATATCTATTAATAGATGAGGCGTTTGCAAATCAGTTGCAACAAATTCTGCAGGGTATGCCACCGGCTGCAGCAAATCCAGCAGAAGCAGTTAAGCGAAACCTTGTTAATAAAATACTTTATTTCCATCCCCACTCTCAGTTCATCAGGAATGGAGATATAGTTAGAATCAGCAATCAAGAAAATACTGCAAACCTCTTTTTTGGAATTGTTGCCACACCTGATTGCGATCTTGTTCAGCCTAATACAAGATTCATCGAAATTATTGAACTAAGAAGGCTTGATGACGCTACTTTGAGCCTTAACGCTGAAAATATTAGAAATGTAAAAAAATATAATCACCCTAACCTTTATTATTTTCCAAGTGTAAAAATTGGTGCTGAATTAATCGACTTTGTAGCCGTATTGAAATCAAAATTTGTAGCCGAGGAAAACCCGGTAGAGAACAATAACAGATATCCACAAGCGTCTGTAAGATTGTTATATTCTCACAGTTACAGAGTAAACTCATCTTCAGTTCGAATGCATCTGATCTGTGGAAAGTCTAATCCTTACAAAGCAGAATTTTTCCAAAAGCTGCATGCAAGTAATAGTCGCATTGGTATTCCAGATATTAAGGACTTATTTTAATAGATGGCAAGGAATAATTGGACTCGTGAAGAACTTATTGTTGCTTTTAATTTGTATTGCAAAACACCTTTTACCAAAATCAATTTAAGCAATAAGGGAGTAAAGGAATTATCTAAAATTATTGGCCGTTCAAATTCAGCCGTAGCTTTAAAGCTTGCCAATTTTGCTCGACTTGATCCAGCTTTACAGGAAAGGAATATCTCTGGAATGAGTCATGGAGGCAAAGGGGAGGAAGAAATTTGGAATGAGTTTAGTAATAACTGGGAGGACCTTGCTTATGAAAGTGAGAAGATTTTAGCAACATATAACGAAAGCTCTTTAGAGTATTCTGCTAATATCTCAGTGCAAGATTTACCTACTGAGGGAAAAGAAAGAGAGGCATTAGTAAAAATCAGGGTGAATCAATCATTTTTTCGAAAAACCGTTCTCGCTTCATACGATAATAAATGCTGTATTACAGGCATATCAATTACTGAGCTTTTGGTTGCTAGTCACATAATACCATGGTCAATGGATATTAAAAATAGAATGAATCCAGCGAATGGGCTTTGCCTTAACTCTCTTCATGATAAGGCCTTTGACAACGGATTAGTTACTGTCACACCTGATTACGTAATAAAGCTATCTCCAAGAATTTTTGATGTATTAAAGAAAAATAATCCGTCTGATCTTTTTCTTTTACCATACGAAGGAAGAAAAATAAATAAGCCGCAAAAATTTCGGCCGTTGACCGAGTTTCTCGAGTATCATAATCAAAACATCTTTAAAAGCTAGGGATAGTTGGCCCGCAAAAAAGCGCACGCCCGTAACTTTGTGTTATGTTTAAGTATTAGTTACCTTAATAATTCTATGAGCGAGGATAAGGATATAAAGTTTGATCTTCTGGAGAATGGACTTGACTTCATATTGTCTTCCGTAAAATTGATTGTTGAAAAGAAAAAAGTTCAAGACTACAAATATTCCATTCTTCATCTTTCCGCTGGACTTGAATTAGTTCTGAAAGAAAGGCTCAAGAAAGAACACTGGTCATTCATATTCGAAAATATTGATAAGGCGAAACAAGAGTTGCTTTCTACTGGAGATTTTCAGAGTGTAAAATTAGACTCGTTACTTAACAGGTTGAAAGAATTATGTACCATAGATTTTACTCCTGGTGATCTTGCAGTCTTACAAGATTTAAAGAAAAGGAGAAACAAGATTGAGCATTTTGCATTCAATGAAACAGAATTATCTTTAAAAAGCTTATCAGCGAAAGTTTTAAATTTTGTTTTTGAGTTCATTCACAATGAGTTGGATAATGCTGATTTTTCAGCATCAACCATGGCACAGATCGAGGAGATAAGAGAAAATGCATTGGAGTTTAAGGATTTTGTCGTTCACCGATTTGATAACTTAAAGGCAAAACTTGATGGACTTAAAAAGGAAGATTTTACTCTTGTGGTGCAATGTCCATATTGTGATCAAGAATCCCTCGTTCTAGATCAGGACAAAATAGCTCATGATGGCAATGTAAAATGTGAAGTGTGCCTTATTGAGTCAGACCCTGAATCTGTAGCTTTTGATTACGTCCAGAATGTTTTAGGTCATTTTCATTATAACGCTGTTAGAGATGGAGATGAATTCCCGCTTTATAATTGCCCAGAATGTGGTTTAAATACTTTTGTAGAGACTGGTGAAGAATATATCTGCTTTAATTGTTGTGAAACCTCCTCACTTGAAAGCACTAATGAATGTTCCTATTGTGGAGAAAAGTACTATCCCAAAGCCGATGATTTAGGATTCTGCGATGAGTGCTGGGAGTATAAGGAATCACAATGGGCAAAACAGTAAAGTAATGAAGGATTCCGAGCGCGCTGGCCCGGGCCAAAAGCGGGGGTGTGGTGGCAGGAGCGAGGAAGCATTTTTGGGCCTTGATTTTTTTGGTACTTTTTTGATCAAGCAAAAAAGTACGAAAGAAAACATCGTGCGAACACCTATGAAGTTCCAATAAACTTGCAGTGAGCTAACTAGCTAATTCTGTGTGCAATATTTCAATTCAACTACATTTCTTGTTTAGCAAATTAATCAACACTTGAAGCGTTGGAAAACAAGCATGTGTAATGCAAGCCTTGGTTTAAGCCAGGCATTTGAGCGGCTTGAATTACTCATGCTTGGTGCGGTTGGCTTCATTCATGAGCGCTGGCAAAAAAAACTTTCTTGCTCGTACTTTATCGCTACATAGACACTCAAGGACGCGGTGCTCAAGGGCCCGGATGAGCGCGGCCTTGAGCGGCTATTTAGCATAACGGCCAATTATATAACTGTGCGATGGCATGTGCGGAACAAACCCAAACTTCAATACGAAGCCGTAAACCTCCAGACCAGCGTTGGCAAAGGCATGTGCAGCAGGAACGCTGGGATGGTTAACATAATATGATTATATAACTGCGGGTCAGGAACTTAGCTCGGCAGAGTTATATAATTTATATTATGTTAAGCAGAAGAATCTCCCGATGTACAATGGCCACAAATACTACTTTCGGGGTATTGCGTAGCCGAACTAAGTGGATGAACTTTATTTGCTCTTTTGCGGGTATAAATACTTGAACCATTTCAGGTATGCCTACCCACCGACAGAAATTGCCAGCAACTGTGAATGAAGTCTTCATCCGTCACCCAGCCGGTCTTGCGCGGTTATTTTCGGAAATGATTTCCGTGCCAGCCTTCATCTATAATTTTGTAGACGATAAGTACCTGGCTATTTCTAAATCCCTCGCAGAAGTACTACCATTAGATGAAGTAATGGGCCATGGGATGGCACAATGGATACACCGCATTCACCCGGAGGATTTTCCAACTTTTTCTGAGGCGTATAGGCATGACATGAGCGGTCTGTCTCAACTACGCACAGGCAATCCCATATTTACGATGAAAGTTGTTCCGCTGCGCATAGCAAGCGTTCATCTCGAATGGATCCCCGCCCTGATTAAGTGCGATGTGTTTGGTTACGACAGCCACGGCCGCGCCAATTGCATTTTTGGATTGCTCCTTACCGACCAGTCGCTCGGCAAAGCCGATGAAAGTCTGTTGGGGCAAAACGATTGGGAGGCGTTACGCAGGGTGCACGAAAAATATTTTGGTAAGCTAACGGCAGCAGCACCTGCACACACTGCCGTTACTGCACGCGAGGGCGAGGTGCTTAATTTGCTGCACGAAGGTATGTCCACCCGGCAAATTTCCGCGCAACTCAAAATTAGCATGCATACCGTGGAAAGCCATAGAAAAAACCTCATGCAAAAGTTTGATAGCCACACATCTGCCGAACTGGTTGCAAAAGCTGCAACCCGCTACCATAGGAGCCAAGCCCAATGAAAAGGCCGAAGAGCTTGCATCCGGTCGTATGTAAATCCCTGAATTCAGGGATTGTCGATAGGTGCTAATTTTATCAACTTTATACATAACTAAAGATAACCTTATGCGCCCCAAACAAATTCTGGTCTTTTTCGGACTCATGGCAGGAACAAGTGCGCTTGCACAAACGCCTGACTGGACTGCGTTAAGTAAACGTATTGTAGGCGAGACAGCCGGTGTACTGCCGGGAAACTACGTTGTGGTTGACGGTGGAAAACACACCCTACCGCTCATGGAAGAGATTGCGGCTGAACTGAACCGTAAGGGTGCAAACCCGATCATGGTGGTGGAAAGTGACGTAGCACTGCGAGCTTTTTGGCATCAGAAACCAGAGGCTAACCTGGCCGATTACCCTAAACACTTCTTAGCTCTAGTTAAAAGTGCTGATTTCTTGATCACCATGCCCGCCTCGGGCAATTTTAAGGAAATCGCCCAAGGTGTTGATCCCAAACGAAGTGCGATCCTGGGCAAAAGCAATGAGCGCCTGGTGCAAGAGATGAGCCGCGATTTTAAAGGGAGCATAATTAACATAGCCTACCCCACGCCCCAACAAGCCGAAAACGCTGGGATCGATTATGCCACCTACGAAAAAATGCATTGGGCGGCCATGGGTGCCGACTACAAAAAAATAGAAGCTACAGGGCAAACTATTCTTAAACTGTTATTGGGCGCCCGGAGTGTAAAAATTACCACCAAAATAGGAACGAACATTACCTTTTCTATGGGCAATCGGCTGGCGTTTACAGACGATGGCATCTTGTCAGACGAAGAGCGCCAGAGCTCCGATTATTTTGCGCGCTATGCCAGCCTACCTGGCGGCTTCATGGATTTTGCTCCGGATGAAAACACCGTAAATGGCATAGTGGTGGTGCCGCAAGGTCGTTGCGATTACGGACCGCTGAAGGAAGTTTCCTTTCAAATCAAAAATGGAGTGATGGAAAACTTCAAGGCAAAGGAAGGTCAGGAGTGCTTCGAACGCCAAATGGCGCCCCACACAGGAGATAAAACTAAGGTTTCAGTTTTTACCATTGGGCTCAATCCGGAAATGAAAGTCATCATAAACGAAGAAACAAATTACCGACCAACCACGGCAGCCGGCTTTGTTACGCTACAAATAGGCTCTAACAATACACCCTACAAAGGTACTGTTGTTTCCACCGGAGGTTTCAATTTTCCCATCGCTGGCGCCACCCTGGAGATAGATGGACGCGTAGTGATTGTCGATGGCAAGATTAGGCTTTAATATCTTCAAAGGGCGCTACTCCAACGCGCCCTTCACCTTACTCCAATCCAGTTCGATTTTCTTCTCCACAAAATCCTTCTTCGTCAGGTAGCCGCGCGACTTTGCCATGCGCTTGTCG
>Ga0224723_1002001_pt1 | contig 11634 bp, 12 predicted proteins | sample Balambano_FR2_Me_FD_161647 | JGI IMG/M metagenome (GOLD analysis project Ga0224723, IMG submission 161647) | Freshwater sediment microbial communities from Lake Towuti, South Sulawesi, Indonesia - Balambano_FR2_MetaG | ecosystem: Environmental > Aquatic > Freshwater > Lake > Sediment | place...
CTCGAATTCCATAAACCTTGATTTTCTAAAATTTCTCTAAATCTAATACAAATATAATTATGTTTACAACTCTCTGATAAGCTAAAGATAAATTTACTTTTCTTGCTTTCATTGATGTTTGCTTTCATTTTTTCATAAATAGATGCTAAAGTGGGGTAATTTTCTCCCATAAAAACAGCTAGTTTTAATAAATCATTCTTTTTTAATTGTGTGTATGGACATTTAACAGTAACTTGCAATTTATCTAACTCAGTAATTAATTTATCAACAGATTCAGATAGTACTATAGTAGTTGCACTATAGTAATTAGATTTATTTTGAGTAACTGATTTTTCCGACATTTAACATTTCATTTCACTTGATATAACGCCCAAGCCAAAAATCTCTCAGTGTAGTATAATGCTAGTTGATTACTAACACCATTAAAAACTGAATCAAAAGCGTGTTCTGCCCAAGGAATCTCTAAAAGGATAGTTGTATTATCTGCTTTTTTCAAGCTCGAAAATAACTCTTGACCAAATCGGGCTTGTACTACATGGTCTCGACTACCGTAAATTAATAACGTAGGTGGTAAACCATTTGTTATATAGTTGACAGGTGATGCTATCTGGTACAAAGCTTGCTTGTCTTGGGGTGAACCACCAAGAAATGCTTGTAAAACAGCGCGGGAATTAATTGGATCTGGATTAGGCGGCTCGTAGTATCCTGTTGTTAAGTTAGTTGGGCCATAGTAGCTGACTACAGCACGGAGTTGTATTGCATCGGGTTGATAAGCATATAACGTGGCTAAATGTCCGCCAGATGAGCGTCCTAATAATACCATACGGTCTGGATCTGCTTCATACTTAGCTGCATTTTCGTGGATAAATTCTAGTGATGCACGCACATCATCCAACTGAGCGGGAAAGCGGTACTGGGGTGCGTGACGATAATCTATAGCAAATACTGTGTATCCTCGTGCAGCCATATATCGATTAAATTCAGCATTCAAGGCTGGACTACCTTTTTGCCATGCTCCACCGTAAATTACTACAATTGCCGGATATTTGCCTACCTGTGGTGGTTGGTAAATTTCCATATCCAAGGAAGTATCTTTTTGATTTAACTGGATACCAGTTATGTGACGGGTTTGATCAAGATGAATACCACGAAAAATATCAGCCAGAATAAATGGATGTCTTCGCATGGAAGCTTTTACTGCAACTGGAATCTGGTAATTCCCTAACACCTGATTCATTGCAGTTTCCATCTGCATCTGAGTTGGTGAAATTTGAATTAAGGGTATTACACAGATTAGTAATCCTATAATGCTTGCAATCAAAGTGAAGCGTTGGATGCGATCGCGTAAATTTAGCAAAGCAAGTAAAAGAGCGATTCCATTCAACACTACCAACCAAGGGGAAACTTCTGGCGCTCCCACTGCTAAAGTTAACAATGACATAGTGGGAGCAGGAATTACAATCCAAGCACTCAAGAATAAACCAGTACCACTTAGTAAAAATGCAAGCGTTCGCAAAATAATTTTCATAAGATAACAGATGAAGAATACAATAAATATCATTACCAATAGTTAAAGTATAAATATACACTATTTTCTTGTGAAGAGTTGTATTAGCACCATACTACCAATAGCAGTAACCTTTGCTGTCGAATTTGATAATGACGTTCTTGGTCAAATTATCCCAGATACTACTCTACGTGATAATTCCATCGTCAAAGTAGAGGGAAACACCAGCACTATTGAAGGTGGAACCAATACAGGTACTAATTTATTTCACAGTTTCCAAGAGTTTTCTGTACGGACTAATGGTACTGCTTACTTTAATAATGCTACAGATATTCAAAATATTATTACTAGTACAGGTCGGCGGAAATATGCCTACCATTTAGAACTTGAGTTTAGTCTTCTTCAAGAGGACTTTTGCCATTAGGCAGCGATTATAAATCGCTGCCGGGTTAGGTGTTAATAATAGTATGTTTACTTATGCCGTGCTGTACTAGTATGTTACGGCTAAAAAAAGTAAAAAAATATTGGAGACGTAACGCACCGAATAGATGGTGCGTTTCGCTAATTTTGGAATTTAATCATCTGGAAATTGCCAGCAAGAAATATTCTCAATATTCTGACTACCACACTGCCTACAAACTGCATCACTAGAAGAATCTACCCATTCATAATTACAGTTACGACAGTGGCAAAAAATATTGTTCCGATTAGCCATCTTGATTCCATAATACCATTGGTATAGTTGGTTTTTGTCTTTGAAAGGAAGTACATCTGGCATAAAATATCAATGAAAAAGATTTTCTAAAATTCTATAACTATTAGCACCAAACCCTTAATAATAATGGTGGGTAATGGCGTAAACCATTACCCACCCTACAAGGATTTCGTCGTATGTGTTAGGATTTTCGTGAAATGGTATTATAATTTTTGCCTGTTAATTGCGCTTTTGGTCATCGGATGTGACAGCAAGACCAATGAAGCTACCTCTAGGTATTTCGGTTACTTTCTGTGCAGCACCAGTGGATAGATCAATGGTATATAAGGTAGAACCAGAAATGGCGAAAGCTGTATTCTTACCTTGAGCGTCTGTAAAGATATCAAATCCGCCTAAAGGGCCAAAGTTAACACCGAGTTTACCTACGGTTTTAAGATTACCATCGTTAGGTGGGTCTTGTAGTACTAGTACGTCAAGGTCGTAATCAATGCCAAAAAGCTGAGTTGTTTTTGCTCCAGCAACAGAATTAGTGTAGGCGATCGCTGTAATATTGGGGTCGGTTCCAGTATTAGCATCTCCTGCGGCATATGCTACGGGTTTATCAACATTAACTTGACCATTATCTACATTAGTACGGAAGTTTTGGTCATTGCTACCTACTATCCGTAAACGGTCGGGTACTGGGTTGAAGTCAAACCCAGATTGAAATCCGCCATTAAAGCTGCTAGATAGTTTACTAACTAACTTAGCTCGACCATTCCTGGGGTTGATGACATATACGTTATCAGTATCAGTGACTCCATAGAGCTGACCATCGGCTGGACGAAAGTCAATACCTTGTAAGTTACCGTCAATTCCAGTAACTTGAACAGACTTAGTACCTCGTGAACTGATGTTTACAAGAGTGTTATTGGGAGTTAAACCAATAAAACTCAATGCAGTTCTTCTTCTGCTGTTCATCTGATTTGTTTGGCTTTGAGGAGTGATGCTATCAGTTTGTACCTCAGGAGTTGGACTTTCTGGTTGTACTTCAGGAGTTACAGGATTAGTTTGGGCTGGAGAAGTATTTGTTTCAGTCTGTACTTCTGTGGTTGTGCTGTTAGTCTCCATTGGAATACTATTTTCAGAAGTCTGAGCAACTGTGGTAGTATTAAAACTTAGAGAAGTTGCTAAAACAACGATTGTAGCAGTAATTTTGCTGATGTTGAGTTCCATTTTGACACCTCTATATGTATTTGCACTCTTAATTTGGTGTTAACAAGGGAATTACCTAGAGTGCGAGAACTATCGTTTCATCACGTTCTTAAAGAGCGTTATGAAATCGATGATTAGAGGTTCGCTTGAAAAACTATCCACTTTCAAGGTAAAAAACTGCTCATTTTTTGCTCAATCTATGTATACGCAATTGGTATGTATTAAATAATGCGATATCGGTTTATGTAGAGCATTACTCCAATTAATTTTGATGAATTCATTAACAATTAAACTATTAAGGAGACGACCCGGTAGCTCATCTCTACAAGCCCGTAGAACAATACTATGAATTCAATTAATGTTTACGATTGGAATTACTGTTGTATATCTAATTTTCACTCTCTCTGCATTCTGGTACTTGGACTATCATTAAAACCATGTATTATATAAGTGAATTAACAGTAGCTCAAAATGGTAGAACGCCCAATCAAGAAATCTGAACGTCAGCCTAAAACCAATACTGACGACAATTCTGAAAATTTGGATTCTATGCCTTCCGTTGGATCCACTCCAAAAATTATCAAGAAGAGCAGCGATCGCTCTGAGAGTAAAGGCAAAAAATATAAGGATGGGGGTGAATCGGTTGCTCCAGTTAATCCTGCTCTTGCGCGTGGGCCTAAACCCGCCAAGCCAGTAGCTAAGGTAGAAGCAGAACCTGAAGAAGTAGAAACAGCACCTGAAAACGAATCGGAACCAACCTCTGAGAATCCTCAAGAGTAAAGTTATACGGTTTCAGGATATGGTACATATATACTTTACATAGGGGCACAACATTGTTGTGCCCCTATCTGTAGATTATTTTGGAATCCCAGATGATCACCAATAGTAAATTCAACAACGGAAGGTCAATTTAAGCAAAGCACAGCGATCGCTAAATTAAAAGTTTAAGAAAAAATAAATATTTTTCTGTTTTTTAACTTACTAATTATAAGTTCTTAAACAAAGACTCACTTAGATACCTTTTTTAATTAGTTTATAATTTTGGACGTATAAAAAATGCAACTAGCTCTTACTTACGTCATTGAAATTTTGGTTTTCGTTTTTGCACTACTTATGGTATTTGATTTTGTAGCTGGGTTGCTCATGTGGCAAAAGTCAGCACCACTAACTAAAACTAGCTCTAGTCCGGTTATATACAATAATATTTACAACTTTGGTAGAATTTTAGCTACTTCAGATGTAGGTTAAATACTAATGATTTGTACGCCGTAGGAGGCGAGAACATTCCCGCTCCCACTACTTTTGCTTAAACTTCTGTAGTATCTGCGCTCATGTTTTTCCGATTTAACAACAGTAATATAATTAATCCTAATAAACTACTCATTGCTACACCTAGCCAAGTCATATGAGTAATATTTGGTGATTGATCTAGAGCAAAACCACCTAAAATTGGGCCAATTACGTATCCAATTGTCCAACATTGGTAAGCGATCGCAGTATAAGCTCCGCGTAAATTAGCAGGTGCCAATTCAGAAATCCATGCTGAGGATGTAGGTTTGTATATTACGCTTGCGATCGCAAATACACCCCAGATACCAAATTCATAAGCTCCACGAATATCCAAGAAGCTGCTGATTATCCATACTAGTAAGAAACCAATACCCCAAATACCCATGGATAACATCAGTGATGTTAAGTAACCAAATTTGGCGATCGCTTTAATAACTGGAACTTGGAACAACGCACCCAACCCCACATATCCCCAGGTAAATAAGTTAGCAACTGTAGAATCAGGAGTACCGCCAAAATTAACGAAATATAGAGGTAATGTACCACTAGCCAAGGCAATATAAGTAATAAATAACGTATTTACCAACAAGTAAATTATTAACCGTGTATCAGTTAAGGCTGTTTTCCAACCTTTCTGAAGAGAATGAGTTTCTGAATCTGTTTCAGTTTCGACAATTCCCACTGCAAACACAGCTAACAAAACTAAAAATGTCACAGCACTAACAGCAAAAATTAAAACAGCAGGATGCAATACTTTCAGTAAAAATCCCCCACCGAGAATTCCAGCACCAAAACCTAAATTATCTGTAAGTCCCAGTAAGGAAAATGCTTCCTGACGCTCATCTAATTGAGTAACATCCATTACTGTCGCATCAGCCGCAGTCCAGTATAAACCCGTACTCAAACCAAAAATAATATTCGCCAAGAGTAAAAATGTAAAGTCATGGCTGAACATCATCACAATTGCAGTGATGATTGCAAACAATGCAGACAGTAATAGCGTCCGCTTGCGTCCACATCGTGGTGAATCTGTGAGTATCCCACCAAAAATATTACCGACAAACCCCGCTACTGAACCACCACCAACGGCTAAACCAACTTCGGTTGCACTCATACTACCATAGTTGACAAAGACAATGGGTACATAAAATAGTAGTACTGCTGAACCTAGTTGGTAAAGTCCGCGTCCGATGGCTTGTACCCAAACTTGTGTTGATTGACCCTGAATAGGAAGGGTAATGTTCATTTTTCAGTTAGCAATATTGAACCCACGAATGGTAACACAGAGTTAATGTGTCGTGATGTTCACACACCGACAGGAGCAGCCAACCCGACTAAATTTTCACTCAAATCCCACATCCGCTTACCTTTCTCATCATCACTAGCTTGGGGAGAAACCTTTTGCACAAAAGACTTACCATCTTTTTTCTGACGATTTCCCCAACTCCAATAAGCACCAGATTGGCTATACTCAGGGTCAGCAACAACTGCTGCAACTCGTTCACCTGATAACTCCTCAGAAACGAATCCCCCAGTAATGTACTTCTGAAACAACGGGAAAAGCTTCTGAAACAAGGGATAATGGTTTCTAAATAAAGGTGTTGTAGCCACACACCCAGGATAGAGAGAATTAAACACAATCCCAGTTGACTCGTGATAACGTCGATGCAATTCCCGCATCGTCAAGACGTTACAAACTTTACTATCTTTGTAAGCCTTCACTGGTTCAAACTTTTTCCCATCAATCATAGAAATTGGTGCTTTAAATCCGGCTGCAAAACCTTCTAAATTTCCTAAATCTGGACGTGGGGGAATCTTACCACCAAGTTCATCGGGATTATGAGTGACAGTTCCTAAAATTACCAATCTCTTATCAGTAGCGGGAGATTTTTTTAAATCCTCAAGCATGAGGTTACATAACAGGAAATGACCAAGATGGTTGGTAGCTACAGTTAATTCATATCCTTCTGGACTTCGTAGTGGTTCCTTAAGTAAAGGCATATAAATTGCTGCATTACATACCAAAGCATCTAATGATTTACCACTAGCTCTAAAATCATTGACAAATTGACGTACACTTTCTAATGACGCTAAATCGAGGTGCATGATGGTGTAGCTATCTTGGGGTATTCCTACACTTTGGGCTGCTTGTTGAGCTTTGGATATATCCCGACACGCCATTACTACGTGCCATTGTTTATTAGCGATCGCTCTAGCCGCTTGTAAACCTACCCCTGAAGATGCACCCGTAATTACTACCGTTGGCTTCCGATGTTGTTCCATTTTCTTGAGACTCCATTGCCTATTTTTAGGATCTCATATTGAGAGGGGTGTAAAACAAGGGATTCTTAAAAATATGTAAACTCAAATATCATCGAACATAGGTTGGTAACTAGACATCTCTCCAGTAATATATTAATTTCAAGTCGATGCCAAAACCAGAAACATCTCAGCCCATTCCACGAGAAAAACGGTCAGAAACGTGGAAACAGAAATTTTAGCCCAAACACAAATTAGGCTTGGTAACAGTGTCCATACTCTAAAGCTAGTACTTAATGGTGTAAGGGTTGAAATTATACTTTGCTCGGTTTGCCGTGCCTTAGAAAATGGTATGGCAAAAAATAACCTCACCTTAATCCTAAAAACATCATAAGAATTAAAGTGAGATTATAAGTAATTATATTGAAACCATCGCTATCCTAACGTCTTCTACTACCGAAACCAGTAGAACGACTAGGAGAAGAAGAACGAGAACGTCCACCACTACCAAAGCTACTACCACCACTTCTGGGTCGGGTATTTGTTCTATTATTGGATCTCAGAGTGCTACCACCGTAACCTGAACCAGTAGAACGACTACCAGTATTTGTCCGAGGTGCAGTACGTATAGTTGAAGTACCACTACCAGGATATGTTCTTCTGATGCTACCTGTACTACGGAAAGCAGTACGGTTTCTTACTGCTGCTGGTGGTGCATTGTAACGAGTACGATAGCTTGATACTGCATCATTATAAGTCCGACCGTAACCGCCATAACCAGTTAGTACTCCACCTGGTTGGTAAACAGGAGGTACATAATATTGGGGTCTGAATAACAAACTACCAATCGCTTGACCTGCGATCGCACCCGCGAAAGGTGCCCAAAAACCATTTTGTTGACGTACTACAACTGTCTCTTGCTGTCCAGTTTGGGGATTTACTCTATTTTCAGTAACATTGTGGACATACTCAAATTTAAAATCTTCAGTTGCGTACAAAGTCGGTTGTCCGTTTTCCACATTGAGGTAAGTTTTTTTACCTTCCTTGATTTGCTCATCAGTCAACCGCGCCATTTGTAAGTTTTGGGTTCTGTAGGTTGGAGGGGTAGAGTTAAGTAAAAATAACGTATATTCTCCGTCACCATCGTTGTAGCTAGCTTGCTGTACTTGGTATTGACCATCACTTAATCTAGCGCTGGGTGCAGATGTTTCGCTGACATTTCTTCCTTGAGGGGTAGAGGTATTAGTTTGGCTTGAACCCCCACAAGCAACCGTTGTACAGCACAAAGTCAAGGCTAAAAAAACGCCTGTAAATTTACGCAACATTTTTTTCAACATTTTAGTTACGATCCTATCTCCAAGCTTAACAATTTATCAATCGAGTTAAAGTACGGACAACACTACAAATTATAGAGGAATTAACTCTGGGAAGTATTGCAATATTTGGTCATTACTTAACTCATCACCTAATTGTGCTGGCGAAAAGTGAACTTGAACTGCTCTTAATTTATGTTTGTAATGTAAATTTATAATAGCTTTTAAGCCTTCTTTTAATGCTTGAATATTAGACAGGTCTGTTTCCAATTCTGGTAGTTCTCCCTCAAAAGCCACAGTTATCATGACGATAACATTTTGTGTTACAGGTATAGACAAAGGTTGATTGGAGTCAACAGGTGAATTGAAATCTGGTTCACTGAGGTAACGTTGAGCAGAGTCTGTAAATAAATCGTTTACATAATCTCCGGCTTCGCCTTCATCCCAAAATACATCACCTTCATTGGCAGCAGCAGTCCAGTATTCATCATATTGTAGTAGGGTTTGGCATAATTCTGCTAACCCTTCTCCTAAAACTTCAACGTCACCTTCTGCGTCGATTGCTTCCCGTGCTGCACGATTTAATACTCCTAGTATTGGTGCAACTTCCGAACCTGATAATTGTAAAAACAGCCGACAGACTACATAGCGAGTCTTACCTAACATTCTATTAAACATCTTTTTCTCCTTGTGGTTGATAGTTGGTAGTGGATGGTTGTTTTAAGAAAGGGAACAGGGAACAGGGGGAGTAATAACTTAAATTTATATTTTGCACCTATACATACAAATAGTTCCTACTACCCGCTACCCACTATCCACTACCCACTACCCACTATCTACTATCTAATGGCTGATATAATGAAATCCTTTCAAAAAATCAATTATTGCACTTGGCGATGGCGTAATCAATTTAGCTGTCTCATTATAGTCTGAGGATTTCGTGTTGGGACTGTTGAAAAATCTTTTACCAAAGTTGGGGTGGTCGTATACAGTTAAATCTTGAGCGTTGGAGTTTGTTAGAATTGTTTGTGTTGGAGTTTGAAAAAAATTTAATTTTGCTGCTAGTTCTAATATTTTTGTTTCTTTGATTTGTGTGGCTTTATGTATAACTGATTCTAATTTATTAATAAGTTGGTGTAAGCGAAATTGATTAATATCTAAATAAGTATCCTGATTTTTCATAATTTCAATTGTTTTATAAATATTCTCTTGAGTGTATGCAGCATCTTGAAAAGGAAGAATTGCAATGTAAGCTGTGGAAAATAAAGCTTCGTCACTCTCTACTTGGAAGGTCAAAACAGTTCGTCTTCGACCAATATCCATGCTAGGAGGTTGTCTCAATTCTTTGTATTGCTGGGATATTTGATAATAAGCTCCTGCAAGAGCAAAGTTAGCTTCTTGTTCTAGGGCAGTATCTATAATTATACGGATGATAGGTGGTGTTTCGTTGAAGAAATCTTGGGAATTTTGAGCGATAAAAGTTTGAATAATGGAGCGATCGCCTGTAGGACTAAGGTCAACCCATTCACAGATCATACCTTCAGTTTTCAATCCGAAGCGAGATGTAGCATAAAGTTTCGCTCCGGTCAAGGTTGCTCCAGTTAAATCGACTCCAACCCAATCAGCGTTAATTAATTTTGCCTCAGTTAAATCAGCGTGAACTAAACTCGCATTTGTTAAGTTTGCGTTAGTTAAATCTGCGCTAATTAACTTTGCACCAGTCAATTTAGAATTACTTAAATCGCAATAACGTAAATTTGCTCCACTTAAATCAGCCCAACGTAAGTTTGCTCCACTTAAATTTGCCCCACTAAGGTTAGCACGACGGAGATTAGCTTGTCTAAATTCTGCATCTCGAAAATTTGCTCCACTCAAAGCAGTACGACTCAAATCACTATCGCTTAAATTAGCTTGCTCTAAATTAGCTCCCGTCAGAAAAGCTCCCCGCAAATTCGCTTCGCTTAAATTTGCGTGACGTAAAATAGCATGACGTAGGGTAGCTTCCCGTAAATCCGCGTTGCTAAGATTTGCTTCTTGTAAATTAGCACGACTTAATTCTGTACGGATTAGCTCAGCTCGAATCAAGGAAGCACCTTGCAGTTCAGCACGACTAAGGTCAGCGCGAATTAAATTAGCTACATTCAAACTCGCATTATTTAGAATGGCTTTACTTAAATGAGCGCCACTGAGTCTAGCTACATTTAGTTTAGCGCCATTTAAGTCCGCTCCGACCAGATTTGCGCCACTCAGATTCGCCACACTCAAGTTGGCTCCACTTAAATTTACACCAACAAGTTTAATTCCACATAAGTTCGCTTCCGATAGGTCAACACCACTAAAATCTCTAACTCCAGCCGCATATTTTTCCAGTAATTGTTCTATAGTCATGAATGCAACCCTGTTAGATACCAACTTTTAAAGGATGAAAGATAAAAGATAAAGTATGTTTTATCCTTTAAGTTTGCTTTTTTGGTAGAAAAAATCACATGAATATAGGTATTTTAGGTCTGGGACTCATTGGTGGCAGTTTGGGTTTAGATTTACGATCGCATGATCATCATGTCATTGGAGTCAGTCGTCGTGAATCAACTTGCCAAAAAGCACAAGCTATGGGTAGTGTTTCACAAGCGTCACAAGACATGAAACTACTAAGAGATGCAGAAGTAATATTTATTTGTACACCTCTGGGGCTTATTATTCCCAAATTTCAAGAGTTAATTACTCATCTTGATAAATCTACAATTATTACTGATGTTGGTTCAGTAAAAACACCAGTAGTCAAAGCTATTTCTTCTGTCTGGAATAATTTTGTGGGTGGACATCCAATGGCAGGAAACACAGAAACTGGTATAGAAGCTGCTCAGTATAATTTATTTGTGAATAAGCCTTATGTCTTGACACCGATATCAACAACACCTGTTGTGGCGATCGCTAAAATTGAAGAAATAATCCGACAAATTGGGGCTACTATCTATCATTGTCAACCTGAACAACATGACCAAGCAGTTAGTTGGATTTCTCACTTACCAGTGATGATTAGCGCTTCCTTGATAGCTGCTTGCAATCAGGAAACTGACTTAGATGTACTGGAATTAGCTAAAAAATTTGCTAGTTCTGGGTTTAGAGATACTAGTCGTGTTGGTGGTGGCAATTCGGAATTAGGCACAATGATGGCACAATATAATCAACAAGCATTACTGCGATCGCTCCAACAATACCGCCATAGTCTTGATGAATTCATTAATCTCATTGAACAGCAAAATTGGTCAGCTTTAGAGAAAAAATTGCAGTCAAACCGAGATATGCGCTCTGAGTTTGTGGATTAGGAAGGAGAGGGAACTGGGGGTGATGGGGGT
>Ga0224723_1002003_pt1 | contig 11620 bp, 8 predicted proteins | sample Balambano_FR2_Me_FD_161647 | JGI IMG/M metagenome (GOLD analysis project Ga0224723, IMG submission 161647) | Freshwater sediment microbial communities from Lake Towuti, South Sulawesi, Indonesia - Balambano_FR2_MetaG | ecosystem: Environmental > Aquatic > Freshwater > Lake > Sediment | place...
ACACGTGTGCGGTCCACAACTATGGCGCGCAAGTAGGGCCGGAAGCGCCGCCATACCCCGAGGAAGTCAACTTTCGCCGCATCGAAGTGGTGCGCGACCTGCTGGCATACCACGGCGGCGGCGCGAAGAAGCTGATCATCACCGAGGGCGGCTGGAACGACAACCCGCGCTGGAGCGCCGCAGTGCGCCCGGCCGACCGATTGCGCTGGACGGTGGCGGCCTACCGCATGGCGGAGGAGTGGCCATGGCTGGAAGCGATGTGCCTGTGGCAGTTCGGGACGCCGTGGCAGGCGCGCACCTACCAGGACAACTGGAATTTCGTGGCTGCCGACGGCACGCCAAAGGCGATCTATTGGGCGGTACAAGAGGCGTTCGTGCCGTAGGGACGCAGCGTGCTGCGCCCCTACGGCACGAACGCGAACGTCTTACGCTCCAAAATACGCCTGGACGCGTGCGGCGGCTTCCTCCCGAACCAGAGCGAACTGCGCCGGACGATGGGCGTTGGCGCCCGAGGGATGTGGCAGACCGGGCAAGAGACGAGATGGATCGAGCGCGCCGGTGCGGGCGAGATGTGCCAGGGACGCCGCAACCGATTTGCCAAAGGGGATGACAAGCGCCGACGGAATGAGCGATAATTCGTTTGCCAGCGCCTCGGTGACGAAACGGCTCAGCAGCGGGTGACGCAGCGGATCAGGGTTGTAGCCGGTCCAATTGCCGCCGCGCACGAACACCGGGTAGCGCACCACAGCCGAGGTGTGAAGCAGGTTGTGACGCTCGCCCCACAGCTCCCAGCCGCTCGTGATGCCAAGCGCCGCCGGCAGCCCGATCCCGTCCAGCATTACCACCAGATTACGCCGGATGGGGCCGGAGAAACTCGCGGTGGTACGCGCCAGCCGGCTTGCATCGGTCTCACTTGCCCCACGGAGCAATGCATCGCGGGCAGTTGCAAAGGCACGCTCTACCTGATACCAGCCGGGAGCAATACCGACCAACACGACCCGCGCCTGCTCATTCACGTAGTCGAACGGGGCGTAATAGAGCTCAAGCAGCTCGGCGCGCGCCAACAAGAAATCATCGGTAAGGACGTCGGCACGCGCAAGGGGGGTGTGTGTGGGAAGGGCTGCGATGCGCGAGGCGAAGGTGTGGAACAGGCCGCCGGGCGGGAGGATGGAGGCGGTGGGGTGAAGCATTGCACTGCTTGGGGTGCTCATCGTCACAAGGAAATCCATGTTGCGTCGCGACGAATGCATCGCCGATCCAGAGTGGGCGGGAGAACCCCGCCCCTACAACATCGCCCGCGTTGCCTGCGGTGCCCACACCATTGCCCGCGTTGCGGGCGGGAGGCGTTGACCGACGTTGGTCACGACGAATGGCGGCCACCACATCGTACACCCACCCGGCATTTCACCTGGTGTGGCATGGCGCTGAAACGGGAAGGTGCTCCGGCCGCCACCGGCATCTCTTTGCCCCGTTGCGCGGCTCGATCGAACCCTTACTCATCCGTCCAGATTACCTCGGCCTCGTCGTCGCCTTCGTAACGCGTGTTGGCACGAGTGGTTGCGCGCGCTTCGGCGGCAGACTTCTGGTTGCGCGATTTGCCGCCTTTGCCGCTCTTGGAACGCGCAGCATCGCGCTCGTCGCGGGAGCGGAAAACGATCTTGATCGGCGTACCGGTAAAGCCGTACTTTTCGCGGATGCGGTTCTCGAGGTAGCGCGCATAGCCCCAGTGAACCATCTCGGCGTTGTTGGCGAAGAACAAGAACACCGGCGGCGCCGCCTGCGGCTGGGTGGCGTAATACAATCGCAGGTGCGCGCCCTTGTGTACCGCAGTGGGCGGGTGGTCATATGTAGCCTGCCGCAACAATGAATTTAGCTCGCCGGTGGACACCCGCCGCTGACGCTCCTGGGCAATGCCGAGCGCCAAGGGAAGCACTTGATCAACACGCTGGCCGCTCTTGGCCGAAATGAACAGCAGCGGCGCGTATGGGATGAAACTGAATGCCTCACGCACATGCTCAGTGAACTGATTGAAGGTCTGATCATCCTTCACCACCAGATCCCACTTGTTGACCAGAATCGCCACGCCCTTGAGCTGTTCCAGGATCATGCCGGCGACGTGAGTGTCCTGTGCGGTCACACCCTCGGTGGCGTCGATCAGGAGCAGCGCCACATCGGCGCGTTCGATCGCCCGGAGCGCGCGCACCACACTGTATTTCTCGATACCGCGCTCGATCCGGCCACGACGCCGGATGCCGGCGGTGTCGATCATCAGCACTTCCGTACCGTTCACTTCGACAAGCGTGTCGATCGTGTCGCGCGTTGTGCCGGGGACATCGCTCACGACACTGCGCTCCTGGCCGAGCAGCCGGTTGAGCAGCGAGGACTTGCCGACATTCGGCCGACCGACGATCGCGACTTTGATCGTTGTGTCTTCGTCTTCTTCCTCGATCACCGGCAGCTGGGCCGCCACCCGATCGAGCACATCACCGGTGCCGACACCGTGGTAGGCGCTCATGGGGATCGGCTCACCCAGATTAAGCGCATAAAACTCGACGGCATCGAGCCCGTGCTGGATCGTATCGGCCTTGTTGGCGGCCACGATCACCGGCTTGCTTGCCAGGCGCAACACATCGGCCACAGCCTGATCGGCGGCGGTGAGCCCCTGGCGCACGTCCACCAGAAAGATGATCGCATCGGCCTCGGCGATCGCCAGTTCGGCCTGCTCGCGAACGCGGCGCGCGATCTCGACCTGCGGCGTGCCTTCGGTCAAGTCGTCTTCTTCGAACAACAACCCGGCGGTGTCCACCACGGTGAAGATTCGCCCGTTCCAGTCGGTATCACCGTACAGCCGGTCGCGCGTGGTGCCGGGCACATTTTCGACGATCGCTTTGCGTTCGCCGATCAGGCGGTTGAAGAAGGTGGATTTGCCGACGTTGGGTCGGCCCACAAGGGCTACAATAGGTTTCACCTGGTTCTCCAAATAAAGAGGGGAGAGGTTTTTGGAGGGCTGCGCCCTCCAAACCTCCCGTTGGGTTGGAGCGGGAGTTGTCTCGGAGGGCTGCGCCCTCCAAACCTCCCGCGTGGGCCTTTCTCGGAGGGCTGCGCCCTCCAAACCTCCCGTTGGGTTGGAGCGGGAGTTGTCTCGGAGGGCTGCGCCCTCCAAACCTCCCGCGTGGGCCTTTCTCGGAGGGCTGCGCCCTCCAAACCTCCCGCTGGGTTAGAGCGGGGGTTGTCTCGGAGGGCTGCGCTCTCCGAACCTCCCACTACCGCACCACGACTTTGCCTTTTTCCCAGGCGCGGACGAAGGCGTCGACGCACTCGGGGTCAAACTCGGTGCCGCTCCCGCGCTGGAGGAGGCGAATCGCTTCTTCGGGCGGCATGGCGGAGCGGTATGAGCGGCCGGTGCTCGTGAGCGCATCAAAGACATCGGCCACGTGCACTACCTGACCCACACGACTGATCTGCTCGCCGACGCGCTCGTCCGGATAGCCACGGCCATCGAAACGGATATGATGTTCGAGGATGGCCGGCAGCACCATCGGCATATGCGCTTGCACTGCCTGGCTGTCCCGCATAGCGTTATAGCCGATCGTTGGGTGTTGCTTCATCCGAGCGTACTCGTCATCGGTTAGGCTGCCCTGTTTGTTGAGGATCGCGTCCGGCACCCCGATCTTGCCGATGTCATGCAGGATGCCGCCAACACGCACCTGATAGGTTTCCTGCCAGCCCAATTCCTCGGCCAGCGCCACCGCGAACTCAGCCACACGCGCCGAATGGCCATAGGTATACTGGTCGCGCGCGTCGGACAGGTTGGCGATGATTTTGATCGTGTCGTCGAACAGCTGCTGCATGCCGGAGTACAAGCGCGAGATCTGAAGTGCGGTGGCGGCTTGACTAGCAAACATCTCGAACAAATCGACGTCATCTTCGCTGAAATCGCCGCCACGTTTGTTGAGCGCCTGAGCGCCACCAATGATGCGCGCCTCGACATGGCCGCGATCCGGCCCGAGCACGATCCGCGGCGCGCGCAGCGGCACACACAGAATCGAGCGCGTTACGAAGCCACTCTGCTCGTCGATCCGACCGTAATGGCGGGTATCCTTCGAGACATCCTCGACCATCACCGTTTCGCCGCTGGCAACCACGTAGCCGATGATGCCCTGCCCAACCGGCACAGTGATCTCGCGCAATTGCTCGCCGCGCTCGCCGGTGGCAACGTGAAGCACCAGCACCTGGCGCTGTTCATCGAGTTCCCATACCGACGTCGCCTCGACATCGAGCAGGTCACGGGCGTGGCTCATGATCAGCGTAAGCAGCTCAGTACGATCGAGCGTGGTGGTGAGCCTGGTCTGGATGTCGCCCAGCACACGCATGCGGCGCGTACGGCGCTCGGACTCCACCAGCAGGCGGCGGCTTTCCTCCAGCAATTGGGTCTTATCGATCGCACTGACGATGCAATCGCCAAGCAGCCGTAGCAGGTCGCGCTCGGGGTCTTCGAGGCCGAAGGCAGGCAGATTGAAGACCTGCACCACACCAACCGGCCGGCCATGGGTGAGGAGCGGCAGGCAGAACATCGTGTGGAGCTGCACGCCGGAAAGCTCGCCAATCACCCGATCCCAACGCGGATCAGCGGCAACGTCGGGAACAAAGATCGGGCTGCGCGAGTGGAGCGCAGCGCCGGCGATCCCACGGCCGGCCGGGAGGCGCGTACCAAGCAACTGTGTGCTGCGGTCATCGCCGTGGACGACATAGAACACCAACTCGTCGGTCTCGTCGTCATACAGGTAGAGCGTGCCGGCCTGGGCGCCCGCCACCTCCATGAACAGATCGAGCGTCCGATCGAGGAGTGTACCAAGATCCGCTCCGGCGGCGATCTGGGTGGCACGCCGGACGACATCGAGCACATGGCGGTAGTCGAAATCGCGTTCCACGGCAAGCCCCGGGTTGAAAGGCTGAAGGCTGAAGGCTGAAGGCTAAATGGCCGAAGTCATCATCGAAGCAGTACAGCGGTAAATGCTCCTCAGCGTTTAGCCTTTAGCGTTAGCCAACGCGCGCACGTATCGCACCACCTCGTCCGGCTCACCGGCGATGGCCAGTGCTGCACCGGTTTCGGCGGCGATCCGATCGAGCGAATATTCGTCGAGCGTACGGGTGCCGGTATGGTCGAACATCACGCGCGGCAGGAGTGCGCGCTTCACGCCGGCATCGCGTAGGGCTGGGATGACATCCTGGGCATGCAGCAGCCCGGAGACTGTGACGGTTTCGCCGAAGAACTGATTGACCACCGGCAGCAGCCGCGCTTGCAGATTACCGACCTTGTTGAGCCGATCGACGATCCGTTGCAGCGTTGGGGCGATCAGCGTGCCGCACACCAGTGTCAGCTCGGTTGGGCGTGGCAGCGCAGCCGGCAAGCGGCGCTGTGCCTTGGCCCAGCAGTCGAGGAAATCGCGCGTCATGCCGATGCCATTCGAGTATTGCGGCATGCCGTCGTACGCTGCTGCCGGCGGCAGCGAGCGCTCACACAGCAGGTAGAACTCATCCGAGGCATACACAAGGCCAACGCCATGTTCGCGGCGGAACTCGGCGGCGTAGTGCTCAACAGTATCGATCACACGCGCCGCCTCGTCCGGACGGTAGCAACGCATCGGTACATCGGCCGAAACGATCTGGCGCGAGCAGTAGCCGAGATCAGAGGCGAGAGGCTGAAGACTGGAGGCTAGTGCCGGAGCTGAACCCGCTCGCCTCAAGCCTCTAGCTTCAAGCCCCGCTGTCGCTTCGTCCCACAGCGGCTGGCGTTCCCAGTTGGTATCGATCCATTCCGGCGTCTCGTGAATGTGGATGGCGGCACGGATGCTCTGCGGGCGCTTGCCGTCGAAGCGATACTTGGTAAGGCCAACCGGCACCACCGCGATCGTCTGCACGATCGGATACAGCGCAGCCAGCTCACGGATGCTCTGGTGCAGCGCCGCGCCGTCGTTCAGTTCGGGCAGCGCAACGACCTGGGTATGAACCGTGATGCCCATGCTGCCCAGGCGCCGGATCTGTTCGAGCACATCCGGCACATCCGGCTTGCCGAGCAACACAGCGCGCAGCGAACGCTCGGTGGCATGAACCGAAATATACTGCGGGCTGAGGCGTTGCTCTTCAATCCGCTGCCAGTCGTCTTCTTTCAGGTTGGTAAACGTGACAAAGTTACCGTACAGAAAGCCGAGCCGATAATCATCATCTTTGAGGTACAGCGAGCGGCGCAGACCCTTTGGCATCTGGGTCAGGAAGCAGAACGGGCATTTGTTGTTGCAGGTGCGTAAGCGCTCGAACAACGGCTCGACGAATGCAATCCCAAGATCCTCGTCGGCGTCCTTCTCGATCTCGTAGATCGTTTCGTCGTCGCCACGGCGTACGAGCAGCTCGATCTGCTCGGCCGCCATAGCAAAGCGATAATCGATCACATCGCGCAGCCGGCGCTCACCGACTGCCACCACGACATCGCCGGCAACGAGGCCAAGTTCGGCGGCAATGCTTCCCGGCTCGATCGCCGCAACAATGCCGCCCTCGCCGGTAATATTTTTCAGGTCTGGCTGGTATTCCATTGGATCTTGTTGCACAAAAAACAAAGCGGTGCGGGCACGCCCGTACCGGGCCGTATTATACCACAGCGCGCTCGAAGATACTGGTACGGAATTTGCGCTCTTGCGCGCTATGCGGCATCATTCCAGGTGGCGTGCATCAGCAGCGCGTATAGCTGTGTTCAGAACCGGAACCGTTTAGGCATGGCATCCTCAATGCAGAGGTGGAGCGCCCAATGGCGGGTGTATGTGGGGGTTATCTCTTTGATTCGTTCTTCGCTTACGTGGCTGGCGCTGGCCCTGCTGCTGGTTGCCGGCACGTTGTGGCAAGAAGTACTCGCACCGGCGCTGGCCGTCAGCGAGCGTCCAGTGCCATATGTTCGGCCCGAGTTCGCCCGCAGCATGCGCACGTTGCGCCCTGCGATTCTAGAGGCAGCCGCCCGCCACAATCGGCCGGAGATATCCGGCATGACCGACCACGAATTCGCCGTGGTGGTGGCGTTGCTGCTTTACAACGAGCATTTCGGCTGGGCCGAGGATGCTCTGCCGCCGTTGCGATTCGTCACGCCGCTCTACCAGGCCGGCCAGGTCGAGGTGAACCGCCTGGGCGGCAATCTGAGTGTCTGGCCAAGCAATCTGCGTCCGTCGGTGGGGCTCGAAATCTTGCGTGCCGAGGTGCCGGTACGTGACGGCGTGCTCACCCGGCGGGTGGCTGTAGCCGGCTCGCAGCTGAACCTCGCCGTGCTTGGCGATGAACGCGCGCGCTATGTGGCGATTACTGCCGAGATCACCCGGCCAGAATTGGCGGTCGAATACCTGGCGGCCAATCTGGAACGCGGTCTGTATCGGGCGCAGTACGAAGGAGTTCCAGTAACCTGGCGCACGCTGGCCGCGTGGCACAACCAGGGCATCGTGGATCCGGCGGCGATCCGCGCCAATCCCACGGCCACGCATTATCTGGCGCGTACAGCGGCGTATTTGCCGGTCGCGCGCAATCTGATACTCGAACGCGAAACGACGGCCCGGTAGGGGCGCAGCGTGCTGCGCTCCTACCGGGCCGGGTTATGCCGCGCCGTATACGAGGTCGAACAGCCGGCGTTCGACATCATCGGGCGCGTGGATTGCGCCGAATGCATGCAACGGGGTTCGGACGCGAGCGCGCTCGATCTCGCTGCGACGCCGCATGATGCGCGGTCGGATGTCCACCCACGGCATCGTTTCGGCGGCTTGACGTACTTCAAACGCCTGCAGGTAGAAGACATCGCCGGGGAGCGCGATGATGCCGGCTTCGGCGAAACGGCGACCAAGCTCCAGCGTCACGCGGCGGCTCGCGGCCAGCGCGCGCTCGATCGCAGCCGTGCGTTCGTCCCGGACACGCACAGCATCCTGGGCTGCGGCAAGGGTTGTGGCATACTGCCGTTGTACCTCCTCGGGCAGCAACGCCAGGCGCAGATCGAGCTCTGCTTCCAGCGCCCGGCGCGCCGCCAGGCCATCGTCAGCCTGGGTCGCCTCATCCGGCTGGCGCGCGTACTGCTTGAGGCGGCGGATCACGGGCAGTGGATCTACGATCCGACCCGGCTCGCCATAGGCGCGTCCATCGCGCAACAGCGCACGCAGCGGCTTCAGGAAGGCACGGCCCTCGTCGCTTGCTAATAACACCTCGATCACTTCGTGGTCAGCACACCATTGCAGCGCCTCGCGCACATACGGCCGTACGCGTGCATCGGCCGCCAGCGCCCGCAGCGCTCGATCCAGTGTACGCGGCTCGCTGTCGATGCCCTGCAAAAGCCGGCCCACCTCTTCGGCGGCAGCTTCGCCAAACAACGACACATGCAGCTCGGCGAGCAATTGCGGCGCGAGTGCGAGTGCGAGACCAGCACCGTAGTACATTCGCCACGCCTGTTCGAGCTGGCGCATGGTGGCGTCGAAATGCGCGATCAAGGCAGTGAGCGTGGCGTCGCGCAGCGCGAAGCCGCGCCAAAACGCCAGCTGTGCTTCGAGCGCAGGTGCGTACTCATGATCCCACCGCGCGCCAAGCACCAGCGCAGCAGCACCGATACGGCCACGTGCATGGCGCACGCCGGTTTCGAGCGCCACACCGCCGGCGGTAGCCACGTGGCTGCGGTACGCATAGCCGCCAAGCCACATCGCAGCTGCCTCCAGGGGCAGACCATACTCGTGCGCGACACGGTTCAGCGCGCGCACAGCAATATCAGTGGTCAAATCATATTCAAGTGGAGGCAACGGACGCGGACTGGCCGGTGCCTCGAGTTGCCATGCGCGCTCAGGGTATGGAATGGGCTCGGTTGCGGCGAGCGAACTGAGGCTCAGAATCTCTTGCTCGATCAGTGTCATGGCCGTGCTCCGTTTTAATGTTCGACAAGCTTGTTTTGCGCTTTACAGTTTCGGGAGAATTGGGGGCGTGGGGGACAGCCCCCACATCCCCCTGTCCAACACTGTAAAGTGCCCTGAAACCTTGTCAAATAAAAGAGAATTTCTTGGGGTGCGCCCCCGCTTTCCGCTTGCGTTGACGACGCTGCAACTGTTTGGGTATACTACCTTCGGCCACTTCTTCGGCGCTCATCAGCGCTTGTTCAGAAGACGGCCAGCCCTCCGCTTGCCGGTTCAGGAGTTCGCACCGATGCCCGAGCGCTATCCATCGTACCAGACCGACCCTGACGCGGAGCCTGATGCCGCGTTGCTGCGGCGCGAGCTCGAAGAAGCGCACAAAACCATCCGTACTCTCCTGCGCCAGATCGATAAAGAGCAGGCGCGTCACGCCGAGATCGCCCGCGCATACAACAAGACCGTCGCCAATCTGATGGAGATCACGCGCGAGAATGCCCAGCTCGAACGCGAGCGCGATTCGTACAAAGCACGGGCCGAAGGTACTGCGACGCCGTTTCATATCGGCGGAACCGTGCTCGAACTGACACAGGCCGAAGTGAGCGCGATCCGCAAAGCAATGGCGCGCCTGCACCACCCCGACACCGGCGGCGACATCGAGCGGATGAAGACCTGGAATGCGGCCCTCGATCCGCTCGAATAACGCTATTTACCGCACTACAAACGTTGCCACTGCCGCACGCCGGCTCTTGTTGCCGTACGCCACCAACTGGTAGGAACCTGGTGCCAGCCGCTCCGGCCGGTAGTCCATCCATACCTGGCCAAGGCCATCGGCCGTGGTGGTAACGTCGAGCGCCATCACGCCGCTGCGTGTGTTGAGCCAGGTCGTGACGACCTCGCCGGGCACGAAGCGATTGCTGTAGAATGTGCGAAGCTCACCCGGCAGGCCAGTCACCGGCTGCACCAGCATCCACAGGTAAGCGCCGTTCTCGTTGCCGCCACCTACTACCACTGGCGCCCAGTTGGCGCTCCGCTCGGAAGTACCGCGTGCGTCGCTCCAGCGGTAGTTTGGGCGCACATTGAGCACGGTATTGTCCGCTAGCAGCCGGTTGACGCGGAAATAGACGTAGGCCAGCCGTGAGCGTTGTTCGCCAAGCGCGCCGAACGTAACGACTACCGCGTTCGGGCGTACCTCGCTGACCCAATCACCCGCCGCACGATCCATGTCGCTCCCCACCAGCCGGAGCTGATTCGGATCGAACGGCACCGTCACTGTTGTGCTGCTCGCCCGACCGCGACCATCGTTGTACAGCCTGATCTCGTACGAGAGAATGCTGTCGCGCGCGGCGCGAATACTCGGCGTCGGCCAGGCCACCACGGTGACATCGGCGCCGGGCGGTGTTGGTTCCACCGGCCCTGGCTCGCCCTGGCCGGGGAGCGCTTGACGCAGGCCAGCAACCATCGGCAGGTACACGGCAGTAGCGGCAGCCGCTGGGCGAACTGGAATTGTGTCGCCAAAAACCGCAATCGCATCGAACGGCTCACTGGCCTTATCGATTGTCAGGTAATCTTCGAGCGCCACCATGAGCGTATCGGTGACCGATGCCGTGCTGTCGATCGCCGTCTCCGACGGGCCAAGGTCGTGCTCGAACGGCGCGTCATCGACGCCTGGTGCGCTCGTTGCAGGCAACAGCGGAGTTACCGTGGGAATGGCATCGTCGGCTGTGGCGTGCTGCGGTACCACCCCAGCGATTCCCAGGCCAATCACAATGCCCACGACATACACAAAACGTTTCAACGGCATCAACATCGCATATGCTTTCTCTGGTCAGCTTTGTTAGAGCAATCCTGTTGGAGCTAAAAGGAGGAGGGTTATGTTCCGGAAGCGGTGCCCCCCAATCCCCCGCTGTACGCTAACGCGCGTTCACCTATCGGATAGCTTTGCTAGAGTATAGGGTTACGCGCCTCAGCACACATCGGAGCACAGTAGCGCTTGCTGCCGGCAATTTGGGGGAGGCTGCCACGCCTCAAGGCGGAGGTGCCGCATCAGTCCTACGCCCCAGGCGCGTAGTGTTCGTGAAAAGGCGGTATACTAGTGCCCCCTCAATCGAGGCACCAGGTTATTGGTCATGGGCAAGCGGGATCACCAAGCCCCGAACTGCCATCACCGATCACAGATGACCTCGCTTGGAATAGGCCAGGCCTTCTTGCAACGCGGGCGGAGACCAAGCATGAGCGACACGCGCACCAGTGGGATTTTGCTGCACCCGACCTCGCTGCCCTCGCGCTGGGGAGTTGGTGACCTGGGTGAAGCGGCATATCGGTTCGTCGATTTTCTGGCCACCGCCGGGCAGCGGCGCTGGCAGGTGATGCCGCTCGGCCCCACCGGCTATGGCGACTCGCCCTACCAGAGCTTCTCGTCGTTCGCCGGCAACCCGCAGCTGGTAAGCCCGGACATCCTGCGCGCCGAGGGTCTGCTGGCCGACGAGGATCTGGCCGACATGCCATACTTCCCTGATGACACAGTGGATTTCGGCGCGGTGATCCCGGCCAAGCAGGCCATCTTGCGGCGCTCGTTTGCGCGTTTCACGAGCAGCGCCACAGCCGAACAGCAGGCTGCCTTTGCCGAGTTCCGGGAGACGCACCATCTGTGGCTGGCCGACTTCGCGCTGTTCATGGCGCTTAAACAGCAGCACGGCGGTGCCTGG
>Ga0224723_1002004_pt1 | contig 11618 bp, 9 predicted proteins | sample Balambano_FR2_Me_FD_161647 | JGI IMG/M metagenome (GOLD analysis project Ga0224723, IMG submission 161647) | Freshwater sediment microbial communities from Lake Towuti, South Sulawesi, Indonesia - Balambano_FR2_MetaG | ecosystem: Environmental > Aquatic > Freshwater > Lake > Sediment | place...
CCCCGGCAGTCGCCCCAGAGTGCCCAACTTAATGCTGGCAACTAAGGACGAGGGTTGCGCTCGTTGCGGGACTTAACCCAACATCTCACGACACGAGCTGACGACAGCCATGCACCACCTGTCTCTGCGCTCCCGAAGGCACTCTCTCATCTCTGAAAGATTCGCAGGATGTCAAGCCTTGGTAAGGTTCTTCGCGTTGCATCGAATTAAACCACATCCTCCACCGCTTGTGCGGGCCCCCGTCAATTCCTTTGAGTTTCACACTTGCGTGCGTACTCCCCAGGCGGGATACTTAACGCGTTAGCTACGGTACTGCACGGGTCGATACGCGCAACACCTAGTATCCATCGTTTACAGCTAGGACTACAGGGGTATCTAATCCCTTTCGCTCCCCTAGCTTTCGTCCCTCAGCGTCAGTCATGGCCCAGTAGAGCGCCTTCGCCACTGGTGTTCTTCCCGATATCTACGCATTTCACCGCTACACCGGGAATTCCCTCTACCCCTACCACACTCCAGTCCATCAGTTTCCATTGCCCTCCCACAGTTGAGCTGTGGCCTTTGACAACAGACTTAATCGACCGCCTGCGGACGCTTTACGCCCAATAATTCCGGATAACGCTTGCCTCCTCCGTCTTACCGCGGCTGCTGGCACGGAGTTAGCCGAGGCTTATTCCTCAAGTACCGTCAGAGCTTCTTCCTTGAGAAAAGCGGTTTACAACCCTAAGGCCGTCCTCCCGCACGCGGCGTTGCTCCGTCAGGGTTGCCCCCATTGCGGAAAATTCCCCACTGCTGCCTCCCGTAGGAGTCTGGGCCGTGTCTCAGTCCCAGTGTGGCTGATCATCCTCTCAGACCAGCTACTGATCGTCGCCTTGGTCAGCCTTTACCTAACCAACTAGCTAATCAGACGCGAGTTCATCCCCAGGCGATAAAACTTTCACCTCTCGGCATATGGGGTATTAGCAGTCGTTTCCAACTGTTGTCCCCCTCCTAGGGCCAGATCCTCACGCGTTACTCACCCGTCCGCCACTCACTCCGAAGAGTTCGTTCGACTTGCATGTGTTAAGCACGCCGCCAGCGTTCATCCTGAGCCAGGATCAAACTCTCCATGTTAGGTATCAATCCATTATCAATACCCTCACAGCACTCTAGATGCCCCTCAGGCACCCAAAGCGCTTCGTTTGTCCCGAATACCTCAGTATCCGTTTACTGTCTTGCTTGCCTTCCCACCGCACTCGTGCTATGGTACTAGCAATTTAATCCTTGACAGGAACCTTGGCTTTGTTTCTAGACTATGTACTTGTCGAGGTTCTTACCCCCAGGTCTCGCTCGTCGCCGCGCGTTTCCCTCAGGCGCTTTATCACTATAGCGACCTTCTGCTAGAGTGTCAACTGTTCTGTGGAAAGTTTTTCCGGAAAGATTTTGTTGTTTTCTTTGCTCTGTTCCATGCCTCTGGGAGCTACTTAGAGGTATGCAACTGTGGTCCCGCTTCCTCCATCTGCCTGGTCAGCCGCTTCAAAGTGTTGGACTTGAGGATGGCATTTGAGGTAATCTTGCACGCCACGCCGCAGTTTACCTGTGCCGTGGCCATGGATAACCCAAAGTAGGCCGTTCGCTTTGGCAATCGCTTCTTCTAGAGCGGCTTCCGCTTCGGCTACTCGCATTCCCCGCAGGTCAACCGTGTTTCGAGAGGTGCGTATCGATGGGGCTGGGGGCGCAGTCTGAGCTAAAGGAACCGTAGCTTGAGGTTTTGGCTTAGGAGGCAGTTCAGCCTTTTCTCCCTGAAGCGACTCAATGTCGGCCAGGCTGACGGTGGTTTTCATGAGTCCAAAGCGCACCGTCAACCGGTGATGGTCATCTGGGGCAGTCAGCACTTCGGCGATTTGGCCCAGGCTAGAGATGCGGACTCGATCTCCCACTTTGGGCTGAAAGCCTGGTTGAGCCGGGGCAGCAGGCTGACTAGGCGGCAAATGGATCTGGGCAATAGCCTCTATGTCCTTGGTTGCTTTTTGAGCATCCTGCGCCGTAGCACGACCCTGCTGGAGTTGACGAATCACTTTAGCAATATCAGCTTTCGCAGTGGCAATGGCCTGCTGAATTGCCAATTCCTGTCGTAGTTTTAAGGATTGCTCACGCTCTCGCAGCATCTCAGCCTTATGACTCACCTCGTTGTGCAGCACTTCCGTCTGAGCCAGTAGTGCTGCCGCTGCTTGAGATTTTTCTTCCTGTTCTTTGCGTTGAGCTTCTAAGCCAGCGATTACCTGATTTACGTCAGCCTGAGCTACCACAGCCATATGAGTAGCGGCCTCATCGAGGATTTCAGTATTCAATCCCAAACGGCGCGCAATGGAAAGGGCATTAGACCGACCGGGAATACCCCACAATAACCGATAGGTGGGGGAGAGGCTAACCTCATCAAACTCGACGGAGGCATTTTCAAATCGCGAATCCTGGTATTTGAGGGCTTTTAGCTCACCGTAGTGGGTGGTGGCTACCGTTAGCTGAGCATGGTTAGCCAGGTATTTCAAGACGGCGATCGCTAAAGCCGTTCCTTCGGTTGGGTCGGTACCGGCACCCACTTCATCCAGGAGGATAAGCGCATTGGCCAAAGGAAGGGGTTGAAGTTCAGAGGCGCTAGGAGGCTGAGGATCGAGAGATTTAAGATCAGGCTCATCATCGGCACTGGATGTTAGCGAGTGGTTAAGCCTGTTTGTCGCGTCAATGGCGGCCAAGATGCGGCCAATGCGCCGAATGTGGCCAGAAAAGGTGGAGAGACTTTGCTCGATGGATTGTTCATCGCCAATGTCAGCCAGCACTTGTTCAAACCAAGGCAACTCGACCGGTTCGCGGGCTGGCACGAACAGACCGACCTTAGCCATCATGACGGCTAATCCTAGAGTCTTTAGAGTTACGGTTTTACCACCTGTGTTAGGGCCAGTAATTGCCACGACCCGTAGCGCAGGCTTTATAACTAGATCAATAGGAACAACATCGGCTCCCTGTTCGTGGCGCTGTTGCCAAACCAGCAGCGGATGACGCAGTTGCCGCAGGGTAATGATTTCGTTAGCTTTGGTAAAACGAGGTGGGTTGGCCTCTAGCCAAAGGGAGTAGCGGGCCTTAGCATAGGCCAAATCGAGCGTGGTTATAGTGGCCAGAAGGTGCTCCAGATCATCGGATACTTCAGCGACTTGCTGAGTCAGGTCGCGCAGGATAGTTTCAACTTCGGTGTGCTCTTGGCGCAGGAGTTGTCGCAGTTGGTTTCCTAACTCCACAATGGCGCTAGGCTCGATGTAGAGCGTTGCGCCGCTAATAGAGGCATCGTGAACTAACCCAGGAACAGCCTCCTTTTGAGGAGCTTTAACTGGCAAAACAAAGCGATCGCCCCGCTGTGTAATCAATGACTCCTGTAGAGCACTGGCTTGACGCTGAATGATACGCTGAAGCCGCTGATGGATTTCATGACGAGTCGTGTCAAGGCGATTACGAATAGACCCCAGTTTGACACTGGCTCGGTCAGTCACTTCGCCTCGGTCGTCAATGCAGTAGTGGATGCGCTGTTCTAAATCTGGATAAGTGCGCAGATTAGCCACTAGCGCCTGAAGCACTGGCAAATCTTCTGCAGATTGAGTGTCAATAACTCGGCGCAACTGGCGGGCACCATTTAGCGTAGTTGCCACGTCAATTAATTCCTGGATACTTAACAAGCCTTGATGGATAGCCCGCTCTAGAGCATCACCAATATCTCGAATACCGCCAAAATTTAACCCCTTGGAGTGCTGTTCGAGCCAATACACTTCATAGGTTTGAGTCAACAGTGCTTCACTAGCCATCTGGTCAGCAGGAATTACCAGCCTTTGAGCCGCCAGAGTGCCCAGTTTGGTAGCGGCAAAAGTAGAGAGATGCTGGCAGAGACGAGGCCATTCAAGAAGAGTAAAGGTTTCTTGCTGAATCAACGATTAGGTTAAGAAAATCGACATCTTAAGTATAGAAAACTCTTAGGGATCACTTCTCGCCCCATCAGCCTGTTCTAAACAAATCTAGCCCTTAGTGAGGGCATAAGCAGGAACCAGATTGAGAGAAACCACTTTTTCTTCTAACTCTCCCCTAAACTGAAGGCATACGCTTTAGTTTTAGCCACTGGTCGCTGCACCTGGTCTATTGCTGTGATGATTTGCTGCCTTAACCCCAACTGCCCTCAACCCAATCACGCAACGTTGGTTGAGGTTTGCCCGGCCTGTGGTAGCCCACTCACAGCCCGATTAAGAGGCCGCTATCGGCCCATCAAACTGATTGGACGAGGGGGGTTTGGGCGTACTTACTTTGCAGTAGACACTGACCGTCTGAATAATCGCTGTGTAATTAAGCAATTTGCACCTCAAACCCAGGGCACTAAATCCTTCCTCAAAGCGGTAAAACTCTTTGAGCAAGAAGCCATGCGGCTCAACGAACTGGGCGAGCATCCTCAAATTCCTACTCTGTTGGCTTACTTCGAACAAGACAAATATCTCTATCTGGTGCAGCAGATGATTGTGGGACGCACCCTATTTCAGGAGGTTGCTACTCAGGGAGCCTACGATGAATCGGCAGTTCGTCGGCTGCTAGATGACCTGCTGCCAGTACTGCACTTTATTCACCATAGAGGGGTTATTCATCGAGATATCACACCGACCAATATTATTCGGCGTAAATCCGACCAGATGCCTGTGCTGATTGACTTTGGGGTGGCCAAGCAGTTCAGCGAAGCGGTGATGTATGAACCCGGCACACGTATTGGCACTGAGGGCTATGCCCCCATTGAGCAACTCCGAAGCGGACAGTCCTATCCTTCTAGCGACTTATACAGTTTGGGTGCGACCTGCCTGCATTTGCTGACCGGCTGCAAACCGGAAGACCTCTACAGTCCGCTGGAGGGCCGCTGGATGTGGCAAGAACGATTGCAGCAGATGGGACGCAGCGTCAATCCGGGCTTAGCTGAAATCTTGAACGGTATGACGAAGGATTTAGTGAGCGATCGCTATCAAACTGCTCAAGACATTATGCATGACCTTCAGCGATTGCCTAAATTGGAAGGTAACGTACCAGGTTGGCTGTCAACGCCAGATTCCAATAGCTTATTCTCTGGCTTGCAACAGCAACTTAGCCGCAGTCATAGAGAAACCAGAGGAATTTCTATGCCTAGCACAGCTTCTTCTCATGATGCATTTCCCATAACTGCACCCTCAGGCCAAGGGGATTCTGAGATAGCCTCGCGCCCGCAGATTCCTAGTTCGTTGCCATCTAAACCACCGATTTCACCATCAACCCCTCCACAGCCCACATCTCGTCCTCCTACCTCCAAACCCGCAAAGGCTGAACCGGGCTGGCAAGTAACTAAAAAGTTGATTGCTCACCAATCTTGGGTAATGACCGTTGCCTGGAACCCTAAGCGACCAATTCTGGTGAGTGGCGGGCTGGATGACACCATTCGAGTCTGGAATTGGCAAACTGGTGAGGTGCTGTACACGCTGGCCGGTCATGAGCATGGGGTCAATAGTGTAGCCATTGGCACCGGCGGTCAAGTTCTAGTCAGCTGTGGAGACGACGCAGCCGTGCGGGTGTGGAATTTAAGCGATGGTACACTGTTGCATACCCTTAAAGGACACCTCCGGGATGTAACAACGGTAGCCATTGGTAGTCAGGGCTTTCTCCTGGCCAGCGGAAGTAAAGACGGTACTATCAAGCTTTGGACTCTCGACAAAGGCAACCTCATTAAGACCCTGAGCGGGTCAGCAGGAATGATCAAAACCGTAGCACTGGCTGCTAACGATGACATCTTAGTGAGTGGAGGACTGGATAACACAGTGCGCCTGTGGAATCCCCAGACCGCCGCTAATCTACAAGTTTTAACTGGTCATATCAACACGGTTAATCAGGTGACTATCAGCCCTGACGACCGCTTAATTGCCAGTGCTAGCAAAGATCGCACAATTCGGCTTTGGGATTTAGCCACTGGCAATCTGCTACAAACCCTGCAAGGGCATACGCAAGAAGTTAACACCGTTTCATTCTTTCCTGACAGCCAAAGACTCGCTAGCGGTGGCAGCGATGGCACCGTTCGTATTTGGGATACCAGCGGTAAATTACAACATACTTTGACGGCTCACGTTAACCCAGTTCATGGAGTAGCCGTTCACAGCAGCGGCAAGCTCATTGCCACTGCCAGTGCGGATAAAACCATAAAACTCTGGCAGTGGATGCGTTAGTGATCCTGAGTTTCAGGCTTGGTGTAATCGATTGCATGATTGGGATGAATTGGCCTAATCGATGAATCGGCCCAATCATTTTGATACCTCTATGGAAGGACTGGGCAACCTAGCGTAACTGGTTACTTAATTTTTTCTGGGGTTCATGACCTTAATCCGTGATATCAACCTTGCCGCTGCTTCAAAGAAACTTTTATTACCTCATTCTGCCACTGTCAAAGCCTATTTAATTCAACTATCTACCTACCAGCGCCAGCCGCTACTGGGATATTACCAGATGGGTAAACTTTGCCTTAGCGACTACGGGGTGATTATTGCCGATGAGTGGGTTAGATCTGCCGCTAACCGCAAAGGCATTGAACTAGACCAATGGGTGGTCACGCCTGATAGCATTCGCGGCATTCTCTTTGTGCAAGTGACGTTATCGGCTGTGGCCGGGCAACGGCTAGGGGGTAACTCCATCAGCCAGAAGCCTTGGCTGCTATCATCGTTTATTGCCAGCTTCAAAGCGGCGGCGGCTAAGCGGGTTAATTTACGGCGCAACCAACCGGGTCAACCCGTATGGCAGCGCAATTACCAGGAACATCCAATCACCGACGCTAGAGCGCTCACTAGGGTGCGCGAACACCTGAGTGAGGCAACGAGTCAACCCAATCAAAGGGGGAGCGCCTGATTGATTCCCTAACTGTTACAGCAGATAATCCTTAATCAAGAATGCTGTAGGGTGTAGAGAGGCTGAGATACGAAGGCGTGCTCAACGGTGCTACAAAACGCCCTTAAAATTACCCGAGTCATGTTGTCTGTGTACTATGCCTACATGGTGGAGTACCGAGCTGAACTGCTGTTTTGGGTGCTTTCAGGTACTTTTCCGTTAATTTTAATGGGTCTCTGGGCTGAGGCAGCTCGGAGTGGGCAGTTTGATTTGCAGCCAACAGAGCTGGTGCAGTATTTTCTAGCCGTGTTCCTGGTAAGGCAATTCACTGTGGTGTGGGTGATTTGGGAATTTGAGCGAGAGGTGGTAGAAGGTAAACTATCCCCCTACTTGCTTCAGCCTGTGGATCCAGTATGGCGACACTTCTTTAGTCATGTATCCGAACGCTTTGCCCGCCTGCCCTTTGCGTTTTTGCTAGTAGGGCTATTTTTGCTGCTGTACCCTCAGGCCGCTTGGCTACCAAGCTTCGGAAATCTGCTGTTGGCTACGCTAGCTACAATGCTGGCCTTTTGCCTACGCTTCCTGATGCAGTATACCTTTGCACTCATGGCCTTTTGGACAGAGCGCGCCGCGGCTTTAGAGCAATTCTGGTTTTTGCTCTACACCTTCCTGTCTGGGATGATTGCTCCGCTATCCTTATTCCCAGATGCCGTGCGCGCTATTGTTCTGTGGACGCCCTTCCCCTACCTGATTTACTTCCCAGCCAGTTTGCTGATTAATCGCGCTGAGTATATCGTTCAGGGCTTTATGGCTATGGTGCTGTGGAGCGGGCTATTTTTTATCCTCAATCGGTGGTTGTGGCGGCATGGATTACGCCAATATTCGGGCATGGGGGCGTAATGGAACGTTACTGGCAAGTCTTGCGGCTATTTTGGAGTACGGCTCTATCAGCGGAGTTGGAGTACCGGGCAAATTTTGTGATTGCAGCTCTGACCAGTCTGGGTGGTCTGATTGGCAGCATTTTTGGCCTATTTTTGTTTTACCGAACGGGATACCAGTTCCAAGGCTGGAGTTGGGAACAGGCCCTTTTGGTGTTAGGGATGTTCACCCTACTTCAGGGCTTTTCGGCCACGGTGCTAATTCCAAACTTGAATAAAATTGTCACCCAGGTGCAGCAGGGCACTCTTGATTTTGTGCTACTAAAGCCGATCAGTTCTCAGTTTTGGCTCTCAACTCGGACAATTTCGCCCTGGGGATTACCAGATATCATCTTCGGGGTCATTATAATCGCCTACGCAGGCTATCAACTGGGCTTGGGCTGGGCGTCCTATCTGCTGGCCGTGCCACCGCTTATCCTGGGAGCCGTTAGTCTCTATAGCCTCTGGTTTATGCTAGGAGCCACTAGCATTTGGTTTATCAAAATCTACAACGTTACTGAAGTGCTGCGGGGCCTGTTGGAGGCTGGGCGCTTCCCCATCGTGGCCTATCCCGTGGCCTATCAAATATTTTTTACCTTTGTCATTCCGGTTGCGTTTCTAACCACCGTTCCTGCACAGACTATGTTAGGCCAGGGAAGCCAAGGCTGGCTCTTGGCTTCCGCCCTGTTAGCCGGGGTGTTGCTGATTGCCTCAAACCGCTTCTGGCAGTTTGCCCTGCGGTTCTACACTAGCGCCTCAAGCTGAAGCTATTCACTAACAGCGGGTTTCTAAGTACTGACCAATCATAATTTCTTGCCCAGCGCGAGAGATCACAGTTTGACGAGTGCGATAGCGCTGACCAATTAGCCTAATTTCCTCTTCAAAGGAAGAGTCATTGTACTCGGTTCTAAGCTGCAAGGTGCGGTTGTCGCGGAACAGGTACTGGGCCGTAACTGGCTTGGTGGTAGCAAAGCCGCGGTCGCGATACAGCGTTGTACCTCGCACCCCAAACACCGTACTGCCAACTACAGGCTTCTTACCGGTACCTACATAATCGCTCTCCCAGGCTACCGCCGTACCGCAAATTAAGGGTTTTTGGGGATCTAACCCATGCAGTTGGGCCAGGTGCAACAGTTGAGGAGCACCAGCTTCCAGGAACTCAATCATAATTTGGCTAACAACTTCCTGGGTTTCGCCGTTGCTTAGGGTGTAGTAACGACGTTCAGAACGCCATTGGCCAGCAGTTTCTCTAAAAAAAGCCGTGACTAGGGGCTCGGCTAAAATGCGGGCAGTATCAACGGAAAAAGGCATAGGTTAGGATACGAGGTTAGACTAACTTCAATGGGTATACAGCTACTTAAGTCAAGCTTAAAATCAGGCTTCGTTAATTTTCTTAATCATAGCGCCAGGCCATCAACCCGGCAATTCCCCCTTGGGATCAGATAGGCTGAAACTAGAGGGAATTTTACGAGGTCTGGGCAGGAATTCTGTAAGCATTTTTACTTAACAAAAAGCTGTTAAAGCGATTTCACCAAATCCTGGTAGCTTAGAGCTAACTCAATACTTGCTAGGGTCTGAGCGATGGATCTCTCTGATATCAACTATTTCTTTGACTGCTGCATGGGCCAGTGGTCGATTGAGCGCACCTACCACTACCTCACCCACCAGGAGGTAGAACGCTCCCATACCGATTTTCGAGTAGATCCCATTACCCCAGACCTGAGACACAAAGTCCTGGTCGATAACGACTACCCCGAAGTTCATGACCTGAATCAACTACCGGGCTTTCAGTTGGAGTTCCATACTGTGTCTGACAAGGGAGAGAAAGTCTCCCAGGAATTGCGGGCGTTGTTTGTGCCCAAAGAGCAGGTGGATGGGGTGATTACTGGAGATTATTTGCGCGATCGCGCTTACGAAGAAGCCCGCCCCATTGTCTCGACCTTTCGCTATGACCCCAACACCCGCGAGTTATTGATGACCACACCCTATACCCGCGTCGTGTCTGTCGATTCTATTTTGCTAATTAATCCAGCCATGCGCATTCGCCGCATTTTCAATTACCAGCGCCCAGCCGATAGGCAACCCTTGGATACCCTGGTACTAGTTGGCTTTGGCGTAGAGCAAAAGGTCAGCTAATCCACTAACTAAGTTTGACCCAAGCTTTAAGCCCGGTGGCAAGCCCAAAATATGGATTAACTCCCTGACAATACAAATTCTAAGTCGCTATGCGCATACTCAAATCTAACCAAGGAGCACGGGTTATGGGGGCACTGCTAGAAATAAAGTCCACACCTGTTTCGGCAATGGGGCGCAGGGTTTCTAAGGTCACGTTTCCAGACGCTTCAATTTTAATGGCTGGGTTAGTCTGCCGAATCTGCTGCACAGCGGCTTTCATGACATCCACCGCCATGTTATCGAGCATGATAATGTCTACCGGGCAGGCTAGCGCGGCTTCAACCTGAGCCAGATCAGCCGTTTCGACTTCCACGCTGATCGGGTATGGCAGAGCTTGGCGAATCTGAGCGACCGCCGCCTGAATACTTCCCGCTGCCGCGATGTGGTTATCCTTAATCATCACCGCGTCATCCAGCCCCAGGCGATGGTTAACTGCACCACCCACACGAGTCGCATATTTCTCCAAAAGCCGCAGGCCAGGGGTGGTTTTGCGCGTATCGACGAATTGAGTGGGGTAGTCGGCCAGAGCCTCAACATACCGACGGGTAGCCGTAGCGATACCGCTGAGTCGCATGGCTAAATTGAGAGCCACTCGCTCCCCCATGAGCAATGCGCTAAGTGGCCCCTGCAACATGGCAACGGTACTACCAGCGGGGCAAAGTTCGCCTTCTGGCATCACAGTTCGGAATGTAACTTCATCATCCAGCAATTGAAAAACGCGACGGGCTACTGGTAGTCCTGCGATAATCCCAGGTGCTTTGGCCACCCACACCGCTTCTCCAGGCCGAGTGACTAATTCGCCTAGGCCGCTGGTCGTCCAGTCGGCCCGGCCAATGTCCTCCTGGAGCCAGACGCGTAGGTGGGGATCAAGCGCGATCGCAGGCAACGTCAACGGCAGATTTTGATGCATAGCCAGGATTCTCGCTTAATAGTCCACAATTTCTGCCACTATCGAAAATAGTGTGCTAAGTTACGAGTAATGCTGATAAATCAGCAGGTAAACCTTTGAGATTGTACCGTTCAGGATTCAGGAGGTGATGCCCATGCAAGAAAGTAGTAAACGTGTGGGTCTTCAGGTTAATGTAAGCCGGCTGTGCGCCGGGGCTGTGCTCTAAAATTCAGCGTTGGCTACTGGTTAGCCAACTCAGCTCTCGAAGCTGACTGATGAGGGTTCCTCCCGGCAGTCAGGTTTAACCGAAGATCCAGCTAGACCGCCTCTGCCTTTGAAGAGCTATTCTTCCCCAGGCAGGGGCAGATGGTTTTGGGGGCAAAGTTCTAGTCGTGGTTGGCGTAAGGCTAGTGCTTGTTGCTAAGCCATCAGAAGTCAGGAAGGGAAACACCCCAACTCATTGGGTAAAACTGTTTTAGGATCAATACAGATAAAGTAATTGCTTTCAGAGGTTGATGTCATGGCTACTCTGCTAAGCCCTAATGCTATTCAAACCAAACTCAGTCACCTGCCAGACTGGAGCCTGAGCGGTAAAACCATCACCTGCACCAGAACCTTTAAGGACTTCATTGCCGCCGTCAACTTCGTGAATCACTTAGTTGAGCCAGCGGAGGCCGCAGGACATCATCCTGACCTGGCCATTTCCTACAATCGGGTGACAATCGAGCTTACTACCCACGATGCGG
>Ga0224723_1002005_pt1 | contig 11617 bp, 13 predicted proteins | sample Balambano_FR2_Me_FD_161647 | JGI IMG/M metagenome (GOLD analysis project Ga0224723, IMG submission 161647) | Freshwater sediment microbial communities from Lake Towuti, South Sulawesi, Indonesia - Balambano_FR2_MetaG | ecosystem: Environmental > Aquatic > Freshwater > Lake > Sediment | place...
GACCGGAGGTGGCGAAACAGGCGGTGGCGGCAGCACGATGGGCGGCGGCGGGCTGACGGGCGGCGGTGACACGGGTGGTGGCGATGGCGGAGGACCGATTACAATCGGACCTGTGCCAGATGGGTCGTCCGTGTAGACCAGCTTCACAAAGCGTTCCAGCCGTGCGACCCTGTCTGCCGGGTTCTGTCCGCCGTCCATTGCCGATGGCTGCAAGATGGCGTCGCCAGGCGCGGCGTCGTTGCTGTTGGCGAAGACATGATTGTTCGAGAGCAGCAGCCGTTCGCCCGTCGTTTTGTCGCGCACGACCGCGCCTAGCGTCCCCGCCGTCACTTTGAAGTGACCCATGCTGACGCCGCTTGGTATGACGGGACGGTAGCGACCTCTGCCGCCCTGATAGGCGCGCAGCACGCCGACTTCAACCACATCGGTTTTCAAGCCATCAATCTCACGCGGCACCATGTCTTCTGGTTGCAGCGCGGCAAGAGGTTTCTTCTGTTCGACCAGCACCACGACTGCCACTTCATCAGTGACGACGCCTTCGGACTCCTTGAAGCCGACAGCGACACCGACCACGTTCGATTTTGCCAACAGGTCGGGTTCCGCGACTGCCTGTGCCTGAAATGCCTGTTCGGTAGACATACACATCTTCCTTGCGAGCGACGACTGCTTCTGATTGTAACACGATTTGCAAGGCGCATTCGGAACGGCGTTTTTACGGCATAATCAGACGTGAGTATTCTTGATAAGCAATTTGAACAAGGGGGTTCACCCCCTTGTTTGAACACTTACGGACAGATTGTTCACACAACACCATCGAGGACACATGACGATGAACGACATGAAATGGGTACTGCTCATCCACGTTGGCGCAACATTGATGATGGCGGGCGTCATCTGGATCATTCAGGTCGTGCATTATCCATTGTTTGACCGTGTGGGCAGCCAGACCTATACTGCCTACCAGAATGGACATATGAGCCTGATTACCTGCGTGGTGATGCCGCTGATGCTGGCAGAACTGGTGACGGCGGGCTTGCTAGTGCTGGCACAACCGCCTGGCGTCACACCTGTTCAGGCATGGATCGGATTGGGATTGGTGGGCATCGTCTGGTTCGTGACCGCGTTCATCAGTGTGCCGCAGCACAGCACGCTGGCGGTCGGCTTTGATGCCGCTGCGCATCAGGCGTTGGTAACGACAAACTGGGTGCGCACGCTGGCGTGGAGCGCACGCGGCGTGCTGGTCTTGTGGATGGTCTCAGGAGCGATGCGCTGATGCGCTATGAAATTCACCTTTACGTACCGAAAACGGGCTACCTGACGCCCGCGATGATGGAGTGGATGTTCCAACATGGGCAGGAAGCGGGCAAACCGGAATGGCATTGGCCCGTTCGCAAGCTCAACCCGCGGGCGCTCGCCCGATTGATGCTCAAGCTCGATCCGACGCTTGTCCCACTGCCAGGACGTAATAACGATGTCGAAATGCGCTTCGCCATGCCGCAGGTCGATCTCAGTCTGTATATGCACGATCGCGGCGCGATCATCTTCTTTCCGTACACCGCCGACACCTTGCTGCGCGTGGTACTCGGCATCACCTACACCTACATTCGGTATCTTTACGATGCGGCAGGCTTTTGGAGTTATGATCCACAATTGAACGTCTTATCATATGCCGACGATTTCAACTCGATTGACGAGACGGCGGCATTGATGGAAGCGCTGCTGCCGAAGATGATTGAAAGCTGAAGGACAATATGCAGCCTGTCAAGCTATCGCCGTCAATTCAGTATCGCGGCGAATTGTCGTTTCGCGCCCGTTCGCTTTACGAAAGTGGTGTGGCGGCGGCGGCGCGGGGCGACCATGCGGCGGCGCTCGATTGCTTCGGCGATGCGCTTGGTGTAGAGCCGGACTTTGTGGATGCACATCTCGGCATCGCTCGCATCAGCAGCGATCCGAACGTGCAGCGTGAGCATCTCGACGCGGTGCTGGCGTATGACCCCGGCAACGGCGAGGCGCTGCGGATGTGGATGATACTGAAAGGGCAGTTGAGCGCAGAAGGTGCGGCGCGTGCTGCCAGCGGCGAAACGCCGGATGTGCGCAGTGCTGACGGCGCGGTCGCGACGCAGACACAGGTCTTGTTATGCCGGGTATGCGGCGGACATCTGACGGTAGACGACGGGACGGGACACGCCGTCTGTCGCTTCTGCGGCTCGGAAGCGGATACGCGCAGTGAACGCGATGTGAACGCACGTTCGCTCGGCATGGCGATGATCGCGCGCAAGGCAGAACCGCTGCGCTGGCAGGTGGGCGAGCGCATCATGCACTGCAATCAGTGCGGGGCGGAACGCACCATCGGCGCAACGGTGCTGTCGATGCAGTGTCCGTTCTGCGGCTCGACGCAGGTGATCGAGCAGGATGCGCTTGGCTCGTTCGTACAGCCAGACGGCATTATCCCGTTTGCGCTGGATGAGCAGGACGTGATCGCCGCCATCAAACGCCAGTTACAGACGCCGCAGGAAAAGCTGGCGGCGCTGCTCGACGATAACCGCGTCAAACGCGGCACGATTGACGGTGTGTATGTGCCGTTCTGGGTATTCGATGTGTCGCTGCTGATCACGCGCCGCCAGACGCAGTTCAAGACTCCATTGGGGCAGCGCACATGGAAATCGATTGCCAGTGCGCAATTGCGCGAAGAGCAGTTTGGTGACGCGCTCTTCAACGTGCCGCTGCCCGCGCTGCGCTCGCTCGACCGCAGGCTGATGGCGCAGATCAACGACTACACCTTCAGCGACGCACAACCTTATACGCCGACGCTGCTGGCGAAGTATCCGGCGTCACTCTACGATGTCGATTTCGAGCAGGCGTCAATGGACGCGCGCGAAGATGCCAGCCGCCATATGCGCCAGAAGCATGCCACGCAGCAGATGCAGCACGAACATATGCTGACCAGCGCGATGGTGCAGCATATGTCGTTCAGCTTGCTGCTGCTGCCTGTCTTTGTCGTGTTGCTGCGCGAACGGGATGGCGAAGAACGCCCCGCGCTCGTCAACGGGCAGACGGGCGCGGTGGCGCTGGGTCAATCACGGTGAGAAGTTTAATGATTGTTAGAAGCAAACCGCTATAGACTGGAAACAGTTTGCAGGCTAGGTGTCCCATATCCTTTTCGTACCATTTGAAGGAAGACCCGTATGTCTACAGTCACGCTAGTTACCAATGACTACATCACGCTTGAGTACCAGCCAGATCGTAAGTTGATTTACCACACCATCTACAAACCGGTCAGCGAAGCTTCAAACATTTTCATGGACACGCTGGAAAAGGGAACCAGCGCACTCAAGGAATACGGGGCGCACAAGTGGCTTTCAGATGATCGTCTCAACGGACCCCTGAGCCAGGACATCCTGGATTGGGCGGTGAAAGGCTGGTACAAACGCACGATTGATGCGGGCTGGCAGTACTGGGCAAATGTCGTCCCGAAAGAGCTGGAAGCAGCGGGAACGCTCATCCCTGTCATCAATCAGCTGCACGAGTTGGGACTGAAGATGCGGGTGTTCACGAATGTCGATGCTGCGCTGACATGGCTGGCTAAATTTCCAGACTAGCACAAGCTCACATTAGACAGCCACGCCAGCGCTGAAACGATCAAGATGATGCGCCACTGAGCAAAGTGACGAGGTTCGCGGAAGAACGATCGCTGATCAAGTCGCTGACAGAACCATCGGGATTAATCACCCACTGCGGTTCTGATGGCGGCACGAGGACAGTGCTGCCAAATTGCGCGCTTAACGCCTGCACTAATTCTGGCGTCGCCACCGCGAACAGCCAGGGGAAGTTATTGCTTTCGGCATAACTGGCAAGCGAAGCTGCCGTACTGTTGGTCTCAATGTCCAGCGTCACAAAGACGACATTATCGGGATTGATCTGCGTCAGTACTTCGTCGCGCCAGCGCGCTTGCCCGTTGCGGCAGTTGGTACACCACTGCGCCATCGCCCGCGCCAGCACTGTCTTACCGCTGAAGTCGGCGAGTGTGAACGTCGCGCCCGTGCGCGCATCCACCAGCGCCAGTTCCAGCCAGGCAGGGGCAACGGCGGATTGCGCGGCAGCCGCCGGAGCGCTGGTTGCCACCGCGCCGACGCCGCCGCTGCCCGCTGCTTCCATCGTCGGTGAGGGTGCAGCCGCCGCAACGATTGTCGGCTCAACGGTCGGCGGGACGGCGGTGGGCGGCACGACTGTTGGTGAGGGCGCGGCAGCAGGCGCGCAGGCGGCAAGCACTGCCAGCAGGCAGATCATGACCAGATGCAAAGGTTTACGCACAGGGGACTCCTTGTCTAACAATCCTGCGCGTATTGAACCGGAACTGGATTACGCTGTGATTACGGCAGCCTGAAGTCTGTGGTAGCCGCCGTACCTGCACACGCACGCAGGTACGGCAGCAGGTATGTTACGAGGCGGCGTTGTTAATCAGGTTGATCAAGTTTGACGGTGACGTATCACTGATCAAACCGTCCACACTGCCATCAGGGCGAATGATCCACTGCGGTTCAAACGGCGGAATAAGCACGGTATTGCCGAACTGCGTCGCTAATGCCTGACTGAGTTCGGGCGTCATCACGGCGAACACCCAGGGGAAGCTGTTCTCGTCTGCATAGGCAGCAAGCGAAGCGGCGGTACTGTTGGTATCGGTATCGAAGGTGAGGAACACGACATTTTCAGGATTAACCTGGGACACAACTTCGTCGCGCCAACGGCGCTGACCGTTACGACAGCTCAGTCACCACTGCCCGACGGCGCGTGCCAGCACCGTCTTGCCGCTGAAATCCGCCAGCGTGAAAGTCGCAGCTGTGCGCGCGTTCACCAGCGGCAGTTCCAGCCACGCTGGGGCGTTCGCTGCCTGCGCACCGACCGCTGGAACGTTGGTCGCCACCGCGCCGACGCCGCCGCTGCCCGCGCTTTCCGGTGTAGGGGTTGCGACGGTCTGTGGTGCGGCAGCAGGCGCACAGGCGGCGACCAGCATCATCAACGCCGAAAGAAAGAACATCCAGAGTTTTTGCATGACTGCTTCCTTTCCTCAATACGAATACGCTACGATTGAACCTGTTCACGATTACACCGCGATTACGTGAGCGCAGCGTGAGTCTGGTACAATAGCGCAGATAATCATGCACCTGCGAAGGCAAGACCATGCGGCGAACGCTCTTCATTCTGGCAAGCATCCTCGTCAGCGGCATCATTCTCGTGCTGGCGGTGCGCGACGTGCCGCTCCAGGCAGTCGGTGAACAACTCGCGAATATCGACTGGTTGTGGCTCATCATTTGCGCGGTCATCATCGTGCTGGGGCTGTGGGCGCGCGGCGTGCGCTGGCAGGGCTTGCTCGGCTGGAAGCTGACGTTTGCGCAGGCGTTTCACAGCTCGAACATCATGTTCACACTCAACTTCCTGCCGCTGCGTCTGGGCGAAGTCGCGCGTGCTGTGCTTGCTGCACGCTACGGCGTACCGATTGCCACTGCCGCGACGGGCGTGCTGATCGAGCGGTTGATCGATACGGTGCTGGTGGTCGTCGTGTTGTCATTTGCGCTATCGCGGCTGCCGGAAGCCCCGCCGCTGGCAACGCAGACGGCGACTCTGTTTGGCGTTGCCGCGCTGCTGGCGTTCGCGGTGCTGCTGGCATTATCTCGCTATCCAAAGACGGCGGAGTCGCTCGTAGACTTTTTCGAGAGGCTGCTGCCGTTTCTCAAGCGGCTGCCGTTGCGCCGCATCCTGCACGATATCCTGGCGGGTTTGGAACCGCTGACGCACTGGCGCGGCGCAGCGCATGTCATCGGCTGGACGTTGATCGCGTGGACGTTCTCGTTCGCGGGCTACTATTCTGTGCAGCGTGCGCTCGGCATTGCCGAAATTGATCTGCTGTTGAACGCCTTTTTGAGCGTGGCACTGATCGCCTTCAGCATTGCCATTCCGGTCACGGTGGCGTCGATTGGTCCGTTTCAGGGGGCGGCGCGCGTCGGTGCTGAGGCGCTTGGCTTGAGCGCGACGGTCGGCTTGTCGATTGGCATTCTCTATCATGTCGTGACGTTTATTGTCTACAGCAGTCTCGGCGTCATCGGCATGATCGCGCTTGGAGTCTCGCTTGGCGATGTGACGCGGCGCGAAGCACCGACAACCCAATCTGCCCCTGAAGCCATTTAAGGACTATTGCTCATGCCGTTTGTAGATACCACGACTGGCGCGCGGCTGCACACCAGCACACGCGGCGCTGGCGAGCCGCTGATCGCGTTACACGGGATGCTCGGCACACCGGATGCACACCTGTCGCGGCTGATTGACCACCTGAGCGAGCGCTATCGCGTCATTGCGCCGACGCTGCGCGGCTACGGGCAATCGACGCCCAAACCGCGCGACTTCCCGCTGGATTTTTATCACCGCGATGCTCGCGACGTGCTGGCGCTGATGGACGCGCTGGCAATCGAACGCGCGCATATCGTCGGCTTCTCGGACGGCGGCGAAATCGCCATCATCTGCGCCGGGCTTGCGCCGGAACGCTTTCTGTCTGTCGCAGTATGGGGAGCAGTCGGCTACTTCGGTCCGGCGATGCGCCCGGTGGTACAGCGTATGTATCCCGCTGACTGGATGAAAGATGACGAGAAGCGGCTGCACGGCATCCCCGACCCCGACGGCTTCGCGCTCGGCTGGATCGCCGCCGTCAAGCACATGATCGATGCTGGTGGGGATGTCAGTTTGAGTCTAGCGGACAGGATCAGCGCGCCCGTGCTGGTCATGCTCGGCGATCAGGATACGCTCAACCCGCAGGAGTACGGGCAAAACCTGGTCGATAAGCTGCGTCATGGACGGCTGGCGATGTTCAAGACCGCGCACGCCATCCACGATGAGGATTGGGAGAACTTTTGTGCCGTGCTGGATGAGTTCCTTCAGTCACAGCGCTGATTTGATCGGTTACAGTGACAGGACGCAGTATGCCCATTCCTGACACCATCATCGCCCAACTGCAATCGCTCAACCATCACGAGCGCAGCAAGGCAGTGCTGCAACTGCAACCCGGCAGCGACAGCGACACAAACGCCATCGCTGCGCTGGTGCAAGTACTGTGCAGCGACGATGATTTGAACGTCGTTGAAGATGCGACGTGGGTGCTGGTGGGTTACGGGGCGGCGGCGACCAATGCGCTGCTATCCGCCATCGGACATGACGATGCCCGCGCACGGCACAACATCGTTCATGCGCTCGGCAAGCTTGGCGATGCGCGTGCCGTCCCTGCGCTCATCCATGCCGTGCAGGATACGGACACGACTGTCCGGCGCAAGGCAGTCTATGTGCTGGGACAGATTGGCGATGCGCGGGCAATCGATGCGCTCGTCGCCCGGCTGGATGATCCGTCGGATGATGTCCGGCTGACGGCGCAGGAAGCACTGCGCGGCTTTGGTGCGGCGGCGCTGTCTCCGCTGATCGCAGCACTGGGTGGCGAGTCGGCGCAGGCGCGCGAGCTTGCCGCCAACCTGCTCGGTGACATTGCGGACGAGCGCGCGGTCGATGCGCTGGTTGCCACGCTGGAAACCGACGATGTAGATGTGCGCTTTGCGATTGTCGAGGCGCTCGGTGCGATAGGCTCGGCGCGCGTGCTGCCCGTCATCGAACGGCTGCGCGACGACCCACAGCCGCCCGTGCGCGCGATGGCGAATGCGGTGGTGAAGCGGCTTGGCGGACAATAGACCTGAGCCTTTTGATGGACGGCAAGAATACCGTCCGTACAATTTTGGCTGTGTACGGACGCCATTCATGGCGTCCATGAAGCTACCCCCTCATCCTTGTGGACACAGAATCGCAAAAACCGTACTACACTGACGATGTGGTGTGAGGTTGCAAATCACAGCGGACTCGTCCCTACACGCCACTCGTTACGGCGGACGTGTCATAGCGCGTCCCTACATGCGGAGGATTTCCCCTTGTCCAGATTACGACTGCTGCTCCTGACGATTGCACTGATGATGCTGCTGGCGCTGCCCGCGCTGGCGCAGGACGGCGCACTAACATTCGAAGGTGAACTGAGCAACCGCAACCCGACCGAGGCATTTGAGATCGACCTCGAAGCAGGCGATACGGTCACGATTGTTGCCGAGTCGGACGATTTCGACACCGTTCTGACGCTGTTCAACGAAGACGGTGATGATGTCGCTGAAAATGATGATCGCGGCGACGGCACGACCAATTCCGAGATCGTCTACACAGTGATGGAAGCCGGCGAATACCTGATCGAAGTCTCACGCTTCGGCGACAGCGGACGCGGCGAGTTTGTCGTCTCGGTCACGTTTGGTGCGCTGTGGGATGTATCCGAAGCGGCGACGTTCCTCTTCGATGGCAGCGGCGAACTGACCGAGGACGAGACAGAAATCGAGTACGGCACAGAACTGCGTGCGGGCGATGTGGTCGTCATCACCACGCTGGCGGTGGATACAGACCTGGACACGACGCTGCAACTGCTCGACCCTAACGGCGAAGTCGTCGCTGAAAACGATGATCGCGGCGATGGCACGTTCAATTCACAGATCATCTATGCTGTGCCTGCCGATGGCATCTACACAGTCGTCGTCAGCAGCTACAACCAGGCTGGCGAAGGCACGTTCCTGCTTTCGATTGCGATTGACCCCAACGCGACCCTGCCGTTCGTGTACGCCAGCGTCGAAGGCGAAACGATTGGCGAATTCAGCGGCGAAATTGACGACAACACTGAGACTTACGAGATTGATCTGGCAGCGGGCGATATCCTCTTTGCCTATACCGATGCCGAAGACACGCTCGATACGACGCTGACGCTGTACGCGCCAGACGAGGCGATTGTCGCTTTCAACGATGACGGTATCGACGGCACGCTCAATTCGCTGATCGTCTACACCGCGCCTGCTGATGGCACGTACACGCTGGAAGTCGCGCCGTATGATGACAGCCAGAGTGGCGATTATGACCTGATCGTTCTGCTGGTCGATCCATCGGTCGCGGCGGATGTGGCGGATCGGCGCGATGACATTCTCGACCTGACGGGCGAAGAACAAATTCTGGAGACCGAGAACTTCCGCATTCGCTACACCACCGAAGGCAGCGACGCGGTGTCTGGCGATTATCTGGAAGAGGCAGCCGCCACGCTGGAAGAAGTCTATGACGTGCAGATCAACCAGATCGGCTGGGCAGCGCCGCCGCGCAACCCCGACGGGCTGTATGATGTCTATATTGCCGATGTGCTGGGGCGCGAGGAAGGGACGCTGGGCTACGCGGTTGTCATCGAAGTCGTGATTGACAACCCGAACACGCCGGAGCGCGAAGTCCGCGCCGGGCGCGGCGTGCTGGTGATCGACAATGATTATGACTTTGCGGATAACCCGCAGGCGTTGATGCGCGCGACGATCACGCATGAGTTCAACCATATCATCCAGTTTGGATATGATGCCAGCGAACCGCTCCGCTGGCTTGTGGAAGCGACCGCCACCTGGACGGAAACTGTTACCGTTGGTGATGATCAGGATGCGACGGGGTATGTCGCCGACTCGTTTGAATATCCCGAATTGTGCTGGGCAACCAGCGAGCAGCCGACCGACCTGCAGCTGGCGTATGGCGACTGGACATTCATGCAGACACTGGCGGATTTGCACGGCGAACGCGCTGTCGTCAGCCTGTGGGAGAATGCCCGCGAACTGGACGGGCTGGAGGTGATGGAGACTGCACTGGCGGCGTTCGACCTGACGATTGACGAGCTGGTGCTGCGCTGGCGCGTGCAGAACTTCGCGCTGGCGTATGATCTGGCACCGCTGTTCGGCGCGACCGTGCGGCTGGAAGACTCGATTGACGACGAGGGCGACTGGGAGCATGACGTGGATGGTGTGCAGGAATGGGGCGCGAACTACTTTGAGTTTGACCTCGAAGGCGAGTACGAAATCAGCATTGATGGTGATGACGACCTGCAACTATGGGCGCTGCTGGTCAATGATGATACGGTCGATGCCTACCTGCTGGGCGACGGTGGCGAACTGAACACCGACGATTACGATTACGCGGCGCTGATGGTGTTCAACCCGAATGCGCCGGATGATTTCGGTTCGTGCGACTACGCCGAGTACGAGATTACGGTCGAAGAGGCGCGCCGTGCGGATATGGACGCGCCTGCGTTCAGCTACAGCGCGGAGAACTTCGAGCGCCCGTAGGGAACTTTAACGCAGAGGCGCAGGGACACAGAGATCGCAGGGCATTTATCCCTCTGCGCCTCTGCATCTCCGCGTCCCTGCGTTAACTATCTGGTTTTCGTTGTTGATACTTGAATGTGGCGAATGCGCTATCATTGATCGCAACGTTAAGGAGTCGCCTTATGTCCATTCGCCGCACCTTCTTTCTCGTCATTCTGCTTATGATCGCGCTGGCACGCGCCAGCAACACACGCGTGCAGGCGGGTGATCCTGATAACATCCAGCGCGTGCTTGACCTGATCGGGAGCTAATTCTGATGCAAGCGTTGATTACACAATTGGGCGACACCGATCTGTGGCAGCGTATGACGGCGGAAAGCGCGTTGCGGGCGGCAAACGAAGATGCACACGCAGCACTGTGCGCGCTCGTGAGTGATGCAGACGGCGTGTTCGAGGCGCGCTGGCGGGCGGCACTGCTGCTGGGTGAACGCGGGGACGTACGCTCTGTCCCCACGTTAATGGCAACCCGCCGCGATCCGAGCATCGAAATCCGGCAGGGCGCGATCTGGGCGCTTGGCTTGATCCGTGATGTGAGCGTGTTCGAGGCGTTGCAGGCGATCTTCACAGATCCACAGGAGGAAGAGCAGTTGCGCTTCGTCACGGCGTCGGCGATGACGCAGATCGATGCCGCCCGCGCGCTGCCTTATCTGCACGCGGCACTGGGCGGGCGGGACGCACAACGCCGCGCCGCGCGGGCGGTGCTGGCGAATCTGGCGGAGCGCGAAAACAGTCATGAGTGAAAAGTAATGAGTGATGAGCATTTGAGCCTGACATGCAACCATGCTAGACAATGACCACATCCACTGCGCCGCAGAGTTGCTGCGCGCCAGCAAACGCCCGTGCGTGTTGACGGGCGCGGGCGTGAGCAAGGAGAGCGGCATCCCGACGTTTCGTGATGCGCTCGACGGGCTGTGGGCGCAATATGATCCACGCCAACTGGCGACGATGGCGGCGTTCCAGCGCAATCCCAAACTGGTGTGGGACTTCTACGAGATGCGCCGCGAACGGATGCGCCCCGCGCAGCCGAACGCCGGTCATCACGCGCTAGCTGCATTAGAGGCGTTCCATGCCGCGCTGCCGATCATCACGCAGAACATTGACGATTTGCACGAGCGCGCGGGCAGCACTAACGTTATCCACCTGCACGGTTTGATCGCCCGCAACAAGTGCGTGGCTGCCTGTCATGGCGAACCGACGCTGATCGACATCACGGCGCTGACATGGGACGCTGAACGTGAGCCGCCGCGCTGCCCGCATTGCACTGCATTCGTGCGCCCGGATGTCGTCTGGTTTGGCGAAATGCTGCCACAAGACAAGCTGGCGGCGGCGCAGGCGGCAATCGCAACCGCCGACCTGATGCTGGTCATCGGTACGTCC
>Ga0224723_1002006_pt1 | contig 11610 bp, 7 predicted proteins | sample Balambano_FR2_Me_FD_161647 | JGI IMG/M metagenome (GOLD analysis project Ga0224723, IMG submission 161647) | Freshwater sediment microbial communities from Lake Towuti, South Sulawesi, Indonesia - Balambano_FR2_MetaG | ecosystem: Environmental > Aquatic > Freshwater > Lake > Sediment | place...
GTTCAGGGGTCATCTTGCTGAAAAAACCACCTCCCAGGTCAATAAAGTCCAACGCGCCCGGCGCAAAATGCTCGTCAGCCAGGGCCAACATCCGTTCGGCGATGGCTCCATAGGCGGCGGCGCCGCGCTGTGGAGCTAGAAAATGACAATGCAGCCCAACAATCCGACAGTTCTTGAGCGCCCGCAGCCTGACGAGCGTGTCGCGAAAGACCGGGCTGGTCACATCAAAGCCAAAACGCGACGGGGTGTCTCCCACAGCGAACTGGCAGCGCACACCCACGCCGATCGGCGTCTGCGGGGCACGCTGGGCAATCTGTTCGACCAGCGCGACTTCGTAGGGCGAATCCAAGTTTACAATCGCCCCGGCGAGCAGCGCCCGTTCGACATCGGCCATACGCTTGAACGGCCCGTTGAAGATGATCTGCTGCGCTGGCGCACCTACACGACCGGCCAGCTCATATTCCATGCCTGAGACAACTTCCGCATAGCCGCCCAGTTGGTTGACGATCTGACAGAGGCGCGGGGTGTAGTTGGTTTTGTACGAATAGGCGATCTGGCTGCGCGGGTAGATCGCCCGAAAGGCCCCGAGAAACTCTTCGTAGTTGGCCTGAAAGCGCGTCAGATCGACCAGATAAAACGCATCGCCATAGTGTGCTGCCAGATCGTTGAGGAGCTCCCAAGAAAGTTTCATCGCTGCGCCTCTGCCCCGTGGCTGCTCCGCTGGTGTGTCGTATGACAGGTGATCTGCACATTCATGGCATCCCGCAGACGCTGCACTGTCCCGTGATACCCGAATGGTGACGGGCAGTCGAAGAGCGCATAGCCGAGGCTGTTGCCGCTGTGTTCAAAGCTGGGTATGTCTTCACCTGGTTGATAAGCAAAAAGATAATCAAACAATTCTGGCACTTGGGCATAGACTTCGTCCGCTGGAGTTACGGCTGCGAGTCGCCCGGCGCATTCGCTGCCAAAGACCCACGAACCACAAGGGTTGTGGACAGTCAATGTCGAGGGCAGATCAACCGGCTGACCCAGTGCATAACGCACGGTCGTCTCGATCAGATCCACACCCGTGGCCCGACGGATCAGCTTGGGGATGCCGTTGCCACCCAACCGGGGACTCATCTCGATAACGACGACCCGATCCGGTGCGACCTTGACATCAAAATCGATTGGCCCATTCGTATAGCCCAGCGCCAAGCAGGTCTGTGTGACTTCGGCCAACACGCGTACCTGATCCACCGCCGATAAATCCGTCGGAAAGCTGTGACCTGTGGGGACATAGCCACATTTGTACTTCTGGGTGATCAGCGCACGCAGCTGGCCGTCTGCCAGAAATCCATCGCCGCTGACGTCGATCCCGTCGATGAACTCTTCAACACAGACCGTCTTTGTTCGAGAAAATTGCTGCGCATAATCAAACGTCTGCGCACATTCAGTCAGATTCAGCCGATCCACCCGCCGAATGCCGCGCGAGCCAGAAGTATCCACCGGTTTGAACATCAACGGCGGTTTCAACTGCACCAGCATGTCGCTGAGCGCGGCCCACCGCTGGCCGGTGATAAAACCTGGGCTGGTACAGCCATGGGTGCGCTGGAAGTGGCGAAACGTCGCTTTATTCGACATAGTGTGGGCAACGGCTGCGGGACAGCCGACCAGATCAAGTGTTTCGGCGACAAAGGCGACGGTGGCGGTCGCCACATCCGAAGCGAAGGTAGTAATACCATCGATCTGCATCGCGCGCGCCGCAGCCAGCACGCCAGCCATGTCGACTGTACTGCAATTAACGTAGTACTGAGAATAGTGATGTCCGATATTTTCTGGTAGATAATCAACAGTAATCACATAACAACCAAGCTCAACTGCCTTCTGAATGAGGGGCAATTGACCTTCGCTGGCACCCAAAACCATTAATCTAGGGCGATGCGTCATAGTAAGCGTCTTTCATCGTCACAGCGATGTAGGATCAAGCCGGAATAGCCCGCTGGGTAGGCCGTGTATAGAGCGAGCGGGCCATGATCGAAAAGAGACCACGGTTCCGCAGATAGCGGGTATCCGCACGCATGGCCTGGAGCACTGCACCAGGGACAGCGGCATAATCACCAGCTCGGAAGCGTTGGAATGCACGGTTCGCCAGATAGTTTCCCACCATCTGCCGAACGAGCCGTTGATGGCCCAGAGGCGCAAGGGCTGCTTGCCAACGCCGTAGCACAGTTTCGGCGGCTGCGGCACCTAATTCTCGTTCATAGATCAGCAGCGAATAGGCCAACTCGTTGGCGAAGGATTCGTCGATTTCGGCCTGGTAAGCTTTTGCTCGTTCCAGGTGAAAGCTGCCTTTGGCCGTCTGTTCCCACATCAGTGCCCTGGTGCCCTGGAGCAGATGGCTGCGGCCAATGGCCCAGTTGCGCTGTGGCTGTAAATAGGCCAGCGCCGGAGGCAGTTGGGCAAAAACCTGCTGCAAGATCGCTTCCAGATCGTGATGCTCATCTGGCGTAATGCGCGTGGTGATGGCGTGAACGATAGGTGCAGGATCGCCCCGGAGGATCGCTGGGTCGCAGGTGGCCGCATCGCAGAGCCAGGTATAACCTAACTCAAATTCGCCCTGAGCAAAGGCGAGATTGGCAAAGCTTAGATAGGTATTGAGCAACACTTGCGGTTGGAGCGCCTGCACCTCTGCTGGGCACTGCGGATGAGCCAATACAAGCCTTTGACAGCGCAGTTCCGAGGCACAGCGTTCCGCTAAATTGCGAAAAGTACGTCCAGAGTGATACCGCCGATAGTTCAGCGCGCGCGGAATCCCAGCAAACTCGCAGCCGGCATACCAGAGGCGTCCGCAATAAACATATTCTGCTCCGTTGACAATCGTTTCGTTGCCGAGCGCAACATCGTTGTCCATCCATAGCCCGTCCATCAGCGCCCAATCGCGCCGCAAGATCATGTCGCTGGGGGCGAAGGGAAAACCGAGCACCAGGTCAGCCAGTGTGACAGAAACCGGGGCGGGCCAGATGCCATAGATGCGAGCACTGGGCGAAACGATCTCAAACCGTGCGTTGTAGCTGATGCCAACACTGGGGCGCTCTTGATGCAGCTTTACATGTTCGGCTAATTTTTCTGGATGAAAAAGATCATCCTGATCGAGACAAGCAATCAATTCGCCCTGAGCTGCCCGCAGACCGGTGAGCCAGGCCTGATTCGCTCCCTGGTTGGTTGCATGGCGAATATAGCGGATCCGTGGATCGCTATAGCTTTGCACCACTGTTCCGGTTTCATCGGGTGAGGCGTCATCTACGATAATGAGTTCAAAATCGCCATAGGTTTGCGCCAGAACGCTGTCGATTGTTTGACCGATTAAGTTCGCGCCGCCATAAGCTGGGATCACGATACTGACGGTTGGCATTTACATCTCTCCGTAACGACTTTTTAGTTGGGTGAATTTATTTCTGCTTAAAATATTTGGCAAAGGCGGCTTGCGGATAGAGCGTCCGTACATACTCCGGTCGATAGACACGAATCCCATACTCATAGAGCGGCCCCATCTCGTCTAGTTCAAAGTGACGCGAGAGGGTGCAGACGGCAAAATCCATGAATTCCTTTTCATTTTGATAAAAGAGATCAGCCCGGTTGCGCCCCGGATCATAGTAGGTGGTGAGGAAGGTCATGCCGATGCCGCGGCGGGCCAGCGCATACATAGCCGCGGCCATTTTGTAGATGTAGGCTTGCCATTGCTCACGCGGCGCGTCACCAGCAATGTTAAAGGTGCCACAGGTCACGACATAATCGTAACGCTCCGCTGGCAGGGTTTCGACAACATCGCGTTGGAAGAATTCGCCATCGGGAAAGCGTTCCTGGCAGAGATCGACAAAGGGCTGATAAATGTCGCTGCCCGAAAAGCGCGCCAGCGGGTAGCAACTGCGCAGGTAATCACCGAAGTGACCCATTGAGCAGCCGATCTCGTGGACGGTAAAGGGTTGGGTTTCGCGGTCAAACAGCCGTCCCAACATGCTAAAGCGTTCGTATTGCGATTCTTGGTCGTTGTGAAAGAGCACCTGCGGTTTGTCGCCCGCCTGCTCGTAATTACCGCCATAGAGACGTAACATCTCTTGTTGCACTGCATTCATTGCGTATACTGCTCCATATCTATTTCGACAACGTTAAAGTTACAATTTGCCTACTGTAGGGGCGAGGCAGGCGGGCCAGTGATCAGTTGTGTATCAAAATTTCCCCCCGCCTGCCTCGCCCCTACGGAGTAATCTAACCTCGTCGGGTAACTTACACAATATCAGCAAAGCGGAATTCAACCCGCTTAAAGAGCCAATATCCGGCAATAAAGATCACGATCGAGACAATCGTCGAGGGCAGCAACACCTGCGGGCCAGGCAGCGCTCCATCCAACAACACTGTGCGGAAGACCTCCAAAATCCCAACCATGGGGTTCAGCGCATAGAGCGCCCGCAGATGTTCGGGCACCAGCGAAACGGGATAGAGGATCGGCGAGGTGTAGAACCAGAGTTGCAACCCCAGAGCGAGCAACGAGCGCACATCGCGAAAGAAGACATTGAGCGCCGCACAGCCCAACCCCAACCCCAAGATCAGCAGCAATTCAACAGCCAGTGCCACGGGTAGATAGAGCAAACCGCTGAGGGAAATCGGCACTTGATAAACGATCAACAGCAGCGCCACCACCACCGCCGCAATGGCAAAGTCGATCAGCCGGGCCAGGAGGGCTGCTACCGGTAGCGCCTCGCGGGGGAAGTAGATTTTGGTGATCAAGCTCATGTTGTCGACCAGCGCATTTGCCATATCAGGCAGCGCCATCGCCAACAAGGTCCACGGCACTACGGCGACATACGAAAAGACCACATAGGGCACGCCACCGGTATCCACCGGCACAAAGAGGGTAAAGACCAGCGTGAAGATCGCTACCTGCGCAGCCGGTTGTACCACCGCCCATAACCAGCCCAGTGCTGATTGTTGATAGCGGGCGCGAATGTTGCGCCCCGTCCACGCCCATAACAGATCTTTGGCTTGATACAATCCCTGTGCGTATGCCAACATTTCACTCACTCCAAACGTTTGTAATTCCACAATTCGGGTTTCTGCACACCATCTGTGAAATCTGTGGATCAACCGTGCCCATTGAGCATCACCGCATCAAAACGGTGGGCTGAGGTTGCGGTGTGTCCATGTTCATGGAGCAGTGGAAGAGCCGATTCGCTGACCGCTTGATGCTGCCAGCGGCTGTTGGCTTCAAAGATCCCACTATCGCTGACATAGGTCAGGGAGGAGCCACGCACCTGGAACCAGTCTGAACGGCCCCCTTTGGGCGTGATCACCATTGAATCACTGCTGTTCAAGAACCAGGCTTCAGCGTAATAGGCCCCCGTGACCAGTTGCAGCGGCTCCATAAAGACCGACACCACTCCTTGCCCGCGGGTGACTTGCAAAGCCACATCAGCCAGCTTGGTGCGCATCATGCAACAGGACAGGCCATCCGAACGCATGATAAAGACCGAAACGTGCATCTCCTGGATGGTCTGATAGGCGTTATAGTGAATGCGGATCTCCGCAGACTGGTTGTTGGGTAACAACTCAGCGTGCTTGCCCGTGTGATTGAGCACCTCGACCCCTGTGATTTCGATGGCACTGCTCTCATCGCCCTCCGCAGAGGTTTGGCCGTTTTCTAGCTTCGCCACGCGCTTCTTGTGGAGATCCTGTTCGTAGAGATCAAGCACCTCTTTGGTACCACTATCAAGTTTGACCTGGCCTTTTTCCAAATAAAGCGCCCGGTTGCAGATCGCCTGCACCAGATAGAAATTGTGCGAAACAAAGACAATGCTTGTGCCATGCTGCAGCAGCGTGCGGATGCGGCGCATACATTTCTCTTGAAACAGCGCATCCCCCACGGCCAAGACTTCATCCACTAGCAGGATCTCCGGCTCGATACACGAGGCGACGGCAAAGCCCAGCCGCACCGTCATCCCCGATGAATAGCGCTTGACCGGTGTGTCGATAAAGTTTTCCAGCTCAGAAAAATCGATAATCTCATCAAAGCGGCGGGTGATCTCCTGCCGGCTGATGCCCAAAATGGCCCCGTTCAAGAAAATGTTCTCGCGGCCCGTCAGGTCGGGGTGAAAGCCCGCCCCCAGCTCGATCAGCGCCGAAAGTTTGCCATAGGTTTTGAGCGTGCCGCTCGTCGGCTTGGTAATGTTAGAGAGCAACTTGAGGATGGTGGTCTTCCCGGCACCGTTTGACCCGACCAACGCCAGGGATTCCCCCTCCTGCAGGGCAAAGCTGACATCCTGCAAGGCCCAAAAGTTGCGCGGGGCATCGTCTGCGGCTGAGGTGACTTTGAACGACTGCTTGAGCCACCCTGAAATCAGCGAAGGCAAGCTCGTGCGCGTCAACCCCAGATTGTATTGTTTAGAAACGTGCTCAAAGCGGACTTTTGTTTGCATAGCCTATTGCTTAATTGTCTAAAAATCTATTGTCATGAATAACGCACGCAGCGTTTGGTGTATTTCAAGTGACAGTCACCTGCGAGGTGACTGTCACTTCTTACAGCAACTGCCCTACCGGCGAACCAATTGCACAAAATAGGAGCGCGCTAAGAGAGCGACGACGATCAACAGCGCAGGGATCATGCTGATCAACAACGTAAAGGCCGGGGCATTACCAGCATTCGTGGCTGGTGCAGCCGCAATGGTATCACGGTTCAACAACAGCGCGGCTGGCCGCGTCGGTGTTGCAGTCGGTGTGATCGGTGTCTGCGTCGGCGTGACGGTCGGGGTTGGCAGCGGCGTCGGCAGCGCGATTTCGGGCTGTGCCGGTGCATTGAGCTGTTGATAGGAGTACCACACCCCGTTTCCCTTGTTGCCGGGGTCGCTGCGCCATGTCGTCAAGATCGTGTCACCCTGGCTGACTACGGCGCGCGCATCGTAAGGGTCAAACGCCGTGTCGCCGACTACATCATTGATTTGTGGGCCAGAGACCAGTGGTTCCGGCGGTGTCCACGCCCCGCCGCGCCAGATGCTGTGCCACATGCCGTGAATATCGGGGTTGCCGGTAATACGTTGTCCCCAAAACTGGTGCAGATCGCCGTTACCGTCCACTACCAACGAAATTGTGCCGTTTACTCCCACGTGCTGGTCAAAGATTTCGATTATTTCCGACCAGGTTGCACCATAATCACTGGAGCGGCGCATGACCACTTTGGGCGCCCGGTTAAAGATCGCAAAGACCGTGTCATTATGCTCGATTATGGTCGGTGTCATGACACCTAACCCTGAAGGAGCCTCCGCTAGGGGCACTGGTGCGCTCCACACCCGTTCGCCGAGCCGCTGCTGACTGTAATAGATGGTGCGCCCCTGGCCCTCGGCTGAAACCACAGCCCAAATTGTATGCAGCCAACCTGATGCGCCTTTGCTGATCTGAATTGCGTGGGCTTTGAGATCACCACTGTTGGTAAAGTAGATCGGCTCTGGCACAGACCAGCTAGCGCCGTTATCGGCAGAATAGACCGTGTAGACCCCAAAGCCATCCAGCCGTCCGCCGTAGAGAATCACCATATTGCCTTGTCCGTCGGTGGCGATACTGGCACTTTTGGGGGTCTGCGCACCCGGGCCAACCAAGATCGGATCAGCCCACGCATGGGTATTAGAGGCATTACTCAGCGGCGCATGGGTGTAGTAAATTTCAGCCTCGACATCATCGCCGCTAAAGATAAGCAAATGCACGGTACCCGTGGCATCCAAGAAACCATCCATGATCCACGCCTGCCCGCGCAACGGCGAGAGCAAAATGTCGGTTGGGGGTGTCCAGCCATTCTGTGCGCTCCACTGATTGTAGAGGATCGCCAATTGCGCTGGCCCGCCGTCATCGGGCAGCCACTGTGAAGAAAAGGCGTGAACGGTACGCGCCTGATCGGCGATCAAGAGCGGCGGCTCCGTTTCCGGGTGAAAGTCCGGAATGGTCTGTTGCGCTGTCCACGGCGTTAACCCCTGCGCTTGCACGAGGGTTGGGCACAAACCCGCTACGCCGACGAGTACCGCGCTAAATAGTAAAAGAGATAGAGAACGCTTCATTGTGATTCATCCAACCGGTCAAGGACTTCGGCAATCCAAGCGGCTTCTTGCTGTTCTTGCAGATGTTGATGCCACCACAGCCGCTCGGCTAATTCGCCGTGGCTGCTGTCGATAGTACGCCAGAGGCGTTCCGCCTCATCGAGATCGCCGCGCACCGCATCTACTTCGCCCAACAACTCTCGGCTGGCCTGCTCGTCGGTGGCGGTCGCATAAGCACGCTGCAAGTGTTCATAGGCCGTTTGATACTCTGACCGTGATAAGGCAATCTGCCCTAGTCGCAAATGGGCGGTATGATTATCTGCATCAAACTGTAAAGCAGTTTCGTAGTGCCGAATGGCGGGGGCCAGATCGACCTGGGGTGTTCGGCGCATTTCATCCTGAATGAACCAAGTGGACCAGTGATAGACCCGCAACTCGGCTTTGGTCTGCGCAACGGCACCCAGATTGGCGTGCCAGGCTGCACGCGCACCCGGCCACAGCGCCAACGACAACAAGGCAAGCGAGGCACTGCCAGCAATCCACAGCGCACTACGCGATTTTCTGTGGTGCGCAACGAGTGATCCAGCCAGGGTTAACAGGGTTAGGGCCACCCCCAACGGCGCAAACAACAGCGGCAGGACGCCTTGCGCATAGATCTCGGCGTCTTGTAGACCATAAACGAACAAGGTGGCAAGCGCCGCCACTGTCGCGGGATAGGCGAGACGCAAGTCCGGTGGCGTCGGTCGATGGTCGGTCCTAAACAGGGCTTGTGTCACCGTGACTGCCAGCGCCAAAAAACAAATCAATCCAGGTACGCCCTGCTCCACCGCAATTTGCAAATAGAGATTATGGGCATGTTCTAGAAAGGGCACATGCAACAAGTACACATAGGTGGAATAGACCATCGTCGAACTGCCCAGCCCGCTCCCTGTAAAGCGATAATCGGCGATCAGATGCCGCGTGTTACGCCAGAGTTCTAATCGACTCAGCGCCGAGTCGCCGAGTGGCAGCTGCGCCAGCAGGGTATCCACCTGTGGGAAGAGGAGAAGTTCCCCCAGCCCGACCACCACCGCCAGGATACTGACAATGAGCAGCCCATCAAGCATACGGCGGCGGGTGGAGTAGGGCGCGGTCTGCTGACGCAGCAGGTAAAGCAGGGCCACCAGAATCCCCACCACCAGGCTAGACCAACTGCTCTGCTCTTGTGTCCAGAGCAGGCCAGCCCCAGCGATCACTAGCGCAAAAACAGTCAGCCAGGCGATAGTATTGTCCATCCGCCAGCGCCCGCCTAGTGCCAGCATACTCAGCGGCAACAGGACGGCAATCGTGCTTGCCAATGCGCCGCTGAAGCGCCCCTCTAGCACAAAGGCGAGCAGACCGAGCACGCCGGCGATTCCCGCTGCCCCCACTCCAGCCCATTGCAAAGAGTGGGAACCAGCGCGTCTGCTCAGTGCCGGCAAACCAAAAAGCAACCCTACACCCACCAGCACTTCCATCAGACGCACCAACGCGACCTGCCAGTCGTAGGCGGCCCACAGACCGATCAGCGCCGTTGCGACGAAACCCGCGGCAAAGAGTGCGCTGGTCGGCACAACCCACAGATGGGCCATCGCGTACATAGCCACCCAGCCCGACTGATGTTCGGCCGGTCGATGTCGATCGTAGGCTGTTGTACCGCCATGCTCGAACTGCTGTGCCCTGCTCAACCTGCGTATCCTTTGCTCATTGCTCCGGTGTCGCTGACGTTCAAGAGCATATCACAAAACCGCGACGGCAAATCTTTCGTTTCGTTGTCATCTGTGGGCGTATTGGTTATTGCTAAGGTTACCTGGAGTGTGTAACACTCAATTCCTACTCATCCTCGTCCTTTTACTCAAAAACAGAGTAGGAGGACGAGGACGAGTGGGAGTAAGAGGACGAGTAGGAGATTGTCTACTTACTTCCGCCCAGGCGTGCTAGCTGCGGGCGAACTGCAACATCTGCCAACCCACGTTGATGGCGCTCTTGGCCCCTTCCCAGGTGTTGAGACCCTTGAGGAAGGTCAACATCGGGCCAGGGCGTAGCGACCACTCACGGGTGGCACGTTTTTGCCAGTACTCCATCCGTTCGGCGGTCAACCCTTCGTAATCGAGCACGGTCGATTGATCCATGTCTACTTCTTCCCACTTGGTACCCGGACGGAACCAGTTGTTCTCCACTACTTCATAGAAGAAGGGAGTGCCCGGATAGGGCGCGGCGATGTGGAAGAGGGCGATGTCCACGGGCAACTGCTTGGCGTAATCGATCGTCTCGCGGATCGACTCTTCCGTCTCGCCGGGCAGACCGATGATAAAGTAGCCCCAGTTCTTGATGCCCGCGGCTTTGGCCCATTTGAGTGCTTTGAAGGCTTGCTCTTTCTTGTAACCTTTGCGTGCCCGTTTCAACACCATCTCGTTGGCGCTCTCGATGCCCCAGGAGATCAGCCAGCAACCTGCCTTGCCCATCATCTGGAGCAGCTCTTCGTCCACGTAATCGACGCGACTGTTGCACGTCCAGGTGATCTTAATGCCGCGACGGATTAACTCTTCGCAAAAGGTCAGCACATGGTCCCGATTGACGGTAAAGAGATCGGCGTACATGTGGATATTGTAGATGCCGAGCTTGTTAAGATACTCGATCTCGTCGCAGAGATTTTCTGCCGAGCGCACGCGCACGCTGTTCTGATAGGTGACATGCTTGATGCAATATTTACAGCCCGCCGGGCAGCCGCGGCTGGTGACGATAAAGGTAAATGGTCCTTTCATCATCGGCATGCGCTGCTTATCGAGCGGCAACATCTCGTGCGCCGGGATCGGCAGGTCATCCAAATTAGGGATAAATGGCCGATCCGGGTTGATGACGATCTCCGGCCCGTTGCGCCAGGCTAGCCCGAGGATGGACGCATACGGGTTGCCTTCGGCTCTGACGGGGAACGTATCGGCGGTGGTCTGCGCACCGACTTTGCGCACCTGCGGCTTGCTCGTCTCGGCCAACATCTTGATCACTTTGAGACTGCTCGGTGTTTTCTGTTCCAGCGTGTCAAGCAGTTCGCGCAGTGTCATCTCCGGCTCGCCGCGCAGGATGAAATCCAGCGCTGGGAAGGGGCGCATCGTCTCCAGCGTCATCGGCGTGACGTGGGTGCCGAAAGCCATCGTCTTCGCCCCCAGCGCCTTCGCCAGGAAGACCCCATACATGTCGTTGCGCAGCGTTGGCGCGGTGACCTGGGTCAGGTAATATTTGGGCCGCTTCTCTTCCAGTAACTTTTCAAAATCGGCCCAACTCATACGGGTGGCATTGGCGTCGATGATTTCGACGGTATATTCGGGCTTGAGCAGGGCTGCCATCTGCGCCAGGCTGACCTGCGGCCAGATCATATTTTCTCGGCTGCGACGACCAACGCGGTGCTGGCTGCGAATCCAGATGCCCCCATCCGGCGTCGGTGGGTTGACCAGCAGAATATCCACCGTGCCCGCGGGGCGGGTGGAGGAGGTCAACGTTTGCACGCTGGCCCCCGCATCGGGAAATTGTGACGGGC
>Ga0224723_1002007_pt1 | contig 11604 bp, 6 predicted proteins | sample Balambano_FR2_Me_FD_161647 | JGI IMG/M metagenome (GOLD analysis project Ga0224723, IMG submission 161647) | Freshwater sediment microbial communities from Lake Towuti, South Sulawesi, Indonesia - Balambano_FR2_MetaG | ecosystem: Environmental > Aquatic > Freshwater > Lake > Sediment | place...
ATCGTCACCGTCTCAGCCTCAAGCTGCACAAACACCTTACCTGAGAGAAACCTGCTTAAGCCCGATCGTTCGTAAACCAAAACGTTATTCTCCAGCGCTGCCTGCTGCCGATAGCCCATCAGCGCCAGCGCCTGGTTTAACTCGCCGAGCAAAGCCTGTTGATTTTGCACAGGAACCGTCAGCGCAACCGTGCGATTCAACGCTGCACCCAACAGCCCTGCTACCAGACCCCCGACCGCCCCAATTTGTTGAGGAACCGTAGATTGCAAACTGATTCCCAGCGCTTGCGAAGCGACCAGGGCAAAGATGACCGCAGTGCTGGTGAAATAGTACAAAAACGTCGGCAAAAAACCAGGACCAAACTGCATGAAGCTTTCAATCAAGGCAGATCATAATGGAACTGGAATCAGTTTACCGGAGTTGAGCAGTTAGCGATTATTGAGCATGGCAATTTCAGGGCTAAGCGACCTCCAGGGACAAACACTGCACAATCGCTACCAGATTCAGCAGCAGTTGGGCAAACGAGCAGGGCGACGATCGCTGCTGGCGCAAGATCTGCACACCAAAGAACTCGTTGTGATCAAGCTGCTGATTTTTGGCGAAGAGTTTGAGTGGGATGACCTGAAACTATTTGAGCGCGAGGCTGAAACGCTACAGTCGCTGTCACATCCAGCCATCCCTCGTTATCTCAATCACTTCGAGTTAGATTTGCTGCACCGCAAAGGATTTGCCCTGGTGCAAACCTACATTCCAGCCAAATCGCTAGAAGCCCACCTTAAAGCCGGACGCAGTTTCAGCGAAGCCGAAGTCAAACAACTCGCCAGGGCGCTCTTAGAGATCTTGATTTATCTGCATGATCGCCAGCCGCCCGTGATTCATCGTGACCTCAAGCCCAGCAACGTGCTGCTGACGAATCGATCGGGCAACAGCGTCGGGCAAGTGTATCTCGTCGATTTTGGCTCAGTGCAAACGATCGCCGCCAAAGAAGGCGGGACGCTTACGGTCGTTGGCACCTACGGCTACATGCCGCCCGAACAGTTTGGCGGACGCGCCACCCCAGCGTCTGACCTTTACAGTTTGGGAGCCACGCTGATCTACCTCAGCAGCGGCAAACATCCTGCCGACCTGCCGCAGCGCGACTTGCGGCTGCAATTTGAATCAGCGGTCAACTTGAGTCCGGCGCTGGTGCGCTGGCTCAAGCAAATGGTAGAACCCAGCCTCGATCGCCGCTTTGCTGCCGCCAGCGTTGCCCTGGAGAGCCTGGATCAGGCGCGGATACAGCCAGGACAAACCGCTGTTGCCGAAACCGCGACCGTTAGCTTCAAAAAGCCTGCCGGGAGTCGGGTAAAACTGACAAAGTCTGCGAGCGGGCTGGAAATTGTGATTCCGCCAGAAGGATTTACCCTGAGCGCCGTTGGGTTGACGGCAGGAGCGATCGTCTCGAATCTAGCGATCTTTTTTGTGCTGCGGCTGCTGCTGATCAGTGCACCTTTGCTCGGAGCCTTATTTGTCGCAGCCGCAGCGTTTGGCGTGTATCTCGTTTGTAAAGCGCTATTTGCTTTGTGTGGGCAAGTCAGACTGCGCCTCGATCCTCAGCACATGATTCTGACCTACGAGCTGTTTGGGGCGAAATATGAATGCACGCCCGTTTCCATTGAGCACATCTGCAAGCTGCAACACACAAAAAAATTCTTTCGGCTGCATCAGGTGCGCGTCAGCGAAAAAACCTACGTCGAAGAACCGGCACGTCTGATCATTTGGGCAGGAACCAAGGAATACGAGATTTGTAACGAGCATGGATTAACCAATCCAGAAGTCGGCTGGCTGGCACAAGAGCTGAGTGAATGGTTGGGGTTAGAGGTCGATCGAGATTAGCAGTTCGCTGCATCAAAGTAGCTCGACGGTGCCTTGCTGCCCGTCAATCCGCAGGCGCTGTCCGTCTCGCAAGATCTGAGTAGCGCTGTGGATATCCATGACTGCGGGGATACCGTATTCGCGGGCAACGATCGCCCCATGTGACAGCCGCCCGCCTGCCTCAGCCACAATGCCGCCTGCCCGTGCCAGCAGCGGTGCCCAGCCAGAATCAGTGTAGGGAACGACCAGAATCGTGTTGGAATTGATGTCAGGCACCGACTGCAAGGTTTTGAGCACAAGTGCTGTTCCTTCGGCTCGTCCTGGACTCGCACCAATGCCCCGAAGCTGTCGGGACGCGGGCGCGAGCGGACGGATGTCTGGCTGCACCGCAGGCGGATCGTTGCCATAGACCAGCGTGGGTACGGGCAGGCGGCGGTCTGCCTCAATCTGCGATCGGCGGTCTGCCACAAGCGGCTGCATTCGCGACTGCAAGTCTGACTGAGGCTGAGCGATCAGCGATCGAATCTCGTCAAACGTCAGCAGAAAAATATCGCCGGGTTGCGTGATCCACGCCTGCCGCAGCCATATTTGCTCAAGTGCCACAAAGCTCCAGCGTAGCTCTGCCAGCAGACGGCTATAGACTTCACTGACGCGACCTTTGAGGTGCAATCGCTGTTGCACACCCCTGGCTTTACGAGTGGGCATGGCAGCCGCCGCCGGACTGGCAGTGGGATTGAGCAGAAATTGGATAAATGCCTCACGCACCGGCTGGGGATTCTCTTTCCAGGTGGGAACCGCGATATCAGTGGCAACCTCACTAAGATAGCCGTAGCGATCGAGCACTGCCTCAAACTGCCGCAGCACCGATTGTCCCTCTGGCGAATCTGTGAGTCTGCGCCAGACCGCTGCGGGTTCGGTGTCAGGCTCCAGTTGCAGCGAGGCATGAGCCGTTATTGCCAGGGCTTGCAGCGCTCGCAGCGACGCGACCTCAGGCGTTTGTCCGCTGTCGAGGCTCCGATCGCTAACTTGAGTCACTGCCTGACGAAACGCCAAACTCAGCGGTGCCAGAATGCTGTAATAAGTGGCAGGACGCAGCAGTTCCAGAATCTGGTCAATGCGAGTCAGCAACTGCTGCGGAGTCAATTCGGCAATCGGCTGAGCCAGAGCTGCGAATCCAGGTCGGAAATACCGCTGCTGATCGCGCTCAAAGTCTGGCTCAAGCCGCCGCTCTCGCTGCCAGAGCCGCAGCAGCCCCGGCAAATTTCGCAGCGTGGATTGCACAGGCGGTTTGCTAAATTTTGCGCCTCGCGTCAGAAACTCCAGGCTTTCAGCGGGTAGTCCCATCCGGCAAAAAATTTCGCCCAGCAGCGAGGCATTAAAGTAAGCTGAGGCGTGATGCAGCGTTGCAGTTTCCTCAAAATTTAGCCCCCGCGCGCGCTCACCCAAAACGATCGTAAAGATCTCTCCCCAGGTGCCGCAGGTCAGCGGACGATTGATCGACCAGGTAAGCGGGTGAATGTGTCCAGGAATCACCTCAGCCGCAATTTTGCGCGTCCAGATTGGCAGCAGCGTGGTGATCGGACGCGACTGCAACAGCCAGAGCTGCTGACCGTCATAGCTCCATTCGATATCCTGAGGAATGCCGTGATAGTGAGCTTCCAGATGTCGTACCAGATAGGCGACCTGTTGAATCAATCGCGGCGGCACGTCTCCTGCGCCTTCGACCTCCAGCTTGAGCGCATCGGGTAATCTCCAATCGGCGCGGTCGGGAAAATCAGCTTCTTTGATCCAGACGCGATACTGTTCTGGCGTGACTTGCCCAGACACCACTGCGCTGGCAGCTCCGGGCAACGCCTCGATCGCCACAGCATCTCCCTGACGGCTAATCGGGTCACGGCTAAACGCTACGCCAGAAAACACGCCACGCACTTGCTGCTGCACCAGCACCGCCATGCCGCCTGTGGGCGAACCGCGATCGAGCCGATACTGAGTCGCGCCTGGACGGTTGTAGGAAGCTTGACAGCGGACGATCGCTTGCTCTAAAGCTGCCCGACTGGTGACATTGAGAATGGATTCGTACTGTCCTGCAGCCGAGGCACCTGCGGTATCTTCACCGATCGCCGACGATCGCACGACCAGCGGACGCTCAGCCGTTGGCTGCAAAAGCTGCACCAGCGGTTCTGGATCGTCACCGGGAGGCAGCACCCAGCCTTCAGGCACCGGATATGCCCAGCGGCAAAGCTGCGACAGGGTAGCAGCCTTATGTCCGACTTTGGCAACTTCGAGCGGCTGGTCGAGCGAGAGCACAGCCCGATCGCCGCGAAAAAAGCGAAACATGCGTTGAGAACTGTCTTGTGCAGAGTTCGAGGACAAATCGAGGTCATCGGGGATTTTTTGATAGATCCAGGCAAGCAGCAGGCTGAGGGTGACGATCGCGCCGATGCGCGCGCCATCGTGCGGGTGTCGCAGAGCACTGATCAAAGGCAGCAGCACCAGCACGCCCAGCCGTCCCTGCTGTCGCTCTCGCAGGATCGTAAAACTAATGCTGCTAATCAGCAAGATCAAAGCAGCCGCGACCCAGTCGTGGACGACAAAGCCCCACACCACATTGGTGGTTCCGGCTCCGCGCGCCCAAGCGTATCGTCCAATCACCAGGGCGATCAGGGCAACGATTTCCCAGATGGGGTCTTCGGGAACGCAGTAGCGAGCCAGCAATACCGCTGCGATGCCCTTAAACGCCTCAGACAGTACTGCCAGAATGCCAACCCAGCGCCCGCCGTGATAAAAAGCGGCAGAAACGCTGACATTGCCTGTACCCCTCTGGCTGAGCCGTCTTCCAGTTAAGCGATTGCTGATCCACTCAATCAGGGGCAGTCCGCCCAGCAGTGGACACAGGATGAGGATCAGGAGTGCTCCCCAAATCGGAGTGATGGGCATGTGCTTCCCCAAACGCGATCGATGGGTTCCGAGCACTATTATTTCAGTGATGCGCGGTTAGCGGTTAGCGATTGGCGGTTAACGGTTGGCGATCAGCGTCGTCCGGGTTTGCGTCCGCGCGCCAGCGAGTGGAGGATCGATCGCCGCGAACTGCGAGACATGTGCCGATTGCTGCGGCGACTTTCTGCTTCTGCCTGCTCTAGCGTTTCTTTTGAAGGCATTCCCTGTTGAGCGCGGTCTGCTTCTGACAGCAGCACGGCATGTTCTGAAGGCACGATTCTCGAACCGTAGCGGCGGGCATACACCTGTGTGAATTCTGCCCCAAAAAACAAAATTTGAGCGGAATAATAAACCCATGCCAAGATAACCACCAGCGAGCCGGCTGCCCCATAAGTCGAGCTAAAGCTGCTGTTTCCCAGATAAAGTCCGATCAGCGACTTGCCGATCGTAAACAGCAAAGCAGTAATGGCTGCGCCGAGCGTCACGTCGCTCCAGGCGATTTTGGCATCGGGGAGAAACTTGAAGATCATGGCGAACAGAAAGGTGATGACACCAAACGAGATCACGAAATTAACCACTGACCAGACTGCTTGCAGCGCTGGAAACAGCCCGTTCATGTAATTGCTAAAAATCGCCAGGACTGTGCTGACCACCAGCGACACCAGCAGCAAAAAGGCGATGACCAGCACCATCCCCAGTGAGAGGAAGCGGCTCCAGACAAACGTTCTGATGTTTTGTCCTGGTTTGGGTGCAACGCCCCAAATGGTGTTGAGGGCTTCTTGAAGCTGGATGAACACGCCCGTCGCACCGAAAATCAGCACACCGATGCTGACCAGTGAAGGAATCAAGCCAGAGTTTTCACCGGGCTGGCTGGCTCCTTCGATCGCCGTTTCAATCACTTGTGCGCCATCGCGACCCACCAGCCCCTGAATCTGTCCAACAATTTCGCCACGGGCAGCCTCTTCACCCAAAACGGCTCCGGCGATCGCAATGACGAGAATTAGCAGCGGGGCGATCGAGAAAACCGTGTAGTACGCCAGAGCCGCCGCCAAGCGCGATGCCTTATCCTCGTTCCATTCTGTAAACGTTTCTTTCAGCAGTCGAAAAATTGCTTTTGGACTCACGACCGATATCCTCAGAATGTGTCACGGCTGCGGCACCAAAAGCTGTGGCACTGTCCACAGGCTCTTCTGTGCCATTGATAAACCTGTTGATAAACGTGATTGATAAGCGGTAATGGTTTGAATACGCCTTCAGCCGATGCAAGGCAGGTTTTTGACTAAGGGAATCGCACTAAAACCACACATTTTTAGGTTTATGGCATTGTGGATTGCTTCTGCATCTCTCGCGAGTGCGACTTCTGGCGATCGGCAGCAGAAAGTTAGGGTTTCCTCTAATCCTTTTGTGGATTTGTGGCAAGTCTATGGAATTGTTCTTAATATCAAGAAAAGTTAAGTTCAGACCTTGAGAACAAACAGTCGCTGATCTGCCAGTTCTCTGAACTGCTTCAACCAATCTCTTATCTCACGGCAACTATGGGCAATTCAGCGTCATCAGAACTTCTGGCACTGTTGGGCAATCTCAAACGGGGCATTTGGATTTTAGGCATTTCGTCGTGGCTGTTTGGCATCACCGATCGCAGCATTGCTGCCTTTTCCAACGGGTTTCTCTCTGCGACCGACCTGGTGCAACTGTTTACCGCCTCGTTTTTTGCGTTGAGCTGGGTGCTGCTGAAGCCAGATTCCAGAAACTGAATTGCATGCGCGGCATAAGATTCTGTCCTGTGGGAGAAGCCAGGGAATTGGCTCTGCGAATACCGTTTGAGCAAATGCTGTTTGTGCAGCCGCAATGTGATAGCCATGACGAGCCAACAACCCGCAGAGCAACTAAAAACGATCGCCGGTATTTTTGCAGACCAATCGAGCGCTGAGGCAGCAAAGCAAGCGCTACAGCAGGCGGGCTTTGCTGCCAATCGCGTTGCCACTGAAGAGCAGGCGATCGATCCAAATCCGTCTGTGCAAGACTCGCGGGCGCGGGAAGGTGCCAGAGGCGGCGCGATCGTTGGTGCTTTGTTTGGTGCGATCGTGACATTTTTGTTGACTCGCGTTGGCATCAGTCTTCCTGGCAACAGTCCGATCGCTGTGACTGACCCAGACCAACCCGCGTTTATTGTGCTGCTGCTGGGAATTGTGGCAGGCTCGGCAGCAGGAGCGCTACTTGGGGCGCTATCTGGTGTCAATGCCCCAAAGCGAGCAGGAACGACGAGCGCTGAACTGGCACGTAAGTATTTAGTCAAAGTTGAAGGCAGCGGCGATGAACTCGATCGCGCCAAAGACATTTTGCGTCAGCAGGGCAGCGAAATCTCATAGCAGCAGATCTGAGGAATATCAGGAGGGTTGCGTCACGCTGCGCCAGGAATCACACCCTGGTTCGTCTCGGCTGGCTCTGGGCTGTTAGCGAAGAGCCAGCCGTCCGCCTTCTCTATGCCACAGAGCTATCTGCTTTTTGCTTTTTCTCAAACACCTGAATGTTTGGCTCTAGCAGCTCAAATCCTTTTGGGGTTGCCCGACCGATTTTGCCGCCGATCGCCGCCACCCACTGCGGGTAATTTGCCTGAGCATCGGTCAACTTTTTCCAGATTTTTGGCTTGACCTTGATGCTGACGATCCGTCCCTCACAGTCCACCTCAAAAGCTTTCCAGTCGTTCTCGACGGTTTGAGCAACCGGTAGCTCGTTGATTTTGATGGTAACTTCCAATCTTCCGGTCACTGGCATATTTCTATCTCCTAGTCTCGCACTCTACCTATTGCCATTGAGATGCTGAATCAGCACATGCAGAAGTCGAAAGTCTCAATGCAGAACATGCAGCGCTTCGAGATGCCGCTCTACTGCTGTGACTTTGTTCCCTGGTATCGTAGTGTTGTTTTGATGAGGATCTATCCTACAGCAATTTCTGTACTGCGAGTTCTAAGCCATTTCTTCAGTTTTTGCCTCTGTTGCCCCAATATTTCAGGTAGGAGACTCTAGCAGAAATTCACGCAGTCAGTAAATCGATCGCGAACCCATTCCAGCGATCGAGTCAGTCTCTCGATCGCTGCAAACCAGATAGATCGCTGCATCATCAAGCCTATTGCTGATTGCGTAGATTTGCTGTGCGATTCGCTGCATTTGTTTCTGCTGCTCACAGAGAACGCAGCGCCGCAAAGCAACGAGAGGGTGCGGTGGTTGCTGAGAGTTGCAGTCTGTCACACTCTATCTTTAGAAATATTTCTGTATGATTGACTACTTCTTTAATGTGAACATAGAAAGCTCTTAACATTCCTGTGAGATTCGTGAGTATTGGAACGACGAGGCAACCTGCGAGTTCAGCATTTACCCAGAGAGAGCAGCATCCTCGCGCTCCGACGAGAACCCCCTCTACCGCTCACCAGGAAGCAGTCATGGCAAGTACTCAGGAATCTGTTCGCTTTGCATCGTTTAATGCTTCGTTGAACCGCAGCAGTGAAGGGCAGTTAATTGCAGACCTGTCTACTGCCAACAATGCTCAAGCCAAAAATGTTGCTGAGATCATTCAGCGGGTCAACCCAGATGTGGTGCTGATTAACGAGTTTGACTTTGACGCTGCGGCTGAAGCTGCCCAACTGTTTCAGCAAAATTATCTGGGCGTGAGTCAGAGTGGGGTTGACCCTGTGGAGTACCCCTACGTCTACGTGGCTCCGTCAAACACCGGCATTCCGTCTGGATTCGATTTCAACAACAACGGCTCGACCAGCGACCCCGACGATGCCTACGGGTTTGGCTTCTACCCCGGTCAGTTTGGCATGGTGCTGTATTCCAAATATCCGATCGCCACAGAGCAGGTTCGCACCTTTCAAACTTTTTTGTGGAAAGACATGCCGGGTGCGCTGCTGCCCGATGATCCCAACACGCCCCAGCCCGCTGATTGGTACTCGCCCGCAGAGCTAGAAGTGTTTCGGCTCTCTTCTAAGAACCACTGGGATGTGCCGATCGAGGTCAATGGTGAAATCATTCATGTTCTCGCCAGCCATCCGACCCCACCCGTCTTTGACGGACCCGAAGACCGCAACGGCAGACGCAACCACGACGAAATTCGCTTTTGGGCAGACTACATTGCGCCAGGGCAGGGCGACTATATTTACGACGATGCGGGCAATCCCGGCGGGCTACAGGCAGGATCGCAGTTTGTGATCATGGGCGACCAAAACGCAGACCCGTTTGACGGCGATAGCTTTGATTTCGCGATTCGGCAGCTCACCGACAATCCCGATATCAACAACTCGGTGGTGCCAGATAGTGCGGGCAGCGTAGACGCAACAGAGCGACAAAACGCGATTAACAATTCACACATTGGCAATCCGGCGTTTGACACTGCTGACTTTGCCGACACCACACCGGGAAATTTGCGCGTAGATTACGTGTTACCGTCAGCCAATCTGGCGATCGCAGACGCAGCCGTGTTTTGGACCCCCAATGAAGACCCGCTGTTTCGACTGATTGGCGATTTTGACCCAGCCGTTCCGCCCACGGGGTTTCCGGCTTCAGACCATCGCCTGGTGTGGGCAGACCTCGTGGTTGACCAGAACGATCGCCAGACAGTGAGCAATCTCGACTTTTTGGGCGAAGTCACGTTTCCCACAGGCTTGCAGTTTGAGAATACCGTTGTGGGTGGACTGTCGGGCATTGTCTATGATGCCGAAAATCAGGTGTACTACAGCCTCTCAGACGATCGCAGTCAGACGAATCCGGCTCGCTTTTACACGCTTGACATTGACTTTAGCGACGGCAGCCTGGACGCAGGCGATGTTAGCTTTGAGGACATAACAACTCTGCTGGATGCCAACGGTAATCCGTTTGCGCCACTCAGCCTTGATCCCGAAGGCATCACTCTGACTGACGCAGGCACCCTCTACATTACCTCTGAGGGCGATGCCAATGCCGGAGTTGCGCCCTTTGTCAACGAATTTTCGCTGACAGGACAGCAGCTTGACGCGCTGCCGGTGCCCGACAAGTTTTTGCCTACCGACAGCAGCGGCATTCGCAATAACCTGGCGTTTGAAAGTCTGACCATCACGCCCGACAACCGCTATCTATACACGGCAACCGAAAATGCCCTGGTGCAGGACGGGGCAGCGGCTGATTTGGAAAACGAAAGTCCGGCACGCATTCTCAAGTATGACCTGACGACCGGGCAGCCAGTTGCGGAATTTTTGTATTTCACTGACCCGGTCGCAGCCGCCAGCATACCGCCGGGAGGCTTTCAGACCAACGGTTTGGTCGAACTGCTGGCGATCGACAACGCTGGTACGCTGCTTAGCCTGGAGCGATCGTTTTCTGCGGGCGTGGGCAACAGCATCAAGCTTTATGAAGTGCGGCTGCAAGGTGCCACCGACATCAGCAGCATCGACAGCCTGAACGGGCTAGAAGTCGATGCGCCCGCCCAAAAGCGACTGCTGCTCGACTTTGCTGACCTGGGCATCCCGCTTGACAACATTGAAGGCATGACGCTGGGCGAAACGCTGCCCGACGGACGGCAGTCGCTGGTCGTCGTCAGTGACAACAACTTTAGCGACACGCAGTTCACGCAGTTTCTTACGTTTGCGATCGACTTCGACACGGTGCCGAGCGTTGTGCCTGTGGTGGAAACGCCGCCGGTGATTGATTTAGACGAACCGCCTAACAATCAGCAGCCAGGAGACGCAGACGATCCGGCGATCTACGTCCACCCGACGGATGTTGAGCAAAGCATTGTGATCGGCACGCTCAAAGACGGTGGCTTGTCGGTGTATGACCTGAACGGTGAGATTGTGCAAACGATTCTGCCTGGAGCGCCAGGAGATGTGCGCTACAACAATGTCGATCTGGTCTACAACTTTGACCTGAATGGCACAGCCGTCGATCTGGCAATCGCCTCGGATCGCCGAAACGACACGCTGGCAATCTTCCAGATCGACCCTGCCACCCGGAACTTGACTGACATCACCAGCAGCGAGATTCCTGCTTCGATCTTTGGCATTGACGACGGCGAACAAACTGCCTACGGTCTGGCGACTTACACCAGTCCAGTGACCGGCAAATCCTATGTCTTTGTCAGCCAGCGCGAAGGCGATCGAGTCGCCCAACTAGAGCTGAGCGCCGACGGCTCTGGCAGTGTGACGGCTGAAGTCGTGCGGACGCTGACGGTTCCCATTCCCACAGGCGGCGAGTTGGAAGATGCTCAGGTTGAAGGCATGGTAGCAGACCGACAGCTCGGCTATCTCTACGTCGGGCAGGAAAACGGCGGCATCTTCAAGTTTTCGGCAGAACCAGGCGGCGACACCATCGGCACGCTGATTGAAGCGGTGCAGCCAGACGGCAGCGTTTTGGTCGCCGATGTCGAAGGGCTGACCATCTACTACGCCAACGATGACACCGGCTATCTGCTGGCTTCCAGCCAGGGAGACAGCACCTATGCGGTGTTTACCCGCGAAGGCGACAACGACTATCTGGGCAGCTTTGCGATCGGCGACAGCGGCAACATCGACGGCGTTGCGGAATCGGATGGTGCAGACGTGGTCAATGTGCCATTGGGGTCACAGTTTCCTTTTGGTCTGCTCGTCGTGCAGGATGGCTTCGACGATCCGTCGCTGGTCGTAGTAAACGACGCAGAGGTAGAGTCAGTCAGCAGCAACTTCAAGTTTGTGCCCTGGCAAAGTGTTGCGACTGCCTTCCCGGATTTTCTCAAGATTGACACCACCAGCTACAACCCGCGCACGGCGGTGCTGGTCGGCAATGACCAAGCCAATCAGATTACTG
>Ga0224723_1002008_pt1 | contig 11601 bp, 8 predicted proteins | sample Balambano_FR2_Me_FD_161647 | JGI IMG/M metagenome (GOLD analysis project Ga0224723, IMG submission 161647) | Freshwater sediment microbial communities from Lake Towuti, South Sulawesi, Indonesia - Balambano_FR2_MetaG | ecosystem: Environmental > Aquatic > Freshwater > Lake > Sediment | place...
CCCTGCCCTAAAATATTAAAGTCGCTCCCCCACTGCTCATGTCCTCCGAACTGGTCGAAATTCTCTCTGCTGACGAATTGCGCCGCACCCTGACCCGCCTGGCTTCTCAGATTGTGGAGCGGGCAGATGATTTATCGAAGCTGGTGTTGCTGGGCATCTATACGCGAGGAGTGCCAATGGCAGAACTGCTGGCGCGTCAGATTGAGGTGCTGGAACAGGTGCAGGTTCCGATCGGCGCACTGGATATTACCTTTTACCGGGACGACCTCGATCGCAATGACCTGCGAACCCCAGAGAAAACTGAGATTCCGTTTGATCTGTCTGGAAAAATTGTGGTGCTGGTGGATGATGTGATTTTCAAAGGGCGCACGATTCGGGCAGCGTTAAACGCCGTGCATGACTACGGCAGACCCGAAGCCATCTGGCTGGCAGTCCTGGTCGATCGGGGACATCGCGAACTGCCGATCCACCCTGATTTCACGGGCAAAAAGCTGCCCACCTCTAGAGAAGAATTGGTGAAGGTTTATCTTCAGGCGATCGATGGACGCGATGCGGTGGAGTTAACCACGCGGCGGGGAATATGAAGCCTCATCTGCTTTTCATTCCCACGCTCTTAACGTTTGTTTGCGCGGAGTTTATTGCTCTGATCCTAATCGCTCTGATCCTGTGAGACACTAGCGAAAGCCAATGTTCTCTCAGCTTTTGTTTGCAACGATCGTGACTTTATCTCGCAGTTCTTTCTCCAGCGATCAGGTTTCTCCCCAGATTTCTTCGGGTGAAGCGTCCAGTCAAGCTGTGCCTCCCGTTTCCGGAGAAGCCGAAATCACTCAGGCACGCAAAGCCGATCACCTGCGGGTTTGTCTGGAAGACGATGTGCAGTTTCGCCAGACTACCGGACTGGAACGCTATCGCTTTACACACTGCTGCCTGCCCGAACTCGATCGCCGCGAAATTGACCTCAGCACGACTTTTTTGGGCCAGAAACTGGGCGCACCGCTGCTGATTTCCTCAATGACGGGCGGAACCGACCTGGCGCAGATGATCAACTATCGCTTAGCAGCGGCGGCGCAGGAATACGGGCTAGCAATGGGTGTGGGGTCGCAGCGCGTGTCGATCGAAAAACCAGAAGTGCGATCGAGTTTTGCTGTGCGATCGGTTGCGCCTGATATTCTGCTGTTTGCCAATCTGGGGGCAGTGCAGTTGAACTATGGCTATGGAATTGAGGAATGCCAGAAGGCGATCGACTGGCTGGAAGCAGACGCACTGATTTTGCACCTCAATCCGCTGCAAGAAGCAGTCCAGACCAGAGGCGACACGAATTTTCACGGGCTGCTGCACAAAATTGCCCAGCTTTGCGCCAAATTGCCTGTCCCAGTGATTGCAAAAGAAGTCGGCAACGGCATTTCTGCGCCCACGGCAAAGCGGCTGATCGAGGCAGGCATCGGGGCGATCGATGTGGCAGGGGCAGGCGGCACATCCTGGGCAAAAGTCGAAAGCGGACGGGCACAAGATCCGCTGCAGCGTCGTTTGGGCGAAACCTTTGCAAACTGGGGCATCCCCACTGCCGAATGCATTACCACCGTTCGATCGATCGCCCCCACCCTGCCCCTGATCGCCTCTGGCGGACTCCGGCACGGACTTGACGTGGCAAAAGCGATCGCCCTCGGAGCCGATCTGGGGGGCTTAGCTCTGCCCTTCCTGCAAGCCGCCGCCGACTCAGAAGCCGCCCTGCAAGAACTCGTTGCTGCCCTCCAAGCCGAACTAACCACAGTCTTGTTTTGTACAGGGGTGAAGGCGATCGACGATCTCAAAACCGCCAACGTCCTGGAACAAATCCCCTAAACCCCGTTTCCTCACCCCCTCATCTTTCCTAAACTCAGCACCACCAACCCTCCACCCCCTCACTCCGGCTCCCGAATCTCCGCCTGGATTCCCTGCTGCTGCAATTCCTGAATTTGCTCCTGCGCTTTGGACTCGTCGCTAAACGCGCCCATCTGGACACTGGCTCCGTCAGAAAAGTTGCGCACATAGGCATCGGGGACGGCTTGCTGCACCTGATTCAGCTCAGAGTCACTGCGATAGGGAGTAACAACGTAGTAATAGTTCGATCGCGCAGGCGAGGAATTGGCTGCCACTTCGGGCGTTGGGTTTTCAGCATCAGGGGCGGGTTCACTCACTGCTTCAGGGGTCAATGCTTCAGGAGCAGGTGCGTGGGGTTGAGCAGCGGGGGCAGTCGATCGACTGGGACTGGGTGCGCTGAATGAACTGGATACGGCAGGGCGAGGATCGGCAGCAGGGGCAGGAGCGATCACGGCAGGCTCCGGTGGAACGCTAACAGGCGGAAGATCGCTGCTGGGAGTTGAAGGAGGAACGATCGGCTCCAGGGGTTTGCTGGCTGTCTGAGGCGAAGGGCTGGGAGACGGCTGTTTAGGCGCGATCGGGCTGGGCTTGGGCAGCGTGCTGAGCGTGTTCAGGTTCAAGTCAACAAACTCTCTGGCTGCCAGGTTAGGGGACGGTGAAACGATCGCCCCTGGAACCGGAGACGGCTGAGCGGGAGCAGCATCCGGAGACGCTGGGTTTGGCGCTTGCGTCGTGAGGAAGCCCAGACTCGCGGGATTCATCACCAGATAGCCCAGTGTGGCAGATGAAAGCATCAGCAGCAGCAGGGAGCCAATGCCCAGCGGTGTCAGCAGGGTATCCAGCAGTTGATTCGGCTGAACAGCGCGCTGTTGGGGGTCTTCCTCGGCAATGCTGCGGAGCAGTTCTTCGCTAGAGGCAAGATAGTCTTCGGGAAGCTCCGGCTCTGCATCAGGGGGCTGAAGTAAGTTTGCCTCCGGATCTGCTGCCAGGACTGCAAGCTGCGTCGCTTCCGTCGAACTCAAATCTGGCAGAGTATCTGGCAGATGGGTTGGGCTTCCCTTTGCCGAACTGACCTGCGCTGGCGTGGGTTCTGCTGGGGGAGAAGCGGATTCTGGCAGAGGGGCAGCAGTAGTTGCAGGTGAAGCAGCGGGCGGAGGGGGCGCATCGGAGGCGATCGGACTCAGGCAAGGAAACTGCGGAAGCTGCAGATCGGTCTGAGCATAAAGCCGATCGTGAAGCAGTTTTGAGCTGACACCAAATTTGCGCTGGGCATTGGGCTGCAGGCGTTTCTGTCGCCGATAGCGAGTCAATTCCTCCTCAAGCTGCACATCCAGATTCTCCAGGGCTGCCCGCAAAACAGGGTGTGGCAAAGACACCGGATTTGCTGAATCTACTGGAGAAATCACCTGGGAGGACGATCGACTCATAGCGGTACTCCTGCCGAAACAAAACGAAAAGAGGTTACAAAAATGGGTCAGTTTATCTGGTCAGTTTGTCAATCTGCGAACAGAATGCAAACAGAAATTCAAGGATAAAATCGGAAAACGATTCGGTAGTGCGATCGCCTGTCTTTTAGGCAACCGCTGCACTAGCTCCGTTTCAGGTCGCTTTCGATTCGATCGCCTTTCGCTAAAGTTATCTTGCTGAAAAGCGTCTAAATCTAGAGTTGAGATCAAGATAACCTGCTGATATAACTCTATACATAGGGCTTCCTCTGGGTTCCCCGATCCTAATGGCATATCATAACCAATTTTGCAAAAAATGCCTGATCCCCGATCTTAAATTTTCTTAGACCATCCTTTCAGCCATCCTTTTAGCCCTGGTTCTAGCCAATGTCGAGTCGCCGTTTTAACTCACTGCATCAAGTCCTTGGCTCGATCGAGCAGCAAGAGCGCTGGCAGGGTCGCCACCAGTTTCAAAAGCTGCTTGCCTGCTGGGTTGAGGTTGTGGGAGCTGCTGTTGCTGCCCAGACTCGCCCGATCGAGATTCAGCGAAAGGTTTTGCACGTCGCCACTTCCAGCCCTGCCTGGTCACAAAACCTTGCGTTTGAGCGGCACCTGATCTTGACCAAGCTCAACGATCGCCTTGCCCTGGGACTGAAAGACATTCGCTTTTCGGCGGCGCAGTGGCAAACCAGCGATCGGCTGTTTACAACCGAGAGTCTTGCGCTCTGGCAGAGCCACCCCAGCCGACTTGATGACCCCACACCTTTTACCTCCGCTGCTGCGACTGACCCCCAGGCTGCGTTTCGATGCTGGGCAAGACAAATGCGAAGCCGATCGCAGCATTTACCGCTCTGCCCAACCTGTCACTGTCCCACCCCAGAAGGTGAGCTGATGCGCTGGTCTGCCTGTGCGCTCTGTGCTGCAAAGCGATTTCAATAAACCCGGTTTCAATATCGCTTTTTTTACTCTGGTAAAGTACAGGGGGTGTGGGGGCAATGCCCTCACGCAGGGGCAGGGTTCCCTGCACCCCATTTTTTGGACTTCATTAGCCTGGAAAAGGCTGTAAACCGATAGATGCATTTAATTTAATAGATGCACTTAATAGATGCACCTAAAATGAATCTATAGAATGAACCTATAGGATGCACCCGCCCATAGCAGAAATAAGAGCAATGGGTGCAGGCTGCTGCCGGGTGCTTCTGCGCTTTAAATCCTTGCCCTTTCCCTTGCTCCTTCGCGGTCTTTCTGGCGATTCTGATGGCAACACGAAGCCTTACCCCCAAGCTGCCCTGGTTATCGCTTTCTTTGCTGTTTATTGCCTATACCTCCTTTAGCTGGTTTGTTGCCCATTCGGCAATTCCCTGGTTGGCGTGGGGTTTGGCAATCAGCTTTACGATGCTTCAGGCGCTGCTGTTCACCACAATGTTTGCGCGGCTGCGGCTATTTGCACGGCTCTGGCTGCGATCGGATCTGGGCTACTTCACGCTGATTTTGGCGGGGGCAATTAGCGTAACGTTTGCGCTGGTCTGGTTTCGGGTGTTTGGCTATTGCCTGGTGATCGTCTCAGCAGAAATTTTGGCGCGGCTCGACCTGCAGAATATGATGCGCTGTAACCGCATGCAGGCACTGCTGATTTTGACGATTGTTTCTTTTTCGGGACTGCTGCTGGGCTGGCTTATGAGCCTGAATCCACTGTTTCGGCTGGGTTAGGGGTGCTATTCCCGCATCGCTCAACAGACCTTCAACCTCACCCGATCGCCTCAGAATCTTCTGATTTTTGCCTGCTCGTGCTAAATTTCTCTGGTATCTAAAGGTAGGGTGATTTTTCCCAGATGCGGTAGAGTGGGTTAGCGTCTTGTGGGGTAAGGTATGACGAGAACTTATGGCACACCAGAACCACCAGAGCGATCGAATCGCCAACCGAGTCGCGTGCCGCCCAAAGCGATTCCACCGCTGAAGCTGCCGCCTGTACCGCCGCCTTCCGCTCCGCCAACCTCTTCCCCGGCTGGAGCTGTGCCGTCCAATGTTCTTTCTTCAGCAGCCCGATCGCCCCAGGATGCTGCTCAGGCAAAACCGGGTCAGGAACCGGATACGCTGCCGCTGGTTGACGCAGAGGCGATCGAAGAGGAGCTGAATGTAGGGTTTATCGAAGAATATTCGACATCGAGCTACCCGACGTCGCCCGCCGCAGCAAACAGCTCGAACCGTCCCCCTGCCAATCGCCCTGTCAAAGACTCAAAAGACTCCGTTGCCAGTCAACCCTTCTGGCTGAAGCTCCCGACGCGCCATTTGCACTGGTGGGCAATCATTCTGATCTTTAGCCTGAGCGGGATTGGCATTCTGTCGGCGATCGCCCTGCTGCGGCTGCCTTCTCTGCCGAACTGTCCGGGAATGTTTTTGCCAACGGCTTCTGCGTCGCTGCGGCTTTATTGCGCTCAGGTAGCAGCCGAGAAGCAGACCCTCAAAGATCTGCTGCAGGCGATCGAGCTGGTCAATGCGCTGCCTGCCGATCACCCCCTGCGTCCCGAAATCGATCGCAACATTGAAACCTGGGCACAAAACATTCTCGATCTGGCTGAAGCCTCTTTCCAGACCGGGAAGCTGAATGAAGCGATCGATGCTGCCCGCAAAATTCCGTCTAACACAACCGCGCACAAGCTGGTCGAAGATCGGGTGAAGCAGTGGCAGACGGTTTGGTCACAGGCAGAAGACCTGTATCAGCAGGCAGAAGCCGAACTGAAGCAGCAGAATGTGCGACAGGCGTTTTTGCTGACGAGCCGCCTTTCGGATGTAGACAACCGCTACTGGGCAACGACGAAATATCAGGAATTGAGCAACCTGATTACGATTACTCGCAGCGATATCGGCAAGCTCAATCGGGCGAAAGGGCTGATCGATCGCGGCGGCGTAGACAACATGCTGGCTGCCCTGAAGCTGATCGAAGAAATCAAGCCTGCCAGCTATGTTTACAGCAAAGCACAGCAAATGCTGCCCGATCTGGGACGTGAACTGCTTGACCTGGCAGAAGACGCGCTCGATCGCCGAGATTACAGTCAGGCAATGAATATCACCAGTTTGATCCCGGAATCTGCCGGGCTGCAGCAGGAAGTGCAGGACTTCAACACCCTGGCATCTTCTCAATCCCAGGCGTGGGGCGGCACGATTGATGATCTGGAGGCGGCGATCGTAGGGGCACAGCGGATTAAGCCCGATCGTCCCCTTTACAGCAAAGCGCAGCAGTGGGTCGGTCGCTGGCAGCTTGAAATTAAGGATGTCACCATTCTCGATCGGGCAAGACAGCTCGCTGCTGGTGGCAGCCTCAGTGATTTGCGGGTTGCAATTGCCGAAGCGCAGCAAATTCCCCGCAGCAACCCTCGCGGCACAGAAGCAACCGAGCAGATCGATGAGTGGCGAACGCAAATTGAAACCACCGAAGATCAGCCTTTCCTCGATCGCGCTGATTCCTACGCCAGCGGTGGCGATATTGTTGCCCTTCAGTCTGCGATTAGCGAAGCCAGCAAAATCCAGTCGGGTCGGGCACTCTACGACGAAGCACAGGATCGGATTCTGGGCTGGCGCGATCGCGTTGAGCAGTTTCAGGATCAGCCCATTCTCGATCGGGCAAGGCAGCTTGCTTCGGGGGGCGACTGGGATGGCGCAATTCAGGTTGCCAGTCAAATTGGCAGCGGTCGATCGCTCTACGACGAGGCACAGGGCGAGATCGGCACCTGGCGCAGCCAAGCCGAAGATCTGATCGATCAGCCGCTACTCAATCGAGCCAGGCAGCTTGCGAATCAAGGCAGATACGACGATGCAATCGAGGTTGCCGCCCAGATTAACTCAGAGCGATCGCTCTATGACGAAGCTCAAGCTGAAATTCAGGGCTGGAGCCAGCAATCGCAGGGACAGGGCCGGATTCAAGAAGCATATCGCACTGCCAGCGTCGGAAGTACGCCCATGCTAATTTCTGCGATTCGCACTGCCAACAGCATCCCGGCGGGTAGCCCCATGCGAGGAGAAGCCGATCGCATGATCGACCAGTGGAGCCAGGAAGTTTTGCGGCGAGCAGAATCACGAGCCGCCTATGATGTGACGGGCGCAATCCGTATTGCCAACAGCATTCCGGCAAACTCATCGATTTATGCGATCGCCCAGCAGCAGATTCAGGTCTGGCAGAGCCGCCCCCGTCGGGATTAGTATCCTTCAATCGCTGTGAATCACCATGCATCACTGTCAACTAGAGCACGGTTAACTAGAGCACTCTCAACTGGAACACGATAAAATCGCAGCGATCTCCTTCAAAAAGACACGGCTAAACGGTTCCTCTGGGCTGAGGTGATATTGCTCGATCAGTCCGCTGCGGTGAATCGAGATTGTGCCGTCTTCGCGGGTGACGACGATCGACTCATGAAAGACATCGCGGCTCAGCATTTGCTCTGCTTTTGTCGGATTGTCGAGAATCACCACGTTGCTGCCGTGGTAGAACATGCCCTGCTGCTCCAGCACTTCGCCCGGATATTCGGCAATCAGCAAATCCAGCCGGGGATTGCGCATCAGGCTCATCAGGTTGGTGTTGTAGTCCGGGTGCATCACTTTCTCAGAGCGATTGACGAACACCCCCTCGCGGCAGACTGCTCCGATCGTCCAATTGGGATGACTCAGCAGAATGTGATCGATCAGCTCCTGCAGCTCGGATACCGACACCCGGTTAAAGGTAATGGTCGGAATTCGCGCCTGCTCGCCCGACTCAAAGAAAGTTTCCAGAATCGGAGACGTGACATCAACCCTGGAGCCGATCGACGGACGCAGGTGCATATACACTCCTGGCGCGGCGTTAATCTCAATAATGCTGAGATTGCCCTGTTTCCAGGAAACTGCCAGATCGGACGCAATCACGTCAATGCCCAAACAGGTCAACTGGAAGTGCTGGGCAATATCCTGCGCCAAAATAATGTTGTCTGGATGAACGCTGTGGGTCGCGTCGATGCTGACTCCGCCTGCCGAAAGGTTCGCCACTTTTCGCAGATACACGGTGCGATCGCGCTCTAGAACCGAGTCCAGCGAGAGGTTTTGCTGCTCCAGATACAGGTGCATTGCCTGATCGACCTGGATTTTGCCCATTGGCGAAGTGGGCGTATCCGCCCGCAGGGGCGATCGATTTTCGCGATCGATCAGTTCGCCGATCGTCGATCTGCCATCCCCGGTGACAGAAGCTGCCTGCCGCTCGGTCGCCGCCACAAACCGTCCATTCACGCACAGCAGTCGATAGTCCCGCCCGGAAATGCTGGTTTCCACAATAATGCGGATTGGCTGATCTTCTTCGATCGCCCCCACTGCTCGTTTATATGCCGCTTCGAGTTCGGCATCGTCCTGCACATCTGCGGTGACCCCAATTCCTTTGTGTCCGCTCACGGGTTTAACCGCAACCGGATAGCCAATGCGATCGGCAGTTCGCAGCGCATCTTGCAGGGAGCGCACCACCTGACCGCGCGGCACCGGAAAACCCAGGGTTTCCAAAAATGCTTTGCAGTCGTCTTTGCGAGTGGTGAAGTCAGAGTCCAGATGGCTGTCCTGGTTAAAGGTCGTTGCCACGCCTCGCACCTGCTTGCACCCATAGCCATACTGCATCAAGCCTTCATCCCACAGATAAAACGTGGGAATTCCCTTGGCATGAGCGGTTTGCAGCAGCGCATACACCGTCGGACCGCCGTAAACCGATCGCCGGAACAACCCCTGCATCACTTCCAGCGAATCGTCTAGCGAAAATGACTTATCTTGCCGAATTGCTTCGAACCAGTCCCAGACGCAGTACACAACTTCTCGACAGGTGCGAGCATGAAGACACTCGATCGCAATTCGAGCCTTTTCGCCGTGCTGCGTTACTGACCAGCGATCGAAATGCAAATCCATTTCCAGCTTGTTGACTTCTGCTGCCGTCCGCGCAAACAGATGGGCATGGGACGGATAGCTTTCGTCGCGTAAATGGGGATAGCGCTGGCTCAGTTCATCGAGATAGTCTTCGATCGCGAGCGGCTCGCTAGATCCTGTAAGGGCAAAGTCGAACACAAAAGCAGCCGTTTCGAGATAGGAATTTGGACCTTCAAAATGGCGAAAATTGAAGATATCAAAAGCATCGCTCCGACGCGCATTCACCGGAGCTGGATCAGAAGCATCGAAGCCACGGTCGAAATGAGGTTCCTGACTGTAACCCCGACTTGGGTTGAGTACCATGAGGCGATCGTTTTGTCTCACATCGTAGAAATGTTATCGCAAGAATTTATTGCTGACCTCTATCTAGAGATGAGCCACAATCCTAACCTGATGATAGACCTAATAAGACAAAGATTACAGAATTCTAAAGCTTGCTTGAGCAGTGTAAGACAGGCGGAATCGCCTCCAAGTTTCTTCAAAAGATGCAGCAAATGTATTTTCATCGCGTTTTCTTAATCCACTCTTTAGAATTTCTAAAACAATTTCACCCTGATGGTCGATCGAGATATAACTGATGAACGGTGCATGAAGATGGTCAGGGTTCTATAACCAATAGAAATACTGAGTTTTTAATCATGATGTCAAACATGGCAGATTATCCTCAAGCTGAGCTGAAAAACGAGATTGAACAACTGGCTGAAGAAGCATTTCATCTGCATTTGATCTCTGGATATGGCAACGGTGAATCCAGCAATGAATATCAAATTGTGTATGAAGGCAAACCGCGCCATTTTTCACTGGAATATGCCCGCAACTTTCTGCGTCAGCTCATTAGCCGCAAGGAACCGCCTCAATTACTGCATCTCGATCACCACCTGGATTTGAACTAGTGAACTTGAACTAGTTAACAACCCGATACAATAAAGCTTGTTCTGTTTCGCCCAACGGTGCAAGCCTTCATGTCTGACGCTCCTTCGATCGCCAACGCTCCTTTTTCAGTACAGGAAATTACCTCCGAAGGCATTAAGCCCGAAGAATATGAGGAGATTTTGCGACGGCTCGGACGACATCCCAATAAAGCAGAACTGGGGATGTTTGGCGTGATGTGGTCAGAACACTGCTGCTATAAAAACTCTCGCCCTTTACTCAAAAACTTTCCGACCACAGGCGATCGCATCCTGGTGGGTCCTGGTGAAAATGCAGGCGTTGTTGATATGGGCGACGGGCTGCATCTGGCATTCAAAATCGAGTCGCACAATCACCCTTCTGCCGTCGAACCTTTCCAGGGTGCTGCCACTGGAGTCGGCGGCATTTTGCGCGATATTTTCACCATGGGCGCAAGACCGATCGCCGTTTTGAATTCGCTGCGGTTTGGCGATCTGGAGGATGCACGGACAAGAAGGCTATTTAGCGGCGTGGTGGCTGGCATCTCACATTATGGAAACTGCGTCGGCGTTCCCACGGTGGGCGGCGAGGTCTATTTCGATCGCGCCTATTCCGGCAATCCCTTAGTCAACGCAATGGCGATCGGCTTAATGGAAACGCCGGAGATCGTCAAATCGGGCGCGAACGGCATCGGCAACCCGGTGCTGTATGTCGGCTCCACCACGGGGCGGGATGGCATGGGGGGCGCGAGTTTTGCCAGTGCAGAATTGAGCGATGAATCGATCGACGATCGCCCTGCAGTGCAGGTGGGGGATCCTTTCTTAGAAAAATCCCTGATTGAAGCCTGCCTGGAAGCGTTCAAAACCGGGGCAGTGGTTGCCGCCCAGGACATGGGCGCTGCGGGAATTACCTGCTCCACTTCAGAAATGGCAGCAAAGGGGGGAGTCGGTATCGAGCTAGATCTGGACAAAATTCCGGTGCGCGAAACGGGCATGATCCCCTACGAATATCTCCTGTCTGAATCTCAAGAGCGAATGCTGTTTGTTGCCCACAAAGGACGGGAACAGGAACTAATCGACATCTTTCATTGCTGGGGACTTCATGCCGTCGTTGCCGGAACCGTGATCGAAGAACCGATCGTCCGCATCCTCTTTAAGGGCGAAACCGCTGCCGAAATTCCCGCCACCGCCCTGGCAGACAACACGCCGATCTACCACCGCGAACTGCCGCCCGACCCCCCTCAGTACGCCCAAACCGCCTGGAGCTGGGACGAGTCGCAGCTTCCCCCCTGTACCCCAGAAGGCATCACCCTCAACGGCAAATCCCTCACCTGGAACGACGTTCTCCTCACCCTGCTGGATACCCCATCGATCGCCTCAAAACGCTGGGTTTATCGCCAATACGATCATCAAGTCCAAAACAACACTGTTCTGCTTCCCGGAGGAGCCGATGCCGCGATCGTCCGCCTCCGCCCCCCACT
>Ga0224723_1002009_pt1 | contig 11597 bp, 8 predicted proteins | sample Balambano_FR2_Me_FD_161647 | JGI IMG/M metagenome (GOLD analysis project Ga0224723, IMG submission 161647) | Freshwater sediment microbial communities from Lake Towuti, South Sulawesi, Indonesia - Balambano_FR2_MetaG | ecosystem: Environmental > Aquatic > Freshwater > Lake > Sediment | place...
CATTACCGCTGGCACGGCAGCGTGCGCCTTGAAGAAACTGACGAGGCCGGGATCGAAGGGCAGCGCATGGCTGCTGAACACGGGGAAAACCCGCACATCCAGATGCTTGATCTGCGCGACGCCCAGCGTATTCCGCTCAATATTCATGGATCGGCGCGCATCGCAGAGCGACAGAAGGATGATATTATCCGCATCGTGGTGGTCGGCGCGCCGAGGGCCGGGCAGGCCCTGGGCCAGGCGCTGAAAAAGTTCAGCCCGCTGCTGCGCAATATGGTCTTCGTCGAGGATTATGAGCAGGCTGTCGCCGTGGGGCGCGACCTGATCGCTGAATATGAGCGTGAACAGGTGACGGAGCCGGTTAAAGAATGAGCGATGCCAGCGACCCGCGAGAGATCGTCAGCCGCCTGATCCGCCAGGCGATCAGCGGCGATGATCCGACCGCGTGGTTCGAGCAGCTTTACGCCCGCGCTGAGGCGGGAGAGGCGCGGGTCCCGTGGGCGATGATGCGCCCTAATCCACTGCTGACGGAATGGCTCGATCAGGAAGCCATTGACGGCGCGGGCAAGCGTGCGCTGGTGGTGGGCTGCGGCCTGGGCGACGACGCACAAGCGTTCGCGGGGCGCGGGTTCGCCACCACCGCGTTTGATATTTCGCCCACGGCGATCGCAGTCTGCCAGCGGCGCTTCCCGGACTCGGCGGTCGATTATCAGGCCGTGGATCTGTTTCAGCCGCCGGGGGAATGGCGCGGCGCGTTCGATTTCGTCTTCGAGAGCCGCACGATCCAGGCGCTGCCGTGGGAGTTGTGCGAACCGGCCATCGCGCAGATCGCCGCCTTCGTCGCGCCGCGCGGATCGCTGCTGGCGCTGTGTTTCGGGCGCGATCCGCAGGAAGACCGGCGCGGCATCCCCTGGCCGCTCTCCCGCGTCGAGCTGGCGGCGTTCCAGAGCCACGGTCTGAACGAAGCGGCGTTTGAAGACCTGCGCGATCACACCCCGCGTCAGTTCCGCATTCTTTACCAGCGCTGATCGCTGTGCCTCCTGTTAATCCCATTTTCACTGGCTTGAAAGAGAGTCTCCATGCGTGTTCATGCCATCACCACCGGAACCGTGCGCATTACGCGAAGCTGGCAGCGGGGCCACGGCCCATATGCGCTGCGGCTGGCGCGCACGCTGTTTGATCCGCGGCTGACCGAGCCGCTGCCGATCTGGTGCTGGCTGATCGAACATCCCGAAGGGCTGATCCTGATCGACACGGGCATTCCACATAATGCCAACAGGCCGGTGTGGTTTCCGCCGCATATGCGCCTGGCGCAGCGGGCCGCCCCGTTCCAGATCAGCGATGCGGCGCAGGAGATCGGGCCGCAGGTCGCCGCGCTGGGTTATTCACCCGCCACTGTGCGCTGGGTGATCCTCACCCATCTGCACCAGGATCACGAGGGCGGGCTGCATCATTTTCCACAGGCAGAATTCTTCGTCGCGCGGGCGGAATGGCAGGCCGCAGCAGGTCTGGCCGGGCGGATGGGCGGCTACCTCAACACGCGCTGGCCGAAAACCTTTGCCCCCACACGGATTGACTTCTCAGAAAAGGATACGATCTTCGGCGGACGGCACACGCTGACGGCGGCAGGCGATGTAATCCTTGTGCCGACACCGGGCCACAGCGCGGGACATCTGTCTGTGATCGTGCAGCATCAGGGGATGGCGCTGTTCTTCGCCGGGGATGCGTCCTACAGCGAGGCGCTTCTCCTGGAAGATGCGCTCGATGGTGTGACGCAGAATGCCCGCGTCGCGCGGGAGACCCACCGCCGCATCCTTCAGTTCGCCGCGCAGCAGCCGACTGTATTTCTGCCCTCGCATGAATGGGCGGCCAGGGATCGGCTGGAGGGGCGCACACCGATCGCGCAGCGCTGAAATGGCATCTGTTCGGCGTCAAGCCACCATTGCAGTTCGAGACGGTTCGGGTTACTTTTTGCGTTGAGATTGTTTTCAGCAGTTCTCGTGCTGCGCACCGCCGCGCAGCGATTACATTGCTTACGTTCAGGAGTCACTTGTGAAAGACCTCATTAAAAAGCTGGTCGAAGCCTGGGGGCCGCCCGGTTACGAACATCACGTCCGCGCGCTGATCCGCGACGAAGTGTCGGCCTTCGCCGGGGATATCGAGGTGGACAGCCTCGGCAATCTGATCTGCCGCGTCGGCAAAAAGGGGCCAAAGGTGATGGTGGCCGCGCATATGGACGAGATCGGTGTGATGGCGACCTTTGCGGAGAAGAGCGGTTATCTGCGCTTTGCCCCGATGGGCGGCCTGATCCACACCACGCTGCGCGGCAACCGGGTGATGTTTGAGGACGGCACGGTCGGCGTGGTCGGCGTGCATACCCACAACACCGAGACCGGGCGCAATGTCCCCAGCCTGGATGATTTTTTTATCGATGTCGAGGACGGCAACGGGGCCGATCCTAAATTGCGCGAGGGCAGCCCGGCGGCCTTCTGGCGCACGATGGACGAACGCGGCACACGGCTGATCAGCAAGGCGATGGACGACCGGATCGGCTGCGCGGTGGCGATCGAGACGATGCGCCGCCTCAACAAGACCAGCCCAAATGAAGTTTACTTTGTGTTCACGGTGCAGGAAGAAGTCGGTCTGCGCGGGGCGCGGCCAGCGGCGCACGGCGTTAATCCTGACATCGGCATTGCGCTTGATGTGACCCGCACCGGCGACGAAGCGCACGGCAGCAAAATGGCAGTGAAACTGGGCGGCGGCGCGGCCATCAAGATTCACGATACCGGCCTGGTAGTCCCCCCGGCGGTGCGGGACTGGATGGTCGCGCGGGCGGAGGCGGACGCCATCCCCTATCAGCGCGAACTGCTCACCGGCGGCTCAACCGACGCGGCGGGCATTCAATCCGCGCGGGCCGGTGTACCCAGCGGCTGCATCTCGATCCCGTGCCGCTATGTGCATACCGTCAGTGAGACGGTGGACATCCGCGATGTCGAGGCGTGCGTCAATCTGCTGACCGGGCTGTTGAGTCACCCGGCGGAACTCCCGGCCTGACGGCGCGCGTTCCTGAAATCTGAGGGTGCAGTCTGCTGTGCCCTCTTTCTGCATCTCTTTACTGCGATTTCTGAGCCTCATGACCCATAATCTCTACCCCCACCCACGGGACTGGATCGACATCCGACGGTTTCGCGCCGATCATAGCCTGCCGGAAAATTTCGGCGTGGCGCTGTTCGAGCCGAAGGACACCGCCGGGCTGGGGCGGATTGACGGCGCGGGCATGGAGATGAACCGGCTGCGCGCCGATCTGGTCGCCGCCGTGCCGCCGCGAGTGACCCCGGCTGATCTCCTGACCGCCGTCGATGCGCTGGCCGATCGCTTCCGCGCCGGGCTGGAAGCGATCAATCCCATAATCGGCCTGCGCGAGCCGGAGATCGATTTCGCCGTGTATGGGCTGGCCGATGTGCTGCGCGCCTGGGCCTACGCGCTGATTCAGGCCGCCGCGCAAAAATCCCCGCCGCCCGATTTCGGCGCGGTCTATGATGGCTGGCTGGCCGGGTCGATCCGCGTCTCGACCCGCGAACACGCTTATCCCCACGGCGGGCGCGTCTGGACGATCCGCGTGCTGAACAGTGCCTATGGCCGCGCCGGTCTGAGGGTGGAGACCGGGCAGCAGACGGTCGCCGTCCGTGAAACGTCGCTGGCCTGCCCGGCGGAGGGGTATATGGCGGCGCTGCTGGCCGAGATCGCGGCGGGATTGCGTGTGACGGTTGGGGATTAGGGATTGAGAGTTTGCGCGGCGCTGTTAGTGACCCCTGCAACGAGCTGTCATTCAGTCTATCGTAGAGTAATTGGTTTATCCGGCAAATTGTACACACGTGAACAGAGGGAGGATATGCGGCGCTTCGCGCCTTAGTACCTCCCCTACGCTCAGAAGGCCTTCATCTATTTGACCGTTGTTTACTGAATGCGCCCCTAATGACGAACAACTAACCACTAAAGACTGATGACTTCTGACCCCACCGGCACTTCGCGCGTCAGGCAGTGGATCGCGCCGCCGCCGTTGATGGCCGCTGCGCAGTCGATCGGGATGATTTCATAGCCTGGCATCGCTTCGGTGTAGATTTTCAGCGCCGTGTCATCGGTCTTCAGACCATAGGTGGGAACCAGCACCCGCCCGTTGACCGTCAGCGCGTTGGTGTACGTCCGGTGGATCGGGTACACCAGCCAGTTGACATAAGGCGGCGGTGTGGGCAGTTCGATCACCTTGTAGGGACTTCCGGCGGCGTTGGTCTCCCGGCGGAACAGCGCCCCGGTCGCCCGGCGTCGTTCGCGGTTCAGAACAGAATCGCCACGCGCGGAGACCAGCACGGTCGAGGGATCGCCCAGCTTGACCAGCAGATCGACGTGGCCGGTTTCTTCGAGGGCCAGGCGCGGGGTGAGGATCAGCTTCTCGAATTCAAAGATCTCGCGCAGCCGATGCTCGATCTCTGCACGGGTGTGATAAGGATTGGCAGCGATCAGCCTGTCGCTCACGATCAGCGTGCCCGCGCCATCTGACCACAGGTTGCCGCCTTCCAGATGCAGCGGCAGCGATCGCACCGGCAGCCCGGCGCAATGCGCGAACCGCAGCGGCATCGCATCGTCGCGCGTCTGCGGATAGGCGGGGTTGGCGGCGTAGCGCGCACTGACCACCGCGCGCGATCCATCCGGCGCGTAACCGATCAGCGGGCCGTAATCGCGCACCCAGATATCGTCGGTCGGCAGGTGCAGAAAGCGCAGCCGCCGATAATCGCTGATCCCGCCGCGCCGTGTAAGGTAAAGCTGGGCTGCGCGCGCCCAGGCCGGGACTGGCACGGTGATGATCACCTCGGCCACCGGAATGATCGCTTCGGTCATGGCGGCGAACACGGGCCACAGCGGGGGATAAAGCACAGGCCATGCCAGGATCACGGCCTCGGCAGGTTCCCACTGCGCCGGCAGCCGCACCGGGGCCTGTGCCTCACGCGGGGCTTCGGGGAGCGCGCTGGCATCGGCCACGAGGGGATCGATCAGCGCCAGTTCGCGCTGAATGGGGGCAGGATCGCTTTCCGCCAGCAGCCGGAAGCGGCTCAGATAGCGCGCCAGCCGCGCGTCACTTTCCGGCGGGTGACGATCTTCGGCCAGTGGATACAGCCGCCGCAGCGCGAATTGTGCCGCCAGCCGCGCCGGAAACGGCAGCCTGCGCCGCCACAGGGGATAGGGCACATAATTGAACTGCGCCGGGGATGTGGCCGGGATGCGCTTCGGGCGGGACGTCGCCATTAGGTTTCGCTCAGGTCGCGGCGCGGATATGGAGGATGTCGCCATCCCGGACGATGTATTCCTTGCCCTCCAGCCGCAGCTTGCCCACCTGTTTGACCGCCGCCTCACTCCCCGCCGCCAGCAGATCGTCGTAGGTCATCACCTCGGCGCGGATAAAGCCCCGCTGCAAATCGCTGTGGATCGCGCCTGCCGCTTCTGGCGCGCTGGCCCCTACGCGCACCGTCCACGCGCGGCATTCGTCCTCGCCCACGGTGAAGAACGACTGAATCTCCATCAGCTCGTAAGAGAGACGGATCACTTTGGGCGCGGCCATCTCGGTCAGATTATATTCATCCATAAACATCGCGGCGTCGTCCGCGTCAAGCTGTGCGATCTCTGCTTCCAGCTTGCCTTGCAGCCCGATCACCGCCGATTTGGGCTGGTTAACCTGAACGATTCTGGCCGGATCGATCGCTTCATCGCCCATGTTGATCACCATCAGCGTGGGCTTGAGCGTCAGCAGGCCGAAACCGCGCACCATCTTGATCTGATCGGGCGTCAGATCGAGCGCGCGCAGCGGCTGGCTGGCTTCAAGCTGGGCTTTCATGCGTTCCAGCAGAGTCTGCTCGTCGGTGTACAGCCCTTCGACCTTCTTGCCCTTGATGCGAACCTCATCCGCAATGCGCCCCAGCCGCTTCTCGATCGTGATCAGATCGTCGAGCAGGAATTCGTTGTCGAGCGTCTCCAGGTCGCGGGCCGCATCGACTGAGCCTTCCGGGTGCGGAACCGCGTCATTCTCAAAGGCGCGGACGACGTGCAGGAAACCATCGACCTGCGCCAGTTCGTTGCGGAACTGGCCTTTCAGCCCGCCTTCGCTGATGCCTTTTTCCAGCCCGCCGATGTCCACATAGGTGATGGTGGCGTACACCGTCTTGCGCGGGTTGAACATCGCGCTCAGCCGGCTGAGGCGTTCATCTGGCACGCTGACGACCGCCGTATGCACCTCAAACTGACCGCTGCTGACGGCGGCGGTCTCATAATTGCTGCGTGTGAGCGCGTTGAAAATCGTCGTCTTGCCGCTGTTGGGTAATCCGATAATGCCGAGTCGCATGAACGTTTCGTCCTGGGTGTTGTGCTTGCGCGCGTGATGGTGATCCGGCGCATGACCCGCCGGAAAATGTCATGATCTGCGATTTGAATTTGCGGAGACCAGTATAGACGCAAAAGCGGGGGATGGGCAGGCTGGAATCGGCGTAGGGCGGGCGTAGGTGTGGCGGCGTGAGATCGCAGGGCGAACGTGGTGGAGCATAAAACCCGTCTGTCGCACACTGAAATGTAGAAAACTCATAAAAAGCGCGCGCAAATTCACTGGAGATACCCATCATGAAGCGACTTCTGCCCATCGTCCTGATCCTCCTGCTGGCGGCGGCATTTGCTGCGCCCAGCGTCTCGGCGCAGGATGGCATCCCTGACAACTGCGAGATCACGAATGCAGCCCATTATCGCGCCAACATCTTCCCGCGCTATGAGCCGCACAACCGTCGTCTGGTGCTGGTCGATTGGTCGACCGGCCAGGACGTGCAGGTGATCGCCGCCGACCTCGGCAACACGCTCATCCTCGGCTGGTCACTGGACTGCCGCTACCTGACCGGCGCGGTCGGCCCGGCGGAGAGCATGGCGACCACGGTGTGGGATACCGTCGCCAACCTGCGCGTCGGGGAAGTGCCGGACGCCCATCTCCAGCCGCATTACATCACGTGGGGGCCGGGCAATTATCTGGTGGTGGAAACCCGCCACGGCGCGATCCTGTGGAACGTCCCCGCCAATACCCAGGTCACACTCACCGAGTCATTTGATCCCTATACAGCGCGCAATTTCAGCCGTCTGCGCTGGGATGCCGCCGCCGGACAGTTGATCGTCAACTTTGCGGTGGGTGGGCGCGCGGTCTATGATCTCGCCAGTGGTCAGGAAGCGCCCGAAGCGGCCAATCCGACTCAGTCGATACCGGCGTCACCGGGACTGCTTGGCTCGATCATCCTGGGCGGGCGTGAGTATCCATGCCAGATCGGTTATCGCTACGGCTACCGGGGCTGGTACACCGATCAGGGTTATAACGTGCCCGGCATCTATCTGCGTTACAGCTTTACCACCCAGCAGGTCTATCTGGCGCTGTATGACATCTACGGGCCGGATGAGGCGATCGAGATACTGGAAGATGATGTGCCTGCTGCCTGGTTCCAGCCGCGCGGCTGGTCGGCCAACTGCCGTTATGTCGCCGCGTCGATCGGTGTGCCGGGTGAGGACGCCAGCGACACCGTGGTATGGGATGTGATCGAGAACCGTCGCGTAGGCACATGGCCGGATGCGCGCCAGATCAGCCACCCGATCCACTGGAGTCCACTGGGTGATTACCTGCTGATCGAGACCCGCAGCGGCGGTTATCTGTGGCATCTGCCCACTGACGCGCGCTTTTTGATCAATGAGGCGGCGGAGGTGGCTTTCACCGGCGACGCGCGGCTGAACAATTTTCACAGTATCGGCTGGGATAGCGGGCGCGGGCAGCTTTTAGTCGTCCCGGTTGGCGCATCTGGAACCGTGCGGGCACACAACATCAGCGATGGATCACTCGCGGCGGAGTATACCCCTGGCGCCGCAGACGGTGACGCGCGCTGGTGGCTGTCGGACGACGGCAGCAGAATCGTCGTGCTGGATATACAAACCCTGGCGTTCAGCATGTGGGATCGCGCCGCCAACGCCCGCGCTGATCTGAGCCTGGGCGATCTGATACTCTCCCAACAATCCTATTTTACTGTGGCGATCAGTGACAGCGGTCGCTACGTGGCGCTGCTTTCCGCTGGTCGCCTGCGGGTATGGGATACGACCAGCGGCGGCGCGCCAGCCTATACCTATGAAACGAGTCCGAGTGCCAGCGGTCTGGCTTTCGCTGACGATGCGACATTGACCAATTCGCTTGGGCAGGCGTTTAATCTGGCGACGGGTGAAGCAGCGCTTGTGGCATCCAGCCAGGCTCCTATCTTCACGCCTGTTGAAGGACTGAGCGGTGACGCTCAGTATTTCTCCTGGTGGCGGTGGGCCGATGAATGTGCTGGCACACATGTCCTTTATGATTTTGACGCGCGCCGACTCTATCTGGCAGATGAGGCCGGTGCTGTGCTTCAGGTGCTGGCAGAAGACATCAACGCGACCAGGGCGTACTGGTCGCCCAACTGTGATTACGTCTTCGGCTATGTGGCGATGGTGGATGTGGACACGCCATACGACAGCGCACCGCTTGATGATATTTACCGCGATCACTTGAGCCACACGATCACCTTCTGGGAAACAGGAACAGGCCATGTCGCCGGTGAATTCGTCAACCCCTACACGTATGGGCGTGCGGCTGAGGTTCACTGGAGTCCCGGTGGTGATCGCGCACTGGTGCGGACGAGCAACGGCAGTTTCGTTTTTCATCCTGCCAGTGGTGCGAGCGCGCTTCTGGTGTTTGCAGATTATCCTGATGGCTACCGCGTGAACGCCTTCAATACCTACCCGCAGGTCTATTGGGATTACGAACGCGGCCAAGTGCTGGTTTCCGGTTGGGGTGCGATCTACGCATTCGATATGCAAAGCGGCCTGGAACGTGCCCGCTTCCTATCTTCCAACCCATCCGGGCGGTGTTCTTTCTGGGGTTGCGCGTTTGCGGTCTCAGCCGATAACAACTTCCTCTTCTTCTATGCGCGTCGCGGCACGCTACCCCGATCACCGAGGGAAATAGGAGCGGTATGGAACCTGGATACGCTTGAACCCGATCGAAGTCAAGACGAGGAGGATTAAGAGGGTGGTTCGGTGAAACCAAAACCAGGTCAGGCGCATGGGCCTGCCCCTACATTGATGACCCAGCAACCGCGTCGCGTCGGAGTCGCATTCATGTGCCGACCCCGGTAGAGTGACGCAAAACGCAATCTTGATCGTTACAACCACGCTCTGAGTGATGAGCATCTTCAGCGTCTTCAGATGGCTTTTCTGACCGTGGAGCCGGACGTTTTAACGTCTTGCAGCTTCATCGACAATACAACGCTGGCAACCACCAGCGCGGAGGGCGTCCAGTTATGGAGCGTTGCAACCGGGGCGCTGATCGAGAGCGGAGGATAAAATCGCAGCGGGACGCATCAATCTAACGCGATGCGTCCCGCTTCAAAAGCTGGCGCTGCCGGGCACGAACGCGCCGTGCCCCCACTCGGTACTCGTCACTCGCAGCGCGGTACTTTCTTAGCTGCTCGCCGTTTCCACGCTGCGATTGACGCTGTGGATGCCGGTCGCGCCGTCGGGACGGACGCCGTTCACGTCTTCGATCTGCGCTGTGCCGTCGAGTTCCACCATACGCACACGGAAGGTGTGGTCGCCGGGGGTAAACGGCCAGTCGTAGCGCCACAGCACCCAGGTCGTCTCCGAGAGCGGCTGTTTGAGGTCAGCGGCGGCCCATTCGCCGTCATCGACCTGCACCTCAACCCGCGAGACACCGCGCGCGCCCGCGATGGCGATCCCGCCGACCGGGATGATCGGCTGCTCGTCCACCGTGGTGATGTCATCCACCGCCACCGTATCGATCACCGACGCGGCGCGCATCACCGCATCGCGCGACCAGCCGCGTCGCACCCAGTAGCCTTCTTCCCAGTCTTCCACGACCTCAATATCGGTGATCCACTTCGGCTGCTTCATGCCGTACAGGTCAGGGATGTAAATGCGCAGCGGGAAACCGTGCTTCTGCTTGAGCGGCTGGCCGTCCCACGCATAGGCCAGCAGGATGCGATCATCGTTGCGGATCATGTCGATGCTGACATATTCATCGAAACCATCCGCCGAGGTGATACGAAGATACTGCGCTTCCGGCTGTAGATCCCATTCCTCGATCAACTGATTCAACTGCAAGCCCGTCCAGCGCGTGGTGCTGATCAGATCGCCGGCGATGCGGTTGGAGATGCACTGGAGCGTCACATAGCGGTTGACTGGCTCGTAATCGTTGATCAACTGGGTCAGCATGTATTCCTGGGGCTGGTTGACCAGACCGGTCACGGCCAGCGTCCACGCGGCGGCGTCGATTACGGGTGGGCGGGCGCTGATGTCGATGCGGTAATGATCGTCCAGCGGTGTGATCTCAGGGCGTGTGCCGGGCGCGGGTTCAAAATCAGCTTTATAGGTGGCTTCGATGGGTTCCGGCGGCGCTTCTGGTGTCGCATCCGCCTGGGCGGCCAGCGACTGCTCGATCATCGCCAGGCTGGTGTTTTCCTCTTCCGGCAGCAGCAGATTCAACCCCGCGCCGACCACGGTCAGGGTGGCGGTGGCCCCGCCGATCTGAACCAGGAAACGGCGGCGATCCAACTGCGTGGCGGTCGCGGTCTCCAATTCGGCCTCTCTGTTGCCAGGTTCTGGCAGGCGGGTCAGATCGCTGTAGAAGCGGGCCAGCAGCGCGCCAAAGCCGGCCCCGACCAGCATGATAAACGCGGCGCTGATCAGCGGGTCGGCGGTGGCGGTGCGATTCACCGCGCTGGAGATCAGGGTCAGGATCACCCCGGCGGCTGCGCCCACGACGATGCCGACGGTCATCCGGCGCGAGGCTTCGGTTTCGCGCAGCATCGTGAACAGCACCCCGCCGAGGATCGCCCCCGCCGTCAGCGTCATGCCATAGGCCATCAACTGCTCGATCGTCTTGGCGGTGCTGGACGTTTCGCCCAGGTTAAAGGCGATGATCGCATCGACCATCACATCGATCACGGCGGTGATCAGGCCGCCGGGGGTGTTGCGCCCCACCCAATCAAAGATGTCAAACGTGAGCAGGGGCAGGCCAAGCACTCGATCCGCCAGCGCGAACAGTGCCAGCAGGGGCAGGGTCACCAGCGCGCCAATGATCGCGCCCGTGATCAGGCTGGGCTTACGTGCAGGTTCCATAGAGCGACTCCCGGATTCATTTCTCGCCTGTTGATTGACGATAACGCCGCGTTCTTACGAAATGATGACACTGCCATCATCCTATCATACGGTGAGAAAGACGACTGTAGATTTTCCGCGCGTGAAGCTAAAATGAGGGCAGGCTGATGAAATACTCATGCGCACACGCGCATCGCGCAGGGACGCACGATTATGATCATTGTCGATGCCCATCAGGATATCGCTTACAACGCGCTCTGCTTCGGGCGGGATTATCGCACAGCGGCGCTTAAGAAACGCCAGCAGGAACTTGGCACAGACATTCCCGCCAGCAATGGGATTGCCGTTTCCGGCCTGCCGGAGGCGATCGCCGGGCGGGTGGCGCTGGTGTTTGC
>Ga0224723_1002010_pt1 | contig 11594 bp, 8 predicted proteins | sample Balambano_FR2_Me_FD_161647 | JGI IMG/M metagenome (GOLD analysis project Ga0224723, IMG submission 161647) | Freshwater sediment microbial communities from Lake Towuti, South Sulawesi, Indonesia - Balambano_FR2_MetaG | ecosystem: Environmental > Aquatic > Freshwater > Lake > Sediment | place...
GATTGATGATCCAGTAAAAGCTCTAATGCAGGTAATTCGAAATAGGCCCGATCTAATTTTGCTAGATGTCACCATGCCTAACCTGGATGGCTATGAGCTTTGCTCTTTGCTACGCCGTCATCCAGACTTTAAGACCACGCCCATTATTATGGTGACGAGTAACACCGGTTTTATTGACCGAGCCAAGGCCAAACTAGTTCGGGCATCGGGGTACTTAACTAAGCCTTTTAGCCAGTCTGATCTGCTTAAGTTTATCTTTAAACATTTAAACTAGCTGTCCTTAATCTCAAGTTTTTATAGCCATAAGCCTGTAATGAGAGGTAAGATGCCAACTATCAAGTCTTCAAATCTATGTAAACATTAAGCCTTTCAGGATATTTATCTGATCAAATTTGTCTAATTCAGATCAGTATTAAAAGTGTAATTCTTTAAGGACAGTGTTTCTAGGTTAATACACTATGCAAGCTACTCTACTAGGCACTATTTTGGTCGTTGAAGACATTCCTTCGGAATTAGAATTAATGGTGCATTATCTCCGAGATAGTGGCTGTAATGTGATTTCAGCTATTACGGCACAAGAAGCAATGGAAAAAGCTGAAAAGTATCGTCCGAATGTGATTGTTACCGACATAGTTATGCCTGGTGTAAGCGGCTTTGAACTCTGCCGAAGCTTGAAAAAGCACCCAGAAACGGCCCATGTGCCCATTATTATTTGCACGTCTAAAGATAAGGATATTGATCGACTTTGGGGGCTGAAGCAGGGAGCCAATGCCTATTTGACTAAGCCCTATACTCGCGACCAACTGGTGCAAGCCGTAATGACGGTAATGAGGAGCTAGTGATGAGCAATCTTTCCCCAATGGCTATGGAGTCTCAGGTTCCCAACTCTGAGTTAGCCCCTAAAGCCTTTTCAACCCTTGCCCACAGCTATCTTCACTTTAGCTTGGGAGTGCAATCTGCCCTCTTACCCACTCGCCAAGTGCAAGAAGCCATTACCCTTCCAGCCGCCCGAATCACACCCATTCCCAACATGCCGCTCGCCATTCTAGGGCTAATCAACCGCCGTAGCCAGGTACTTTGGGTGGCCGACCTGGCGCTAATGTTGGGGCTACCGGGGACGGCCTACTCCACTACTCAGCAGTACAACCTGGTGCTGGTGCAAATTGGAGCGGTTGTCATGGGCCTGCGCGTACATGAGGTGGTTGGCATTTTTAGTACCCCTCCAGACCAAATTCAATCCGCCCCGGCCCACGTTCCTCCTGTGTTAGTTCCCTTTTTGCAGGGCTGTGTACTCCAGGACAAGGACGTGCTGCTGGTGCTAGACGGCGAAGCCATTCTGCGGGCTCCAGCCCTGCGCAGCACCGACTAGCGTGCTAAGCCAGACTCAATTTTCTATGTATTTGCCCCTATTGCTCCATTGATGAAGGTAGTTGACCCATGACCACAGACTTTCGCCCCTCTGTTCAGCCTCAGCCCCCTCAGCCTGCTAGCAGCCACACGGCTGCGTCACAGAACGGCAGTGGGCCTGTCTTGCCGAAGGACTCTAGCATGATGATGTATCGGGGCGTGGCCTATGGTTCCAATGCTTCCAACTTGTCAGAGCCCTTAGTGATTACTCGACCCGCTCAGTCAAGCTGGGTGCAGTGGTTTAGCAATCTGAAAGTGAGTAGAAAGCTAATCGCCGGTTTGTTTATCTCAGAGGTTCTCTCGGTGCTGGGTTTAGTTGGGGTGGGGTCTTACTTGATCATTGCTGGGGGGCGTCACCAACTCCTCAAACAGGCCACAGCTGAGCTCTCTGTAGCCGAGGTTGAGTACAACATTAAAGTTAATCAGATGGGCTTTGGTTTTCGGGGCCAGTCTGATAACCGCGCTATTGTAGATATCGCTGTCGCCGAGGCCGCTGGGGCCACTGTATCAGCGGCAGACCTGGCAACCGTGCGCGAGATTCTACAAAACGAAGTAGAAGCTCGCCAGATTGAGTACGCTACTCTAGTAGGCCAAGACCTGCGAATTATCGCCAATGCCAATGCTAATCGCCGTGGCCAGAAATTTGACCCCGATGGTCTGGTCGGCACGGTGCTGCAAAACCCCCGCCAAATTAAGACCAGCGCCATTGTCAACTGGGATGAACTGCAAAATGAGGCCCCGCCCCTGCCGGAGGGGTTTTCCGAGCAGGATGCCCTGATTCGCTACACCGTTACGCCAGTTAAGAATCCTAACTCTGGCGATGTTGTCGGGGTGCTGGTGTCGGGAGACATTGTCAATGGCAAAGATGTGATTCCTCGCGGTGCTCTGACCCCCTTTCTGAACGGCTACAGTGCTATCTATCAACGCCAGGCGGACGGCAGCTTTGGCCTGACTACCTCGCTGTACGCTGGAGATAACCCTGATTTAGAGGCCGCGGATTTCAACCTCAGCCTTGATAACCCAGCTCTACTGGAGCAAGGGGCGGCCACCCCCGGCCAACCCGTAACTCGCCGCGATCCCATCGATGGAAAAACCTACACCCTGGCCGCCAAAACCATCCAGGATTTCAAGGGCGAGCCCGTGGCGGTGCTGGTGCGGGGCACCTCTGAGACACCTCTAAACCAAGCCATCCGCCAGAGTTTGCAAATTCAGATGCTAATTGCTCTGCTCACCCTGGCGGCCAGCGTAGTGCTAGCCCGATTGTTGGGGCGTTCTATCCTTAGGCCACTGAAAAATTTGCAGGCCGCCACCCAGCAGTTTGCCCAGGGAGATCGCACCGCCCGCTCCGATATCTTTGCCACCGACGAAGTGGGTCAGGTGGCCCATGCCTTTAACCAACTGGCCAATAGCGTTGGCCAGTCTGAAAATCAGTTTCAGCTACAGAGCCAGGAAGACCAACTCAATGCCAATAGAACCAAAATTCTGGCTGACTTAACCAACCGCATTCGACAGACCCTAGACGAGCAGGTAATCCTATCTACCTCGGTAGATGGGCTGCGAGAGTTGCTAGCTGTAGACCGGGTGTTGATTTACCACTTCCGCCCTGACTACAGTGGCGGCGAAATTACCGCTGAATCCATTGGGCGGGGCTGGAAGCGGGCAATAGGCCAAACCATCAACGACCCGCTCACTCCAGAAGCGCTGGAGCGTTACCTGGCCGGTCGCGCTAGCTGGATAGAAGATCGGGATAAAGCAGAGCTGACCCACTGTCACTGCGAGATTTTGGAGCGGTTGGAGGTGAAGGCTAACCTGGTGGCGCCACTCATGGCCGGAGACGAGCTAATTGGGCTAATTTGCGCGCACCAGTGCCAAGGCCCCCGCATTTGGAGCCAAGCGGAAATTGACCTGATGCAGCAAAGCGCCCTGCAAATTGGCGATGCCCTCAGCCAGGTTCGCTTCCTTAAGCAGCAAGAGCTAACGGCTACCCGTGAGCGTCAGATGAATGAAGTGACTTCTCGCCTGCGGGAAAGTTTGGAAGCGCCTCGAATTTATCGAGCTGCTGTTATTGAAACCCGTCGCTGGCTAGAGGTAGATCGGGTGATTGTGTACCAGTTTGATGAAACCTGGAAAGGCACCTTCATCGCCGAGTCAGTCACCCAGGGCTGGCCCGCGGCCCTGGGTAATGACCTTTACGACCCCTGCTTCAAGGAAAAGTACGTCGAGCAATATCGGCAGGGGCGGGTGCAAGCGGTGGACAATGTTTACGAGGCCGGTCTCACCGAGTGCCACCTCAAACAGCTAGAGCAGTACCACATCAAGGCTAACCTGGTTGCCCCAATCATCATCAACGAGCAACTCATGGGCCTGTTGATTGCGCACCAGTGTGATGGGCCTCGCCAGTGGAGCAGTCTGGACATCAACTTTCTGCGGCAGGTGGCCGTGCAATTGGGCTTTGCCCTAGAGCAGTCCCAACTCTATGAGCAGGCCCAGGCCCTTTCTGAAGAACGCCGACGGCAGCAAGAAGCTCTTCAAAGGCAACTCGTCGCCCTGCTTAGCGAAGTAGAAGGAGCCTCCAACGGCGACCTGACCGTGCGCGCCGATGTCACCGCTGGAGACATTGGCACCGTTGCCGACTTTTTTAACTCCATCGTTGAAAGCCTGCGTCAAATTGTGACCCAGGTCAAGCACTCGGCCGAGCAGGTCAACAGCGCCTTGGGAAATAATGAAGATGCCATCCAAACCCTGGCCGATGATGCCTTGCGCCAGGCTGAAGAAGTGACTCAAACCCTGGCCTCGGTTGAGCAAATGACGGCCTCGATTCAGCAAGTAGCGGCCAACGCTCAGCAGGCCGCTGCCGTGGCCAACAATGCCTCAGCCACGGCAGAAACCAGCGGCCAGGCTATGGACCTGACCGTGCAGAACATCCTTGGCCTGCGAGAAATCATCGGCGAGACTTCCAAGAAAGTGAAGCGCCTGGGTGAATCTTCCCAGCAGATTTCCAAGGCCGTATCGCTGATTAACCAGATTGCTATGCAGACCAACCTGCTAGCCATCAACGCTGGCATTGAAGCGGCTCGCGCGGGCGAAGAAGGTCAGGGCTTTGCGGTAGTGGCAGAAGAGGTCGGTGAACTAGCCGCCCGCTCTGCCGAAGCCACCAAAGAAATTGAGCGCATTGTGGAAACCATTCAGCGCGAAACCGCTGAGGTGGTAGACGCTATGGAGCAAAGCACAGCCGAAGTCGTTACCGGCACTCGCCTGGTAGAAGATGCCAAGCAAAACCTGAGCCGCATCCTGGAAGTCTCTCAGCAGATTGACCAGTTGGTGCAGTCCATCTCCGAAGCCACCGTCTCCCAGGTAGAAACTTCTGCCAGCATCACCCAACTGATGCAGAGTATCGCTCAGGAGTCTAAACGCACTTCCAAATCCTCCCGGCAAATTTCCACAGCCCTGCGCGAAACCGTAGATGTAGCGCGATCGCTACAGGCCACCGTAGGGACGTTTAAGACCGGCGAGGAGTAGATGGGATGGGGATATGGAGAGATGGCGGGATAGCAGGATGAAGCGATGTTGGATGTAAAAGCTTCATTACCTTCTCCCCTACCTCACCACCCCACTCCCTCATCACTTCCTTACCATTCTCACCCTTACCCCCAGCCCCTTCCATGTCCGACCCCAAGGAACTTGAAATCCAGTTTCAGTTTTTAGAGGAAGCCCAGGAATACCTCGATACTCTAAGCTCTTGCTTGCTGGGCTTGACTCAGCAATTTGAGGCCAGTACCATCAACGACGCTCTGCGGGCAGCTCACTCCATTAAGGGTGGAGCCGCACTGATGGGGTTTCAGCAGTTGAGTGACCTGGCTCACTGCTTAGAAGATAGTCTAAAAGTCCTGAAGATACAGCGTGGCAAGTTAACCATTGATGCCAGCCTGGAACAACAGCTTTTAGCGGCGGTGGATTGTTTGAACCAGGCGATGGTGGCCCAGCGCCAGCAGTTAGCCCAGGGCGACACCACCCACCCACCCCTAGACGAGAGTTGGATGAACCAGCAGGCTGGCCCAATTTTTGAGCAACTCCGCGAGCGCCTGGGCGACCCCGATGAAGAAGATGCCCACTCGCTGCTATCGCCAGAGGAGGGTCAGGACATCCTGCCGCTGCTGTTTGAGGGCGAGGTGGCAGGCTGCCTGGAACGCCTGGAGTCGGTGCTGGCGCAGCAGTCTCCCTGTCTGCGAGAAGAGGTGCAGATTTTGGCCCAGGAACTTGGTGGCCTGGGCGAAATGCTTCAGCTAGAGTCGTTTATTAGCCTGTGCCAGTCCATTGCTGAGCAAGTGACGGCGGCAGCCGATGCTGCTCTGCCCGCTGTGGCTGAAGCCGCCCTATCCACCTGGCGACAGGCCCAGACGCTAGTGCTAACGAACAATCTGGCCGCCATTCCAACTCAGATGCCGCCCGTGGTGGATTTTTCTAGGGTTGGTGATCCAGTTGATTTAACTGACAATTTTGAGGCAGATAGTGATGACGATACGGAACTAACGGCCCCACTATGGCCGTTCATTCCCGAAACCCTGGCCATTCAAGAGGACGAAGCAACTGAGTCCACCCCGGCCTCTCCGGTACTGGGGCAGGAGAATGGTACCCGCCCGTCTGCGGAAACAGCAGTGACCGACTGGAATCAAGCGACTGCCGAAACCGCAGCTAGCCGCCAGGAAACTGCTTCGGAGGAGGCTGATCCACTCAGCGAGAGCACGGTGCGCGTGCCTGTTAAACAAATCAATCAACTCGGCGATTTGTTTGGCGAACTGACTATCGAGCGCAATCGCCTAGAACTAGAGGTCAGCCGTTTGAGAAACCTGGTGGGCACCTTGCAAACCCGGATGCGTACTCTCGATCAGGTCAATAGCGATTTGCGCAACGCCTACGACCGGGTCGCTACCCAGGACGATGCTTCTCGATCGCGACTCACAACCACCGCAGAAACTTACCCCGCAACCCTTCTAGATCAAGAGTTTGACGTGCTAGAGCTAGACCGCTACCGCGATTTGCACCTGCCCTTTCGAGAAACCATTGAAACCATCATTCAGCTTCAGGAAGTCGGGGCCGACATTGAGCTATCCCTAGACAACACTGACCAGACGACGCGCAGCCTGCGGAAGACCTCCCGCCAACTACAAAAAAACCTAACTCACCTGCGCATGCGGCCTCTGTCGGACATTTTCAAGCGCTTTCCCAAGGCCCTGCGGCAAATGTCGTTGCAGTACAACAAGCCGGTTAACCTCAAGCTTCAGGGCGAACGCACCCTGGTCGATCGCAATGTGTTGGAAGCGCTGCAAGAGCCGCTGATGCATATTATCCGCAACTGTTTTGATCACGGCATAGAAACGGCTGACGTTCGGCAGCAGCGCGGCAAACCTGCCACTGGCACCATCGCCATCTCAGCCTATCAGCAGAGTGGCCGCACCTACATCACCATCCGTGACGATGGTGGCGGCATCGCCGTAGAGAAAATTCGCGATCGTGCCCGCCATATGGGTCTAGACGAAGCTCTACTGGCCGCCGCCCGGGAAGACGAGCTGTTGTCGCTGATTTTTGAACCGGGCTTTAGTACCGCCACTGAAGTCACCGACCTGTCAGGGCGCGGCATCGGCATGGATGTGGTGCGTAGTCGCCTGAAGGAGGTGCGGGGCGACATTAGCGTCGAAACGCAACCGGGCGAAGGCACCGTTTTTACCCTATCGATTCCCTTTACGCTATCGGTAACGCAGGTGCTTATTGCCGAAAGCCGGGGTATGCGGATGGGCTTTCCGGTGGAATCCATTGAGGAAATCTTTATGCTGCCCTCGGAGGCCATTTTTGCGACCGCCGGAAAAGAAAGCTTTGAATGGAACGGCAAAATTGTGCAGCTCGTGCGGTTGACGGATTGGCTCCAGTTCAACTGCCCGGTCTGTCTAGAAAGCCCCGAAATTGCTCCAGCCATTTCTACCCCAACGGTACTGCTGGTCTACGCCAACCAACGCTGGGTAGGGGTGCAGGTAGAGCGATCATGGGGTGAACAAGAAGTCGCTTTGCGGCGGGTGCTGGGCCACATTTCCCTACCCCAGGGCTTCAATAGCTGCACCATCATGGGGGATGGCCAGGTGGTGCCGTTAGTAAACGTTCCTGAATTGCTGTACTGGATTGCCAGTTGCGAAGCCACGGGTCAAAGCGTGGATCGCAGTGTAAATCCTCCAGACGTCGCCCCCTCTAAAATGGCTCATTTACCTTCCAGTGCCGGCTTCAGCCCCTACCATTTGGTACCGCGCCAGCCCACTATTTTGGTGATTGATGATTCCATCAATGTCCGTCGGCTACTGGCCCTTACCCTGGAAAAAGCAGGCTATGAGGTGGCCCAGGCCAAAGATGGTCAGGATGCGCTGGATAAGCTCTCAGCCGGGCTGGAGGTAGACGCCATCATTTGCGATGTGGAAATGCCGCGTCTGGATGGCTATGGCTTTTTGGCTCGGCTCAGAGCCGAAACCCACCACCAAGCCCTGCCGGTGGCCATGCTGACTTCCCGCAGCAGCCCCAAGCATCGCAAACTCGCGATGGACTTAGGGGCCAGCGCCTATTTTACAAAACCCTATAACGAGCAAAACCTGCTCCAAACCCTAGAAACCATGATTCAGATCGCCGTGGCGCAGTAGGAGGCCCCCTTGACCCGCAACGCGCTGACCCGCTATCGCCGTCCCTCTAACCCCGAGCCGACCCTGCGATTGATTGCCTTTCAGCTACGCCATCACCACTTCTGCCTGCCGCTGGCAACAGCCCGCCGAGTCGTCTTTTGCTCTGCAACCAGCCTGGCCACCAAGGCCGGCCTGCTCAAGTTCAATCAGGACAATATTCCCCTGGTTGACATTGCCGATTGGATATACCAGGCGATGCCACTGTTACCGGGTCAGGTTCCGCCTGCGCTGATGGTTTACCCACACACAGACCAGGTTGTGTTAATTATTGAAACGCCTCGCTTGGGCCGCTTGGGGTTACTGGTGGATGGCACTCCAAGCCTTAAACGGGCCAAAGCTTCTGCCTTTAGCCCTGTTCCTGCTACCTACTTAAAGATGAACCACCTGCAGGGCATTACTACTTTGGTTACGCTCAGTGATGATGAGCCACTCCTATTTCTGCTAGAAATCGATGCGCTGTGGCCGTCTATGCCGTCGCTGACTCCGAGTGAAGTGCCCGCACACGAGGCTAATAGATAAACCGCTCAAACCGGAGTACAGGCTCGCCTTCAAGCTGGTTGTAGCTGCCGTTGTTGACCTGATAAACCGCCACACTGGTATCGCTAATGTGGTACTGGTATTGGCCATCGATAGCGATGTAAATACCCTGGTAGCTACTGACATCATCCGTTTCCAGAGATTCCTGAGTGGCCTTGTTGGTGCCGATGTAGCGCAGTCCTTGAGAGGTATTGCAGAGATAGATAGACAGAGATTCTGTCTCAAAGAAAGCCTCCTGGCGATCGCTCCCACAAGGCTGTGTCGTGGTTGCCACCACTGGCTGGGCAGGCTCAGAGGCAGCAGACTCTGGGGTCATCGCCGTAGCGCCGTCAACATCCACAAAATCACCTCGTACCCAGCCTTCTGTATCCGACTCGGTCAACTGCACGTAATACCAGCTATAGCCCTCTTCGCCTTCTGCCAGCCGCAGCAGACGCACCGCATTCCCCGACTGGCCATAACCAACAATCGGGGAGAGGGTAGTCGGTTGCGATCGCAAATTAATCTGCGCGTCTGCCTGTTGCGTAGCCAGGGTGGTGGCTCGGGGTGGATCAATCACCGTAGCTGTAAAGCCACCAATGGTTTCTTCCACCGGGGCACGGTCGTCGGTTGTCACCGCCTCGCCCTTGTCGGTGGTAGTAGTGGGGGTACTTGCTTCCGGGGCAGTTGGCTCAGAAGAACGGCAGCCGCTCCCTGCCGCCATCATCAGCGCTAAAACCAGACCCGGCCACATTTTGTTTCCGCCACACCACTGCATAAAGCTTCCCTAAGCTGATTCAACCCTGCCGTTGTCAGCCGCCATGCTACCGCATTCGCATCAAAGTGAATCGCTATAAACCAGAGTGAATCTTCGCTCCACCTCACCACCTCACCACCCTTCTACCCCTTCACCCCTCCCACTTCACCTTAAACAGCCGAAACAGCTCGTAATCTCGATGAGAAACCAGCCGTCCTCCGGTTGCCTTCACCAGGGCTGGCCACTGGTCGAGGTTGTCTAGCCACACCTCAGCACCCAGGTAGGTTTCTAAAATCGCCCAGCTTTCGGCCAGGGGAGCCTCTGGGTTGATGGCGTCAAATAAAAAGTGGCCGCCCGGCTTAAGGACTTTTTTGACCTGTTGCAGCACGGTTTCCCAGTAGTCCGCCGGGTAGTAGCCGCTGACGCCAGTGGCAATAACCAGGTCAAAAAAATGGGCGTCGTATTCCAGCCGGTGGGCAGGCGCTTGCTTAACACCCTTGAACAGCTTGGAATTAAGCTGTGGCCCCCTGGAGGTGAGCGCTTGGCAGGCGACAGCGCTAATCTCATGGCCGTGGAACAGGGCATCCCACTCCCGCCAGGGATAGATCAAAAAGCTGATGCCACAGCCAATGTCCAGGCAGTGGTAGCGCTTTTGGGGTTTGAGAGCTTCCCAAAACGGGGTGGAAATGCGGGGCGTCAGAGAGCCTGCAATCCAATCCTTAAAAATCGACATTTCCTCTATCTCTTGGGGCAAATCAAAGGGCTGGCCAGAAAATTCCTGGTTGTAGCGCTGGGCTACGGCCTGAATTTGCGTTCCCCAGGGGGATGGGTCTGCCGACGGTAGGATCATCCTTTTAAGGCTCGATTAAAGTTTTCGCGGTAGGACTTGTTGGTGACTAACAGCAGCGGCCACAGCAACGTGAGCTGAAGCTTACCCTGGCTGAAATTGGTACGGTCAAACCCCGACCAAAACTTCCAGGCACCGCCGCCGTAGAGGCCAAGCAATAAAAGTGTTAACACTGTACCCATGATGATTGCTCCTATCAACCCTATGGCCTTTCTTCTACGATACCAACCTATCTTTACTCTGCCCTGCGATAGTAATAGAAGGAATCGCATTTTCCTTAAGCTATTGGTGTCATCATCGGGCCGATCGCGAATCAAACGGTTTAATAAGAAGGCCACGCTCTGAAGCTTCCAGCCAATGTGGGAGCCGCTTTGAGCTTGCCTCTCGAAAATGTTAGGTTGCAGGAAGGAAACACTATGCGTGCAGTGCTGATGGCTGGCGGTTCTGGGACTCGGTTGCGACCCCTCACCTGCGACCTGCCTAAACCAATGGTGCCGATTTTGAATCGCCCGATTGCCGAGCACATCATCAATTTGCTGAAACGCAACGGCATTACTGAAATTATTGCCACCCTCCATTACTTGCCAGATGTCATGCGCGACTACTTCCATGACGGGCGCGACTTTGGTGTGCAAATGACCTACGCCGTAGAAGAAGACCAGCCCTTAGGAACAGCGGGCTGCGTGAAAAATATTGCTGACTGGCTGGATAGCACGTTTCTGGTCATCAGTGGCGACAGCGTCACCGACTTTGATCTTCAGGGGGCGATTCGCAATCATCGTCAGCGGGGCGCAAAGGCCACCCTGGTACTCACTCGCGTGCCTAACCCAGTTGAGTTTGGGGTGGTGATTATCAACAGCGAGGGCAGAATCCAGCGGTTTTTGGAAAAACCCTCCACCAGTGAAATTTTTTCAGACACTGTCAACACCGGCACCTACATTTTGGAGCCAGAGGTGCTGAACTACCTGCCGGCCAACCAGGAGGCCGACTTTTCTAACGATTTGTTTCCATTGCTGTTGGCTAAAGGCGAACCCCTCTACGGCTACGTGGCCGATGGTTACTGGTGTGATGTCGGGCATTTAGACGCTTACCGAGACGCTCAGTATGATGCCCTACACCGCAAGGTAATGGTAGATTATGCCTACCCAGAAACCTCGCCAGGGGTGTGGATTGGGGAGAATACGCAGATTGATCCATCGGCGGAGATTCATCCGCCGGTGCTAATTGGCAAAAACTGCCGCATTGGAGCCCGCACGGTTTTGGCGGCGGGCACCGTCATTGGCGATAACGTCAGCATTGGCAGCGATGCTGACCTCAAGCACCCCATTGTGTGGAATGGGGTCATCATCGG
>Ga0224723_1002012_pt1 | contig 11589 bp, 9 predicted proteins | sample Balambano_FR2_Me_FD_161647 | JGI IMG/M metagenome (GOLD analysis project Ga0224723, IMG submission 161647) | Freshwater sediment microbial communities from Lake Towuti, South Sulawesi, Indonesia - Balambano_FR2_MetaG | ecosystem: Environmental > Aquatic > Freshwater > Lake > Sediment | place...
GCGTCCAGGCGGCGGTCGAACTCCTGGCGGATCAGCCACGGCCGAGCGGTGCGACGAGGCTCGTCGGTGGAGTCGGGGAATGGCGCGTGCGCACCGGCGACTACCGGGTCGTGTACGAGATCCACGACGACGTCCTCGTGATCCTCGTGCTGGCGATCGGCCACCGTCGGGAGATCTACGAACGACGCTGACCGACCGCGGGTCGAGGTAGACGCGGCCCTTGGTCGTTCCCCTTGTCGGCCGACTCATTGCAGGAGTTCCAGCGCCGTACGGACGGGAGCGACCGCACGCGGCCAGTGCGACGCCATGGCCACGAGTTCCGCCGGCTGAGACCCTCGACGCCGCAACCATCGCCGCAATGCCTCGTGGGCAAGATCCGAGCCCTCGGTGCCACGCAGCCGGAACGCGTCGACGATCGACCTCTCGACCGAGTACAGGCCGATGGCGATGTCCCCGTCGACGGTGACGACGTCACGGCCGACGTTGAAGGTGTCTCGATCGAAGGCGTGCCAGCGGACCGGACCGGTGATACCCGGCCGCCGTGTGCCCCTGGGCAAGGCGATGTCGTAGGCACTCGGGATCTCGTCCGTGAGGTCGTGCCGCGCCAGGGCGGTGACCAGACACATCGTCGCCTGTGGGGCACGCGCCACGACGGCGGCGAGGGTGAGGTCGGCGGGCGGTGCATCGGCCCGGCGGTACACACCCCTGGCAAGCAGATGGACGAGCTGGTCGTCCCGGAGCCGGTACAGCGCCGCCTTGGTCAACCCGGCGTCCAAGGCCTGGCTGTACGTGAAGGTCATGGGCAGCCGATCGATCACGTGATCGTCGGTGCTCTCCCGGTCCGCACTCATGACGACTCCCTCGGCTGCTCGGAGAAACCGTACACAGAAGGGCGCTTCTGTGTACGGTTTCTCCGGCGGACGTCACGGCAGGCTCTCGAAGGCCACGTGCAGATCGAGCGCGAGGACGCTCTCAGGATCGGCCGTGACGATCGGCCACGGTCGAGTCTGCGCCAGCCGTACCGCCTGCGCCGTCCCGGCCGATGTCGTCGGTCGGCCGGCGTCAGCGGCGAGGGCACCGGCCTCCGCCGCCGTGGCGTCATCGAGGAGATGAATCTCGACCGCCTCCAGCAGCGGCAGCAGGTCGAGGAACGGGCGACTCTCCGGGGTGCTCCGGGCCCACGCCTCGAGCAGCGCCGCCGCGGGCACCGCCAGGGTGAGCCCACGGTCGGTGGCGACGGTCAGCAGCGCCGCTCCGTAGGTGGTGTCCCGGCGCGCGATGTCGAGGATGGCGCTGGAGTCGAGGATGCGGCCGCCGGTCACCCGGTGCGCCGGGCCCGCTCGACCGGTCCGCGCTCCAGAGCCGTGTCGCCGGGGGGTACGCGCAACACACGTTCCGCCCACACGATCGCCTCCGGCGAGGGCTTGCCCAGGACACTGTCGATTCGTGCCAGGTCGGCCCGTCGACGGTGCGCCAGGCTCGCGGCCTCGGTGAAGTAGGCGCTCACGCTGTCCGCCTCCCCTGCGGTCACCGCGGCACGAGCCGCCTCGGCGACGTCCGGCGGCACGCTGATGGCCAGCTTCACGCGGTTGGTCATACCGAAATGGTGTCCTGGTAGTACCTGCGAGGCAAGGGGGCCGCGCGGGGGTCGGCACGGCCGATCGATCGAATCGCCTGAAGACGGGCATGTCACCAGCCGACGCTGTCCTCATGGGAGGGAGCGCGGTCCGTTGGCGGCGGTACGGGAAGGACCGGCTGTACGTCACGGCGGCGGAGGGGACAACGCTCGGTTACAGGGACCTGGCTACGGGAGAGGACCACTGCGCGGAGCCGACCCGAGGCGCGGAGTTCACCGCGGCCGTTGAGGGCTGGCTGCGCGACCACGCGCCGGCGCCAGACGGTACCCCGTCAGGCGCGCGTGGTTCGGCGACGTGGGAGGACTTGGCCGAGCGCACAGCAGGGGCAATGGCCAGGGAACAGGCAGTGGGATTGAAGGAAGCCGCCCCTATCCGGACGTTTTTCGCCCAAAGGCTGAACCTGCACACCGACGAGCGGGCCTGGCGGGTCGGCGCCGACGGCGAGGAGAAGGTTGCCGCCCAGCTCGACAAGCTCGCCCGGAAGGCTCCTCGCTGGCGGTTCCTGCACTCCATACCGGTCGGGGAGAACGACGCGGACATCGACCACCTGGTCATGGGCCCCGGCGGTGTCTTCACGCTCAACGCCAAGCATCACCCCGGCGCCCGGCTCTGGGTCGGCGGCAGCACCTTCATGGTCAACGGACAGCGGCAGCCGTACATCCGGAACGCGCGGCACGAGGCGACCCGCGCCGCCCGCCTGCTCACCGCGGCCTGCGGCATCCCGGTGTCGGTCACAGGCTTGATCGTCCCGGTCGGTGCGGATGCCATCACGATCAAGACCCCACCTGCCGACGTGCATGTCGTCCATCGGATGGGTCTCGTGCGGTGGCTCCGAGATCAGCCTGACGTCCTGACCGATCGAGAGATCGCCCATGTCTTCGACGCCGCCCGCCGGTCAACGACGTGGCGGCCGAACGACTCAGCCCGCTCGTCGACCGCAAGGTGATCAGCCCGCCGTCGGACGCAAGCCGACTGCAAGGGCGCGTCGAGGGGACAGCCGCACCGTCTCCTCATCGGCTCATCGATCCCCGAGGAGGCACCATGACCACCACCACGCCCGCCCCCACCGGCGCCGACACCGACCGGATGGTCGCCGTCCACACCATGTTCCGCCGCGAGCGGCGGCTGGCAGGCGCCGCCGTCCGCGCCGTCGCCACGGGCGACACCCGACAGACCGCGAGGACCGCCGACCACCTCACCCTGCAGCTGGAACTGCTCCACCACCACACCCCCGAGGACCAGCTGATGTGGCCGCTGCTGCTCGAGCGGGTGCCCGAGAAGCTCGCCCCCGTCGTCCACCTCATCGAGTCGCAGCACGAGGCGATCGGCGTCCTCATGGAAGGTGGGCGGGCTGCTGCCGCCGTGGCACGCGAGCGCCGACCGCGAGGACGGGAACCGGCTGGCCGCCCGGCTCGACCGTCTCTACGTGCCCCTCGCCGAGCACCTCGACGCCGAGGAGCAGCACCTCCAGCCGATCGCCGCGCGCACCATAACGGCCGCCGAGTGGGACCGCATGGGCGAGAACGCCCGCAGCCACAGCCGGCGCCAGGACGCCCTCCTCACCTTCGGCATGATCGCTCAGGACGGCGACGCGGCGACGATCGCCTGGGCCGCGTCGCCCCCCTCTCAACAGCCCGCTGGCCAACAATGGGCCGCGCCCGGCTCGATCGGGGTGACATGGCGGTCCTACTCAGCGGCAGGGGCTGTCGTCAATCGCTTCTCGTACTCCGGGATGTCCACGGCGAGGGCGGTGCCGATCCCCTGGAGCCGCTCGAACAGGCGCATCGCGAAGAAGATGAGTTGCAGGCCCGGCTCGCTGAACGTGATGCTGTCATCACGGGAGATGTTGAAGGCAAGAGCGTCCAGGGCAATGCCTAGGTCGATGCGGCGAAGGTGTCCGAGCGCGGAGAGTGCCTTGGCGGGTGCCACGCCTTCCATGTCCACCCACCCAGACCGAACGGTGAGAAGTCCGCCCAGGATTTCCTTCTCGGCAGGGTCCTGTCCCTTGGCAGTCCCACCAAGGTGTCGAAACCCGCCGCTGGCGCGGCGCAGCGCACGGACGCTCGCGATCTTGTCCCCGGTGTACGCGGCGTAGGTCCTGTTTATTTCCGGCTTGACCTCGAAGACGGCGTAGACGGACTCCGCCGCCACGAAGTGGACGCCACCTTTCGTCTCGAACCACTTGGGGGCGTACTGACGGTCGAACACTCCGACGTCGATCTGCTGAGATTGCCTACCGTCGGCGTCTACAGCGATGATCGGTCCGACCCCGTACCGCTTCGGAAGCCAGCCTTTAAGCATGGCGTTCCAGTCGGCTTCGCCTGCATCGCCAATGGTGGTGGGGTGTGAAGTGAAGTCGGCGGTGACCCTCAGGTCTGCCGCCAGTGCTGCTTGCCGAGATGCAAAGGCGTTCCTGAGGTCGAAAGGCTTGGTCAGTGCTTCGACCTCCTCGGGGGTGGCGAGGCTGGCGCGCGTCATGAATGCTGCTCCTCCTTAACGGTTGCGGTGTGGGCTCGGATAGTGCGAAGGCGCGGGCGTCGCTGGGCGACTCGGGCGTGCCAGGTCAGGATGCTGTCGTGCGGGTTGAGGGCCAGTACGACCAGGCCGACGGGCGCGAGGGCGAGCCGGGCGGACGCTCGTAGACTGCGAAGGTCCTGAGGGCTGGGTGGCTGCGGTTCTGGGTGGCTGTGCCACTCGCCCACATAGCCGAGTTTCAGGTTCTGCTGTTCCTCCAGGTATCGGTCGAGGGCGGCTTGCGCGCGGTCTCTGTCGAGCCGGAAGGTGGCCCTGCCCGCGTTGGGGTCCTCGACAACAAGGGAAGCAACGACGTTGATTCCGAGCGCAACTGAGCCGCAGCGCCAACCGATGAGGATGCCGCCGGTTTCATGGGGCTGGGCGGCCTGCGCTGCGGACCGGATCGTGCGTCCGGCGTCAGCATTCAGCGTGATCGTGGCCTTCTCAGGCATCGGGTGCTCGTGGGTATTCGTGGATCTCCCCAGCGTCATGCAGAGGCGCGTCGAGAAGCAGGCCGCAGGCATGCCGAACGGCCAACGCAGCGGCCTGGATGACGGCGTAGGGAGGTGTTGGCGACACTGGGTCGCCGCAGCCGCCCTCGTACACGTCAGGTTGCTGAGATCCGCGCTGCGCCGTCTCGGGCAACGGGTCCGCTCCCGGCAGCGGCGGCAGGAGGTCGACGCGGACCGTGTATCCATCGTTCTGGGTGCACACGCTGAGAACGTGCGCGTGCACTTCTTCTGCGGCCGAACGGAGGAGGCTTGTCGCCGCCCCGTCGGCGGTGGCGTCAACCACCAAGTCATGATCACGGAGTAGTTCCCGCGCAGTTTCAGGCGTACGGAGGTACCTCGCGATCTTGCGCGGTTCGCTCGCGAGCAGCCCTCGCGAGGCAAGGGCCCGGTGAACGGCATCTGGCTTGCTGAGGCCGGTCTCTGACTCTCCGGCGAGGTGCCGGATGAGGTTGCCGGGTCGAAGGATGTCACCGTCCATGAGCGTCAAGTCCGCCACGCCGCTCCGGACGAGTCCATCGACGACGAAGGAGCCGACCGCTCCGCATCCGACGACGCAGACCCGCTTCCCAGCCAGCAGCGACGATGTCGTGCCGGCGCGGAGCATCCGCACTGCGGTGCTTGTACTGGCTGAGTGGTGGGCCCGCAGGAGTATGGCCTTGTTCTCAGCGACCAGCGCAGACAGGGCGACGACGCCGACCTGCCCGGCCCTCGCGTACCGCAGCAGCAGCAGGGGGTAGGTGCCGTCACGGATGCCCTGGGCCACTCTGTGTCCACTCGGGATCAGGGCTTCCAGGTCGTCCCACGTCTTGGGCGGCTTGGCGGGGGTTCCTATGTCCGCGCAGTAGCCGAATCGAAAGGCCCGGCGGCGCGCCTTTCGAGAAACAGCTGCTGCACCGACGATCTCGATGGTGTTGTTACGGGCGCGCCTGGTACGGATCGGTCGGTTGAGCAGCGGGGTGAGGTCGTCGTATAGGACGAGAAGTCGAGGATCCGCCGCGTCGAAGTACCGCTCTAGGTCCATGTCTGGGGTGTCGTCCGGCCAGCCAGCCTCAGCGTTGTTGAACCAGGTCGCGATTCGAGCTAGGAACGCCGGTACGTCGAGCCACGGCCGATGCGTGCCGTCGTCATCGACATACAGGCAGAGGCCACCATCAGGGCCGCGATGCCAGGAGTCGGAATGCTCGTCGTCGAGCGGCAGCACCAGCGGATGCCCGTATGGCCACCACGCACCTACGACGACCCGAACCTTGTAGCGCTTCCCCGACGCGGAGTAGACACTGCCTTCCCAGACATCCTCCCCGACCCGCCAGAACCCCTCCTTCTCGATGCCGTCAATGAAGTCCAGGCGGGTCGCGAGCAGCCGTTGGTCCCAGTCGCTCACCCGTACCGGCGGTCTCCTGCGGGCACCGTGCGATCTCCCGCGACGATGGGGGTGGCGGATGCCTTCTTCGTGCCGTCCTGGTTGCAGTCCTCAGGCATTGGGAAGACGTACTCGTGGTCGTCGTTGCCACCAAGGAGTTCCCGGAACGCCTTGGCGGCAGCGCACCGATCCTTGGTGACATAGGCGTCGCGAGCCTTGATGGCTGCGGCTTCGAATTGCTCCTTCGCCGTCTGCAACTGCGCGTCGGTGGCGCGGATCTTCACAGTGTTGCCGGGCATGGTCGGGTCGGGCATGTGGTCGCCGGATGCGTGCTCGGCTATCAGAACCGCAGCCCCTTCCAGAGAGGAGGCGTAGAACTCGGCGTGGTTCTTGCCGTTGACCAACTCTCGGTCGCAGGCGTTGTACAGCGCCAACTCGACGAATAGCCCGCCTGGCCGCTTGTCGAGGAGCGTTCGGCGGGTTTGGCGGAGCAACTTGACAGTCGGGACGTACAGGTCGCCGTGCGTGTCGTTCATTGCGGAGGACAGCGACGTCAACTTCTCCGGGTTGGTCTCCTGCCACTCGTTGCTCTCGCGCTCGGGGATCTCCCAGACGTCCCCCGCAGGACGGGCCGGGACCGCATCGACATAGAGGCCGTCGAACTCAGGGAAGGACACCTGCACGGACCGGGCCTGCTTCTTAACGCGGTCCTTGCCGTACTCATCGACTAGCACCTGCTCGAAGTGCGCCAGCAGGTCCTCCGGGGCTACGTCCTCAGGCAGTGCCTCCAGGCGGCAGAAGACATCGACGTCCTTGACTCGCAAGATCGATACGCTGCGCTTGTACGACCCGATCAGGACCGGGTTGATCTTGTAGCTGTCGAGGGTGTCCTCTGCCTTCAGGACGCGGCGCACGTCCTTGTGTGCCCCGGGGGCGTTGTCGATGTCGTCATCTGACGGCTCGATGTTTCGCAGCGCAGCGTCGAACTCAGTGGTCAGAACAGCCATAGGTCGCTCCTCATGGTCGGGCCTCTATGCACCGTACAAGGCCGGTCAGACAAAAACTGGGCAACTTCGCGACCTCAGGCAGCCTGCGGAGGGTCGGGAGTGGCAGGCCACCGTCACCACCGTCAACCGTCGCTGGACTGCTTGACCAGCAACTCCGCCTCTGCGGCATGCGAGTAGACGAAAGCAACACGCCCTGCACATCGGAACACGCGACCGCGCAACCGACGCAACCTGATCAACCTCACCGCGGAAGCGGCCTACGCGTCCGACGTGCCGTAGCAGCCGACTAGCACAACAGAAGGGGCGGGCCATCTGGTCCGCCCCTTCTGCTGTCTGTTCTACCGTCGGGCTGCCGCTCATCCCTCGCCCGGACGTTTCCTTGCGACTGCCGGACGTTTCGGTGCGATCTCCGGAAGTTCTAGCGCGACCCAACGCTGAGACGAGATCAAAATCAGCTGCAGCCGGAAGTGCTGCCGCAGCCCTCGCAGACGTAGCACGAGCCGGCGGGGCGCATCTTGACGCCGCAGGTCATGCAGATCGGCGAGTCGGCGGTCCGGCCTTGGAGGGCATCCATCAGCTCGGCCGACGAGTGGATCTCGGACGACACCGGGCGGGCCACCGGGATCGAGCCGGGCGCCTCGACGGTCAGGCGCTCGGGGGTGTCCCGGTCGTCCTCCCCCGCGTGCTGGTGGCCGGTGTGGTCCGCGACGGCAGCCGACTCGGCCGGGGCCGCGGGGGCCGGGGCCGCCGACGCCTGGACCGGCGCTGGGGCGTGGAAGTCGTCGCCGAGGCCGCCGCCCTGGTCATCGTCCTCGTCCGACGGCAGGTACGAGCCCGTCTCGAGCTGGCGCTGCCGCTCTTCGGCCGAGTAGATGCCCATGCCCGACCGGGTGTCGAAGTCCAGGTAGTCCAGCGCGAGGCGGCGGAACACGTAGTCGACGATCGACGACGTCATGCGGACGTCGGGGTCGTCGGTGATGCCGGCCGGCTCGAACCGCATGTTGGTGAACTTCTCGACGTAGGTCTCGAGCGGGACCCCGTACTGAAGGCCGATGGACACGGCGATGGAGAACGCGTCCATGACACCGGCCAGGGTGGAGCCCTGCTTGGCCATCTTGAGGAACAGCTCGCCCAGGCCGTCGTCCGGGTACGACGAGCTGATCATGTAGCCCTGGGCGCCGCCGACGGTGAAGCTCGTCGTGTTGGCGGGGCGCTTCTTGGGCAGGCGCTTGCGGATCGGGCGGTACTCGATCCGGACCTCGGGCTCAGCCGCGACCGGAACTGTCGCGACGGGGCCGGCGGCACCGTCCGAGCCGTCCGTCGCCGGGGCGGCCGCCGACTCCGCCGACGCTGAGGCGGTCGTGTCGGGCTTCTTCGACGACCCGGTGCTGAGCGGCTGGCCGACCTTGCAGTTGTCGCGGTAGATGGCCAACGCCTTGATGCCCATCTTCCAGCCCTCGAAGTAGACCTCAGCGACGTCGTCGACCGTGGCCTCCTCGGGCATGTTGACGGTCTTGCTGATGGCGCCGGACAGGAACGGCTGGACCGCCGCCATCATCCGGACGTGACCCATCGGGCTGATGGACCGCGTGCCGACGGCACAGTCGAACACCTCGTAGTGCTCCGGCCGCAGGCCGGGGGCGTCGACGACGTGCCCGTGCTCGGCGATGTAGGCGACGATCGCCTCGATCGTCTCCTCGGAGTAGCCGAACTTCCGCAGCGCCCGCGGGATCGTCTGGTTGACGATCTGCATGGACCCGCCACCGACGAGCTTCTTGAACTTCACCAGGCTGAAGTCCGGCTCGATTCCCGTGGTATCCACGTCCATTTTGAAGCCTATTGTTCCCGTCGGAGCCAATACACTGGCTTGAGCGTTTCGATAACCGTTGATGTCACCGATTCGAAGGCACTCCGACCATTCTCGCGACGCCACTTCCTTGACTTTGGCGTCCAGTTCGTGGAGGGATGCGATACGCCCGTTGGACTCGGCGTGCTTGCGCATCACGCGCTTGTGCGGCTCGACGTTGCGGCCGTACCCGTCGTAGGCGCCGACGACACCGGCCAATTCGGCCGATCGCCGGTAGGCGGTCCCGGTCATGAGGCTGGTGATGGATGCCGCCAGCGCCCGCCCGCCCTCGGAGTCGTACGCCAGGCCGGACGCCATGAGCAGCGCGCCGAGGTTGGCGTAGCCGATGCCGAGCTGGCGGAACTTTCGCGTGGTGTCGCCGATCGCCTCGGTCGGGAAGTCTGCGAAGCAGATGGAGATGTCCATCGCCGTAATGACAAGCTCGACCGACTTCGCGAAAAGCTCGGCATCGAACGATCCGTCGCTTTCCAGAAATCGCATCAAGTTGAGACTGGCCAGATTGCAGCTGGAGTTATCCAAATGAAGGTATTCACTACACGGGTTACTCGCTGTGATGCGTCCGGACTCGGGCGACGTGTGCCATTCATTGATGGTGTCGTCATACTGGATACCGGGGTCCGCGCATTCCCAGGCAGCCTGGGCGATGGACCGCCACAGTTCGCGGGCGTCGACCGTCTCGATGACCTCGCCGTTGGTCCGCGCCCGCAGGCCGAAGGACTCCCCCGCCTCGACGGCACGCATGAACTCGTCGGTGACTCGGACCGAGTTGTTGGCGTTCTGGTACTGGACGCTGGCGATGTCACGCCCGCCGAGGTCCATGTCGAAGCCGGCGTCGCGCAGGACGCGGATCTTGTCCTCTTCGCGAGCCTTGGTCTGGACGAACTCGGCGATGTCCGGGTGGTCGACGTCGAGGACGACCATCTTGGCCGCGCGCCGGGTCGCCCCGCCGGACTTGATGGTCCCGGCGGAGGCGTCGGCGCCGCGCATGAATGACACCGGGCCGCTGGCGGTGCCGCCGGAGTGCAGCAGCTCCTTCGACGAGCGGATCCGCGACAGGTTGATGCCCGAGCCGGAGCCGCCCTTGAAGATCAGCCCCTCCTCGCGATACCAGTTGAGGATCGACTCCATGGTGTCGTCCACGGCGAGAATGAAGCAATTGTGGACGCGCAGGCCGCCCGACAGGTACTCGCCGGACTCAGTCTGGATGTCGTAGACCTCGATCGGTCCGAGGTGCTCGATTCTGGCGATCTCCAGCACCTTGGTCTCGCGCGCGGGCAGGCCCGGCTTGTCAAAGCTCGCGGCGAGCTTCGCGGCCTTGTCCGAACCGATGAAGCCGATGTGCGTCTCGAAGAGGTCGCGGTCGCCCTCGGTCTGGATCCGCAGCTCCCACGTGTCGTGCCGGTTCGGCCGCTTGTCAGCCTTGCAGGCGACCCGGGAGAAGATGCCGAAGCGCAGCAGCAGCGATTGCATGCCGCGGATGAGCTCCTCGGAAATCATCGCGAGACCGATGAGCGTCGAACTCGTGCGGGCGCTGACGAAGCCCTCGGCCTGGAACACGCTGCGCAGGTATGCGGTGACGACGGGCAGGGGCGCGGTGAACAGGCTCTCCGGGACGACCATGTCGGTCCCGCGCGCCAGCAGGCCCCAGCGCTCGATGAACTCCCGCTGGTGCTCCCCGTACATCCGGGTCCGCCGGCAGTCGAGCGTGTCGCACTGAGTCTCGACGGTCCGCTCGTGGGAGTGCCGGCCGCCGAAGATGACGTCGAGGTGCTGACGGACCCATGACAGCTCGTCGTCGTTGACCGTCATGTACTCGGTCGTCAGCGAGCGGTTGGTGCCGGTCGCGTACTGACCTACGAAGCCGTCCGACTGCAGCCACCCCGCCAACGCAGCCTCGGAGACGTCCCGCGGGTCGAACCCGGCGTCGCCCCCACTGTCACGGCGGTTCCACTCGAGCTTGTCACCCGGGCGCAGGGTGCCGGCCTCGACGAACTGACCGCTGCCCATGCTGCCGGCCTTCCACACGAGGTGGTCGGCCGTGACGTCCAGGGTGTAGCCCGCCTTGGTGTGCAACCGCAGGACGTCCTTGACACCGTTGGCCTTGGTGGCGACGACTTTGGTCAGGCCGTGGGCGTCGAACACCTTGAGACCGACGAGGTCGTCCTCGACGATCCGGCCGATAGGGATGAGGCCCGAGGGCGTGTGGACCAGGGCGTCGTACGGCTGGCATGCGCTGACCTGCTGCTTCGCGGGCGTTCCGACATTGAACCAGACCGGCGAGTTGAAGCTGAACACCTGGTGCAGCAGCATCCACGTGAGCTCGTGCTCGAAGATCATCGCGTCGTCGTCGGAGGCGAAGTAGCCGTGCTCGCTGCCCGCCCGGGTGTACGTCAGCACGACCCGGTCGATGAGCTGCTTGAGGCTCCACTCGCGGTCGGGCGCACCGACCGCCCCGCGGAAGTACTTCGTCGTGACGATGGTCGAGGCGTTGACCGACCAGAAGTCGGGGAACTCGACCCCGTGCTGCTCGAAGATCGTCTCGCCCGTCTTCCAGTTGGTCTGGACGACGTCGCGGCGCTGCCAGGTCACCTCGTCGTAGGGGTGCACCCCCGGCGTGGTCCAGACCCGCTCGACGCACAGGCCCTGCGGCGTGCCGTGGGCCTCGACGGGGGCGGCGGCGGTCTCGGTCATG
>Ga0224723_1002013_pt1 | contig 11581 bp, 11 predicted proteins | sample Balambano_FR2_Me_FD_161647 | JGI IMG/M metagenome (GOLD analysis project Ga0224723, IMG submission 161647) | Freshwater sediment microbial communities from Lake Towuti, South Sulawesi, Indonesia - Balambano_FR2_MetaG | ecosystem: Environmental > Aquatic > Freshwater > Lake > Sediment | place...
CGGATATTTTCTCGCGCTCCATGATTTTCTTTAAGGCCAGGGCTGAGATGATGTTGAGTGCCTGGCCAGAGTTGTGACCTTCGCCATGACCGGGCGCTCCTTCCACAATGGGATCGTAATAGGCCACGCCCGGCTTTTGCGAGGCTTTGGGAATGCAGTCGACATCGGAACCCAGCGCAATGACCGGCTTGCCTGAGCCGTAGCTCCATTTCGCAATCCACGCGGTAGGCACACCGGCTACACCACGCTCCACTTTAAATCCCTGTTTTTCCAACAAGGTGGTGAGGTAGTTAAAGGTCTCCCATTCCTGAAAACCCAGTTCGGAAAAGCTGAACAGCATATCGTTGATCTGTTGACCGAGCGCAGCATTTTTCTCCACCTCGACTGCGGCTTCAGTCTTTAGTTTTTCGAGAGGTCGGGTTTCGTTCTGGGCAAACAAAGTCAGACTTAATAGGATAAAAAAAACAGCCACAAGATTCTTCATAGGAGGAGATTTGTATGATTGTCTGTCTAAGATATTGAAAAAGACAACTGCAACAAAAAGTCTGAGTGCTGAAAACCCACCGGGCTTTGAGTATTATTGCGCCTGAAGGTACCCAAACACGAAATTGCGAGAATATATCTCCGCCTTATACCTGAGAGGCTGAAATACCTTTCGACTTCATCATTGTGCATGGCTGCTGTGCACGTTCTTTCTTGTCGGACATACCTGCAATGAACAATCCGATGAGTGGGCACAGGAGTAGGCTGATTAGAAACGCAGTCCATCCGCCAACCATGCGGCTTTGGCCAACAACTCCGGCAACAATCGAAAAAAGTATCCATGTTGCTAAGATCGTCATATAGTCTGATTGATTAAATTGTTTAACTACCTGCTAACCATTTTCAGGCTTCTGAATTGCCCGCGAAGATAACCTACTAGACTAACTATCGCAAATCGATTGGCGCAGCCTGACTTCTGCCACCTACGCTTTGGCAAGCAGCAAAAAAATTAAACGCAATATTTAGTTTATATTATAAACCAGTTTATATTTAGTCCGTTATTACGACTATGAGTAACCAACATGACCAGCTAAGCCCGCAGCAGAGTCTCGATCTGATCGCCAGCATGATCAACGAGGCAAAGGGCAACGTGCGCGATAACTCGTTTTACTACCTGTTGTGGGGCTGGGTACTGGTGGCCGCACACCTGGGAAGCTTTACCTTGATAGAATTTGAGTTTGGCTACCCTTACGCGGTATGGTTGATCGTTATCCCTGCGTGGATTGCTACGTTCGTGCATGGTTCGCGTCAAGCCAAAAAACAACTCCGTGCTGCCACACATCTGGAAACAGTTAACCTTTCGCTGTGGATCAGCTTTGGCGTGTTGAGCGTGACTATTCCGTTTTTCGGGGCTTTCATCAACTATCAAATCAATCCTGTCATTTTGTTAATGGGCAGTATGGCTACCGTCACGTCAGGCATTATTTTGAAGTATCGCCCCCTGGTGGTCGGAGGCATTTTGATTTTCGCATGCGGACTTGCCAGCTTCTTTCTCTCATACCAGCAGCAGTCGCTGATCTCAGCGGCAGCCATTGTCGGGGGCTACTTGGTGCCTGGCTACATGCTGAAAGTACAGAAGTAAGTCACCATGTTTAAAGAGCTTGATCCACTACTACATTCTCAATTGCGCCTGGCGGTCATGTCGTTGCTACTGGGGCTGGAATCGGCAGAGTTTACGTTCCTGAAAGAAAAAACGAACGCCACTGCCGGCAACTTAAGTGTGCAATTAGACAAACTGGCGGAAGCGGGTTACATCGCAATAGAAAAATCTTTCCGGGGGAAAAAACCGCTCACCACGTGTCGCATCACCAAAAAAGGCATCAAGGCGTTTGAAGAGTACGTCAGCTCCTTGAAAGGCTATATCCAAACGTGATTTCCGTGATTATATCTATCTATACTTTACAACAACAGCAACGATATGAAAGCAATCCTGATTTACTTTTTGGCATGCACAACCCTTGCGGTACGCGCCCAACCATCAAATGATGAAATGAAAAAACTGGCCCCTTTGGCAGGGCAATGGAAGGGAACCGCCACTTACCGCATGGGACCGGGCGAACCACAAATTGTGCAACAATACGAAAACATCGAGTTTCGGCTACACGGTGCCGTGCTACAGATCGAAGGAATAGGCAAAGTGGCCGAGCGCACCGTGCACCACGCGCTGGCGATGGTGAACTTTGATGCCAACCAGAAAAAATTCTGCTTCCGCTCTTACCTGAGTGATGGTAAAATGGCCGATGCGCACTTTGAAGTAACAGGCGAAAACACCTACACCTGGAGCTTTGATTACCCAGGCCGCAAAATGCGGTACTTCATCACCATTGATGGAAACCGTTGGAGAGAAACGGGCGAGTACTCGGCCGATGGAACCCAATGGACGCGGTTTATCGAAATGGACTTGACCAAACAATAACGCTGCCTATGCAGGCATGAAAACATCGGCATTTATCTGCGTTCCTATTGCGAAGAGCGGTTTACCCCGCATACGATATTCTTCGCATGTGTAATGAATTTCTGGATAATTAATTTGTGCCTGCACTATGCAGGCGCCTTATAGTCGTTCTCCAGAAAACATGTAGCTTTATTCTTTAGGCCATTTGGTGGCCATTTAATTCAATCTACATCATCATGCAATTTGGCCGCGTTGAAACCGAAAACGACCTGACGGGCATCGACTTTAACTTGCCCCCTGACCACCCGGCCACCACCGCGATTCTAAAAAAATCCAAAGCGAAGGAGACACAGGCGTATGTGGGCTGTGCCAAGTGGGGCCGCCCCGACTGGGTAGGAAAAATATATCCACCCAAAACAAAGGCAGCCGACTTTCTGGAGCACTACGCACGCCATTTCAACTGCATCGAGCTAAACGCCACTTTTTACCGCATGCCTACGAAGGCACAAATCAAAGGATGGAAAAGTAAAGTGAGCAAAGACTTTAAATTCTGTCCCAAATTTGTGGATCAGATCACCCACATCAAACGATTAAAAGAAACGCGGGAACTGGTGGACCGTTTTTTGGATGCCATTTATGAATTTCAGGAAAACCTCGGGCCTTTATTTCTGATGCCCCATCCACAAATGGGGCCTAAGCACCTCGATACCATCGAAGTATTTATCGAATCGCTGCCAAAAGATGTACAGCTTTTTGCCGAGTACCGCCACAAAGACATTTTTGCTGATGCCACCGCTTTCGACAAAGCATTTGCCATGATGGAGCGCCACCAAACCGGGGCTGTCATTACCGATGCCAGCGCCAGGCGCGATTGTGTGCATATGCGCCTTTCCACGCCCGAAGTTTTTATCCGCTTTGTGGGCAACGGCCTCCACGCCACCGACTATACCCGCGTGGATGACTGGATCAGCCGAATGGCCTCCTGGAAACAGCAAGGCATCAAAACGCTTTGGTTTTTCATGCATCAGCACGAGGAACTTCATAGTCCCGAATTATGTCGCTACATGATTCCCAAACTCAACGATGCGCTTGGCAGCGCACTTACAATTCCGAAATTCTATACAGCCAACTAACCACGTGTGGGTTTTTTGTAGCTTCGCGCGTCAATCACCAGCATGAAGCTCTTCGAAAAATATCCCATTACCCTTCAGAATTCACTTAGCGGAAAAAAAGAATTATTTCAGTCGTTCGCCCCCGGTTTTGTGGGCATGTATGTGTGTGGTCCCACTGTTTACAATTATGTTCACCTGGGCAATGTGCGCACATTCATGAACTTTGATACGATAGCGCGCTACCTGCGCTTTTTGGGATACAGCGTGCGCTACGTGCGCAACATTACCGATGTGGGACATTTGGAGAGTGATGCCGATGAGGGTGAAGATAAGATAGCCAAGAAGGCACGCCTGGAGCAACTCGAACCGATGGAGGTAGTGAAACGCTACACCGAAGATTTTCATGCGGTGATGCGCGCCTTCAACATCTTACCGCCCAACATTGAGCCCACCGCAACCGGGCACATTGTTGAACAAATACGGATTACCGAAGAACTGCTGCGCAAAGAGCTGGCCTACGTGGCCAATGGTTCGGTTTACTTCGATGTAAGAAAATATAATCAACTCTATCAAAACTCGTATGGCCAGTTGTCGGGGCGTAATATTGAAGAGCTGATGGAAAGCGGGCGGGACCTCGACAGCCAGGATGACAAGCGCGACAAGCGCGACTTTGCACTGTGGAAGAAGGCATCGGCTCAACACATTATGCGCTGGCCATCTCCGTGGGGCGATGGGTTTCCCGGCTGGCACATCGAGTGCACGGTGATGAGTACCAAGTACCTGGGCGAGACATTCGACATACATGGGGGTGGTATGGATCTGAAATTCCCGCACCACGAATGTGAAATTGCCCAGGCAAAAGGCGCCACCGGCAAGCCACCGGTAAAGTATTGGATTCATTCGAACATGCTGACCGTAAACGGGCAAAAAATGAGCAAGTCGCTGGGCAACTCGTTTCTACCCTCTGAATTATTCAGCGGTACGCATAAGCTGCTCGACAAGGGTTATAGCCCAATGACCGTGCGCTTCTTTATGCTGCAATCGCACTATAGCAGTACATTAGATTTTTCTAACGAGGCGCTGCAGGCGGCCGAAAAAGGATATAAAAAACTAACTGCCGCCCTGGATATCCTAAAAAACATCACGCATCCTGACACCGCTACACCGCAGGCTGAACTTGAAAATACGTTGACCACGCTGGTGGATAATTGCTACTTGAACATGAGCGATGATTTCAACACCGCAAAAACACTTGCTGTGCTGTTCGATATGGCATCTCGCATCAATGACTTCAAAACTGGAAACGTGCCGCTGACCCACGTAAGTACCCAGATATTTGAAAAGTTTAAGCAGACCTACATCGGCTTTATGGAAGACGTGCTCGGTTTGCAAACCGAACAAGTGCAGAACAACAGCTTGCTGAATGGAACGGTGGCGTTGCTCATCAACCTGCGTAAAAAAGCACGTGCCGACAAAAACTTTGCGTTGTCAGATAAAATACGCGATGACCTCAAAGCAATCGGTATACAATTAAAGGATGGAAAAGATGGGGAAATTACGTACTCAGTGGAGTGATTTTGGTTGCTAGTTATTGGTTGATAGTTGTTGGTTCATAATGGCAACGATCAACTAACAACGATCAACAAACAAGTACCAACCAGCAACTAACAAGATGCTCAAAAAACTCTTCATCCTGCCCATCCGCCTCTACCAGGCAACCCTCTCACCCCTTTTGGGTGCTCACTGCCGGCACTCACCCTCTTGTTCGCAATACACCATTGAAGCTATTCAGGAGTGGGGCGTACTCAAGGGTGTGGCGCTGGGCGCCAAACGCATCGCGCGTTGCCATCCGTGGGGCACAAGCGGCTACGATCCGGTGCCAAAAAAGAATTGCGGCCGCTGACCCCGTGCAACTTTCAGATTTGAAGAAATAAAATCTACATTTAGAGAAGTAATCATTCTTCTCTCATGCCCGATTTTCAAATCAGGAAAAATCCAAAAAAGTATGAAGTCTGCATTGTAGGTTCTGGTGCCGGAGGTGGCATGGCGGCCTACATGCTGGCGCAAGCCGGTGTAAAGGTGGTGTTGTTAGAAGCCGGCCCCATGTACGACCCTCGCAAAAATGTTACACAACTGAAGTGGCCGTGGGAGTCGCTGCGCAGAGGTGCGAGCACGCCCTTTCGGCATTTTGGCGATTTCGATGCTGCCTATGGCGGATGGGAACTCGAGGGGGAGCCCTACACACACAAAAATAATACACAGTTCGACTGGTTCCGCTCGCGCATGCTGGGTGGGCGCACCAACCACTGGGGCCGCATCTCGCTGCGCTTCGGGCCTAAAGACTTTAAGCGCAAAAGCATTGATGGCCTGGGAGACGACTGGCCCATTGGCTACAGTGATGTGGCCCCCTACTACGACCGCGTGGATCAACTCATTGGCGTGTTCGGATCAACCGAACACCTGCCCAACGACCCCGACAGTATTTTCCTGCCTCCGCCCAAACCACGGCTGCATGAACTCATGATCAAAGAGGCAGCCACCAAAATCAATATTCCGGTTATTCCTTCGCGGCTATCTATTCTCACCAAGCCCCTGCCCAACAATACCGACCGCGGGGCCTGCTTCTACTGTGCGCAGTGCAATCGCGGCTGCACCGTTTATGGCGATTTTTCCTCGTCATCAGTGCTGGTCAATCCTGCTCTCAAGTCAGGGCATGTAGATCTGATCACCAACGCGATGGCGCGTGAAATACTGACAGATGACAGTGGCCTGGCAACTGGAGTATCGTATGTAGATAAAAACGACTTACAGGAATATGAGGTGAGCGCACGTGTTGTGATACTTGCTGCCAGCGCATGCGAGTCGGCACGGTTGCTACTCAACTCGAAAACATCGCGCTTTCCCAACGGGCTCGCCAACAGCAGTAACTTGGTGGGTAGATATCTGCATGACTCCACGGGCACTTCCATGGGCGGCTTTCTTCCCAGCTTGGTGGGCCGCAAGCGCTACAACGAAGACGGTGTGGGCGGCATGCACGTGTACACGCCCTGGTGGCTCGACAACAAGAAACTCGACTTCCCACGCGGCTACCACATTGAATACTGGGGAGGTATGGGTATGCCTGGCTATGGTTTCGGCTTTGGCATGCAAAATACCAACGGCAAATTTCCCGGCCGCGATGGCCATGTGAGGCCTGCAGGCGGCTACGGAGCTTCATTGAAAGATGATTACCGCTACTTCTACGGGGCTTCGTTCGGAATGGCTGGTCGGGGCGAAGCCGTGGCGCGCGAAGACAACTACTGTGAGATTGATCCCAACACGGTTGATAAATACGGCATACCCGTGTTGCGCTTTCATTACAAATGGAGCGAGTTTGAAGTAAAGCAGGCCCGTCACATGAAAGAAACCTTCCAGGAATTGATTGAAAAAATGGGTGCTATAGTAACCTGGGGCAAAGATGGCGCTGAGAATGACTATGGCCTGGAAACACCCGGGCGCATTATTCACGAGGTAGGCACCACGCGTATGGGCAGCGATCCAAAAAAATCAGTAGTCAATGAATACAACCAGGCGCACGACTGCAAGAATCTCTTTGTGGTAGATGGCGGGCCCTTCGTGTCGCAGGCCGACAAAAATCCAACCTGGACAATCCTCGCGTTAGCGATGCGCGCCAGCGAGTATATTATGGAGGAAATGAAGAAACAGAACGTGTAATCAGAATAGCTATGGACAGACGAAAATATTTAAAGACGCTGGCGGTGGGAACGGTGGGCACACTTTCAGCTCCTGCCCTGCTCAGCTCGTGCGAGTCGCCCAACGAAGTTGCAAAACCCGCGGGCCCTTCAATAGACCGCACACCCGCTGAATTGGCGCATGAAGCCAAATTGATGGGCGACAAGTTCTTTGACGAACACGAAATGAAAACCATTGCCCTGTTGGCCGACCTGATCATTCCACGCGATGACGTATCGGGCAGCGCCACGGATGCAAAGGTGCCCGACTTCATCGAATTTATTGTAAAAGACATGCCACGCCACCAGGTGCCCATGCGCGGTGGTCTAAAATGGCTCGATGTGCATTGCATGAAGCACCACAGCCAGGCATTTATCAACTGTTCTGAAGCTCAGCAAACCGAAGTGTTGGATGCCATCGCTTTCCCCGAACGCGCTCAGCCCGAGGTGCAGCAAGGCGTGGCATTTTTCAACCTGATGCGCGACCTGACCGCCACCGGCTTTTTTACCAGCGAGATCGGCTTGAAAGACCTGGGCTACCAGGGCAACCGCCCCAACCAGTGGGATGGCGTCCCCGCTGACGTACTGGCCCAGTACGGCCTTGCTTACGATGCGCGCACACTCGACATTAGCGTGAAGTATGACAGCTAGACCCTCTTACGCAGGCAAGAAAAATCGCAAACAACTATATCGATTCTACAGACAACTACTAAACACAAAGACCTGTACGCCATGACCTCTCGCAGAAAATTTTTGAAAACACTTGGGCTTGCCACTGCGGCAGCCACTATTGTGCCACGCCACGTACTCGGGGGCCGCGGGTTCATCGCACCCAGCGACACCTTGTACATTGCCGGTATTGGCGTGGGCGGCAAAGGTACCTCCGACCTTACGGGATTTGCCAAAAACCCGGCTGCCAAAATCTCTTTTCTCTGCGATGTGGACGATAATATGGCAGCCGAGTCGGTGAAGAACTTTCCCAAGGCGAAATTCTACAAAGACTTTCGCCAGATGCTAGACCGTGAAGCCGCAAACATCGATGCCGTATCTGTTTCTACTCCTGACCACACCCACGCAGTTGCCGCCATGGCCGCCATGCAGCGTGGCAAGCACGTGTATGTGCAAAAGCCGCTAACGCACGATATCTATGAAGCACGAATGCTAACGGAGGCTGCCAACAAGTATAAAGTCGTAACCCAGATGGGCAATCAGATGGCCTCGGCCGATGACGTTCGAAGAATGAAGGAAATGTACAATGCCGGCCTTATTGGCGATGTAACCCACGTGTGGGCGTGGACTAACCGACCGGTGTGGCCCCAGGGTGTGGCTACACCCACAGGCAAAAACGAAGTGCCCGCCCACTTGGATTGGGACCTCTGGCTTGGCCCAAACAAACGCATAGATTACCACCCGGCTTACCACCCATTTAACTGGCGCGGCTGGTGGGATTTCGGCACCGGGGCCCTGGGCGACATGGCATGCCACGTCATGGATCCTTTCTTCCGGATCCTGCCGGTAGATTACCCCAGCGAAGTGGAGTGCAGCACCACCACGGTGTGGAAGGGCTTCTTTGACGAGGCGAGCTACCCCGACAGTTGCCCTGCATCATCCATTATACACCTTAAGTTTCCGCGCACTGATCGCAAAGCCGCTATTACCATGACCTGGATGGATGGCGGGCTTCTGCCCAAACGACCTGACGAACTGTTGCCTGAAGAGACCATGGGCGATTGGGATGGGGGCATCATCTTTGAAGGAACAAAAGGAAAAATGATGGCTGGGTGCTACGGTAAAAATCCGGTGCTGCTGCCTACCTCACGAATGAGAACGGATACCTTACCTGCCCCTACGCTGCCACGCGTACCCAACGGCCAGGAAGGGCACTATACCGAATGGGTCAATGCCTGTATCAAAGGCTTTGGCGCCCACAAAGCGTTGAGCTCAACCTTCGACTTTGCCGGGCCGTTTACTGAAGCCGTGCTCATGGGCAATCTGGCCCTGCGCAGTTATGGCTTGAAAGATGGTAAGAACTACACGGGGCGTAAAAAACTGCTGTGGGATGCCAAGAACATGAAGATCACTAACTTCGAAGGGGCCAACCAGTTTGTTAGGCGCGACTACCGGCAAGGGTGGGGTTGGTAAGTTGAATTTGGCCGCAGCTTATTCGAACCTGAGCGACTCGATGGGGTCGAGCTTGGAGGCTTTGTAGGCAGGGTAGTAGCCCGACAGCAGGCCCACGGCAATACATACCACCACGCCAATGAACATCCAAAACCAGGGCATGACAAAAACCTTGATGCCCATAATTCCGGCAAACAGGTTGCCGATGGCAATGCCGAGAATAATGCCCACCACGCCACCGAGTAAGCACACTACAATGGCTTCAATTACAAATTGCTGGCGGATTCGTAAAGGTGTAGCGCCCAATGCTTTACGAACTCCCACCTCACGTGTTCGCTCGGTTACCGACACCAGCATAATGTTCATCAGGGCAATGGCCGATCCCAGCAGCGTAACGAAGCCAATGCCGAAGCCGGCAAAACGAATGATGTCGATCAGGCTATTGAGATTAGACAGTGTTTCGCTGCGCTCCAGTAAAAAGGAATCGGGTTGCCCCACCCTGTCTTGCCGAATCTTGCGCATCAGCCCAGTGGCCTCGCCCATGGCCAGTTCCAACTGGTCGGGACTAGGAACGGCAACGGTCAAGTTGTAATCGAGTCCGCGGCCGCCCGCCAGTTGGTTAGCAACTACTACCGGAACGAGCACCATGTTGTCGAAGTTATCTTCAGCGAGCTGGCCCTTTTCCTCCATCACTCCTATTACCCTAAACTGAGTGCCTTTGAATGAAATGTCACTACCCAAAGTCACTTCGTTATCATCAAAAATAGCGCTCTTCACTTTGCTGCCCAGGATAGCTACTTTGCTGCCATACTGAATCTCGAGCGCGGAAAAATTCCTCCCTTCCGCCAGATTTAACACCTTGATGGCAAGGTACTCTTCATTCACACCTTCGACCGATACGTTAGGGTTGGTTTTCTTCGATCGGTGCTTCACTTCGGCAATGCCGGTAAGGTTGGCCGACAAACTCACCGTAGCGGGTACATTGTAATCGTCAATAAACTTTTGCGCATCTGCCAACTGCAGCGGCTTGTATACTTTTTCTCTCACGCCCTGTTGGCTGGAACCGCGGTTCCGTTTGGAAGAGATGTCGAACGTGTTGGCACCCAATGACGCCAGGCTCTCCGTTAACGTATAACCGATGCCATCCACAGCCGTGAGCGCCCCCACCAGCGATGTGATACCGATGGCTACGATGAGAGCCGTAAGTACAGACCGAAGGAGGTTGGCTTGCACCGAACGGAGGCCTTCTCTGAAATTTTCAATAAGATTCATGAATATTATGGCGGGGTTGGAAGCAAAATTAGCCCTAACTTCGTTACACCGTTAGACTTACCGGTTTAATAATTGTTACACACTTCGAAATCTTTTAGACAAACGATGCGCTGGGTCATTTGGTTGTGTGCGCTTGTCCCTTTTGTGGCAACGGGCAATTACCTGCTAATTCCGATGGACGGCCGACAACCTAATCACCTGAAAGCCTACGGCATAGCATATTGGATTTTAGAGGGTGAGATAGAGGTGGACTGGCTGCTGAATTACCGCGGGGGCAGTTTTATGTGCAAGTACCAACCCGTTATTCAAAACGAGTTGGTGGTAAGGGGCGTGGGCTACGAAATCATCTCCGATGCGCAGGCTAACCAGATACTGACCGAAATAGCCAGCCCCGCGGTGAACTACGACTTGATGAAACTGGAAAAGCCCCCCCGCGTAGCTGTGTATTCCCCTAAAACCAAACAGCCGTGGGACGATGCCGTGACGCTGGTGCTCACCTACGCGGAAATTCCTTACGATGTAGTCTTTGACGATGAAGTATTGGAGGGTAAACTGGCTAAGTACGATTGGCTGCACCTGCACCACGAAGATTTTACAGGCCAGTACGGTAAATTTTTTGGTAACTACGCCAACATGCCCTGGTACATAGAGCAGCAAAAAGAAGCTGAAGATATTGCCCGCAGACATGGCTTCAGAAAGGTATCGCAATTGAAACTGGCGGTATCTAAAAGAATTAAAGAATTTGTGGCCGGTGGCGGATTTCTGTTCGCCATGTGCTCCGCCACCGACTCATTCGATATTGCCCTGGCTGCCGAGGGCACTGATATTTGCGAACGTATGTTTGATGGAGATCCGGCCGACCCCCAGGCTCAGCAGAAGCTGGACTTCAACAATACACTGGCTTTTAC
>Ga0224723_1002015_pt1 | contig 11574 bp, 8 predicted proteins | sample Balambano_FR2_Me_FD_161647 | JGI IMG/M metagenome (GOLD analysis project Ga0224723, IMG submission 161647) | Freshwater sediment microbial communities from Lake Towuti, South Sulawesi, Indonesia - Balambano_FR2_MetaG | ecosystem: Environmental > Aquatic > Freshwater > Lake > Sediment | place...
GTGCCCAGGCCCTGGGCCTGGGCACCGAGACCGAGCAGGAGCGGGCCCGCGCGATGTCGGCATGGCTCGACGCCGACGCGTCGGGTCGCGTCGAGTTCTTCGACGGGTGGTGCAGGCACTTCGTGACCCAGCAAGGCACGGTCCGCGCCGACAGGAACCTGGCGAGCAAGGGCGTGGAAAAGGCCAGGCCCGGTACGCTCGAACACCTGAAGGCCGAGGCCGAGCGGCTGATCGACATCACGAGCCGCCTTGCAGCGCTGAATGCTGCCGACGTCACCGGCGCACTCGCGACGCTGACCGCGCCCGTGTTCCGCCGCTTCGCCGCCGCCAAGCAGCACCGCGCGGCGCTTGACTATGACGACCTGATCCAGGGCGCGGAGACCCTGCTGCGGGGCGACGAGGCCCCTTGGGTGCTGTTCCGCCTCGACGGCGGGCTCGATCACCTGCTGATCGACGAGGCGCAGGATACCTCGCCGGCGCAGTGGGCGATCGCGCGGGCACTGACCGCCGAGTTCTTCGCCGGCGAAGGCGCCCGGGCCGCCACGCGGCGCACCGTGTTCGCGGTCGGTGATCCGAAGCAGTCGATCTTCAGCTTCCAGGGTGCTGATGTCGCGGCCTTCCAGGCTGCCAGCAGCGGCTTCGCCCGCGCCGCGATCACGGCGGGTGCCGGGTTCGAGGCAGTCGATCTGCCCATCTCGTTCCGTTCGACGCCGGCCGTGCTCGACCTGGTGAATGTGATCGGCCAGAAACCCGAATGGCCCACCCACACCCCTTCGCGCGCGGGCCAAGGCGGCACGGTGGAGCTCTGGCCGCTGGTGCCGCCGCCGCCGAAGCCCGACGATCCGTTCGATACCGACCGGCCGGCCGAGGCGGACCAGACCTGCGCCGAGCAGCTGGCAGCGACGCTCGATCGCTGGATCGGCCGGCTTGACATGCCCTGGCGCGGGCGCGCGCTGCAGGCAGGCGACATCCTGGTGCTGGTGCGCCGTCGCAAGGCCTTCGTCGGGCACCTGACGCGGGCGCTGAAGAAGCTCGGCGTGCCGATGGCGGGGCTGGATCGCCTGCGCCTGACCGACTCGCTGGCCGTGCAGGACTGCCTGGCCTTCCTCGATGCGCTGCTGCTGCCCGAGGATGATCTCAATCTGGCAGCGGTGCTGAAGGGGCCGTTCTGCCAGCTGGACGAGACCAGCCTGATGGAGCTGGCGCTCGGGCGGACAGGGCGGCTGATCGCCGCCCTTCGCCGGCGCAGGGACGATCGCGAGGATTGGCGATGGGCCGACCGCCTGATCGAGAAGTTCCGCGGTCGCGCCGACTTCGCCGATGCGCATGCGCTGCTGAGCGAGCTGCTCGACCATCCCACGCCGGACGCACCGACCGGCCGGGCCGCCCTGATCGCGCGGCTTGGCGAGGAGGCGGTCGAGCCGCTGGACGAACTGATGCAGGCGGCACTCGCCGATTCCCTGCGGCATCCGCCCAGCCTGCAGGGCTTCCTGCACCGCTTGCGCACGGCGAACGCCGAGATCAGGCGCGATGCCGACCAGCGAACCGACGCCGTGCGGATCATGACCGTGCACGGCGCCAAGGGCCTGCAGGCGCCGCTGGTCGTGCTGGCCGACACGATGAGCCTGCCCGAGCCGCCGAAGGGCCTGGTGCGGATCGATGGCGCGCCCGTCTGGCTGCCGCCGAAGGCCGCGCGCCCACCGCTGCTGGAGGCGTCAAGCGATGCGGCCCACGCGGCGGCGATGCAGGAATACGAGCGGCTGATGTATGTCGCGCTGACCCGCGCGGAGGACCGGCTGGTGGTGGTCGGCTGGCAGGGCCGCAAGCAGCAGGCCGACGAGCACGCCACCTGGTATCGCCGCATCGAGGCCGGAATGGGCAAGCTTGGCGCGGCAAGGATCGACGACCCTGACATTGGCCCGGTTCGCCGCCACGCGCCCACGCGCACCGCGACCGATCCTGACCGCGAGGCGGCGCCGGCCGACGCATCCCGGCCGTCCGCGCTGCCGGCCTGGGCTGTGCCTGCGCCCCCGGAACTGCCCGCACCGTCCAGGCTGAAGCCCAGCGGCGACGATGACGTGCCGGAGCCGCCTTCCGCCCCGGCCCCGTTTGCCGGACCCGATCGGTCCGCCGCGCGCCTGCGCCGTGGCGACCTGACGCACCTGCTGCTGCAATGGCTGCCGACCTTGCCGGAACGCGACCGCCTGGCCGCCACCGCGCGCTGGCTGGATCAGCACGCGGCCGACCTGCTGGCGGACCAGCGCGCCGCCATCGGCCACGAGGCGCTGGCCGTGCTTTACCACCCCGAGGCCGCGCCGCTGTTCCACCCCACCGGCCTGTCGGAAGCGCCGATCGTCGGCATGTTGGGCGAGCGCGTGGTCAATGGCGTGATCGACCGGCTGGTGGTGACGCCGGAGAAAATCTGGCTCGCCGACTACAAGACCGACCGGAACCCGCCTGAACGGGTCGAGGACGCGCCGGAGAAATACATCCGCCAGCTCGCCATCTACCGATCGCTGCTCGGGCGCCTGTATCCCGGCCGGCCGATCGAGGCCGTGCTGGTCTGGACCGCCATGCCCCGGATCGCGCGATTGCCGACCCAACTGCTCGACCGGTTCGCGCCCGCCGCATGACGTTTCGGCCAGCCATGCAGCCAGCGCGAATCTCTTCCCTGGCAACCCGCCTCATGTGTTACCATCTGGTGATCGGGCACGGGCACCTGCCTGCCGCCTTGATCCGACCGATGAACCCAGACCAGCAGGGAGTTCGCCGATGAGCGACGCGACCAAGGCTGTGACCGACCAGACCTTCGAGACCGACGTGCTGAAGGCCGACCATCCGGTACTGGTCGATTTCTGGGCCGAATGGTGCGGCCCCTGCCGCGCCATCGCGCCGGCGCTGGAGGAACTGGCCAAGGATTTCCAGGGCCGCCTGACGGTTGCCAAGGTGAACGTGGACGAGAACCCGGTGACACCGGGCCGCTACGCCGTGCGCGGCATTCCGACGCTGATGGTGTTCAAGGGCGGTGCCGCCGTGGCCACCAAGGTCGGCGCCGGGCCAAAGAGCGAGCTCAAGGCGTGGGTGGAAAGCGCCGTCACGTAACCGCCACCTATTCCAGCATCGCCAGCACGCGGTCGGCGGCCAGCCGGCCGGACTCGGCGCCGCCGTTCATGTAGCCGGAAAACTTCTCGCTGGTGTGCTCGCCGGCGAAGATGAGCCGGCCGGCGGGCGCCCAGGCCTCGCTGAAGCCCATCCACTGGCCTGGCGCGACGCAGGAATAGGACGCGCCGACATAGGGGTTGCTGGGCCAATGCATGCGGCTGGCCCGGCCGTTGAACGTGGCGGCGGCCCCGGGGAACGCGGCATCAAGCCGCTGCGTCACGTCACGCGCCCTGGCGGCGGGCGTGCCGTCGCGGAACCCGATGCCGGCGCGGCCGCCGGCAAAGATGGTCAGCGAGCCAGGCCCCGTGCCGCTTGCGCCGTGATCCTCCCAGCAGGTCTGGAACCCCAGGTCGTTCAGGCATTCGCCGCTATTGCCCTGCCCGCGCCAGGGCCGCGCCGAGACGCCGGCGAAGAGTTTCGCGTTGGTGCCGTAGCCGAGCTCGCGGATGGCGCGGCGCGTCAGCGGCGGCAGCGGCACATCGACCTGCACGCCGCGCAGCACGGTGGCGGGCAGCGTCATGATCACGATGTCAGCCGTGACCTCGCGCGAACCGAACACCAGCACATAGCCATTGCCTCGCCTGCCGATGCGGGTCAGCCGTTCGCCCATGCGCACCCGGTTACCCAGCTTCTCGGCCAGGGCGGCGGGGATGCGGTCGTTGCCGCCCTCGATCTGGAAGCGCTGGTCGGAGGAAAACAGCCCGCGCTTGGGCAACGAGACATCGGGCGCGAAGGCTTCCACCAGGTACATCGCGCTCATCGCCCCCGGCTCGGCGCCCATCTCCTGCGTCAGCCCGATATCGAGCAGCGCGCGCAGCCAGCCTGAAACGCCGAACTTGTCCATCATGGCGGCAGCCGACATCAGGTCGGCTTCGGTCTCGGCCGCCTCGCCGCCCTTGCGCACTGTTTCCAGCTGCTCCAGCAGCGCGCGCGATTCCTCGGCGATGGCGCGCAGGCTCCGGCGCTCGCCGCCGATCCAGTAGGTGGCGGAAAGAGTCGCTTCCTCGCCGGCCTCGCCATCCTCGATCTTCAGGCTGAATTCGCGGGCCACCGCCAGCATGTCCTCGTGGTCGGTGTTGATGAAACTGCCGCCGAGTTCGACCAGCGTGCCTTCGCCCACCACGCCGCGGCCCGACAGCACGCGGCCACCGACGCGGCGATTCGCCTCGTAAACCGTGACGTTCGCGGCCCCCGCCTGCGTCAGCCGCCAGGCCGCCACCAGCCCCGCCAGCCCAGCCCCGACCACGGCGATGCGCGCATCGGCGCGCCGCCGCGGCGCCTGGGCGAAGCTGGGTGCTGCGGCGAGCGCGGCCGCGGCGGCGGCACCGCCCAGCAGCGCACGCCGGCCAAAGGCAGGATCGAGCAATTCGTCCACCGGCGGCGATCCGGGCCGGCGCGCGATGGCGGCCGCGCGGGCGGCACGACGCAAGGTGGCGAACAGAGGGGTACGGGCCATGAAGCGGCGTCTCCCGGGGGGTGATGCGGTGGCTAGGATTGCGCCGGCATGTGTCGGCAATGTTTCAGCCCGATGCAATGGCTGCCGTGCGGCACGCGGTTGCGCTGCCGTCGCCGGAATGGTTGCATCGCCACGACGATCGTCGGGGAGACCGGGATTGGCTGGGCCAGACACGACACAGGCGAGGACCATTCCGGTCGTGGATGTTGCTGGGCTTGCCTCGCCCGACCGGCAGGACCGGCAAGGCGTGGCCGATCGCGTGCGCGAGACGTTCGAGACCGTGGGCTTCGCCTACATCGCCAACCACGGCGTGCCGGCCGAGCTGACCGACACGGCCTTCGCCGAAAGCCGCCGCTTTCACGCTCTGCCGCTGGAAGCGAAACTGGCGCTGAAGATCAACGCCGCCCATCGCGGCTACATGCCGATGGCAACATCGACCATCGTCACTTCCTCGGTCGCCAAGGTCACACGCCCGAACCTCTCCGAATCGCTGATGGTGATGCACGAGCTCAGGCCCGACGATCCGGCGGTGCTGGCGGGAAAGCCGCTTCAGGGGCTGAACCAGTGGCCCGACCTGCCGGGCTTCCGCGAGACGATCCTTGCCTACAACAGCGCGCTGGAGACGTTGGCGCGCCGGCTGACCGCGGCGGTGGCGCTGGGCTTCGGGCTCGACGAGGATTTCTTCGCGCCCCACTTCGCGCGCCCCACCACATGGCTTCGCCTGCTGCACTACCCGCCGCAGCCGCCCGACGACGACGCTGCGCAGTTCGGGTCGGCGCCGCACACCGATTATGGGTTTCTGACCATCCTGGCGCAGGATTCCGCCGGCGGGCTGGAGGTGCGCGCGCGTGACGGCTCCTGGCTTGCAGCACCCCCCATGCCCGGCACCTTCGTGATCAACGTCGCCGACATCCTGATGCGCTGGACCGATGGCGTGCTGGTTTCCACCCCGCACCGCGTGCGCAACCTGTCGGGGCGCGACCGATACTCAATCCCGTTCTTCTACGATCCGTCGATGGAGTGCGTGGTGGAGCGGCTGCCGGGCATCAATGCGGGCGCCCCGCCGCGCTGGCCTCCGGTTTGCTTCGGCGACTACGTGATGGAACGGCTGGACAAGAATTATGCCTACCGCAAGCAGGCGAGCGCGGCGGGTTGCTGATCAAGGAGGGACAGATGACGGGCAAGGCTGACACGAAAATGGGCAACCCTTCGCGGCGCGCGCTGCTGGGTGCGGGTGTGGGCACTCTGGCGCTGCCGGCGCTCCATCGCGCGGCGCGTGCGCAGGCAACCGAGCTGATCGTCAACGGCTATGGCGGCAGCTGGGAGCAGTTCTGGCGCGGCACCATCCTGCCCTGGTTCGAGCGCGAGACCGGCATCCGCACCCGCTATGATTCCGGCCTGGCCCGCACCTGGACCGCCAACCTGCGCGCCGCCGGCGTCGAGCGCCCGCCCTATCCCTACATCATGATGAACGAGATTTTTGCCGCCCTGCTGCGCGGCGAAGGCTTCTTCGAGCCCTGGCCGCTCGACCGCGTGCCCAACCTGGCCGACGTGCACCCGGATGCGAAGAACCCCGACAACAACGGCATCTTCGCGATGATCTCGCCCATTGGCCTCGCCTATCGCACCGACATGGTGCGCCGCCCGCCGACCGCGTGGAAGGATCTTTGGGAGAACCGCGAGTTCAAGGGCCAGATCGGCATGTACCAGCTGGCGAATTCGGCCGGCTACATGTTCCTGATGCTGGTCTCGAAGATCTTCGGCTCGGGTCCGTTCGATTTCGATGCCGGCTTCCGCGAGATCGAGAAACTGAAGCCGTTCCCGCAGGTGGATTTCAGCGGCACCATGGGCCAGCTGCTGGTGCGTGGCGAAATCTCCGTCGGCATCCTCGACATGCCCGAGGCCGTGCGCCTGAAGCGGGGCGGCGCGCCCATCGCGTTCGTGCCGCCGACCGAGGGCATGTTCATGTTCGAGCAGTCCTTCAACCTGCTGAAGCACGGCACCAACAAGGACGCGGCCTGCAAGTATCTCGACTTCATGCTGCGCCCCGACGTGCAGGCCCGCGCAGTCAGCGAGTTCTTCATCACGCCCGCCAACACCAAGGTCGAGATCCCCGAGGCGCTGCGGGCCGAGGTGCCGATCGGCGTGAACGACATTGGAAACATCCTCAAGTGGGACTGGGCCGGAGCGAACGCGCGCCGCGATGTCGTCAGCGAGCGCTGGAACCGCGTGATGCGTTGAGGGCGCCCGCCGCCGCATGACCCGCCTGACCATCGCGGGCCTGGAGAAACGGTTCGACCGCACCTTCGCGGTGCGGGGCATCGACCTGGAGGTGGCCGAAGGCGAGCTCGTATCGCTGCTCGGCCCCTCGGGCTGCGGCAAGACCACGACGCTGCGCTGCGTCGCCGGCTTCGAGGCGCCGAGCGGCGGGCGCATCGAATTCGACGGCAGCGATGTGACCCCCCTGCCGCCGGAAAAGCGCGACATCGGCATGGTGTTCCAGAACTACGCGCTGTTCCCGCACCTGACGGTGAAGCAGAACCTGTCGTTCGGGCTGGAGATGCGCAAGGTGGCGCCGGCCGAAATCGACCGGCGCGTGGCGGACGTGCTGGCCATGGTGCAGCTTACCGGGTTCGAGGCGCGCTACCCACGGCAGCTCTCCGGCGGGCAGCAGCAGCGCGTGGCGCTGGCCCGCGCCCTGGTGATCGAGCCGCGGCTGCTGCTGCTGGACGAGCCGCTGGCGAACCTGGACGCGAAGCTGCGCGACGAGATGCGCTTCTTCATCCGCTCGCTGCAACGGCGCGTGGGTATCACCGCGATGTACGTCACGCACGACCAGGCCGAGGCGATGGTGATGTCGGATCGCATCGTGGTGATGTTCGATGGCCTGATCCATCAGGTCGGCAGCGCCGAGGACATCTATGACCGGCCGACGACGCGCGCGGTTTCCAGCTTCATCGGGCTTGCCAACTTCCTGGATGGCGCGGTCGCCGGCGGGGCCGACGGTCGCTGGATGCTGCACACCGCGCTCGGCCCCGTCGCCTGCGGCGCGGGCCACACCCCGCGCGAAGGCGACCGCGCCACTGCGATGATCCGCCCGGAAGCGATCGCGCTGGAAGCCGATGCCGCAAGCCCCGACTGCATCGGCGGCACCATCGAGGAGCGCTACTTCCTGGGCAACCTCGCCGACTACAGGATTCGCATGGCGGACGGCAGCATCTTGCAGGTGCAGGGCGAGGCGCACGCGCCTTTCAGTCCGGGCGGCACGGTGGGCGTCGGCCTCGCGCAGGCCCGCGCGTGGCTGGTGCGCGACGCCGCCGCATGAACGGCCTGTCGCGTGGGAAACTGCTGCTGGCGGCACCCATTGGGGTCGCGCTGTTCGTGTTCCTGGTGCTGCCGTACCTGACCATCGTGGTGATGAGTTTCCGCGTGCCTTCGACCACCGCCGCCTATGCGCCGGGGTTCACCATTGCCAACTATGCCAAGGCGCTGACCGACGAGCTCTACATCGGCACGCTCGTCGATACGCTGCGCATCGCGCTGACGATCACGGTGATCTGCCTGCTGCTCGGCTATCCGGTGGCGTTCCACCTGGCGCGCACGCCGTCGCGCTGGCGCGGGTTGCTGTATGGCCTGGTGCTGTCGCCGCTGCTGGTCGGCGTGGTGATCCGGTCGTTCGGCTGGATCATCCTGCTGGCCAACAACGGCGTCATCAACCAGTGGCTTGTCTCGATGGACATGCCGCGCGTGCGGCTGATGTACAACGAGTTCGGCGTGATCCTGGCGCTGGTGCACATCTTCCTGCCGTTCATGGTGCTGCCGCTGGTCGGTGCGATCCAGGGGATCGATCCGAAACTGGAGGAAGCCGCCCGCTCGCTTGGCGCCAGCCGCCGGCGCGTGTTCCTGCGCGTGCTGCTGCCGCTGTCGCTGCCCGGCATCCAGTCGGGCACCATCCTGGTCTTCGTGCTGGCGTGCGGCGCCTATGTCACGCCGATGCTGCTGGGCGCAGGCCGCGTGCACACCACCACCACCTCGGTGATCCAGCTGCTGGAACAGTTTCTGTGGCCGTTCGGCGCGGCGCTGTCGCTGGTGCTGGCGGTGGTCGGGCTGCTGGCGGTTGCGCTGTATGTGCGGCTGTCGGCGCGCTGGATGCGGGGGCTGGCATGAGCGCCAATGCGAGCCTGGGCCGGGGCCTTTTCCTGGCCCTCGTCACGGCCGTCTATGTCTTCCTGATGCTGCCGATCGCGATCGTGGTGGCGCTGTCGTTCAACTCGGCCCGGTCGCTGTCCTTCCCGCCGCAGGGCTTCTCGCTACGCTGGTATGTGGCGTTCTTCCAGTCTGAACCGTTCATGGATGCGTTCGTGCTGTCGCTGTGGCTGGCCGCGCTGGCCACCGCCACCGCCGTGCTGATCGCGACACCGGCCGCGATCTACTACGTGCGGCATGGCGGGCGGTGGCGAGAACTGTTCCGGCTTTACGTGCTGGCGCCGCTGCTGCTGCCGGAGATTCTGACCGCCATCGCGCTGCTGTTCTTCTATTACGAGATCGGCATCGGCACCAAGACGGTGGTGGGCCTGTATATCGGCCACGTGGTGGTGTGCCTGCCGTTCGTGTTCCTGCAGGTCACCGCCTCGCTCTACAATCTCTCGCCCTCGCTAGAGGAGGCAGCCCGCTCGCTGGGCGCGGTGCCGCTCACCACCTTCCGGCGCATCACGCTGCCGCTGATCAAGCCTGGCGTGATCAACGGCGCGCTGTTCGCCTTCATCATCTCGTTCGACAACGTCTCGATCTCGCTGCTGCTGAAGGGCATCGGCACCACCACGCTGCCGATGCAGATGTTCGACTATCTGCGCTGGGGGTCGGACCCGACCACCGCCGCCGCCTCGACCGTGTCGATCGTGATGACGCTGGGCGCGGTGCTGCTGGTGGACCGGTTCGTCGGCCTGCGCGCGATGCGCTACTGAGCGGCCCGCGGCCCTTCGCCCGGCACACTCGCCACAACCTCAAGGCGCAACTTGCGGGGCTAATGCACCCGCGCCGACCTCACGGAATATTGCCGCCTGCGCTGCGTTGAGCGGTTGTCGCCAGCCCCCTGACCGTGGTTGATACGATGTGGGGGATTGGCGCGGCATGATGTCGGACGGCGCCATTGGGCAAGTTGAGGATCAACGTGGGCGGGACATTGATCTCGGTGGTTATTCCGGCGCGCAACCGGTCAGCGGTGATCGGCCGCGCCATCGCCAGCGTCGCCGCCCAAACCTTCCCCGTTCACGAGATCATCATCATCGATGATAGCTCAACCGACTCCACCTTGGCGGTGGTGAGGGCAATGGCCCGTCGCGATCCGCGCATACGGCTGATCGCGCTGCCCGAGCGAAGGGGGGCCGCCCGCGCACGCAACCTGGGCGCGAGCGAGGCGCAGGGCGAGCTCATCGCATTCCTGGATTCCGACGATTGCTGGCTGCCCGCCAAGCTCGAGCGCCAGGTGGCGCTGCTTGCCGACAGCCCCCAGGCGCCGGCCGCGTTCACCGGCATCAGCTACCGCTATTTCGATCGGCGGCCGTTCACGCGCAAGCCGCCCGCCATTGTGGATGCCGACCTGCTGTACGAACGCAACGTGCTGGGCACCTGCTCGACCGCGCTGGTGCGGCGGGCCGACTTCGCGGCCGTGGGCGGGTTCGAGCCCGACCTCCCGAGCTGCCAGGATTGGGACCTGTGGCTGCGCCTGGCCGAGCGCGGGCCGCTGCTGGCCGTGCCCGAGCCGCTGACCGAATATTTCTTCGACGACCGCGCCAGCATCTCGGGCGATGCGACCGCGGTGATGCGCGGGCACGAGCAGGTGCATGCCCGGATCTACGCAAAGATCCTTGACCCCGAGCGGCGGCGGAGGCTGCGGGCCGAACACCAGCGGGGCCTCGCCTCGCGGCTGTCGCGGCGCACCTTCGCCCCGCGCGCGGCGCTGGCCAGTGCGTTCGATGCCCTGCTCACGCGGCCTGACCTGCGCGGCCTGCGCGCGCTGGTCGAAACCGCGGCGCGCATCGTGATCCACCCGATCCGTCATCCCGGGCGAAGGCCGGCGGGTCCAACCCCGACGGCCGATGCCGCGCGGGCGGCGCCGGTCGCGCGCGACCTTGGCCCGGAACCGGTGCGTGCCCCGCGATCCTGAACCACCCGCGCCGCTGCGGGTCGCGTTCTTCGTGAACCGCTTCCCGGTGGTGTCGGAGCCGTTCGTCGCCAACGCCGCCATCGGGCTGATCGAATCCGGCCACCACGTCGATATCTATGCGTTGCAGGGCAAGGCCGACGAGCCATCGCGGCATGCCGCCATCGAGGTCTTCGGGTTGGAGAGGCACGCGAGTTTTCCGCGCTACGCGCGATCCTTCGTGCGCCGCCTGGCAGGGGCGCCGCGGGCGCTGGGCGGCCTGTTTGCCCGATACGGTGCGCGCGGGGTGCGCGCGCTGGATGTCGGCATCCATGGGCGCCGGGCACTCAGCCTGCGTGCGCTGTACGAGGCCGAGAGTTTCCGCGCGCGACACTACGACATCCTGCACTGCCATTTCGGCACGCTTGCCGAACCCGTGCTGCGGCATCGGCGCACCGGGCTGATCGGCGGCAAGGTCATCGTGCATTTCCGCGGCTACGACATCACGGAGGTCGTGGCCCGCGACGGGCCGGGCCTGTATGCGCGCACTTTCCAGGAAGCCGACGGGTTCGTCGCCAACTGCCGGCATTTCGCCGACCGCGCCATCGCGCTGGGGTGCGACGCCGCGCGCATCACCGTCGTGCCCTCGGCCATCGCGCTCGATGGGTTTCCGTTCCGGCCGCGCAGCCCGCCCGCCGATGGAATGTTCCGCGTGCTGAGCGTCGGGCGGCTTGTCGAGAAGAAGGGCATGGCCGACCTGGTCGAGGCCGTGGCACTGGCGCGCGGCCGCGGCGCATTGGTGCAGCTTCGCATC
>Ga0224723_1002016_pt1 | contig 11572 bp, 10 predicted proteins | sample Balambano_FR2_Me_FD_161647 | JGI IMG/M metagenome (GOLD analysis project Ga0224723, IMG submission 161647) | Freshwater sediment microbial communities from Lake Towuti, South Sulawesi, Indonesia - Balambano_FR2_MetaG | ecosystem: Environmental > Aquatic > Freshwater > Lake > Sediment | place...
CCGCCGGGCCGGGCCGTCACACCAGCGTCGCCTTTGCCGGGCTATCGCTTGACGGGCTTGCCCCGACCCGTGCCGGGCTTCATCCTGACCCTGTCTCGGACCGGGGCGGGGGCTTCGGCGCCCGGCCCGGCGGGACCGCCGGCTTCCGGGGGATGCGGCCGGGGACCGGTGCCCTGCCGCCTGCGACCCTGCCGATGGATGCGATGACCGAAACCGATCTGCCGCCGCTCCGCCTCGGCTGGGAGGAATGGGTCGCCCTGCCGGGGCTCGGCCTGCCCGCGCTCCGCGCCAAGATCGACACCGGCGCCAAGACCTCGGCGATGCATGCCTTCGACATCGAGCCGTTCGGCCCGGCCCGCAGCCCGCTGGTGCGCTTTGCCGTCCACCCGATCCCCGGGCGCGAGGACGTGGTGATCGCCTGTTCGGCCGCGATCCTCGACCGGCGCGAGGTGACAAGCTCGATCGGCGAGAGCGAACAGCGCTTCGTCATCGGCACCGACCTCGCGATCGGCGACCGGCGCTGGCCGATCGAGGTCAGCCTGACCGACCGCGGCGCCCTGTCGAACCGGATGCTGCTCGGGCGGCAGGCGTTGGCCGAGGGCGTGACGGTCAGCCCGACCGAGCATTTCCTGCAGCCGGTCCTCAGCTACGACTGCTATCACTCGTCCCGGGTCAAGGCGGCGGCCCCGCCGCGGTCGCTGCGGATAGCGGTCCTGAGCCGCGAGGGCGGCGCGCATACGACGCGCCGCATCGTCGCCGAGGGCGAGGCGCGGGGCCATGTGGTCGAGGTGATCGACACCGCTCGCTGCTACATGGCGATCACCCCGCTGGCGCCCGAGATCTACTATGACGGGGCCCGCCTGCCGCATTACGATGCGGTGATCCCGCGCATCGGCGTGTCGATGACCGCCTACGGCGCGGCGGTGCTGCGCCAGTTCCAGGCACGGGGGACGTATCTGCTGAACGGGGCCGAGGGCATCATTGCCAGCCGCGACAAGCTCCACGCCCACCAGATCCTCGCGCGGCTGCGGATCGGCATGCCCGCGACCGCCTTCGCCTCGAGCCCCAAGGACACCGACAACCTGATCGCGCTTGCGGGCGGCGCGCCGCTGGTGGTGAAGCTTCTGGAAAGCGCGCAAGGCAAGGGCGTGGTGCTGGCCGAGACGCCGGCGGCGGCGCAGTCGGTGATCTCGGCCTTCCGCGGCCTGCGCGCCAACTTCCTTGTGCAGCAGTTCGTGGCCGAGGCCAGGGGCGAGGATGTGCGCTGCCTCGTGCTCGACGGCCGGGTGGTCGCCGCCATGCGCCGCCGCGCCGCGCCGGGCGAGTTCCGGTCCAACCTGCATCAGGGCGGCACGGCCGAGCCGGTCCGCATCACCCGGGCCGAGCGCGAGACCGCGATCCGCGCCGCCCGCGCCTTCCGCCTCGGGCTCTGCGGCGTGGACATGCTGCGCACCGCCGCCGGGCCGAAGGTGCTCGAGGTCAACTCCTCGCCCGGCTTCGAGGGCATCGAGGCGGCGACGCGCAAGAACATCGCGGGGCTTCTGATCGACGCGCTGGAACGCGCGGTCCGCCCGGCGCCGGCCCGCCGCCGCCGCGGCTGACGCCGCGGGGCTGGACCGGACCGTCACAATTCCCTATATCTTTGGTCAACAACCTCCAGCGAGGCCTGCATGACCAGCCACAGCCCGGACCGGATCGAAGGTGCGCCGCTGATCCGCCCCTCGACCACCGACCATCCGCTCTACGACAGCGTCGTCGCGGCGTGCCGCACGGTGTACGATCCCGAGATCCCGGTGAACATCTTCGACCTCGGCCTTGTCTACACGATCGAGATCGGCCCCGAGAACGAGGTAGAGATCATCATGACGCTGACCGCCCCCGGCTGCCCGGTGGCCGGCGAGATGCCGGGCTGGGTGGCCGATGCGGTGGAGCCGCTGCCGGGGGTGAAGCAGGTGAACGTGCAGATGACCTTCGAGCCGACCTGGGGCATGGACATGATGTCGGACGAGGCGCGGCTGGAACTCGGCTTCATGTAGTCTCGACATCAAGCAAAAAGACTTGCTTTGTAAGTTTGCAAGTCTTTTAGCTTGAAACATGACGGAACAAGTTACATGGCTTGCGAGTGCCCATGGCAAACCCGGTCGCCGTCCTGACGGGAGATCTGATCGCCTCCTCCGCCGCCACGCCGGAAGCGGTTGACCGCGCCATGCAGCAGCTGGCCGCCGCGGTCGAGCGCATGGTGGGCTGGAACATCGGCATCGATCCGCGCTTCACCCGCTGGCGCGGCGACGGCTGGCAGGTTTTGGTGCGCGCGCCGGGCTACGGGTTGCGTGCCGCTCTTGGCCTGATCGCCAGCCTGCGCGCCGCCAGACTGGCGGCGACGCGCATGTCGCTCGGCATCGGCAGCCTCGACCATCCCGGCACGGCGAGCCTGGCCGACGCGCGGGGATCGGCCTTCCTCGCCTCGGGGCGGGGTCTGGACGAGATGCGCAAGCCGCAGCGCATCGCGATTTCCGGCGAAGGGATCACACCGCTGCATCAGGGCTATGGCGACCTGCTGGCGGCGATCACGCAGCGCTGGAGCGGCGAGCAGGCCGAGGCGATGGTCCACGCGCTGCGTCCCGACGGTTCGACGCAGTCCGACATCGCGGCCGCGCTCGGCATCTCGCCGCAGGCGGTCGGCTACCGGCTGAAAGGGTCGTTCGGCACCGAGGTGCGGCAGGCGCTGCGCGCCTGGGAAGAGGATGTCGCCGCCGAAACCGCGGTCCGGGCAGCCGCGTCATGACCGCGACCTTTGCCGCGCTGCTCGCCGCCCATGTCTTTGCCGACTTCGTGTTCCAGACGGGCGGGATGGTGCGCCACAAGCGCCGCCCCGGCGTCCTGGTGCTGCATGGCGCGATCGTGTTCGCGACCGCCTTCGCGCTGCTGGGCCCGGCGGCGACGCTGCCGCTTCTGGCTCTGGCGGTCGCGCATGTCGGCATCGACATCGTCAAGCTCAGGGTCCCGGCACGCGGCGCCGGCCCGTTCCTGGCCGACCAGGGCGCGCACCTCGTCTCGCTCGTGCTGCTAGCGCTGCTCGCCCCGGGCCTCTGGGCCGCGAGCCCCTGGGCCGCGCTGCCGGACCCCGGGGCTGCGCTCCTGCTGCACACGCTGGTCCTGGTCGCCGGCTTCATCGTCGCCACACGGGCGGGTGGTTTCGCGATCGGCCTTCTGATGTCGGCGCCGAACTGGGCGCCGCCCACTGCCGGGCTGGCCGACGGCGGGCGGATCATCGGCCTTCTGGAGCGCGGCCTGATCTTCCTGCTGATCCTCGCCGGACAGTACGACGCGATCGGCTTTCTGATCGCCGCCAAGTCGATCCTCCGCTTCGGCACGGTGGGCGACGACCGCGCCGTGTCGGAATACGTGATCATTGGCACGCTCGCCTCGTTCGGCTGGGCGATCGCGGCCGGGCTCGGCACCGTCGAACTGCTGGCGACCCTGCCGCCGCTTGCGATTTCGCCGCCGGCACCCTAGGTTTGAGACATCTTCAGGAGCGCAACCATGTTCGGCATCCCCGGCAAGCAGGCCGTCTCGATCACCCCCGCCGCCGCCCGCCAGATCGCGCGGCTGATGCAGGCAGAGGGCTCGGCCGGGCTGCGGATCGGCGTGAAGAAGGGCGGCTGCGCGGGCATGGAATACACCATGGATTATGTGTCCGAGGTGAACCCGCTGGACGAGACGGTGGAACAGGACGGCGCCCGGGTGATGATCGCGCCGATGGCGCAGATGTTCCTGTTCGGGACCGAGATCGACTACCGGACCACGCTGCTCAACTCCGGCTTCCGCTTCAACAACCCGAACGTCGCCGAAGCCTGCGGCTGTGGCGAATCGATCAAGTTCAGGGACCCGCCCGCCGACACCACCGCGGCCGCGCACTGACGGCCGGCCGCGGCGTCGCCGGCGCGGCAGTCACGACGCCACCCTCGCCGGACCAGCGCGGGTTGGCGCGGCTCTGCGGATCGCCACTGCCGCCCGGCCCCGGCAGATGTGCCGCGGCCGGACGGCGTGCAAGGGCCCGGGCTTACGCCTCGGCCTCTTCCTTCTTCTCGGCGATCTCGGCGCCGGTCTCCTGATCGACCATCTTCATGCCGAGCCGGACCTTGCCGCGGTCGTCGAAGCCGAGGAGCTTAACCTTCACCTCCTGCCCTTCCTTCAGGAACTCGTTCGGATGGTTCAGGCGCTTGCCGGAAATCTGGCTGACATGCACCAGCCCGTCGCGCTTGCCGAAGAAGTTCACGAAGGCGCCGAAATCGACCAGCTTGACGACGCGGCCGGTATAGACCTTGCCCTCTTCCGGCTCGGCCACGATCGACCAGATCATGTCATAGGCGCGCTTGATCGCCGCCGCATCCGACGAAGCGATCTTGATCACGCCGTCGTCGTTGATGTCCACCTTGGCGCCGGAGGTTTCCACGATCTCGCGGATCACCTTGCCGCCCGAGCCGATCACCTCGCGGATCTTGTCGGTCGGGATGGTCAGCGTCTCGATCTTGGGCGCGTATTCGCTGAACCCCTGCGGCGCCGACAGCGCCTTGGCCATCTCGGACAGGATATGCAGCCGGCCGTCCTTCGCCTGCGCCAGCGCCTGTTCCATGATTTCCGGCGTGATGCCGGCCACCTTGATGTCCATCTGCAGGCTGGTGATGCCTTGCGCCGTGCCCGCCACCTTGAAATCCATGTCGCCGAGGTGGTCCTCGTCGCCGAGGATGTCGGTCAGCACCGCCCAGCGGCCGTCCTCTTCCAGGATCAGGCCCATCGCCACGCCGGCCACCGGCGCCTTCAGCGGCACGCCCGCGTCCATCATCGACAGCGACCCGCCGCAGACCGAGGCCATCGAGGATGACCCGTTCGACTCGGTGATCTCGGAGACGACGCGGATGGTGTAGGGAAAGTCGGTCGCCGCCGGCAGCACCGCCTGCAACGCCCGCCAGGCGAGCTTGCCATGGCCGATCTCGCGCCGCCCGGGCGAGCCGACGCGACCCACTTCGCCCACCGAATAGGGCGGGAAGTTGTAGTGCAGGAGGAAGTTCGAGCGCGAATTGCCGTGCAGCGCGTCGATGATCTGCTCGTCCTCGCCGGTGCCGAGTGTCGTCACCACCAGCGCCTGCGTCTCCCCCCGGGTGAAGAGCGCCGAGCCATGGGTGCGCGGCAGCACGCCGGTTTCGGCGACGATCGGGCGCACGGTGCGGTTGTCGCGCCCGTCGATGCGCGCTCCGCCCGAGATGATGTCGCCGCGCAGGATCGCCGATTCCAGCTTTTTGATCGCGGCGCCGAGGTTCTCGTCGGCCAGGTCCTCGGGGGCGAGGCCGGCCTTGATCGTTTCGGCGGCCGCGTCGATGGCGTTCGTCCGCTCCTGCTTGTCGCGGAGCGCGAAGGCGGCGCGCATCGGCAATTCGCCCAGAGCCTTCACCCGGCCGTAGAGGTCGTCGTAGTTCGGCGGCTGGAAGTCGAAGGGCTCCTTCGCCGCCACTTCCGCCAGCTCGATGATCAGGTCGATCACCGGCTGCATCGCCGCATGGCCGAACTTGACGGCACCGAGCATTTCGGCCTCGGTCAGCTCGTAGGCCTCGGACTCCACCATCATCACGGCATCGCGGGTGCCGGCGATCACCAGGTCGAGCCGCTGCTCGGGGGTGGAGCGGAGGTGGTTCAGATCATCGACGCTGGGGTTCAGCACATAGCCGCCATGGGCGAAACCGACCCGCGCGGCGCCGATCGGCCCCATGAAGGGCACGCCCGAGATGGTCAGCGCCGCCGACGCCGCGATCATCGCCACGATGTCGGGCTCGTTGTGCAGGTCATGGCTCAGCACGGTGGCCATGACGAGTACCTCGTTGCGGAAGCCCTCGACGAACAGCGGCCGGCAGGGCCGGTCGATCAGCCGCGAGGTCAGCGTTTCCTTCTCGGACGGGCGCGCCTCGCGCTTGAAGAAGCCGCCGGGAATCTTGCCCGCGGCGTAGTATTTCTCCTGGTAGTAAACGGTCAGCGGGAAGAAGTCCTGCCCCGGCTTGGCCGTCTTGGCGAAGGTGACGTTGGCCATGACGCTGGTCTCGCCAAGCGTGGCGATGACCGAGCCGTCGGCCTGACGGGCAACCTTCCCCGTTTCCAGTGTCAGCGTCTCGCCGCCCCACTGGATCGATTTCCTGATGGTGTTGAACATCCGTTTTCCTCTGGGAGCACTCCCGGGCCCTCCGGGTCTCCCGTGTCTGGCGGCCCCATTGCCGCCGCCCCAATCCTTCGCATGTGCCCGGGGCTAGGGGCGTCACGTCACAGATGGCCGAGGCGGATACAGGAAAAGGCATGGGAAGGGAAGAGGGCGGGTTGGTGCCCGGCTCCCGGCTCAGCGGCGCGAGCGCAGTTTGCGAACGCGGTATTGCTGCGCAGACGGCATGCATGGTCATGGCGCTCCGATGACAAACCGGTCCTGTAGTGCCTCCTTCCATTCCTGCGCAAGGATCGCACCATCGAACCGCGGGATCACACACGTCGTCTCGATGATGATGCCGGCTTTGGTCTCGTGACCCGACACCGGGCGCGCCGGCACGCCGTTGCGGCCGTAGACGACGACCTCCGGCTGAAGCTGTGCCGCGCCCTGCGGATCGAGGCGGATCAGCAGAACCTTGCGGGCGCCGAGCCGGCGCGCGCCTGCGAGCTTGATGCTCTCGGGCCATGGCCCGGCCGAACGGTCAAGCCTGCTGCCGCGGGTCCGGCCGGTGCGGCCGTCGCGGGCATAAAACCTCGGTCTGCTCCATCGCGAGGATGCGATCGGGGGCGAACGGGAGCTGCAGGCGGCTTGCCTTGCAAAGCGAATGCGCTGCGATCGAATGGGGCGTGCAGCGCCGGTCAGGGTTCGGCGCGACGAAGCCGATCCGTGATCGGAGTTCTCGGCGACAAGGCGATCGGACGGCGAGCCCGGATCGCAGGCGGGCGCGCCGCATTCCGGGGGTCCTTACGGCATTTCACCGTCAGTGACGGGCCGAAGTGTCGCCGCAGGTCTCGCTGGAGGAGCTTAAACTTCTGTATTATTGGAATTCTTGTCGCAGAAGGGCACGGAAGCCTCAGGCGAATGGTGCGGTCGAGAAGACTCGAACTTCCACGGGAGTTACCCCACAGCGACCTCAACGCTGCGCGTCTACCAATTCCGCCACGACCGCATGTCCCTGGGCAGGTGGCGCGGTGTTTAGCGAAGGCCCCTGGCGAAGGGAAGGGGGTATCTGCGCCCCTCGCGCCAGAGGAGCCAGACCGCGGCGAGCGCCAGCGCCAGCATCGCCGCGAGGCCGATCCAGGGCCGGTCAGGGAAGAACGCCTCGCTCATCCGCCGTCCGGGATAGAAGGTGAAGGCGCCTGCCAGCATCAGCGCCTGCGCATAGAGTGCACGCATGGTGGCCCCGTGCCGCGCCGCATCGCCCGCGCGGATCGCCCGCAGCGCCGCGACGAGCCCGACAAGGGTGATGACCGACAGCACGTGGATGATCGAGAACGGCCCGAACATCGGGTCCTCGTGAATCAGGAAGGACGAGCCCGCCGTCACCGCCATGGTCGAAACCCAGATCCGTCCCGCCACCCGGTGGACGATGTCGCGGCTGCGGCGGAAGATCGCCACCGGGCCGATCGCCACCGACAGCAGCGCCGCGGCGACATGGACCTGCACCACCGCGGGCGCGTCGAGAAGCGGGGCGAGCGTCATGGCGCGATCATGTTCCGGCGGCCGCGGCCGATCAAGCGCCGGCCGGGCTTTTCCTTCCGCTGCCGGCAGGTTATTTGCCGACAACTGGATGGTCCTTGTGAAGGCGGCGCGTGCCCCGATGATCGAGTGGTCCCGCCTTCCCGGCCTCGCCCCCTACGAGGAAACGCTTGCGGCGATGGAGGCGCGGGCCACGGCCATCGCCGCCGGTACTGCGCCGGAGGCGATCTGGCTCGTGGAACACCCGCCGCTCTACACCGCCGGTGCCTCGGCCCGGCCCGGCGACCTGACCGATCCCGGTCGTCTTCCGGTGCATCCGGTGCGGCGCGGCGGGCAGTACACGTACCATGGCCCCGGGCAGCGCGTGGTCTATGTGATGCTCGACCTCGGCACCCGCGGCCGTGACGTTGGCTGCTTCGTGCGCGACCTCGAACGCTGGGTGATCGCGACGCTGGCGGAGGTCGGCGTGCGGGGCGAGGTGCGGCCCGGCCGGGTCGGCGTCTGGGTGGTGCGTCCGGACCGGGCGCCGGGACCCGATGGCAGCCTGCGCGAGGACAAGATCGCGGCGATCGGCATCAAGCTCCGCCGCTGGGTCAGCTTCCACGGGCTTGCGATCAACGTCGCGCCCGATCTGTCGCACTATGGCGGGATCGTCCCCTGCGGCATCCGCGAGCACGGCGTGACGAGCCTCGCCGATCTCGGCCGACCAGTGACGATGGCGGCCCTCGACGCGGCGCTGCTGCACCGGTTCGGGCCCGTGTTCGGCCCCGACCGGATCGAGATCTGCGCCACCCCGGCTGCCTGATCCGGCGCTGGCTGCGTCACCTTGCCACTGCCCGCCGCGCCGGCCGCGCCAGATTCTGCGCGCTGCGGCAAAGTCCGACATTGCCGTGCCGCCCGCCCGCCCCTACAAGCGCGATCAGAGCGGCGGGGTTTCCTGCCGCTGGACCAACCGCTCGGGGAGGCATCATGGCCGACGCAGCCATCCATGGCCACGACCACGATCAGCGCGGCTTCTTCACCCGCTGGTTCATGTCGACGAACCACAAGGACATCGGCATCCTCTACCTGTTCGCGGGCGGGATCGTCGGCTTCCTGTCGGTCGCCTTCACCGTCTACATGCGCATGGAGCTGATGGAACCCGGCGTGCAGTTCATGTGCATGGAGGGGGCGCGGCTCATCCCGACCTCGACCGAGAACTGCACCCCGAACGGCCATCTCTGGAACGTCCTGATCACCGGCCACGGCATCCTGATGATGTTCTTCGTGGTCATCCCGGCGCTGTTCGGGGGCTTCGGCAACTACTTCATGCCGCTGCAGATCGGCGCGCCGGACATGGCCTTTCCGCGGATGAACAACCTGTCGTTCTGGCTCTACATTGCCGGAACCTCGCTCGCTGTCGCTTCGGTATTCGCCCCCGGAGGCCATGAAAGCCCCGGCTCGGGCGTCGGCTGGGTGCTCTACCCGCCGCTGTCGACCACCGAGGGCGGCTATTCAATGGATCTCGCGATCTTCGCCGTGCACCTCTCCGGCGCCTCGTCGATCCTCGGCGCGATCAACATGATCACGACCTTCCTCAACATGCGCGCGCCCGGCATGACGCTGCACAAGGTGCCGCTGTTCGCCTGGTCGATCTTCGTCACCGCCTGGCTGATCCTGCTGGCGCTGCCGGTGCTCGCCGGCGCGATCACCATGCTGCTGACCGACCGCAACTTCGGCACGACCTTCTTCGATCCCGCCGGCGGCGGCGACCCGATCCTCTACCAGCACATCCTGTGGTTCTTTGGCCACCCGGAGGTTTACATCATCATCCTGCCCGCCTTCGGCATCATCAGCCAGGTGATCGCGACCTTCTCGAAGAAGCCGATCTTCGGCTACCTGCCGATGGTCTATGCGATGGTGGCGATCGGGGTCTTGGGCTTCGTGGTCTGGGCGCACCACATGTACACGGTGGGCATGTCGCTGACCCAGCAGAGCTATTTCATGCTGGCGACGATGGTGATCGCAGTGCCGACCGGCATCAAGGTGTTCTCGTGGATCGCCACCATGTGGGGCGGGTCGATCGAGTTCAAGACGCCGATGCTCTGGGCCTTCGGCTTCCTGTTCCTGTTCACCGTCGGCGGCGTGACCGGCATCGTGCTGAGCCAGGCGGCGGTCGACCGGGCCTATCACGACACCTACTATGTCGTGGCGCATTTCCACTATGTGATGAGCCTCGGCGCCGTGTTCGGCATCTTTGCCGGCGTCTATTACTGGATCGGCAAGATGTCGGGCCGGCAGTACCCCGAGCGGCTCGGCCAGGTGCATTTCTGGATGATGTTCATCGGCTCCAACATCACTTTCTTCCCGCAGCACTTCCTGGGCCGCCAGGGGATGCCGCGCCGTTACATCGACTACCCCGAGGCCTTCGCCTACTGGAACTGGGTCTCGTCGATGGGGGCGTTCCTGTCCTTCGCCTCGTTCCTTCTGTTCATCGGGATCGTGTTCTACACCCTGCGCTACGGCCAGCGGATCACCGTGAACAACTACTGGAACAAGCACGCCGACACGCTGGAATGGACCCTGCCCTGCCCGCCGCCCGAACACACCTTCGAGCAGCTGCCCAAGCGCGAGGACTGGGACCGGAGCCTCGCGCACTGAGGCCGGACCGCGGCTGACGATCCTGCGGCCCCGGAGCGATCCGGGGCCGCCTGCGTCTGCCGGCTTCATGGCGGATGTCGCCGCCGGCCGCCGTGCCGCTCTGCCGTCCTGTTCGAGAAGGAACGCATACCGCGCCAAGAATGTGTTACCCTGTGAACTCCGGTCCGGACCGGCGCATTCCGTGCCGGTGGCCTCCGGAGCGGCACAAAGGGACAGAGGACATGGCGCATTACATCATCACCGGGACCTACACCGCGCAGGCGATGAAGGGCATGATCGCCTCCCCGAGCGACCGGGAAGCCGCAGCGCGTGCGGTCGTCGAAGGAGCCGGCGGCAAGGTGCACACCTTCCTGGTGACCACCGGCGAAAGCGATTTCCTGCTGATCGCCGAGACCGAGTCGATCAATTCGATGCTGGCGGCATTGATGGTGGTCGGCTCGACGGGTGCCGTGACCAATCTGCGCACCTCGCAGGCCTTCACCGCGGCCGAGTTCATGGCGGCGGCGAAGGAGGCCGGCAAGCTCGCGGCCGGTGCCTACCGCCCGGCCGGCTGAGGCCACGACCCGGCGCGATCAGGCCAGCCGGTCGCGGACCAGAGGTCCGATCGCGCCGAAATCCATCTGCCCGACATGGCGTGCCTTCAGCACCGCCATCACCCGGCCCATGTCGCGGATGCCGAGCGCTCCGGCTTCGGCGATCGCCGCGGCAATCGCGGCATCGATTTCGTCAGGGGTCAGTTGGCGCGGCAGGAACTCCTCGATCACCGAGATCTCGGACCGTTCCTTTTCCGCCAGTTCCAGCCGCCCGCCATCCTCGTAGGCGCGCGCGCTTTCCTGCCGCTGCTTCACCATCCGGCCGAGGATGCCGAGGATGTCGGCGTCCGACACCCCGGCCTCCACCCCGTCGCCGCGGGCGGCAATCTCGCGGTCCTTGATCGCGGCGTTGATCAGCCGGAGCGCCGACAGCCGGTCGGCATCGCGGGCGCGCATCGCATCCTTGAGCGCAAGGTTCAGGCGGTCTCGCAGTGTCATCGGTCCGGTATCCCGTCGCAGCCCCAGGCGCCGAGCATACAGGCCCCGACCGCGCGGCACAACCGGAGCCGCAGCGCAAGGTCTTGTTCCGGCTGGATAAGACTATCTTCCCTTCCGGCTTGACCGTGGCCCCGGCCCCCCCTAGTGTCCGGCCGTTTGCAGATCTCCCCTGCCC
>Ga0224723_1002017_pt1 | contig 11572 bp, 9 predicted proteins | sample Balambano_FR2_Me_FD_161647 | JGI IMG/M metagenome (GOLD analysis project Ga0224723, IMG submission 161647) | Freshwater sediment microbial communities from Lake Towuti, South Sulawesi, Indonesia - Balambano_FR2_MetaG | ecosystem: Environmental > Aquatic > Freshwater > Lake > Sediment | place...
CCGAATAAGGGCCATAGCGCTCAAGCTCCTCCGCCAGCACCGGCCGGGGGCCGATACAGCTCATCTCCCCGCGCATCACATTGATGAGTTGCGGCAGCTCATCGAGACTGGTCTTGCGCAGAACATGACCCAGCCAGGTAATCCGAGGATCGTTCTGGAGCTTTTGTGTTTCCTCCCAGGTCTTTGCCGCCTGCGGGTCTCGCGAGAGATATTCGACAAGCCGCTCCTGGGCATCGGGAACCATGGTCCGGAACTTCAGACAGCTGAACGCGCGCCGGCCGAAGCCGAGCCTTTTCTGCGAAAACAGGATTGGCCGGCCCATGGTCACGACGATCACCAGCGCGATTGCGATCATCATCGGGGCCATCACGAGGAGCGCGGTTCCGGCGATAGCCAGATCGCAGCAGCGCTTCAGCGCGCCCCCCACGGGAGCCTTCGAGCCAGCGCCGCGCTGCTCCTGCTTGGCATGGTCGGGGCCGGCGTCGTAGCGCGGCGCATAATCCGCCGAGGCCGGATGTGACGCCCAGGCCAAATCTGCCTGCTGCAGCATTGGGCTCAGGGCAGGCTCGTCCGATGTCTTGATAGGCAAGTAATCTACGCGCATGCTGTACTGTCCCGTTGGCGGGCTCACCACGAACTCATGGTGAAGGAACTGTATACTTTTCCATAAATATACCTGCCGACCACGGCGAGCAAGCATAACTTACTTGAAAGTCAGGTTAACTGTCCGTTACCATAGAGCTAAATGGGGACTTAGTTAACAGCCTTGCTGTGTGCCGTTCAATCTGAAAATTGTATTGAGTATGATTTACTTAATAGGGAAAAAGCTATATCCCAAATAAAAACCAGAATGGCTTGCTGGCTATAAAACGCCTCAATTTGATACCTACTTGCACCAAAACACGCCACAATGGCCAGTGTTTTCTTTACCTTTCCACGCGGACACGGGCGCTTTTTGCGCTTTGCGTGCAAACCGGCAACAGCCACACCTCCGCGTGTAGTCCCGTTTCAGCTAGAGCTTATTTGACGCGCGATAGCGGTTCCCGGTTCATCAAACGGGAAACTTTTTTCGTTTGTCGGGCCGCGCCTCCGTTCGAAAGCCGCGCCACAGTTCGGGAAGCCTTCTACCATTCCGCTCGGGAGCTTAAGGCGCGGTGCCGGCGTGCAGTCCAAGGGTGGCATTGAACGCGGCGGCAATATCCCGCCGGAACCGCTCGGTCGAGAAGCGCTGGGCATTGTCGCGGCAGGCTTCGGGATGCAGAGCGGCGGACACCGCCTCGAAGCGCTCCACCGCGCCAATCACCGCGGCGACGCTCTGCTCACGAAACAGAATTCCGGTCGGGCGCTCCGCGCGGCCGAGGTCGCGCACGATGTCGCCTGCCCCGCCGCGCCCATAGGCGATGAGCGGCGTCCCGCAGGCCTGCGCCTCTGCCAGCGCGATCCCGAAATCCTCGCAGCCGGCAAAGACCAGGGCGCGGGCGTTGGCGACCGCCTCCACATAATCGCGCCGCGGCAGGAAGCCGGCGAATTGCACGTTCGGCTTGGCAAGACCGCGCAGCCGGGCCGATTGCTGGCCGTCGCCCACGACCAGAAGGCGGCGGTTCGGCATGGCGTTGAACGCCTCGATCACCAGATCGGTCCGCTTGTAAGGGGCCAGGAAAGACGCGGTGATGTAGTAATCGTCCTTCTCGGCGCTATAGGTCAGCTCGTCCAGCGCCACAGGCGGAAACACGACCTGGGCGTCGCGGCCGTAGATGCGCCGGATCCGGCCGCGCACATAGGTGGAGTTCGCCAGCATGTGATCCGGTCCGTGCGCCGTGCGCGCGTCCCAGCTGCGCAGCTTGTGCAGCAGATAGCGGAAGGCGAGGCCCTTCGGCCCGTAGCCGAGCCGCCCCTGTGCCAGGTAGGAGAACTGCTCGTCCCAGGCGTAGCGGATCGGGCTGTGCACATAGCACAGATGGGGCTGGTCGGGCCGGGTAATGACGCCGCGCGCGAAAGCGGCGGAGGACGAGATGACGGCGTCAAAGCCGGTTACGTCGAATTGCTCGATGAGAAAGGGGCAGGCGAAGAACAGCGCCCGGTAGTATTTGTGCACCCATGGCAGACGGTCCGCCACCGAGGTGTGGAAGCTCACCTCGCGGAAATACGCCTCCTTGATATCGGGGGGGAGGAAGTCAAACAGGGTAAAAACCTGCGCCCCCTTATACATGGCGCAGAGTTCGGCCAGCACGCGCTCGCCGCCCCGGAAGGAGGGGCACCAGTCATGCACCAGCGCGATTTTCAAGCCCGAAGGCGCCGCGGGCGCGCAGCGCGCCGACTCGCCCTCGAAGAAGGGATCGAGCGGGTCGTCCGCGCGCAGGGCTGGTGTGGAAACAGAACGCAGAGTCATCAATCGATACGCGATGGCCGAATTGCGAGGAGAGACGGCGCCGTTAACTTTCGCCCTGCCGCAGACGTGCTAGCGGACGCCGCCTCGTATACTGCTAGTACAAACCCTGACGCGGCGCAGCTCTAGCCAGGGAAATAGCTTAACATCAATGGATAGACCAATTCTGGAATTTAGCACAGGAGCGAATGGGCAAATCGTGGACTGAGGCTAACTTTCCCCATTTTCCTTAGCCAATGCGCGGATTCTCGATTGCTGACCAAAATCATGGTTTAAGCTTGAGAGGCCTCCTGGCGCCGGATTGCAGAAGACCGAAGCGTTATGAAACTCACTGTTATCATCGCCACCTACGGACGCAAAGCCCTGCTGGACCGCGCCTTGACCTTCCTCGAAGGCCAAAGCCGGCTGCCTGACGCCGTGATCGTCAGCGCGCCCGACGAAACCCACGTGCAGCGGCGTGAAACGCCGGCCTATCCGCTCTCCTTCGTGTTCGGCGGCAGGGGGCTGTGCGCGCAGCGCAACAAGGGGCTTGAGGCGGCCCTGGGCGACGCCGATGTCATTACCTTCTTCGACGATGATTTCCTGCCGGCGGCGGACTATCTGGCGTTGGTCGAAGCCGCTTTTCGCGATAATCCCGATTGGGCCGTGCTGCGCGGCGAGGCGGTGGTGGACGGGGCGAAAGGCGCCGGCCTCAGCTTCGAGGAGGGGCTGGCGGCGCTGCGCAAAGCGGAGACCGCCCGCGCCATCGCGCCGGTCGCCCCTCAGGTCAGCGATCAGGTCGGCGGTTATGGCTGCAACATGTCGATCCGGGCGGCTTTCATCGGCGCAGCCCGCTTCGACGAAAGCCTGCCGCTCTATGGATGGCAGGAGGATATCGACTTCTCCGGCCAGCTCAGGGAGCGCGGGCGCGTGGTGGGCCTGAACACGCTCTACGGCGTGCATCTTGGCGCCAAGGGCGGCCGCGTCAGCGGTGTCCGGCTCGGATATTCACAGCTTGTGAACCCGGTCTATCTCGTGCGGAAGGGCACCGTGCCCGCCGGCTTCGCTTTCCGGCTGATGTGGCGTAATATCGCGGCAAATACGATCAAGAGCTTCTGGCCCGAGCCTTACATCGACCGCCGCGGGCGCCTGAAGGGAAATATTCTTGCCGCGCTGCATCTCGCTCGCGGCAAAGTCGATCCGGGCTTTATACTTAAACTGAAAGCTTGAAGTGCATTGAGGATACGCCTGCCATGGCCTCCGTTCCTAGAGTTTCCGCCGCCCGTTCAAAAAAGCTGCGCTCGACGTCTTTGCTGGGCAGGATAGCGCGGCGCGTCCTCATCGCGGCAGCGTCGGCCTGCCTCTTGCTGCTGTCGCAGCCGGGGGCCATGGCGGCGCAAGCCCCGGACTATGTGCTTGGCCCGCAGGACAAGCTGCGCCTCAAAGTCTATGAATGGCGCACCACCATGAACGCGGTGTTCGAATGGACCTCGCTGAACGAGGAATTCACGATCGGCCCATCCGGCGCGCTGTCGCTGCCGCTGCTCGGCGAGATTCCCGCCGCCGGCCTGACGACCAGCCAGCTGGCGAGGTCGCTGGGCGAAAGCCTCAAGCTCCGAATCGGCCTCGCCGAGGCGCCCAATATCGCCGTCGAGATCGTGCAATACCGGCCGTTCTATATCATCGGCGCGGTGAACAGGCCCGGCGAATATCCCTATCGCCCCGAGCTGACGGTGCTGCAGGCGCTCAGCATTGCGGGCGGGCTGCTCGGCACCGGCGAGGCCGGCCTGCGGCTCGGCCGCGAGATCATCCAGAGCGCGGGCGAAAGCCAGTATTCCGAGGCCGAGGCGAACGGTTTGCTGGCCAGAAAGGCCCGGCTGGAGGCCGAGCTGAAAGGCCTCGACAGGATCGCGTTCCCGCCCGAGCTGGACGCGCGCAAGAACGACGCCAGCATCGCCACCATCATGCGCCAGGAGATTACGATCTTTGAGGCCCGCCGCAACGCGCTGCGCACCGAGATCGAGGTGCTGGAGCGGTTGAAGGGCTTTCTTGAAAAGGGCATGGAGTCGCTGGAGGCGCAGCTGAAGGCGCAGCAGCGCGAGCGCGACCTGATGAGGAAGGAGCTGGAGGGCGTCGCCTCGCTCGTCGGCCGCGGTCTCGCTCCGAACACGCGGCAATATGAGCTGGAGCGGGCCGTGGCGCGGCTTGAGGTGGACAGGCTGAGACTGGAGACTGAATTCCTGCGCGCCAAGCAGGATATCAGCCGGACCGAGGTGGCGATCGTGGAGGCGCGCAATAAAGTCTCGAACGAGGCTGCCGCCAACTTGCGGGAGACGCAAACCAAGCTGGAGCAAGCGGTGGCGAAGGTCGGCACCGCGCAGCAGCTGCTCCACGAGTCGCGATATACTTTTCCGCAGCTCCTCGCCGCGCGCCGCCAGGACAGCCAGAGCCAGCCGGTCTACCGCGTCGTCCGCCGGTCGGGCGCGCAGGCGCAGGAGATCGTGGTGGCCGAATCCACCCGGCTGGAGCCGGGAGACACGCTAAAGGTGGAGCTTCCCTTGCCGGACCTGCTCGCCCCGACGCCGCCCGCTCAAGCAGCCCGCACGGGCACCTTGACCCGTTAGGCCGCGGCTTGCCGGGCGCGCGTACGACGACAACGCCCGGGGTGCGCCGTTCAGCCCGTCATTTGCGCCAATCGCGCAGCCGCCTTGCGGCTTCGGCCATTGCCGCGGTCGCCCCGGCATAAGAGAAGCGCAGGAAATGCTGGCCGCGTGCGGGGTCGAAATCGACGCCCGGCGTCGCCGCCACGCCCGCCTCGGCCAGCATCGCCTTTACGAAGGCGCCGCTGTCGTCTGTGAGGTGTGAGATGTCGGCGTAAAGGTAAAAGGCGCCATCGGCGGGCGCGAGCCGCGTGAAGCCGGCGCGCGGCAGCTCCTCCAGCAGCAGATTCCGGTTGGCGGCGTAAACGGCCTTGTTGGCCTCCAGCTCCTCGACCGCATCGAAAGCCGCCAGCGCGCCGACCTGCGATACGGCGGCGGGCGAGATATAGAGGTTTTGCGCCAGCCGCTCGATGCTGCGCACCAGCGGCTCGGGCACGATCATCCAGCCGACGCGCCATCCCGTCATCGAGTAATATTTCGAGAAGCTGTTGATGACGACGGCGTTGGGGCTGAAGGCGCGGGCGGTCTGGACCGGCGCGTCATAAGTCAGGCCGTGATAAATCTCGTCCGAAATCAGCCTGATCCTGCGCTCATCGCACCCGGCGCAGATCGCGGCGAGCGCGGCGTCGGCGAGCGCCGTGCCGGTCGGGTTTGCCGGGCTCGCCAGGAGCAGCGCCGCCGGCTTCTCCGCCGCCAGCATTCCGGCGGTGGGCATCCAGCGCTCCGCTTCGCCGACGGGAAGGGCGCGCGGGACGAGGCCCAGGGCGGAGGCGATGTTGCGATAGCAGGGATAGCCCGGCTCCGGCATCAGCAGCGTCTCCCCCTCATCGAGCAGCGCCAGGAAAGCGAGCACGAAACCGGCGGAGGAGCCGGCCGTGACGACGACCTCCTCCGGGCGGACGGCGACGCCATAGGCCTCGCGATAATGCCGGGCGATGCGCTCGCGCAGGCGCGGAAGGCCAAGCGCCTCGGTATAGCCGAGAAGGTCGCGATCGATGGCGGCCTTGACCGCCTCGCGCACCGCACGCGGCGCAGGCGTCCCCGGCTGCCCCACCTCCATATGGATGATATCGTGCCCCTCGGCGGCGCGGACATTGGCGGCGCGCATGATGTCCATCACCACAAAAGGCGAGATCCGGCTGCGGCGCGAAAGCCCGGGCGCGCCATCGCGGCTTGCGGCTTCGGCGCTGTCCTGCATATCTGCCTCCTTGATGTCACGCTTCGGCCAAATTGGCCCGATTTGCTAGTGGTTCTTGAGATTCCAACATTTGCAAACGCAGCTGCGGCAGGTGGGATGCAAATGTTGGAATCTCAAGAACCACTAGCAACCTTTCAATCTCGTGGAGCGTAAGAATTTGACATTTGAAAACGAACTTAGCCGCAACCGGAATTCAAATGTCAAATTCGCTCCACGAGGGCCACGACGGATCACAAGCCTGTGCCCGGCGGGCCGGTGAATTGACCGCGCCTTGCCGCCACTCTAGGGTTCGGGCTCGATTTGACAAGCACCAACGGAATCTGCGTTTCCCTGATGAAGACGACATCGCTTCAGCATTTCGGCGGCTTTCGCCCGGGCGCGGGGCTCTGGCGGCGCGCCGCCAAGGCGGTCTGCGCCGGGGCAATATCGGCGGGATTGCTGCTCGGCCATTCCGGCTCGGCGAAGGCTCAGGGCCTGATCCGCGACAGCGAGATCGAGACGCTGATCGCCGACTACGCCACGCCGATCTTCCGCGCGGCCGGCATCGCCTCGCAGAATGTGCGCATTCACATGGTCAGCAATCGCGCCTTCAACGCCTTCGTCATCGATGGGCAGAACATGTTCATCCATGTCGGCGCGATGATGAATTCGGAAACCCCGAACCAGCTCATCGGCGTGCTGGCGCATGAGGCGGGCCACATTGCGGGCGGCCATCTGGCGCGGCTGCGGGTGCAGATCGCGCGGATGCAGTCGGCCGCGCTGATCATGAACATCCTCGGCATCGGGGCGATGATCGGCGGCGCTGTGGCGGGCGGGGGCAACGATGTCGGCGAGGCCGGCGCGGCGGTGCTTTACGGCGGCTCCTCGCTGATCCAGCGCTCGCTGCTGTCCTACCGGCGCGTCGAGGAGTCCGCGGCGGACCAGGCCGCCGTCTCCTACCTCAACGCCACCAAGCAGTCCGCGGCCGGCATGCTGAAGACCTTCCAGTTCTTCGCCGACCAGTCGCTCGGCTCCGCCACCGCCATCGACCCGTATGTGCAGAGCCATCCGATGCCGCAGGACCGCATCGCCCAGCTCCGCGACCTGGCCGAGCGCAGCCCCTATTTCCAGGTGAAGGACCCGCCGGAGCTGCAGTTCCGCCATGACATGGCGCGCGCCAAGCTGTTCGGCTTCATGAACAAGAACAACGCTCAGGCGACGTTCCGCAAATATCCGGAAAAGGACCAGTCGATCCCGGCGCGATATGCCCGCGCCATCGCCCGCTATTTCTCCGGCGGCGCGCGCGCCTCGGTCGGCGAGATCGACGGCCTCATCGCCGAGCAGCCGAACAATCCGTATTTCCATGAGCTGAAGGGCCAGTTCCTGCTGGAGAGCGGCAATCCGGCTCCGGCGGTCGAGCCGCTGCGCAAGGCCGTCGCGCTCGCGCCGAATGCGGGTCTGATCCGCGTCATGCTGGCGCAGGCGCAGATCGCCACGAACAATCCCGGCTATCTCAACGAGGCCGTCTCGAACTTGCAGCGCGCCCTCACGCGAGAGCGGCAGTCGGCGCTCGGCTATCGTCAGCTCGCGGTCGCCTTCGGCCGGCTCAACCGCATCGCCGACGCCGAACTGGCCTCCGCCCAGGCGGCCCTGTTCGAGGGCAAGGCCGACTACGCCCAGCTTCACGCGGAGCGGGCCATGAAGGGCTTCCCGGAAGGCTCCGCCAACTGGGTCAAAGCCAACGACATCATCAGCGATGTTGCAAACTACAAGAGAATGGCCAAAAAGAACTGACCGAAATTTTTGGAGCACCCCCATGTCCGCCAAGCGCATTCTGTCCGTGGCGATGATCTCTGCCGTTTTGGCGGTTACGTCCTCCCATGCCCAGGACAAGCCGTTCGATGAAAAGCAGACCGAAGCCATTCAGGGCATCGTCAGGGACTACATCCTCAAGAACCCCGAGATCATCCGCGAGGCGATCGGCGAGCTGAACAAGCGCCAGGAGGCCGCCGCCGCGGAAGCCCGCAAGACGGCGCTCGCCGAGATCTACAAGCAGGAAACGCCCTTCGCTGTCGGCAAGGGCAAGGTCACCGTGGTCGAGTTCTTCGACTATAATTGCGGCTATTGCCGCCAGGCCTTCGACCAGCTCGTCAAGCTGACCGAGACCGACAAGGACCTCCGCGTCGTCTTCGTCGAGTTCCCGATTCTGTCGGAGGAATCGCGCGAAGCGGCCGAGGCCGGCATCGCCGCGGCCAGGCAGAGCAAATATTTCGAGTTCCACCGCGCGCTGATGGCAAAGCCCGGCCCTGCCAGCGGCGAAAAAGCGCTGAAAGTCGCCGCCGAACTCGGCTTGAATATCGAGCAGCTCAAGAAGGATATGGCAAGCAAGGAAACTGCGGAGCTGATCGAGAAGAACCTCACGCTCGGCACCTCGATCGGGGTGCAGGGCACGCCGGCCTTCTTCGTCGGCGACGAGGCCATCCCTGGCGCGCCGGACAATCTCGCGCAGGTCCTCAGCGCCGCCGTTCAGCAGGTGCGCGCCAAAGGCTGCAGCGTCTGCTGAAGCGCGCGCTGACCCTGCAATCCACCGTGAAAGCGATGAGGCCGCCCGAAAGCGGCCTTATTCTTTCCGTTTTTGTGACCGCCTCGCAAACGGGACCTGCCTTCGATGCCGACCGTCTATGTCCTCAACGGCCCCAATCTCAACCTGCTCGGCCAGCGCCAGCCGAAAATCTACGGCCGCGAGACGCTTGGCGACATCCACGCCCGGCTCGATCAGCGCGCACGCGCGCTCGGGCTTGCGGTGGAGTTCCGGCAGAGCAATTATGAAGGCGAGCTGGTCGACTGGATCCAGGAGGCGCGCAAGACGGCCTGCGGCATTATCATCAATGCTGGGGCCTATAGCCACAGCTCGATCGCCATTCTCGACGCGCTGCTGGCCTGCGAGCTGCCTGTCATCGAGGTGCATCTGTCGAACATCTACAAGCGCGAGCCTTTCCGTCATAAATCCTACATATCGGCCGCAGCGCTCGGAATTATCTGCGGATTGGGGCCGATGGGATATGAGCTGGCGCTTGACGCGCTGGCTGCCCGGCTGCAATCAACTCCTGCCGCGATCGACGTTTGAAGGGACCGCCCGTGACACCCGAGTCAAAAGACCACAAAAAGCTCGAGTCCGTGGATGAGGACCTGATCCGCGGGCTGGCCAATCTCCTCAACGATACCGGGCTGACCGAGATCGAGATCGAGCAGAAGGGGCTTCGCGTACGCGTCGCCCGCAACATTTCGACGGTCGCCGCCATGCCCGCTTTCGCCGCGCCCGCCGCCGCTCCGCTGGCATCCGCTCCGGTCGCAGCGGTCGCCGCATCCCCGGCGAAGGATGCCGACAGCCATCCCGGCACGGTCAAGTCGCCGATGGTCGGCACCGCCTATCGCGCCCCGGAGCCCGGCGCGCCTTCTTTTGTCGAGGTCGGCTCGACCGTCAAGCAGGGCCAGACCATTCTCATCGTCGAGGCGATGAAAACGATGAACCACATCCCCGCGCCGCGACCCGGCACGGTGAAGGCGATCCTTGTCGAGAACGGACAGCCGGTCGAATATGGCGAACCGCTGATGATCATCGAATAGGCCGGCGGGCACATGTTCGACAAAGTCCTCATTGCCAACCGCGGTGAGATCGCCCTGCGGGTGCAGCGCGCCTGCAAGGAGCTGGGCATCCGCACCGTGGCCGTGCATTCCACCGCCGACGCCAACGCCATGCATGTGCGCCTTGCGGATGAGAGCGTGTGCATCGGGCCGCCGCCGGCGGCGCAGAGCTATCTCAACATTCCCTCCCTGCTCGCCGCCTGCGAGATCACCGGCGCGGACGCGGTTCATCCCGGCTACGGCTTTCTGTCCGAGAACGCCCGCTTCGCCGAGATCCTCGAAGAGCACAACATTACCTTCATCGGCCCGACTTCGGAGCATATCCGGATCATGGGCGACAAGATCAAGGCGAAGGAGACGGCGCAGCGGCTTGGCATCCCGGTGGTTCCGGGCTCGGAAGGCGCCGTGCGCTCGGATGCCGAGGCGAAGAAGGTCGCGCGCCAGATCGGCTATCCGATCCTCGTCAAGGCCGCGGCCGGCGGCGGCGGGCGCGGCATGAAGGTCGCCCGCAGCGAGGAGGACCTTCCCATCGCGCTGGCGACCGCACGCGCCGAGGCGAAGGCCGCCTTCGGCGATGACGCGCTTTATATGGAGAAGTTCCTGACCAAGCCGCGACATATCGAGATCCAGGTGCTGGGCGACGGGCGCGGCAATGCCGTCCATATCGGCGAGCGCGACTGCTCCTTGCAGCGCCGGCACCAGAAGATCTGGGAGGAGGCGCCCTCCCCCGCCCTCAATGCCTGCCAGCGCGACGAGATCGGCGACACCGTGGCCAAGGCGATGGCGAAGCTGGGCTATCGCGGCGTGGGAACGGTCGAGTTCCTCTACGAGAACGGCGAGTTCTACTTCATCGAGATGAACACCCGGCTGCAGGTGGAGCATCCCGTCACCGAGATGATCACCGGCATCGATCTCGTCATTGAGCAGATCCGGGTCGCGACCGGAGCGCCGCTCAGCTTCAAGCAGGAGGACCTGCGCTTCGAGGGCCATGCCATCGAATGCCGCATCAACGCCGAGAACCCGGAGACCTTCACCCCCTCCCCCGGCCGGATCACCTATTTTCATCCGCCCGGCGGCCTCGGCGTGCGCGTCGATTCCGGCGTCTATGCCGGCTATTCCATCCCACCCTATTACGACAGCCTGATCGGCAAGCTGATCGTTCACGGCAAGAACCGCAATGAATGCTTGATGCGGCTGCGCCGCGCGCTCGGCGAGTTCGTGATAGACGGCATCGAGACCACGATCCCGCTGTTCAACCGACTCATTGTCGAACCGGAAATTGTAGACGGCATTTACGACATCCACTGGCTCGAAAAATTTCTCGGAAAGCATTAGATTATGCGATGGCGGCAAGCGGCCGCCGGTCATCCGGATGCGTCCTGCCGATGGGGTCAACCTCCAATCTCACCATCGACATCACCGCCGACCTGCTTCTCAAAGCCTATGCTTGCGGCATCTTCCCGATGGCGGAAAGCGCGGGCGACCCCAGCCTGTACTGGATCGAGCCGGAGCTGCGCGGCATTCTGCCGCTGGATGGGGTGACCGTGCCGAAGCGTCTGGCGCGCACCATCCGTCAGGACCGGTTCGAGATTCGGGTCGACAGTGATTTCGAAGGCGTGATCGCCGGCTGCGCTGCGTCACGGCCCGGACGCCGCAGCACCTGGATCAACGCCCGCATCCGCGAACTCTATGGCGAGCTGTTCGAGCGCGGCTATTGCCATACGG
>Ga0224723_1002018_pt1 | contig 11571 bp, 5 predicted proteins | sample Balambano_FR2_Me_FD_161647 | JGI IMG/M metagenome (GOLD analysis project Ga0224723, IMG submission 161647) | Freshwater sediment microbial communities from Lake Towuti, South Sulawesi, Indonesia - Balambano_FR2_MetaG | ecosystem: Environmental > Aquatic > Freshwater > Lake > Sediment | place...
TCTCGTTCAGCCAACAGCCAGCTCCAGTAGCGCCAGGCGAACACCAGGCCCAGTGTGACGCCCACAGCCGGCGCGCCGTTGTATATCAGGATCCAGAATATATTGTGCTGCAATTCGTCACGGAGTGCCACCCCCATAATCAGGTGGGCCAGCCGCGCCGCGACCCCAACGCCTATCAGGAAAGCCGCCGCGAAGAAGCCGATATGATAAGAACGGGCATGGGTGACCCGGCCCAGCCGTTCGCTGAGACGGCCCAGCAGGATCAGCATCGCGCCGATCGACGCCATGCCTAACGCACCGAATCCCCCCAACCAGCCATCCCACATCATGAGGAGGTCTGAGGTGGATTATGCGCCGGGTTCTGGGCCAGCATCAAACGGTGCAGCCGCCAGCACAGCGCCAGCAGCACGATCCCCGCCGCGCCAAACAGCAGGTCGGCCAGCGGGTCGCCGATGTTGCCATTGACACTCGTGTAGCGGACCGCGCCCGCGCCAAACAGCACCAGCGGCACGGTAAACAGCCGGAACCTGGTGCGCTTGCCGGAAAATTTCTGGTAGAAGCGGGCGATTAGCAGCACGAACAGGAGCAGGGCCGCCAGCGGAAACCACGTATACAGCACCAGAAACTGATTGAGCGATAACGTGTTCAACAGGCGGCCCTCAGGCTTGATCCGGGTGAGCGCTAAAAATCGTGACGGGGAGAAAACTGCATGGCCTGGATCACACGGTTGATGGCCTGCACACGGAACTGCCGGTTGTGGCAGGCGTCCATGAACCGGTCGATCAGGTGACGTGTGTCTGTCTGGTCGTTCAGCCGGTAGACGTTCACCACCGCGACCTCGGCCACATCCAGCACACCCGCCGTGACCAGTCCGTCCAGTTCGCGCTGAATGGTGCGGACATCGCGCCCGGTGTAGCGCGCGATGTTTTCCGCCGTGTCCCTGGCGTGCGGATTATCATGAAAAAACCGAATCAGATCCCACTTGATGAAGGAATTCACCTTTTCCGTCACGAAGTCCAGCAGGAGTGTGGTTTCCACAGGTCGGTCGGTCGACTCGGATACAGAATTCACGTGAATGTCCTTTTCCTCACTGATCAATCCGGTCAAGATGCAGGTCGATATCCGTGAATGACGATTGATCGGCCCGATCTCAGGTGGCCTTGCCCGCCATCTGATCGGTGCGATAATGGCAGTTCTTGTACTTCTTGCCGCTGCCGCACCAGCACGGATCATTGCGCCCAATCTTGCGTGAGACGCGCACCGGTTCCGGCTTGGCAGGCGCTGCTGCCGCCGATCCACCCCCGACTGCCGCCGCGACCGCCGGACGAACGGCCTGCATCTGGCGGCGAACCGGCTGGCGCTGGATCAACTGCACCTGAGCGCGGAAGAAATCCTGAATGCCCTGACGATCGATCTCCGCTCGCAGCACTTCAAACATCTTGAAGGCTTCACGTTTATATTCTACCAGGGGATCGCGCTGCGCAAGCGACTGCGCCCAGATCGCTTCGCGCAGTTTGTCCAGTTCGGTCAGATGGGCCTGCCAGTGGGTGTCGATCGCCCGCAGCATGACGCGGCGCTGGGCCATCTCCATAAATTCAGGCGTCAGCGCCTCCAGCTTGGCTTCAAACGCCTGCTGCCCGGCATTGATCACTGCCGCTTCCAGCGCATCGACCGATTCGTGGCTCGCCAGCGTCTCCGGCGTGATGTCTTCGGGCACAGGGAAGACCGTAAACAAGCGCTGATGGAGCAGATCAGTGTCCCAGGCCGCCGGGTTTTCCTCATCGCCGACGATCTCGTCCAGCACGTTCACGATCGCGTCTTCCAGGATCGAGATGTAACGTCCGCTGAGCGCTTCGCCGCTGCTGTCAAGAATCTCACGACGCAGATTATAGATCACTTTGCGCTGGATGTTGACCACATCGTCATATTCCAGCACGCGCTTGCGCACATCGAAGTTATGACCTTCCACGCGGATCTGCGCCTGGCCGATCGACCGGCTGATCAGCGAGTGTTCGATCGGTTCGTCCTCCGGCAGTTTGGCCCAGGACATAAAATTCTTGACCCGTTCGCCGCCGAAGCGCTTCATCAGGTCGTCTTCCAGGCTGAGGTAAAAGCGTGACGTGCCCGGATCACCCTGGCGGCCCGCGCGACCGCGCAGCTGATTGTCGATGCGCCGGGCTTCGTGCCGTTCCGTGCCCAGCACAAAGAGGCCACCCGCCTCCAGCACAAGTTTACGATCCTGTTCCGTCCGAACTTTGGCCTCGGCCAGGGCAGTCTGCCATTCATCCGGCGTGAGCTGTGTGACATCCGTGCCCTTTTTGCGGAGCGTTTCACGCGCCAGCCCTTCCGGATTGCCGCCCAGCAGAATATCGACCCCGCGACCCGCCATGTTGGTCGCAATCGTCACCGCGCCGGGGCGGCCCGCCTGCGCGATGATCGACGCCTCGCGTTCGTGCTGTTTGGCGTTGAGGACTTCGTGCGGCACTTTGGCTTTGGTCAGCAGCTTGCTCAGGCGTTCGGACGTTTCGATCGCCACCGTGCCGACCAGCACCGGTTGATGGCCCTCGTGACGCGCCTTGATCTCCGCCACGACCGCATCCCACTTGGCCTTCTCGGTCATGTAAACCAGATCGTTCAGATCCTGGCGGGAGATGGGGAGGTTGGTCGGGATCGCCACGACCTCCAGGTTGTAAATCTTCTCAAATTCCTCCGCCTCCGTCAGCGCCGTGCCGGTCATGCCGGCCAGCTTGTCATACATGCGGAAGAAGTTCTGGAAGGTGATCGTCGCCAGCGTGAGATTGTCGCGCCGGATCTGCACGCCCTCCTTCGCTTCGATCGCCTGGTGCAGACCCTCGGAGAAGCGCCGACCGATCATCAGGCGGCCGGTGAATTCATCGACGATCACCACCTGGCCGTCCTGCACGATGTATTCCTTGTCACGGTGATACAGTGTCAGCGCGCGCAGGGAATTATCCAGATAGGGAACCATCTCGGCGTTGTCGGGATGATAGAGGTGCGTAATGCCCAGCTTGCGCTCTACCTTTTCAACACCCGCCTCGGTCAGATAGACCGACCGATCCTTGATGTCCAGCACGTAATCACCGTCTGGCTCCTCGTTGTCGATGCTGTCTGCGCTGCTGGGCTTAAGGGCGCGGACGATCGGCGCGAAGGTCTTGTAGTGGTCGGAGGGCGCGTCCGCCTGGCCGGAGATGATCAGCGGGGTGCGCGCCTCGTCGATCAGGATGTTATCCACCTCATCGACGATGCCGAAGTAAAGCGACTCGGGCTGCGCAAGCTGGCTTTTGTCCTGCACCATGTTGTCGCGCAGGTAGTCAAAGCCGAATTCGTTATTTGTGCCGTAGGTGATGTCTGCCGCGTAGGCTTCCCGGCGCGTGATCGGGCGCAGGTTCTGGTAGCGGTCGTCGGCGCTGATGTAAGCAGGGTCATAGATATACGACCCGCCGTGCGGATCGCCGGCCATGTTCTGGATCACCGACGCGCTCACGCCGAGCGCCTGGTAGATCGGCCCCATCTGCTGGAGGCCATACTTGCTGAGGTAATCATTGGGCGTGACGAGGTGAACCCCACGCCCGGTCAGCGAGTTGAGGTACAGCGGCAGCGTGGCGACCAGGGTTTTACCCTCGCCGGTTTTCATTTCCGCGATGCGCCCCTGATGCAGCACCATCCCGCCGATCATCTGCACGTCATAATGCCGCAGCCCGATCGTGCGGCGCGCCGCCTCTCTTACCACGGCAAAGGCTTCTGTCAGCAGATCATCGAGCGTCTCGCTGCCGGACAGCCGCCGTTTGAATTCATCCGTCTTCGCGCGCAGATCAGCGTCGGAGAGCCTTTGCATATCCGGCTCACGCGCATTGATCTGATCGACGACCTCACGGTAGCGGGCCAGGGCGCGCTCTACCGGGTCGCCGAATACTTTCCTGACGATATTTTTCACCATGTGCCCTCGCATGAGATGCGTGTTTTGAACGGTTTATTATAGCATAGTCGTGTCAGCACCCTGTTAGAAATGGCGCAATCACGCGGCGGGGTGGGGGAACATCAACAGGCGAAAACTTAGCCGCCAGAGGGTTTTGAAATGGTTTCAAAATGGTATCAATACTGGCCCGCTGGTCATGCCCGACCTGTGGAAGTGGGGGAGGGAGGTGACGACCTGGATCGTCACCTCGGCGATGGGCAGTGGTGTTTAATTCTGCACGCGGAAGATCACCGTGAGCGGCTGGCCCGGCGTCCCTGTGGCGGATGCGCCGGCATAGGGCTGCACCGTGAGGATGTGCGACCCCACGGTCGGTGTCCAGGCATAATAATCGGGGCCGGGGCCATCACCGGCGATCGTATAGGGAGCCTGATTCTCGATCCGGTAGCTCTGGCTCTGATCGAGGCCGAAGCGCACGCTGCCGATCGGCGAGCCGCTGGTGACGGCGCGGATGCTCAACTGGTTCGTGCCGATGTCGGAGAAATCGATCACATCGCCGCTCGTAAAGTCGCTGTCGATCACCTGATCCGTGACGGCGTTGATCAATTCCAGCCGCGTGATCGACAGGCTGGCGGCGCTGGCCGGAAGCACTTCGATCGCCGCCACCGCCGGTCGATTGGCCGTCGCCTGCGGGAAGTTCAGGTTGAGCGTGCCGTCGCTGATGGCAAGACCTTCCAGCGTGTAGACATAGGCCGTCAGCGGGCCGACCGTCGCGTTCAGATCGAGGTTATCGAGGATCGTCACCCCTTCGGCCTGCACATCGAACACCCGCCGCCCGGTCCCTGATGGCCCGCGACCGGCCACACCGGTAAACCACGACTCGGCGAAATAGAGCCGCACCGTGTATCGACCGCTCGTCACCGGGATCGCATAGCTGAACGAACCGGTGTCGCTGGCGGCCACCCGCTGAATCTGGAACAGCTCGTCAAGGTCTGTGCCAGCGATACTCGTGACATAACTGCTGACCTGCCCGCCGGTAAAGTAATTATCTGCCGACCACGTGATGCCCTTAAGCGTCTGGGATGCCGAGGCCCCGGCGTTGAGGCGGTGGGTGTTCGCGGCAGGCGGAGGCGTGGCGGTCGCGGTGGGTGTGGTCGTGGCCGTGCCGGATGGCGGCGTATTCGTCCGCGTGGGGGTGGGGGTTGAAGTGGGCGTGGCCGTGCCGCCACTTCCGGTAGAACGCACCGCCACCACGTTGTACATCACGCCCTGGGACAACCCATTGCCATTGAGCGAGACCGTCCCCGCCGGGTAGCTTCGCCGATAAACACGACGAATCAACGTCCCGGTCTGATCGGTGGCCGTGACGGTCAGGCCCGTATCGACCCAACTGCTCGATGGCAGCCAGGACGGACGCGCGTAGCGGTTATCCCACAGCACGTAGACATCCGCCGGGGCGGTGAGCGTGAAGGTCAGGAAATTCGCGCCGGTGAGGGCCTTATCCGCGTTGGCGGTGCGGATGTATTCCTGCCCGGTCAGCGCGGCGGGGATTTGCGTGAAGGTGTATGCCCGGTCGGTGTAAGGGAGCTGACCCACGGCCAGCGTCCCCCGCTCATACGTGCGCCCGGAGGTCGCGGTGATATTGGTGATGAGGGGGGAGGGAGTAATCTCAGGTTGCCAGGTGATAATTTCAAGAACATTGTTGTCCACGGTGGTCAATGATCCCGAAATAATATTCGCAACCTGAAGCTGAGAATCGGCATCCAGGAAAGCGTACTGTTCTCCATTCGGAGACCATTGTCCAAGACCTTGAGGAGTAGTCCATTCGAGTGATACAGGCCCGTCAACCAGCGAAAACTGTTCTGTGGTCGCATCGAACACGACCAGGGTGTGCGCATCCTCGCCCACGGCCGCATCAAGATCAGCGATGTCGCCATAAACCCAGAAGATCAGCCGATTCAAAATCGGTGACCATCCCATCTGCTTCTGCGTATTTATCGTCGCGTTTACCCAGTCTGTATTGAGGTAACGATCACTATCCAGATCGTAGACCGCTAGGTTAAAGAAGTCGTAGGCAGAGTCCGAATACGGCTCATAAGCCAGATAACGGCCTGTGGCCGACCAAGCTACCCCACCGTAGGAGATGGGCCGTCCAACCACATCGCGGCCACGTATGGCATAAGGATTAGGTCGCTCAAGCACATGCAGCGGTTGCTGTGTATCTGTATCATAAATTGTGAATTGGGTGGCGTCCCGACAGTGAGCTTCGTCGTGAGTCAAGATCGAATTTGGACAACGCTCGTAAAGAACGATATCATCTATTGGAGACCGAGAAACGAAGTTTTCGGGAATAGTCCAAACGTAATCAGGTAGTGATAATGACGGAAGTGGACTCCTATCAACCTGAACTGGAACGAGGCTACCCGTTGATATGTCAAAGTCATAGTAGGTTGTTGAGGATGAGATGCTTCTCAGGGTTATGCCTGAGTTGGAGTGCCATCGCATAGCACACAATTGCCAATCTGCGTTCCAGGGAACATCGATGATGATATAGGTTGGATAAAACGAACGCACGATCAGCCGGTCATTCGAGGTAGCAGTCAGCGGCACTTCTGCGATATAAGCACCGTCGGGTGAAATCAGACTGCATTTATCCAGTGGAAGTGTGTAGGTATGGCGCGCGCCAGCACTCACGCGAACATACTGATTCAAGTTCCCCTCGGAACGAAAATAGGTGAGTGTGGTTTCCGGCTGAATCGCAGCATTCTGAGCAACTACATTCAGCACATAGATAAGGATTGTGATCACTGTGCTCAATAAGAGCCGTAGTTTTTTGAACATTGGTTTTGTTCCTTTTTCTAGATGCTTAATCCAGCTTTCAGTGCAGATTAATCCTGACAGTTAAGATATACTCTACCGGAAATTGTGTTTCGGTAGTAAACTGTTCGCCCATTTTCTTGCCGTGAAAGATTTAACCATGGAGGCCGGCGGTCCTCATGATCCCTTTCCATGTTATAGGTTGATGTCGGAACCCCAAGGGATACCGCTGTAATGATCACAAAGCGATAATCATTCCACGTATCACTCGCAGCAGGATTGCCCGAAATGTAAACCGCGTCTTCAGGATTGTTGTTTCCTTCGCTAAATTCTCGAACTGTATAGCAATATGCAACTAATGGATTGCTGAATAGCCCTGAATATCCTGGTTGTCCATAACCATAGTTACCCCACTGTCTGGCAGTCCCATTTCCAACAGGCCGGCGCGTTGAAAGCGCGTTAATTCCTATTGTTACGTAGCCACGTGCATTACTAATAAGCAAGTCGCCTATAGCGTCTGGATTTGGATCGCCACTGTTTGCCAACTGATACCATGACTGTATTTGATATAAATAACGTTCTGTTACTTCGTCGCGGGTAAGAGTTGCTGTCACTGAGGTGCAAGTCGGGGCGACCTCCGGCACACACTGGGGACGAAGTTCGTACACAACGCTCCAGTAATTGGCGCGATGTGCCTCTTCCGCTATGACACTGATTGAAATTTCCTCGTAGTTATTCAGACCGCTGGGAACGACGGCGGCCGCAGCGTAAAGAGCAGAAATCTCATTTGTGTACACAGCAGCCAGCAGATTGCTCATTCTTGGTGCGACCCCTACTGACGCCAGGAATTCGTTATAATAAACGTGATACACGATCTTGGAGCAGTTCCTCCAGTTCTGTGTCTGTTGACTTTCTGAAGCGGAAGCCGAACACGGAAGATTTAGCCATGCATCATTTGGAGCTTCAAGTTCAAAATCAAACGGCGCCGAAATCAAATTGCCCGCCGCATCCATTGAAGGAATAACTGCGCAGGTAAAGTTGGTTAATGAGACTGCTTGACCAATCCACCCTAATGCTTGAGGATTACCTGTGTTGTACTGCACACGCCACCATGTTGATGGACTTATCTGAATGTTGTTGTAAACGCCCAAGACGATAACCTGTGTTCCGTGAGCAACACGTATTATCTGCGCGGCCCCTGTAGAGGGCGCTTGTCGCACGGCAATATCTCCAGTACCTCCACTAAGGTTAATGGTTGCATAACATACAGGATTGATAGGCGTTGGAGTCGGGGTCGGCGTAGGCGTAGGAGTTCTGGTCGGTGTAGGCGTCGGCGTACTGACAGGATTTCCGGGTGTCAGGTTGACATTCCCGGCCCAGTCAAAGGGATCGCCGGAGTCAGGTGTATCGCAGGTGATTCGCACCGGTGTTTGTGCCGAAGTCGGCTGTGTCTGGAGAGTTTCTATACAGAAACGAGTTCTGTCCACATCGAAGTAGGAGGTAATAAAAGCTACTCGATCACCAGCAGGTGAGAGCTGTGGCGGATAGATAATGTAATCCTGATCTTCGAACAGCACTGTGGGTGTTTGTATCTGATTGCCGGGTACTGGAATATCGATCCGAATGATCCTTTCCAAACCAGGAAGGTTTGGCTGACTGTCGCTGTATACAAGACGGTGGAGATTTGGGTTGACTTCGATAACGTCATAGTATCGAATGCGTCCGTCGAGAGAGTCGATGATTCGCAGATGCCCGCCACCCGTAATGTCTCGGCGCATAATGACAGGGGTATTTGTGTTAAAGCCCAGAATGTAGTATAAATAATTTCCAATTAGGCGTGGTCTACCTGCATTATATTCAATGATTCGTTCAGTTGTCGTACCTATAATATGCTCATAGATGTTATAGGTTTGTGAGTCAATATTATAAGTTGAAAACACAACGCGATCCCCACTCGGAGAAAGTACCGGATGCTGCGGCGTAAGATAATAAAGAAACTCTAGCGCTTGAAAGCCGCTCCCATCTGCATTGACAATACACAACGAATAAATGTCTGGCATCTGGCAGCGAAACACAACCCGCTGACCGTTGGCTGACCACGACGGATTCCATGCGTTTCTTACGTCCAGTGGCAGCGCGGGCAACTGCCCGCTGAGAATATTCGGCCCAATTCGATTTCCTGATTGAAGATACTGATAGCCAGCCCCAAAATCCGGCCCATAGGTAAACACATCACCGGGCGCAGACAATAAATTGGAGTACAAGTCGGTCAGGTTCTGAGCGGTGATCAGCGTGTCTGACGAAGAAGCCGTACTCAGGTCGGAGGAAAGAACGACGTTCCAGAGGATAATATCGTCGAGGATGATCTCTGGCGTCCCTCCAGAGACGAAAAACGCAAGTGCGCCGGGTGCTGCATAGGCTGGGTCAACTATAGAGACGGCTTCGAGGCCATTGACCGAGACATGGACTTCGCCAGCGACCGACTCGATATAAAGAGTGTTCCATCCATTGGGAATAAATGAGGCTAAAGCCACCTGAAAAACCTGATGTTGCGACACGACACTTAATTCACCCTGAGGCGAAATCGTAAATGTGTAACGCCCTACTCCGCCTGCACGGAACGTAAGCTGGAAACTGCCTTGAAGAACTTTGAAGCGCAGTTGTGCCGCGTAGTTGGTAAAGAAAAACGGGCTGATTCGGGTGATGAGATCAGCCTGGTTGACCTCAAGCGCACGCTCTGAACCCTCAATATGTAACGGCCACCATGGGCCAATTAAATTGTCCATATGCGCTGTGGCGCCGGAGAAATCCTCAAAGTAAACCTGATAACGCGAGACTTCAGTTAATGGAGTGGTCGAAGTCGCAGAAGGAGTCAAAGATGGAAAAAATGTAGGGATTGAGGTTAGCTGAACATCCGTGGGCGTAGTTGTAGCTGTCTGTGTGGCACTTGCCGCTTCGGTACTTTCGGCGGTCGTTGAGGCCGAGGGTGTCAGCGATGGTGTAAGGGTAGGCGCGAGGGTTTCAGTCGGGGTGCTGGTCGGGGATTCCGTCCCCGTCACCCCCGGCTCCGGCGTGGATTCCTGCGCGGCGGCAGGCGCGAGGATCAGCGCGGCGAGGAAAAGTATTACCCCCCCACATACAAACGCAGGACGGCAGGCGTGGTTCGGCGCATGGCGTAGTCTCTCCCGTGGCAGGACTTTTGACCCAGTGTAAGCCTTAATCGGCCCGCCCGCAATAGACTTAACAGGAACTTAATCGCCGTTTGCCCTACGCTATCCCTACGGCAGGCCGTATTCGGCGCGGGCAGAGACCACGGTGTATATGAGAAGCCATATAAGCAGGCTGGCCCTGTACCGGAATCCCTCCGCGCTGCATAAGGAAGGGATTTCCAGCGCGGCATTTCCCCTCTTTACGCTGTGTGAAGAGGGTTGGCGGTGTAGATCGCGGGGTAGGGACGCAGCCTTTTCAGGCGGCTTCTCAGATATGCAGCGGCTCGTGATAGATGCCGAACGCCTCGCGCATCACGTCCGTGATCTCGCCCAGGGTGGCATAGGCTCTGGCCGCGTCGATCAGGTGCGGCATCACGTTGTCGCCGCCCACGCACGCCGATCGCAGCCGATCGAGCGCCGCCCCAACCGCGCCGTTAACGCGGGTGGCACGCAGCGTCTCCAGCCGGTTGACCTGCCGGTTATACCCCTGCGGATCCATCGCCAGGATCGGAATCTGCGGCGGCTCCTCGCTCACATAACGGTTGACGCCGACGATCACGCGCTGATCGGTGTCCAGTTCGGTCTGGTGGCGGTAGCTGGCGTCGGCGATCTCCTGCTGGAAGAAGCCCGCCTCCAGCGCCGGGATCACCCCCCCGAATTCCTCGATCCGGCGGAAGTAGGCATAAGTTTCCGCCTCCATCTGATTGGTAAGCGCCTCCAGATAATAGCTGCCGCCGAGCGGATCGAGGGTATGGGTGACGCCGCTTTCCTCCGCGATGATCTGCTGGGTGCGCAGCGCGACCGTGACGGCGTGTTCGCTGGGGAGCGCCAGGGCTTCGTCCATGCTGTTGGTGTGCAGCGATTGTGTGCCACCCAGCACCGCCGCCAAAGCCTGGATCGCCACGCGCACGATGTTGATCTCCGGCTGCTGCGCCGTCAGGCTGACACCAGCGGTCTGTGTGTGGAAGCGGCACAGCCACGAGCGCGGATCCTGCGCGCCGAACGTCTCGCGCATTTCACGCGCCCAGATGCGCCTGGCCGCGCGCAGTTTGGCGACCTCCTCAAAAAAGTCGTTGTGGACGTTAAAGAAAAAGCTCAGACGCGGCGCGAATTCGTCGATCTTCAGGCCGCGTTCCAGCCCCCAGCGCACATATTCCAGCCCGTCCGCCAGCGTAAAGGCCAGTTCCTGCACGGCGGTGCTGCCCGCCTCGCGGATGTGATAGCCGCTGATGCTGATGCTGTTCCATTCCGGCAGATGGCGCGTGGCGAATTCGATCGTGTCTGTCACCAGCCGCATCGACGGCTCTGGCGGGAAGATAAATTCCTTCTGCGCGATGTACTCCTTCAGAATGTCGTTTTGCAGCGTGCCGCGCAGTTTTGCCATCGGCACACCCTGTTTTTCCGCCGCCGCGATGTAAAACGCCCAGATGATGGCCGCCGGGCTGTTGATCGTCATACTGGTGGAGACTTCACCCAGCGGAATACCATCGAACAGGATTTCCATGTCTTTGAGCGAACTCACCGCCACGCCGCACTTGCCGAACTCCCCCAACGCTTCCGGCGCGTCGGTGTCATAGCCCATCAGCGTGGGCAGATCGAACGCGACCGAAA
>Ga0224723_1002019_pt1 | contig 11568 bp, 9 predicted proteins | sample Balambano_FR2_Me_FD_161647 | JGI IMG/M metagenome (GOLD analysis project Ga0224723, IMG submission 161647) | Freshwater sediment microbial communities from Lake Towuti, South Sulawesi, Indonesia - Balambano_FR2_MetaG | ecosystem: Environmental > Aquatic > Freshwater > Lake > Sediment | place...
CCCCGTCGCCCAAAGATGGTGTCGGCTCTTTCCGTGCCCCGCAGCCGATCGTTGCCCAGCCCGCCGTTGAGTGTGTCGTTGCCTTTGCCGCCTCGAAGCTGGTCATCCCCCTGCTGTCCATCTAAAACATCGTTGTTGCTGTTTCCCTCAATTCGATCGTTGCCGCGACCGCCAAACAGCCGATCGTCGCCGCCTCGACCTTCAAGGTGGTCGTCACCGCGCCGCCCATAGATCTCATCATTGCCCCTGCCGCCAAACCCTCTGTCCTTACCCAAACCCAGGTCAATCAAATCATTTCCGGCATTGCCTCGCGCCACATCGTTACCCTGGCGACCCCTGAGCCGATCGCGCTCACCCCCGCCAATCAACTGGTCATCGCCTTTTCCTCCATCAAGCTGATCGCTGCAATCAAAACCGCGCAGTCGATCGTTGCCGCCCAAACCCAGGATGGTGTCATTATTAGGTGTGCCGTCGATTCGGTTGTCTCGATCATTGCCGCGAATCCTTCTTCCGGGACGACATCTTGCTGCTGCTTCCTCATCTTCTCCACCGATCGCCGCTTGAGGGGTGAGCGTCACCAGGGCTGCCGTTTCGTCGGAAGAGCCGCGAGAGTCTGTGACGGTGTACACAAACGTCGCCCCACCGAATCCGCTCGCAGATTGAAAGTAGATATTCTGAATCTCATCTGGGGTGAGCGTCAGTCCTCCGGGTGGAAGTGCAGCCAGAGCTGTGCCGCCACTGGCAGGATTCCCGCGATACAAAACGCCCTGCTCAGGACTGGGTAGGGTAAGGATCGAGTAAGAAGCGATGCGATCGCCGTCTGCAATGTCCGGGTCAGTGCCTGCAAATCCAGTTAAACGCTCAGCTGCACCGGGAGGGATGGTCTGACCAAAATCCAGAGCAGTTGGCGGATTGTTGAGTGTGCTGATAACCAGATTGCGAATTTCATGGATATTGTTGAAGTCGCCGGTGGCAGATGCAAAACCAAACTTAAGCGTCTCTGGCGGAATCGCGCCATTGATATTTGTGATATTGAGATTGGTTAATTCAGGCGGACTTTCACCGGGATCAAGGAAATCCCCGTCGTTGTTTCCGTCAATTTGCACGGTCAGCAAACCGTTGGGGGTCAGATCAATTTTGACGGTTCGTTTCGCCGTATCCCGCGCTGCTGCTGTTAAATCGTCAAGCCCAAAAGGCAGCGTTCCAGTTCCGGTCACATACTGGTAATTGGTTGCTTCCCCTGCCCGCACCCCGATCGAATCAGGAATGCGATCCAGCGTACCCCCCGTCCGCACAGGTTGTCCAACGACTGCATCGTTTTGGCTGGAAAAATTACCGTATTCATCAAACCCGACACCGACATAGGCTCCCTGCAGCCCCAGCACAAAACCCGCAGTTGGCGTGACATTCTTCTGTGCATAGCCCAGAGAGCCACCAAATGCCCCCGCCTGGGTTGGAGAAACCTGTCCATCTAGCAGAAAAAAGCTAACACCATCAGCACCTGGATCGGTTGTTCCGCCATAGGCATAGAGTTCAAACGTGACCGTCAACCCCTGACGCGAACCAATAGGGCGATCGAAGATCGCAAACGCAGACTGATCGGGCAGATTGTTCGTCAGCCGCAGCGCACCCTGACCCGGCGTATCGAGCTGAATTGCTGGATTCCCCGGAATTCCTCCCGCTGTCGGAACCGTCGTATTCCTGGCAGTCAGAAACGGCAGTGTTGGAGCAGGCGAACCCGGAACCGCTGTCCCTACGCCGACTCTCCAGCTTGGATCTGTAACGTCGCTTTCCCGAAAGGTGTCGGTAATCAAAATCGGCAGCACGTGAGGATACGCCGCCATTGCTGCTGAAGAAAAGGCGATCGGCGTATGAATTTCTCCTGTCGCATACTCCAGCACCCAATCCCCGCCAGAAGCAGCATTTCCCGTTAAATTTGTAGAGGCAGCAACCTCGGCTCCGGTCAGCCCCTTGAGCTGCTGCACAAACCATTGACCGATCGCTCCAGCCCCAGCTTCACAGCCATAGAGCAAGATTTCAGCACCCTGCCCGAACGATCTTGCCCAGGTTTGTAGATGGGCAGTGTAGCGATCGAGCGTTTGCCAGCTCAGATAGCCTGCTCCCAACTGCAGGGTTCCCAGTGCGCCGTGAGAGAGAATATGGAGGCTATCAACCGCTTCAATGCTGCTCAGCGCATCTGTGATTTGTTCGATGCCGTCTCGACTGCGGTCGAGCATCACAACGGTGGCATTTGCATTAATGCTGCTGACAAGAATCTCGTAGTCAATGACAGACTTATCAACAACGACGAGAGAAGAAGGGCGACGACAGAGAGTCATGGTTAGATGCTTCTAGAGGGGCAAAAAAATAGTTTAGTTAAATAAAGCTAGAAAAATCATGAATTTAACGTTGTTCGGAAACATCTAGATGGTCAAAAATTTCAAGAAAAAGAACAAGAAATATCTGATAAAATTTCACGCTATAAGATTGATCTGAGGGTGACTATTGTTAGTCGTTCCTTAGATTAAGGTAATAAAATATGAAACTAATAGGAAAAGATTTCCTTACCGTTAACCCGATCGCTATTCTAAAAGGAGAATATTAAGCAGGTTAATCTGATAAACGCAGGATGAGTTAGGCACGCAACACATTAGGATTCCTTGAAACATCCTGCGTTACGTTGCGAAGAACGCATCTTCCAAAAACTTAGGAAGATTAAAGAGCAGATTGTCATCCTGGAAGTAAAAATAGAAACACCAAAATAACTGCTCAGTAGAAACTCAGCAAGATCGCGAATCAACGATCGCAGTAAAACGCTAAAACCGATCGCAGTAAGCTGGCTGCTATACTCTTATTGCTAGCTCTTGCTTGAGTTGCTCTAAAAGCTGTGAGAACTGTTTTGCCAGGCGAGATTCCTGGCTCATCTTCACTTCGAGCAGATGTTCCATTTCCCGTGCGATCTCCGAAGCCTTGGCGCAGCCGAACGTTCCCAGCCCGCCTGCAAGCTGATGGACTTCCTGTCGAGCGGCATTTCGTTTCTGCACGCCGCAATCCCCTGCTTGAAACGATTGCTCTGCGGCTTCGAGTGCTGCAATTCGCTGCTTTAGCGATCGGTGAAATCGCTCTTGAATCTGCTGGATTGCCTGGATGCCCCGCTGCTCTCGAATCTGCCAATCTTTATCGTGCTTCACAGGTGCGACAGATTCTGAAACATTTTTCGCGGCTGGATTGCCCTGAGGTTCTCCGCCTGACTTGTCTGCGATCGGCGCTGATTTGAGGCGATATCCTAATCCGTAGACTGTTTCGATCAAATCATCATTCATTCCCACCGCTCTCAATCGCTGTCGCAAATCTTTGATCAGGTTCGTCACGGAACCCTCAACAGGCGTTTCTTCAATTGACCAGAGGTGATCAATAATGGCACTGCGACTCAAAATCCGATGAGGATGGCGGAGAAACAGCTCCAGCATGTTATATTCTTTGGGACGCAGCAGGACTTTTTGGCGATCGTAAGTCACCTGAGCCGAAGCGGGATCAAGGCAAAGCTGCCCCCATTTCAGCACGGGAGAGGATGAAACCGTTCTACCGCGCCGCAGCAGAGCGCGCACTCTCGCCAGCAGTTGAGAGATGTCACAGGACTTAGCGATGTAGTCATCGGCACCTGCATCAAGCCCAGCAATCACATCCTCATTCGAGTCCTTCAGCGTCACCATCAAGATTGGGGTCTGACAATTTTGCTCGCGGAGGCGGCGGCAGACCTCGATCCCATTGAGGACTGGCAGCAAAACATCGAGCACAATCAGGTCATACTCCCACTGCGCCGCTAGCTCTAGCCCTGCTGCTCCATCAGCAACCACATCGACTGCATAGCGATTTGCAGACAGCGCTGCAGCAAGAAACTCACTCGTATGCGGGTCATCCTCTACGATCAAAATCTTCATTAAGTACCTTTCCTTGCAACCCCTACTTGCTTCGAGAACAGAGCTTGCGCAGGTTTGCTCATAACACCGTTTTTGATCACCGTAACAGGGAGCATCAGCATGAATACTCGAATAAGCTCGCTTTGAAAGTCTGCTGAAAAAGCTTATCTGAACAACAGTATTATCATAAAATTCAGCACCAGGCTTTACTAACAAACAGAATGATATACCTCCTTTAAGGTAAAGTACCATACTTAAAAAGGGAAGTACTACAAAATGTTTTAATTATTTTGAAAGCGCATCCTACCAATTCTATGCAGCTTCACAGGAAGTTGGTATGCCTCGTAACTTCTGACTCAGAAGAGCAACATCTAACTTATAAGGCAAGGGGCACGAAGTCGCTTTTAGTCCATTTTTGATCGTTGTACCAGAAAAACAAATGTGTCAGATAAAACCTAAGAAATACTGAAGAAATACTAATTAGTCGTCCCTGAAAAAGGGTAAAACCTTTTGCTTGACTGACAAAACTAAGAAGCTGGAAAAGGGAGCATGTCATTTTTGCAAATCTGCCCTCATCCCCCAACCCCTTCTCCCAGATCAGGAGAAGGGGAGCCGGATTGAAGTCCCTCTCCCCAAAAATGGTGACAAGTGGGAGCGGGATTTCGGGAGAGGGCGACAAAGGTGACATGCTCCCGATGGAAAGTGAGAGAGAACGGTGAATTCACGCTTTAGAGTATCGTCTTGTTGTCGCCTGGAGGCAAAGGCAGGTTGAGGGTCAGGGTCACTGGAAAGAAACCGATGCACTGAAATTTTGAACTGCTGGGGGATGGCAAGCCGAATCTAGTTCCAACCGATTCTGAAATAACTCATGCCGCGTTTCCAGTGCGGATCCACCTGGCGGTGCTTGCTAGATGCGACGACCTGAAGCGAACCGATAAATTCGGACAGCAGATTGAAGACTTTAGGGAAGTGTCTCTTTTATATCACGTTTCCTTATCTTTGTTCATTTCATTTCTTCTCATATTCATCTGGTGTTAGATGACCCAATGATGAATGTATTCTCTTTTCCATATACACATCTTCTAAAAACTGTTCATTCTATTCATACACTTCTCAAAATTTCGATACTCCGATATGTCAACTTCTTCCTCTTTGACCGTTCGCATCCATCGCTCTGCAACGCCGTTCTGCCATGCCTGCCCCACTGCTGCCATGCTGATTTTGACTACGTGTTCCTCTAGCAACCGGACATACTCGTTCGCCGCATATTGCACCCCTTGATCAGAATGATGAATCTCTGGTCGCCCCTTTGCCAGTCCCTGAGTCAGAGCCGTGATCGTCAAGCTCACCTCCATGCTTCTCGCCAGATGCCAACCCCAAAAACACACTGTGTTTCTACTTCAAACCAATTTTCTGCCAACTCCCCGATCGCCAGCGTCAAAACAGAAGCGAGCTGATTGTCAGCGTGAATAGGATTGCAGCAAGCCAACCGCCCAAAACACCCCATCCTAGTTGCGGCAAGAAATCGACTAATCCTTCTCCTTGCCCATCTTCTCGATGAGATGACGAGTTTTAGCCAAAGACTGCTGTTGAGCTTCTTCGCCTTGAGTTAAGTTTTCAGCATGGATGAAAGTTATATCTGTAATTCCAATGAACTCAAAAATAGTTCGTAAATAGGGTTCCTGGAAATCCAAACAAGCATCTGTTTCAGATGTATAACTACCACCTCGCGCTGTGATAATCAGCATTCTTTTGTGATTGAGCAGCCCTCTCAAGTCTGAAGTAATGGTACGATTCACGCGCACAATCTGGTCGATATAGGCTTTGAAATTAGCTGGAACGCTGAAGTTATACATAGGAATTCCAAAGACATAGCGATCGCCAATCAGCAACTCATCGATCAACTCATCAGAAATTTGTAAAGCATTCCTCAGTTCAGGCGCTAAATCCTTATCCTTGCTGAACGAGGCAGCAATCCCCCCTTCATCGTTAGCCTGACTTCATTTTTCAGTTGGGGCACGTGTACAAAGCTTTTGTTTGGGTATTGGATTGCTCAAAAGTTCTTTAGTTCGTCGTTTCGAGCCTAATGTTTCAGTCCCTCACCAGTCTACTGTTTTGTGGTTTCAAGGGGATCTGTTGGAGTTCGGTTGTCTAGTAGATTATCGATGAGACATTGCAGGTTTAAGGCTATCGGTGAGTGACCGACTGCTCAAAAAATTGACACTGAGGACACTGATTTCTAGACGATCGCTCGATGCAACGGCGACAGGTCGATTGAATTTTCACTAAAGTATGTCGGTTCTATAAATCCAAGACGACTGCAATTCTGTATATGAAATGAATCTTCAAGTGAGTAGCTGCTTCTATAGCAACTGCCTCTTGTTGCAATTCAGTAGGGCATACCTTTGGGTTAATGCCAGTGAGCCAATGCGACTGATGCACTTTCTTTCATGTCAGTTGCGTCAATACTGTGTGGTATCGCTCACGATTTAGCCAAACCTCTCATTCTTTTATTGCACAACGTCAGCAACGTTACCACCTGAGCCTTAAGGCTTGGGGCAGAGGTGTTCGTTTGTCTTTTGTCTTCGATGTTGTCCGCTTATTCTCCCAACCTTAACTTTTTTTGGAGGCAAATCCTATGGGTTCAGAAGCAATCGCCAAAAAGCCGAATTCTACCCGGAAGCCCCAGCGCCAGACCAATAAGTTCAAACACCTGATGTTGCTGCATTGGGTGATGGCAATCCTCCTGCTCCTATTATATTTCACAGGTCTGTACGTTGCCCGCCCGCCCCAAGCAGACTTCATTCAGTGGCTGAGTCCCCTCCTGCATCAATCGATTGGGACGCTATTTTTGCTACTGCTAGTTGCGCGGATTTTCTTACTTCTGAGAGTGGTTGGATCGAAATATTTGAGACGGTTGCCGACTGTAACGTCCAATTGGCTGAAGAGAACTGCTCTGCACACGGCGCTCTATTTTTTCATGCTGATTGTGCCCGTGAGCGGTTTCTTCCTGCGGAATTACCGAGGCGTAGATACGACCTTTTTTGGCATTTCGGTGCCGCCGGTTTTCGCTGCCAACGCGTACTGGGCTGATCTGGCAAAAGACTACCACTTTTGGACTTCCTACCTGTTTCTAGTATTCATTGGTTTGCATCTGTTGGCTCACTGGAAGTTTATGCGATCGCACCTGAGACGATGCATCTGTTGGTTCAGTGGAATTTGGTGCGATCTCGACCTCGACTGAGAAGATTTTTTCTGGCATTCTGACCAAACAAAATCGCAGCAACACCTACAGCATTGATAACTAGATTGATGGCATCGCTTGCTCTTTGAGCGTGGAAAGCGATTTTAGGACAATACCAAATTCAAGCAATCCAGTTGAGTTTCAGCCTTGTATATCAGGTGAATCCTCAAACAGGTAGCGAGTTTTACAGTTGGTTGCCCTCCGACTGTAGAGCCGCAGGGCGTACCTGCTGTCAGGATCAGTTCTTCAGTCATTGTAAAACTTACAAGACACAATCATGCAAACTCAACTGACGATCGAAATCGAAAATCTAGCGCCCACCAATGGTACGCTCCTGACTCCAGTCTGGTTTGGATTTCACGATGGCACGTTTGATACTTACGATCGCGGTCGCCCCGTTTCCCCTGGTTTAGAAAGTGTGGCAGAAGATGGTGCTGTTGACATCATCAATCGCGAGTTTGATCTGGCAGGGTTTGGCACAGTGCAAGGGGCAGTTCTGGGTTTAGAGGGTACGCCAGGACCGATCGATATAGGCGAGACGGCAAGCTTTACGGTCACTCTCGATGGCAGTTCTGCGACCAGTCGCTATTTCAGCTATGCATCCATGATCATTCCCAGCAATGATTTCTTTATCTCCAATGGCAATGAGCGGGCACATGAAATCTTTGATGCTGAGGGCAATTTTTTAGGAGCCGATTTCACCATTCTCGGTAGCCAGGTTTTAGATGCGGGGAGCGAAGTCAATGATGAAGTTCCGGCAAATACTGCCTTCTTTGGACAGCAAACCCCAGATACAGGTGTGACCGAAAATGGAGTAGTGCAGTTGGCGACCGGGTTTATTCCAGGTGGTCCCATTCTCAGTACACCTCGATTTGCCAACGGAGACTTTACTGCACCTGGCTATCAGGTTGCTCGCTTCCGCATTTTCAACACCATTAATGGAGACGATGGCAGAGATAACCTAACTGGAACTGATCGCGACGATTTGATTAACGGCAACGGTGGCAACGATCGCCTCTATGGTGGACTCGGCAACGACAAGTTAGTCGGCGGCGATGGTTACGATGTGCTTCTAGGTGGTGAGGGCAACGACATCCTGATTGGTGGGGCTGGATTCAATCGGCTCACCGGCGGTGCTGGCAGCGATCAGTTTGTTCTGAGTGCAGGTGCAGGCTTTGATAGGATTACGGATTTTAGTTTCGATGGCGGCGATCGCCTCAGTCTGTCGAGTGGCTTGAGCTTTAGTGATTTAACCATCACTGGGTTTGGTCGCAATACGCTGATTAGTTTTGGCAGCGATGAACTGGCACTTCTGAGAAATGTTGGTGCTGCCAGCATTACTGAGGCAGCCTTCGTCTAACCACTGCATAGGATAACCTCACATAGCTCTGTGAGATTGGCATTTTGCTTGTGAGTCACAGGCAAAATGCTTTAAATCCATTTTGATTCTGGCTTTGTATATTAAATAACCCGAACTAGCGAAGCGAGTTATGAACCGCCTGATTAAGTCATTTTTGCTCCTGAGTTTGAGTGTGGGTAGTTTAAGTGCTGCTTGCGGTCTAACCAGATCGGTGAATACCAAACCGGAATTGAGCGCAACCCAAGCTGTCCAAATTGCCGAAGCAACGGCTAAGCCCCTGGCTGAGCAACTGCAAGGAAAGCCAGTGGTGGTAGATATTTATGCGACCTGGTGTCCGGGCTGTAAAAACATTGCACCCACCCTTTCCAGCTTAAAGCAGCAGTATCAGGGAAGAGCGCATTTTGTCGTGTTTGATGTCACGGATCGCACAACGACGCAAATGGCTGAGGAAAAAGCCAAACAACTGGGACTCAGCGAGTTTCTAATGGCAAATAAAACCCAAACGTCGATGGTTGCCATCATCGATCCTGCCACGGGCAACGTATTACAGCAGTTCCGCAACAATCCCGATAAGGGAGATTACGTGTCAGCTTTGGACACTGCGATTGATCAAATGTCGAAAAGGTAAATTGATTTTAGATTTTGGATTTTAGATTCAATCCAAAATCTAAAATTCAAAATAAACAACCATATGCACAAAAACTCTGATCTATCTTCACCGATTCAACATCGATCGCACAAATGGTTACTGCCTGCGGTATTGTTTTGTGGAACTGTATTGCTGCTTCTGATTAGTGGTCGGTTTGCAACTCTCTCCACTGGCATCGACTATCTGATCTCCGTGGTTGAGAACACCTATCAGCAGTGGTTGGAGCGACAGGATACCAGTAATCGTCTGATTTTATTATCGTTGGCATTTCTGGGCGGATTGCTTGCCAGTTTTTCCCCCTGCATCTTGGCACTGCTACCCGTAAACCTGAGTTACATTGGCACACTCAATGTAACTTCTCGTTGGGATGCGTTTGTGAAATCGGGTTGGTTTGTTCTGGGAACAGTGACAGTCTTGAGTTTATTTGGATTACTCTCTTCCTTCGCCACCGCTGTAATTGTAGACTTCAAAGGCTTAGTACATTTAGCGATCGGTATCATCATCTTGCTTATGGGGTTGAGCTTTGCTGGTGTAATTCATCTGCCGTTGCCCCAAACACAAGTTTCGCTGCCCATTGCGGGTCCCTATGGTGTGGGTGTGACGTTTGCGCTGGTCAGTTCGCCCTGTGCCAGTCCAGTATTATTTGCAGTGCTGGCAGCCGCAACTGCCAGTGGTTCTCAGGTTCTCAGTGTGCTAACAATGGTCAGTTACGCTCTGGGCTACACAGCGGTTATCTTTTTTGCCAGTTTGTTTACTGGACTGGTGAAGCAAAGCCGGGTGCTGCTCCAGCATTCTGATTGGGTGATGGGTCTGGGAAGTCTGGTGTTGATTCTGGCGGGGGCATTCTATGTGGTCAGTGGGATTCGCTGGTTCTTCTAGCACGGCATTGGTTGACCATGAAGATGCAACGGTGATTCAGGCAATGCGAGCGGGCGACCTGGCTGCTCTGCAAGTGTTTTACCACCGTTATGGCGAAGCGGTGTACCGGCTGGCGTTACGGATGTTAGGCAACTCGTCTGAAGCCGAAGACTTGACGCAAGAAGTGTTTCTCACCTTCTGGCGTACTGAAACCTACGATCCAGCTCGTGGTTCGGTGCTGGTGTTTCTGCTCACCATGACGCGATCGCGGGCAATCAATCGTTTGAACCAGGTAAAATCGCAGCAAAGGCTGTTGCAACGCTGGCAACACAACCAACCGACGAGTGTGCCTAATCTCCCTCTGGAAAACGCGTCTCTGACGGAACTCTCGCATCACGTCTCAGAGGCTTTGCAAGTCTTACCTGATAGTCAGCGGCAGGTATTAGAAATGGCTTACTATGATGGGTTGAGTCAGTCGGAAATTACTGAGCGGTTAGGCATTCCCTTGGGTACTGTGAAGACGCGATCGCGCCAGGGACTCTTAAAACTAAGACAATTATTGAAAGGCTGGGTAGAGTAACAATGGAACCCCTTGAACATTCTGAACAATTGGAAACTCTACTGGCGGGGTACGTTCTGGGCGACCTGACTCCCGCAGAAGCCGCTTATGTGAAACAGCTTTTAGAGCAAAACCCAGATCTGCTGGTTGAACTACAGCGCCTGCAATCCACCCTGGCAGTATTGTCATTGTCGTTACCTGTCACCGCACCGACTCAGCAGTTAGAAACGCGGATTCTGCAAGCGGCTCAAGCGGAAGCTTCTACAGCCACTCGTTTTCCCACTCAATCGAAGGGTCAGATGAGACTGCGATCGTGGCAATGGGGCGGAGCCATTGCAGCGGCAATGATTGTGGGTTTAGGCATTGAAACTTACCAACTGCATCAGAAACTGGCAGCGACTCAACTTGAAAATCATGGACTGCATCAACAGTTGGCAACCACCCAGGCAACGCTCGATCGAATTCGTAAGAACGAGCTGGCAACAGCCCGTCAGGAGTTATCCCGCTATCAGGAAGCGGTGAATCTACTGCGTCAGCCCAATAACCGCTTCCTGACCTTGAGAGGCGCAAGTCCAATGTTGCAGTCTTCTGGCAGCCTGGTTATGGTTCCCACAAAGGATTCTGCCATGCTGGTCTTACGGGATGTCGCCCCATTGCCTGAGGGTAAAGTTTACCGTCTGTGGGCATTCGTGAATGGGCAGAAATTGTCCTGTGGAGATTTTCTGCCGAATGAGCAGGGTGACGTACTTCTACAACTGCCGCTTGATCAATGGGGAGGAACCACCGAAGTCGTCGTCACGGTTGAGCCAGACCGGGCAATGTCAAAGCCTGTAGGCGAAATGGTGATTAGTGGAAGTTAACAAGTTAACGGCTGGGGCAATTAGGTTTTTTAAGATGAGCGGCAAGAGGGCAATCACTCAGAAGATGACTGGTTTGTGACGATCGTCACTTAAAATTAGGCTATGGGAAGCAAAGCAG
>Ga0224723_1002020_pt1 | contig 11560 bp, 6 predicted proteins | sample Balambano_FR2_Me_FD_161647 | JGI IMG/M metagenome (GOLD analysis project Ga0224723, IMG submission 161647) | Freshwater sediment microbial communities from Lake Towuti, South Sulawesi, Indonesia - Balambano_FR2_MetaG | ecosystem: Environmental > Aquatic > Freshwater > Lake > Sediment | place...
GCCCGCCGCTTGTCCCCATACCAACCCGCAAAATCGCTCATCCGCCAACCCCTTCCAAAGGTGCCAGCCGATGAATCACACCAACCCGCGTCGCGCCAACCCCAGATGTGAGAATGCCGTAGCGCGCAGCGGGGGAGGGGCTTGAGGCCCCGACCTTCAACCCTCTCCCACGCTTGGGGGCTACCCTATTCACACATCTCATTGCGCTCAAGAATCCAAAAATTGGAGTCGAACTGCAAGCCGCCTCAAAGGCCGGGTTCCCAGGCCTGCGGCAACATTGACGCCCAGGTATTCACTCCCCAATCGAAACGAAAAGAACAAGATAACATGTTGATTCTAATTGGGTTTTCGCGATGCGTGAATCAGGTAGCGCTTGGGGGAGAGGGTGCGAGCGAAGCGAGCGGGTGAGGGTGGCGCCGCGCGACGCGTCTATCCGCGCGGCACCTCGAACGGCCGGGGATCAGAAAAACGCCGCACCACGTTCTCGATCAGCCGCGCACATGGATTGTCGTAGCGATCCACGGGCAGCGCGCCGATGAAATTCATCGAGCCGACGCTGAACACGGCCCCGCCGTTCGACGCCTCGAAGAAGGTGATGTCGCTTCGGATCAGCTGCTCGACAGTGCCGGGCCATTCGTGGCCCAACCGCTCCTCGTTCACCGGCTGGTAGCCGGGATCACGCACCACGGCATGCGCCACCACCAGCGCGTGGTGCGGCGTGCCGAGCTTGTAATCGATGCGGTCGAGCTCGTGCCCGGCGGCACCCCCGCCCATGAACCCACGCTCGCCGAACTGCTCGCCCGGCACGGCCTTCAGGCCCTCGCGCATGAAGGCCGCACGGGGATCGTCGATGCCTGGAAGCCACGTGTATGGATAGCCCTTGTAGTGGCCCTGCGTGGAGAAGCCGATGCCGACTAGCGACTGCGGCGGCCGGCCGATGCGCCGCCACAGCCCGCCCAGCGTCCCATCGAACTGGTGGAAGTATTCGCCCGGCTCGCTCGCCCACACACGGATGCCGGCTTCCGCGCGCCGCACCTCCAGCGCCCATGGGCCATCCGGGTGGACGGCGACCTTCCAGTAGAAGCCGTTGCCGCCCATGTACATGAAGCGCCCGCCGCCATCGATGAAGCCCTTGATGGCATCCCAAGTCTGGTTCGAATGGTATTCCGGGTGCTGGCCGGTCAGCACGCAGGCATAGGGCGCGAGTGCCACGGCACCTTCGGCGTGGATGTCGTGGTCGGTCACGATCTCCACCGCGATGCCTTTGCGGTCAAGCATGTCGAGCAGGTAGCTGTCCGCCGTCAGCCAATAGACGCCCGATTCATGCTCGGCATTGCCGGCCATCTGTACCTGGTTCACGCGCTTGTCGATCATCGGCCGGCGCATCGAGGCCATGCTGATGCCCGCGCCGTCAGGGTGCCAGTCGTACGTGCTGTGGCCGTATTCGGGATGCTCGGTCGGCGTCTGCGGCAGGGCACCCCATTCGGCGGCGTGCGCGACGATGCGCGCGGCACGGTCGTCGCGGCGGAAATTGGCGTAGACTTGGTAGGTGAAGGTCGGCAGCAGCAGCGCCACGCGCGCCACGCGCCCCGGTTCGCGCGCCCGCACGGCGAAGGCGATCATGTCGCGCCCGCCCTCGGTTTCCAGGTGCAGCAGGTATACGCCGCTTGGCCAGTCGCCGGGCACGGTCAGCGCCAGGCTCGGCTGCCAGCCGGCATCGCCCACCGCATCGGCGTGGAAATGGATGGCGCCGTAGTGCGAGCGATCGTCGTTCCAGCGATGCACGCTGCCATCCCACATCGCGCCGGTGACGCCCCGGGTCGGCAGGTGCCGCAGCAGGCCGTGTGCACGCTGCGGGCCAACGTCAACGGCCGTGTCGGTGGGAATGGCGATCGAGAAATCCCACAGCGCCACCGTGCCGTGCGGCGGCTGGCCCAGCGGCGCGCGCTGTGCCGCGAGCACGGCATCGAGGTCGGCCAGCCCCGCCACGATCCAGGGCCGTTCCAGCTTGCCGTTGAAGCGCGCCGCGCCGGCAGCGGCGATCGTCAGGTGCGCGGCACCGGAAGGCTGAGCGGGTACCGCCACGCTGGCCCACTCGGCCTCGACGTGATCGATGCGTGGCGCGCGCGGGGCCTGGTGCAGCGTGGCGGTGCCATCGACCAGCAGCAGCACGATGTCATGCCAGCGCCGCGTGGTCAGGGCGCGCGTGCAGGCTAGTTCGACGCCCCCGATCCGCGCGAACGCCGCGCCGTGCCGCAATCCGATGGTCACCGGTACGGCGGTGTCCAGGTGCAGCAGCGGCTGTTCGGCGTCGGTCGCGACTGTGGGGAACAGCGTGATGGCGAACGCCAGCGCCTGGCCGTGCGGCAGGCTGATATGCGGCACGTCGATATACGCGCCGGGCACCAGCGGCTGTACGGTGCCCTGGTGGGTACCGTCGATCGCCGATGCCACGGTTACCTCGCGATAGCCGGGACCGGCGGGGTTGGGATCGCCGCACAGCACCCGGGCGATGCGCGTGCTGTAGGGGCGCGGGCGGTCGGTGGCGATGTGGAAGCGGATCGTCTCGCCGGGCCTCACGCTCCAGCGATCGGCATAGCCGGTGACGGGCAGCACCATCTCACGCCGCGCGCCGCACGTTCCAGAACAGCGGCAATCCCTTCAGCACACCGGTCAGGTTCGCACGATAGGCGGTGTTCTGATACCACAGGCCAAGCGGGATGTAGGGCACATCCTGGAACGCTTGGCGCTGCATCCGCCGGCCGAGTGCGGCGCGGGCCGCATCGTCGGCGGCGTCGAACAGCCACTCGTCGCGCAGTTTCTCGAGCTCGGGCGCGGTCGGCCAGCCGAAACTGGCGTTGCGACCGTTGCCGCGAATCATGTTGTGCGCGGCCGGGTTGATCTGGGACGTCGCGGCGGTGAAGCTGCACATCGTGTTCCAGCCGCCGCGCTCGGGCGGCTCGGTGTTGACGATGCGGCGCAGCACGCTGCCCCAGTCGGTCGCCACCACATCCACGTTCAGGCCGCACTGGCGCATCATGTCGGCCGCCACCAGCCCCATCGCCGTGATCGGCGGGAAGTCGGTGGCGTGCAGGTGGATCACCTTCTCGCCCTTGTAGCCGGCGGCTTCCAGCGCTTGCTTCGCCCGCGCCGTACTGCGCACGCGCAGCGCCTCCATCCCCTCGTCGCTGGCCATCACGCCGCCGGGCGCAAGGAAGCCGATGTCGTCGCGCCAAAGGCGCCGGTCGGTGCCGGCGACGGCCTGCATGAAGTCGGCCTGATTAACCGCCAGGACCAGCGCGCGCCGCAACGCCGCATTGTCGAACGGCGGATGCAGGTGGTTGAAGCGCAGGAAGCCTGGAAAGCCCGAGGTCTCGATGACCTCGACCTTCAGCGCGCGGTTGCGCGCCAGCGCCGGCACCAGGTCGGCCGGCGGCTGTTCCCACCAGTCGATCTCGCCGGTCTGCAGCGCGGCGGCGGCTGTCGCCGCATCGGGCAGCTGGCGCCATTCGATGCGGTCGAAATGCGCAACCTTCGGCCCCGCGATGAACGAGGTGGTGCCGGACGGGCGCGGCACGTAGCCTTCGAACCGGGCATAGACGTCAAGCGAGCCCGAAACCCGCTCGCCGGCGACATAGCGGAACGGGCCGCTGCCGACGATCTCCGAAATCTGTTGGAACGGGTCAGTATTGGCGATGCGTTCCGGCATCATGAAGCAGGTGTTGGTGCCGGCCTTGCCCAGCACGTCGGGCAGCAGCGGGAAGGGTCGCTTCAGGCGGAAGCGGATGGTGCGATCGTCGCGCGCGCTGATCTCGTCCACGATCGTCATCATCGCACTGCCGAAGGTGTCGCGCCGGCCCCAGCGGCGGAGTGACGCGACGCAATCGCGCGCAAGCACGGGCGTGTTGTCGTGGAAGCGCAGGCCGTCGCGCAGACGGAAATCCCACACCAGCCCTTCGCTTTCCATCAGATGGCCTTCGACCATCTGCGGCTGCGCCACCAGCTGCTCGTCCCACCCGTACAGCGTATCCCAGACCAGCAGGCCGTGGTTTCGTGTCACGAATCCGGTGGACCAGATTGGATCGAGAACGGCCAGCCCGGCCTGGGCCACGAACTTCAGCGTGCGGGGCGCCTGCGCGTCGGCAAGCCGAGGGGCGGCAAGCGCCGCGGCGGAGGCGGCAAGCAGCGAACGGCGGCCAATGGCGTGGCGCATGAAAACTCTCTCCGGCAACGTGTCGTTGCCGGAAGGTTCACAGAGGCGCTGCTTCCGGTCAATCAGCCAGCGGCTAAGTCATCCGGCTGCATTCAGAATGCGTTGATCAGGCTGCCCGGCACGTCGGGCGCCGGCACATGGCGCGGCAGCCAGCCCTTCGCCTCGATCATGCCGGAGACGTTGCGCGCAACCTGGCCCTGCGGCAGCCCTTCCGCGCGCCAGGCGGCGCGGGCGGCGGCGATCGCTTCCAGCCGCGCGCCCCACTCGGCATCGAAGCGCTGTTCCAGATCGGCGCGGATGCGCGCGGCGGCACCCGGGGCCGTGCCGCCGGTCGAGATCGTCAGCAGCAGGTGCCCGCGCCGTACCGTCGCCGGCACGTGGAAGTCGCACAGAGGCGGCACATCCTCGACGTTGACCGGCACGCGCGCGGCGCGCGCGGCTTCGGCCAGCGAACGGCTCTCGGCCTCGGCGAGGTCGGCAACGAACACCAACCGCGCGGCGCCGATCGCTGCCGCATCCGGCAGCCCCAGGCGCAGCCGATCGCCCGCGCGCATGACCAGCGCCGCCGATGGCGCATCCGAGAACAGCTGGACGTTGCTGGCACAGGCCGCTTCAACCAGATCGAGCCGTTGGATGACTCGCACCCCCCGCCCGACAAGGATTATCGGGAAGCCCGGATCGAGCATCAGCGGGATCATGCGGCCTGCTCCATCGGTGACAGGGCTTGCAGACGCTGCGGGCCAAGGCGCGCGCAGAAATCGCCGAACGCCTCGCCATCCAGGCGGCCCGCGGCGAAGGCGGCGAACACGGACTCCAGCACGGCGGGCAGTTCAGCCTCGTCGATGCGGTCATGCACCTTGAAGGACAGTCGCGTGCCCTCGCGATCGCCGCCGAGATAGAGCGCGTAGCGGCCGGGCATGCGGCCAACGATGCCGATCTCGCCCGTGTAGGGCCGCGCGCAGCCGTTCGGGCAGCCGGTGACGCGCAGCACGATCGGCTCGTGGGCCAAGCCGTGCCGCATCAGCGCAGCATCGAGGGCGGAGAGTAGCGCGGGCTGCGTGCGCTCGGCCTCGGCAAGGGCGAGGCCGCAGGTCGGCAAGGCCGGGCAGGCCAGCGCGGTGCGCGACAGCGGGCTGAGCTGGTCGGCCAGGGTCACCCGGAACAGGCCGGCAAGGCGCGTGATCGCGGCCTGGTCGGACGGCGCGATGCCGGTCAGCAGCACGTCCTGCAGCGGCGAGAGGATCACGCCCGCGCCGAACCGTTCGACAACGCTGCGGATGTAGCTGCGGATGCGCGTGGCCGGCGTATCGGCGATACGGCCGGAGGCGACCGGCAGCCCGAGCCACAGCGTGCCGTCGCCTGCCGGGTGCCAGCCCAGGTGGTCGGGCACGGCGAGTTTCGGCAGTGGCGGCGGCGCTTCCAGCGGCGCGCCAAAATACTGCTCGATCTCCGTCTTCGCGGCAGCAAGGCCGACGTCGTCGATCACGTATTTCAGCCGCGCGCGCTTGCGGTCGCTGCGGTCGCCGAAATCGCGGGTGAAGCGCACCACCGCCTCGGCCGCGCGCAGCAGGTCGGACGCCGGAATGCGCGCCACGGCCGAGGCCAGCCGCGGATAGGTGCGCGACTTGTTGTGGGTCATGCCCTGCCCGCCGCCGACCGTGACGATCCAGTGCGTGATCGCGCCGGCGGAGTCGGTTTCGGCGAGGAAGCCGAGATCGTTGCTCAGCAGATCGACCGTGTTGTCCAATGGGTGGGCCAGGGCGATCTTGAACTTCCGCGGCAGATAGGTGGGGCCATACAGCGGCTCGTCCTCGGCCGCGTCGCCTGAGTCCTCGGCGGCGATGAAGATGTCGTGATGCGCGCGGGTTCGGGGCAGCAGCGCCGACGACAGCAGCTGGGCCGCCGCATCGAGCTCGCGGTGCAGGCGGTCGGCGATCGGCGCGGGCGTGGCCAGCACATTGCGCGCCACGTCGCCGCAGGTTGCGAAGGTGGTCAGCAGGCTTGCCTCGATGGCAGCGATGTGAGCGCGCAGGTTGCCCTTCGCCACGCCGTGGAACTGGATGGTCTGGCGCGTGGTGACGCGCAGGCTGGCATTGCCGTAGCGGTCGGCGAGCCGGTCGAGTTCCAGGTACTGGGCGGGCGAAAGCCGGCCGGCGGGCGCGCGGATGCGCACCATGAACTGCCAGTCCTTTTCGTGCCCGGCCTGCTTCAGCTCGGTCGCGGTGTCGCGATCGTATTGTTCGTAGGTGCCGTGGAACTTCAGCAGGCCGTAGGTCGCCTCGCTGACCGATGGCAGCGCCGGGTTGTCCAGCTCCGCCAGGATGCCGCCGCGCAGACCGCGGCTTTCGGCCTTGACGCGCTCGACGCCGCTGGGCGGCCGGGAGGGCGCATTCCGCGACAGGCCATCGGGCATTCCACACCTCGCGGGAAGAAATACGCTATGGACAAGTGGTATATCGCTCCAATACGATCCGTCAATGCGATTTTTACCCGACCCCGGAGCGTGAAATGCCTGTGCGGTTTTCCCCCGGCCATGTCGCCCTGGTCGGCGCCGGCCCCGGCGATCCCGACCTGCTGACGCTGAAGGCTGCCTCGATGCTGGCCCAGGCCGACGTGGTGCTGCACGACACGCTGGCCGGCCGTGCCGCCCTGGCGCACATGCGCCGCGGCGCTGAGGCGATCGCGGTCGGCAAGCGCAAGGCGCAGGCGCCGATGAAGCAGGCGCGCATCAACGCCCTGCTGGTTGATCTGGCGCGCGCCGGCAAGCGAGTGTTACGGCTGAAAGGCGGCGACCCGTTCGTGTTCGGCCGCGGCGGCGAGGAAGCGCTGGCACTGGCCGCCGCGGGCATTCCATTCACCATCATCCCCGGCGTCTCGGCCGGTCTTGCCGCGCCGGCGGCGGCGAACATCCCGATCACCCATCGCGGCGTCGCCGGCGCCGTCACCTTCATCACCGGCCACGACGAGACCGGCACCCTGCCCGAGGCGCTGGACTGGACCGCACTTGCCCGCGCCGGCCAGACGATCGTCGCCTTCATGGCGCTGTCGGTGATCGATGCGCTGGTGCTGCGGCTGCTGGCCGCGGGGCGCGGGGCGACGGAAAGCGTGGCGGTGATCTCTCGCGCCACGCTGCCCGATCAGCGCGTGCTGGTCAGCACGCTGGGCCAGGTGACGCTGGCGGTGAAGCGGGCCGCGATCGCCTCGCCCGCCACCATCGTGATCGGGCCGGTGGTGGCCCTGGCCGAACGATTGGAACCGGCCGAAATCCTCACGGAAACGGCGCGATGGGCAGCGAACTGATCGGGCTTGCGGTGCGGACGGCGGCGCTGGCCGCCGTCCTGGTCGCGTTCGCCTGGCTGGTCGGCTGAACGCCTAGTTCGCCGCACCCTTCGGGTCCGGCACAACGCGCAGGTAAGGCTTCAGCGTCTTCCAGCCGCCGGGGAAGCGCTGCTTCGCATCCTCGTCCGACAGGCTGGGCACGATGATCACGTCGTCGCCCGGCTGCCAGTTCACCGGCGTGGCAACCTTGTGCGAATCCGTGAGCTGAAGGCTGTCGATCACGCGCAGCACCTCGGCGAAGTTGCGCCCCGTGCTGGGCGGATAGGTCAGCATCAGCCGCACCTTCTTGTTGGCATCGATCACATACACGGTGCGCACCGTCACGGCCGGGTCGGCTTCCGGATGGATCATGTCGTACTTGGCACTGACCGACTTGTCGTGGTCGGCGACGACAGGGAAGTTCAGTTTCTGGCCCTGCGTCTCCTCGATATCCTTCGCCCAGCCGTCGTGGCGGTCGGTGGTATCGACCGACAGGCCGAGAATCTTCACGTTGCGCTTGTCGAACTCTGGCTTCAGCCGCGCCGCTTCGGCCAGTTCGGTAGTGCAGACGGGGGTGAAGTCCTTCGGGTGGCTGAACAGCACGCCCCAGGAATTGCCCAGCCACTCATGGAAGCGGATTCGGCCGCTACTGCTGTCCTGTTCGAAGTCGGGGGCGGTCTGCCCCAGCTGGATGCCCATTGCGGTCCCTCCTCAAAGGTTGCACGCCACGATATCGTCGAACTTTCGTAGTTGTTCAAGATTACACAGATGTCGTTTGTTTTATCTGCGGCCCGACGGCGTCGGCCAAACTGTCGCCGTGTGCTGCCGGGTGGCGCTATCGTGCGCCATACTCCGCGCAAGGCAACCCGCATGGACACTATACCCCCCGCCACGTTGGCCGGCCTGCGTCAGCGCATCGCCGATCATCGCCTGGCCGATGAGCCGGCGCTTGTCGCGGCGCTGGCCAGCCAGGCCGAGAAGATTCCAGCCGCCGCGGCGGCGGCCGAGGCGGCCACGCTGGTTGCCCATCTGCGCGATCGCGGCAGCCCCGGCCTGATGGAGAAATTCCTGGCCGAGTACGGGCTTTCCACCGAGGAAGGCGTTGCCCTGATGTGCCTGGCCGAGGCGCTGCTGCGCGTGCCAGATGCCGCCACCGCCGACGCGCTGATCCGCGACAAGATTTCCGGCGCCGATTGGTCGCGCCACCTGGGACAGAGCGCCTCGCCGCTGGTCAATGCCTCGACATGGGCGCTGATGCTGACGGGGCGCGTGATCGGCCCGCCCCACGGCGCCGAGATGGACGTGGCCGGCGCGGCGCGCCGGCTGCTGCGCCGCGCCGGCGAGCCGGTGATCCGCACCGCCGTTGGCCAGGCCATGAAATTGCTGGGCGGCCAGTTCGTGCTGGGCACCGACATCGCCGACGCCATGGCGAACGCGCGCGAGGCGGAAGCCAAGGGCGTCACCTTCAGCTACGACATGCTGGGCGAGGCCGCGCGCACCGAGGCCGACGCCGAACGCTACTTCCGCGCCTACTCGGACGCGATCGGCGCGATCGCCGCGGCCTGCACCGGCAACAGCGTGCGGACCAATCCCGGAATCAGCGTGAAACTCTCCGCGCTCGATCCCCGCTACGAGACCGCGCAGGGGGCGCGCGTGATGCGCACCCTGGTGCCACGGTTGCTGGCGCTGGCACAGGGCGCGCGCGCGGCGAACATGGGCTTCAACATCGACGCCGAGGAAGCCGATCGGCTGGACCTGTCGCTTGATGTCATCGAGGCCGTCCTGCGCGACGGGTCGATGGCGGGCTGGGAGGGGTTCGGCGTGGTGGTGCAGGCCTATGGCCGCCGCGCCGCCCCGGTGATCGACTGGCTGCACACCCTGGCCACCGCGCTGGACCGCCGGCTGATGGTGCGGCTGGTCAAGGGCGCCTACTGGGATTCCGAGATCAAGCGCGCGCAGATGCTGGGCGAGGCGGGCTTCCCCGTGTTCACCCGCAAGTGCAATACGGATGTTTCGTACCTCGCCTGCGCGCGAAAACTGCTGGCGATGACCGATCGGCTGTATCCGCAGTTCGCCACGCACAACGCGCACACCATCGCCGCCATCCTCGCGCTGTCGCCTGATGCCCGGGCGTTCGAGTTCCAGCGCCTGCACGGCATGGGCGAGGCGCTGCACGAGGAAGTCATGCGGCGCCATGGCACGCGGCTGCGCGTGTACGCGCCGGTCGGCGTGCACAAGGACCTGCTGGCCTATCTGGTGCGACGGCTGCTGGAGAACGGCGCCAACAGCTCGTTCGTGCACCAGGTGCTGGACGCCGCGGTGCCGATTCCGCGCGTGGTGGCCGATCCCGTGGCGATGGCACGCGCGGAGAATTTCTCGCCGCATCCGCGCATCGCCCCGCCGCCGTTGCTGTTCGGCGGATCGCGCCGCAACAGCCGCGGCTGGAACCTCGACGATCCGGCGACGGCCGAGGCGCTGGACGAAGCAATGGCCCCATGGCGCCACGCGCAGTGGACCGCCCCTTTCCCCTCTCCCGCGCTTGAGCGGGAGAGGGAGGGGCCCATCGCGCAGCGATCGGAGGGTGAGGGCGGCGTGGCGGCGGCGGAAATCCGGAATCCCGCCGACCCTTCCGACCTCGTCGGTCAGATACATGTCGCCACGCCTGTGCAGGCGATTGCCGCGCTCGACACCGCCAGCGCCAGCGACTGGCCCTGCGCACCGCTGACCACGCGCACAGCCGCCCTTCGACGCGCCGCCGACCTTTACGAGGCGCACGCTGCCGAACTCATGGCGCTCGCCGTGCGCGAGGCGGGCAAGACCCGCCCCGATGCGGTGGGCGAGCTGCGCGAAGCGGTGGATTTCCTGCGCTACTACGCGACGGAGGCCGAAACCACGCTGCCGGGCCGTTCTCCGCTTGGCCCGAGCTTATGCATCAGCCCATGGAACTTTCCGCTGGCGATCTTCACCGGCCAGGTCGCCGCCGCGCTTGCCGCCGGCAATCCCGTGCTGGCCAAGCCGGCCGAGCAGACGCCGCTGATCGCCGCGCGCGCGGTGGCCCTGCTGCACGAAGCTGGCATCTCCGCCGATGCGCTGCAGCTGCTGCCGGGCGATGGCCCGACACTCGGCGGCGTGCTGCTGCGCGATGCCCGCGTGAAACTGATCGCCTTCACCGGTTCGACCGCGACGGCGCGCGTGATCGACCGGCTCGCGGCCGAGCATCTCGACGCGGGCGTGCCGCTGATTGCGGAGACCGGCGGCATCAACGCAATGATCGTCGATTCCAGCGCCCTGCCCGAGCAGGTGGTGCGCGATGCGATCGCCTCGGCCTTCCAGTCGGCCGGCCAGCGCTGTTCCGCACTGCGCCTGCTGTGCCTTCAGGACGACATCGCCGAGCCGGTGATCGAGATGCTGGAAGGCTCGATGCGCTGCCTCGTGCTCGGCGACCCATGGGACCGTGCGACCGACATCGGCCCCCTGATCGATGCAGAGGCGCAGACCCGCATCCACGACCACCTCGATCGGCACCCGCCGCGCCTGCAGTTGCCGGCGCCGCAGGCGGGCACCTTCCTCGGCCCGGCGATCGTGCGGCTGCCCTCGATCGAGGCGCTGAGGGAGGAGATCTTCGGGCCGGTGCTGCACGTGACCAGCTTCGCCGCCGCGGAGATCGAGACCATCGTCGAGCGCATCAACGCGCTGGGCTATGGCCTGACCATGGGGCTGCACACGCGGCTGGAGGATCGCGTGCGCCGGGTGGTGGCGCGCGCGCGTGTGGGCAACCTTTACGTCAACCGCAATCAGATCGGCGCGGTGGTCGGGGTGCAGCCGTTCGGCGGCGAGGCGCTTTCCGGCACGGGGCCGAAGGCGGGCGGGCCGCTTTATCTGCGGCGCATGTCGCGCGCGATCGCGCCCGACCCGCTGGCCGAGCTGGGCGCCATCCGCGCCCGCGCCGGCGACCTGCCGGGCCCAGCCGGCGAGAGCAACCGGCTTACGCTGCATCCCCGCGGCCGGGCGCTGTGCCTGGGCGAGGAA
>Ga0224723_1002021_pt1 | contig 11555 bp, 12 predicted proteins | sample Balambano_FR2_Me_FD_161647 | JGI IMG/M metagenome (GOLD analysis project Ga0224723, IMG submission 161647) | Freshwater sediment microbial communities from Lake Towuti, South Sulawesi, Indonesia - Balambano_FR2_MetaG | ecosystem: Environmental > Aquatic > Freshwater > Lake > Sediment | place...
CAGTTTCAGCCGCTGTAAGCAGGCGACTGCGCAGCATCGGCAGATTTTCGTTGAGTACGGTAAAGCCGGCAGCCATGGCGTGCCCGCCATGGCGCACCAACAGTTCTGCACAGTCGTCCAGCGCTGCGGTAATGTGAAACTCTGGAATGCTGCGACACGACGCGCGGCTTTCCACTGCGCCACGTTCAAGAATAACCGTAGGGCGGTAATACTCCTCGGTCAGGCGACCAGCAACGAGGCCCACGATACCAGCGAGCACCTCATCGTCCTGGGCAAAGATCAGGTCACTGCGAGCGGTGCCGTCCTGCTCTATCGCGGTGCGGATGCGGGCCTGTGCCTCGCGCATCAGCTCCTGGCGCCGCTGATTAAGGCGATTGAGCTCCTCTGCCTGGCGTTCAGCCACGCGTTCATTGTTTGTTGACAGGAGTTCATAGGCAATAAGCGCATGTTTAAGGCGACCAGCCGCATTAATGCGCGGTCCAAAGCCAAAGCCAATGTCCATCGCGCGGATTGTTCCCAGCCTAAGCCCGGACGCCTGCGCCAGAACTCGCACCCCCAGGCGCCTCCCTTCGTTGAGTACCTGCAAGCCCAGGCTCACCAGAAGTCGATTTACAGGGTCATTAAGGCGCATAACGTCCGCCACAGTACCAATAGCGACAAGATCAAGAAGGTCGCTGATGCGCAGTCGTGGCTCTGAATCAGCCGTGCGCAGCAGTTGAAGTGCCAGCATAAAGGCCACGCCACAACCTGCCAGATGCTGGTACATCGCATGGCCGCCGCAGTCAATCTGCTGAGGGTTAATCACTGCCAATGCGTTGGGGATCTCTGGCCCAACGCTGTGATGATCTGTGACAATCACGTCAAGCCCAGCCTCAGCAGCATCGGAGACTTCCTGTACGCTGCGAATGCCACAGTCCACGGTCACAACAAGCCTGAAGCCCTCATCCGCCAGCCTGAGGAGGGCCGGTGAATTGAGGCCATAACCTTCATCTACGCGATCCGGGATGTATGCCACCGCCGCTGCACCCAGGCTGGTCAGCACCTGCATCATCAGCGCGGTACTGGTTACGCCGTCACAATCGAAATCGCCGTAAACAGCGATCTTCTCGCCGCGCGCTATCGCCATGTGGAGGCGGCGCGCGGCTGGTTCCACGTCCTTAAGCAGTTCGGGGCGCAGCACGGCCCGCAAGGCTGCTTCATTGTTTTCATACAGGAACCGGTTCGCACTATCGGCATCCTCTATGCCCCGGTGATACAGAATCTGGGCGAGAACAGGGTCAAACTGTTTGAAGCGCGGCAGCGCGCCTGTGGGAGCAGGTGGCAGCACCTGCCACCGCTTTGCAATGGTGGACATACCGTGTCATTCTGCATACAATGATTGCGTCGATAGTACCACGCCCAAACTCGCATCACAACACTCCTCAAGAGGCACACGTATGGCAAGAATCGTCTTTATGGGTACGCCAGACTTTGCGGTGCCCAGCCTCAGCGCCCTGATTACGCACCACGAAGTAGTAGGCGTGGTTACCCAGCCCGATCGTCCCGCCGGTCGTAAAGCAGTTCTAACCCCACCGCCCGTCAAATTGCTGGCCCTGCAACACCACATCCCCATCATCCAGCCAGAAAAGCTGCGCCAGCCGGAGGCAGTTGCGTGGCTGGAAGCTGCCAACGCAGATATTTTTGTAGTGGCCGCGTTTGGCCAGCTTCTGCCGCAGCGTGTGCTTGATATTCCAGGGCGTGGCTGCATCAACGTTCATGGCTCACTGCTGCCCCGCTGGCGCGGCGCGGCGCCCATCCAGGCTGCAATTCGGGCTGGTGACGCTGAAACAGGCATCACACTCATGCTGATGGATGCAGGGCTGGATACAGGCCCTGTGCTGGCGAAACGCAGCATCCCCATCGGCCGCACAGATACAGCCGAAGTGCTTTACCCCAGGCTCGCGGCGCTGGGGGCTGCTCTGCTTGTAGAAACGCTACCAGCCTACCTCGCCGGGCAAATCACGCCGCAGCCGCAAAACGAGAACGAAGTCACCTACGCGCCGCAGATCAGCAAACTGGACGGTGCCATCAACTGGCAGGAACCTGCCTTGTCTATAGAACGTCTCATCCGCGCCTACACGCCGTGGCCTGGCACCTACACCGTGTGGGAAGGCAGGAAGATCAGAATTACTGATGCTGTAGCCGCGGAAGGATACGCAGACCCAGGAACAATAGTGCGCAGCGATAAAAACGTTGCGGTTGGCTGCGGAGAGGGAATTCTCATCCTGCACGAAGTGCAGCCAGAAGGCAGAAAGCGAATGAAAGCCCTGGAGTTTGTAAATGGGTATCCAGCATTTGTCGGAGCCTCGTTATGAACACCGATCTTTTCATCGAGCCTTCGCTGCTTCGTGAACTTGCAGAACAGCACTGGAATCAGTGGGACGTGATGAAGTACCAGCTTCAGTACGATGATGACCTGACAGATGAACACCTTGACGCGGTGGTAAATGAGCTTGCACAGCCCATCATCCGCGCGATTGACTGCACAAAGTGCGGCAACTGCTGCCGTGTTCTTTGGGTAGATGTTGAAGAGGCTGATGCATCCCGGCTCGCAGAGGGTTTGCATGTCCGGCTGGACGATATCAGCACCCATTATATCACCCATCCGGTTGAAGGCGACCCACTTACGTGGGGGCGCATCCGCAGCCGACCGTGTCCGTTCCTTACTGGCACACGCTGCGGCGTATACGAACATCGTCCGCAGACATGCCGCGACTACCCTTTCCTGACCCCCGACTTTAGATGGACGCTTGACGATCTCATGTCTGGTGCTGGCATATGCCCTATTATTTATCACACGCTTTGTGCTGTTGAACAGCGCGTTGATGACATCACAGCCGGAAGGCTCTAGATATCTGCGACGAGGCGCAGCATCTTCACCAGATCCTCAGCGCGCTCCACAGGCTTCTCACAATCAAACAGCAGATAGCATGCCCGATCAGCAGGTATGGCATGTATACCGCTGGCAAACCGCAGACTGTGACGACCTACAGTCTGATACCCTCCGCGCACCAGCACATGCCCGCTGGTGAGGACGCACTGCGGGTATGCAGCGATCTGTGATAGGTATGTCAGGAAGGCGTCAATATCTGCCACATAGGCATCGAGGCCACGACCACGCTCATTGTCGAGGAAGAGAGCATCCCAGACTAGCGCCATCAGCGGCTCATGGCGCAGCAGTATTTCTGAACGTAGAAGGTTCACAAAGCGGGGATCACTGGCATCCTTTACAGCAAGGTTATCGTGGACAGCCCGGCGGTAAGCAGCATCATGCCGCAGGGCTTTCAGATTGTAGTGCTTCAGCCTGTCGTCTGCCAGGCGAAGCAGGCTTTTGTGGTCAAACGTAACCAGGATCTCCATCGCATCGTCATCGCTGGCAAAAGGCGGCGCACCCGCATGCGACAGCGTAACACCTGCCTGTGTTACAACATAGAATGGCAGGCTTTGCAGAAAAGCCGTGACTGCATCCCGTCGGAACGCAGTAGCCGGGTCGGCTTCGGCGCGGGCTATGGCCCACTCCAGCGCCGCGTTATAAATCAGCGGCTTACCCCGCGAGAAAAGAACATCGTAGATGTGAGGCAGTTCGTGATTGCCACACAGCACGACCACATGCTCGTGACCGTAGGTCTGCTGCAGGCGCATCAGATCCTGCAGGATGTCCCAGCTTGCATCGGGATACGCGACATCATCAGGCTTGTGGATGAAATCGCCGCAGATGATCAGATGATCACACTCCTGACGTGCCTGGAGCCTGACGTATTCATCCCGCAGACGCTGGTAACGCGCCCAATCTCCGTGCAGATCAGTAATGGCCATCGCCTGTCCTGATAACAGGCTGGCTACGCGCACAAAACGGCTCAAAAAAGATAGCTCTCCGAAACGAAGATCAACGCACAGGCGATCTCAAAGGCCAGCGCAAAGGCATATACCCGATTGCGGAATAACGCGCGATTCGCAAATCCAAGGAGCAGGCGTGTAAGCGCCATCCCCCCAAAGGCGAACGCAAGCATAATGAAGGCTGTAGGGTACAGCCGCAGCAGCAGTGCCCCCAGGCCCAGCGCGGTGTACAGGCCGCCCCAGCCAATCCGAATTTCGGCAGTACCGTTCGGTTCCGAAGCGCCAAGACCAACCGATGCTGCGAGGCGCTTTGGAGCGATAAGCGATATGATGCCAAACACCAGCACCAGCAGAGCAGCGGCCAGCTTAAGGGCATACAAAGGCGACATAATTCCCCCGGAAAAAGCCCTGCTAATGCCAGGCAGGGCTTCACAGACTATCAGTAACCCAGAATGCTGACGACGTCACGAACGGCTTTTGCGCTGATTTCCAGCATGCCCTTTTCCTCGTCGTTCAGTTCCATCTCGATAACCTTTTCAACGCCGCCAGCGCCCAGCACTGCCGGCACACCGATGTACAGATCCTTGTAGCCATACTGACCGCTCAGATACACTGCGCTGGGGATCACCCGCTTCTGATCCCTGAGGATGGCTTCCACCATTTCGTAAGCCCCTGCTGCAGGCGCGTAATAGCCGCTGTAACCCAGCAGTCCCACGATTTCACCGCCGCCCTTGCGCGTGCGTTCTATAATTACCTGCAAACGATCCTCTGCAATCAACTCACGAACCGGGATACCCGCGATAGAGGTGTGGCGTGGAAGGGGCACCATTTCGTCGCCATGACCGCCCAGGACGATGCCATGCACATCCTTGATGCTGACGCCCAGTTCCATCGCGATGAAGGTCTTGTAACGGGCAGTATCCAGCGCGCCTGCCATGCCAATCACACGGTGCGCTGGGAAGCCGCTTTCGTGCAGCGCAACGTGACACATGGCGTCCAGTGGATTGCTCACCACGATGATGATGCTGTTGGGGCTGTACTTCACCACCTCCTTGACCGCGCCTGCAACAATGTTCTGGTTGGTCTTTACCAGATCGCTGCGGCTGGGGAACTGGCCAGTAACCGGATCCTTCTTACGCGGTACACCTGCAGTCACAACCACAACATCACTGTTCGCTGTCGTTTCATATGTGGCAGCGCCGCTGAGGTTGAGATCGAACTTAAATACTGGCGCGCTTTCAGCCAGATCCAGCGCTTTGCCTTTGGCAGCACCTTCGACAATGTCAATCAGCACCACATCCGCTAATTCCTTCGAAGCAATCCAATGGGCAGTGGTAGCCCCAACATTGCCTGCGCCGACAACAGTTACTTTATGACGACCCATAGAAATCTCCTTAAGATATTCAAAAATAAGAGGGATCGGCTGTGTATGATACCCGATCCCTCCATACGTGTGTAGAAGCGTTTGCTTAGATTTTCGGCCCACCTGCGACGATCTCTGAGCCTGCGACTACCCGAAACTTCTCAAAGTTCTGGCAGAACATCGTCGCCAGCTGCCGTGCACGCTCATCGTAAGCCAGGCTGTCTGGCCAGCTTGCCTTTGGATCCAGCAGTTCTGTGGGAACGCCGGGCACATGCTGGGGCACTGCCAGGCCAAAGTATGGCTCTGTTTCAAAGGACACATCGTCAAGCAGGCCATCCAGCGCGGCGTTCACCATCTGGCGGGTGTACTTCAGCGATATACGCTCGCCGCGCCCGTTCCAACCGGTATTGACGAGATAAACCGTCACCTTGTGCTGCCTGATCTTGCTGGCAAGCAGCTCAGCATAGACAGTTGGGTGCAGCGGCATGAAGGGCGCCCCAAAACAGGCGCTGAACACAGCCGTCGGCTCTGTTACACCTCGCTCTGTGCCAGCCATGCGGGCCGTATACCCGCTGATAAAGTGGTACATGGCCTGCTCAGGCGTCAGGCGGCTGATAGGCGGCAGCACCTCGTAGGCGTCAGCCGTCAGGAACAGAATTGTCCGGGGATGCCCAGCGCGGCCTGTGGTGCTGGCGTTGGGAATAAAGTAAATCGGATACGAACAGCGTGTGTTCTCTGTATAGCGGGCGTCGTTGAAATCGGGGGTTCGATCGTCTCGCAGGGGCACATTTTCCAGAATCGTGCCAAACTGCTGCGTCGTCGCGTAGATTTCAGGTTCGCTTTCCGGGCTGAGGCGAATCGTCTTTGCATAGCATCCGCCCTCAAAGTTGAAGATGCCTTCATCGCTCCAGCCGTGTTCATCATCGCCAATCAGCACCCTGCTCTGATCCGCGCTGAGCGTTGTCTTTCCCGTGCCACTAAGGCCGAAGAACACGCCCACATCGCCCCTGGGCGACACATTGGCAGAGCAGTGCATGGGCATTACGTTCTTTTCTGGCAGCAGATAGTTCATCACGCTGAAGATGCCCTTCTTCACTTCACCACTGTACAGCGTACCGCCGATGAGGATCAGCCGTTTTTCCAGGTTAGCGAGGATAAACGTGCCAGTGCGTGTACCGTCAACATCTGGCTTAGCGATAAGCCGGGGGGCCGCAAGCACAGTGAACTGAGGTTCATGCACTTCCAGCTCAGCAGATTCAGCCCGCACAAACATATTCCAAGCGAACAACGCGTGGTAAGCCGCTTCGCTGATAACGCGAATCGGCAGGCGATACGCCGGATCAGTGCCGGCAAACGCATCGTGGATATACAGGTTATCGACATGGCTAAGGTGATCGAGCACCTTCCTGTGCATGCGGTCGAACAATTCCGGCGTGCAGTCCTGGTTTACTGTGCCCCACCAGATCTTTTCGTCAGAAGGTGCCTGCCTGACAAAGAATTTGTCCTTTGGGCTGCGACCGGTGTACTGCCCAGTCAGAATTCTGATGGCGCCTTTGTTTGTCAGCTCCCCTTCGCTGTTGCGGATAATGTGTTCCACTAACTCTGCTGGATTGAGGTTCCAGTGAACAGCAACACGGCGAACATCAGCGGCCTTCAGACCTACAGCTTCCAACCCGATACTGCTGTGAACGTGCGAGGTTGCATACATACTGACCGTCCCTTCTTAGCTGTGCATTGTGCATGTGGTAGTGCAGCCTGCTTACATCACCCAGTATAGGTCAGGCGATGAACCCGGTCATATGATGCTTGTCGTCACTCGTTCGTGACAAAAATCACATTATACTCACAGAACGCGTTTGTCCTCCGCGTACTGGGTCGTTTCCAGGTGGACAACATCGCCAACGCGGAAGAGATGCCAGCCATCAGCAGTATGCTGGAGAGTCGTTACGGACGTGTTATAAAAGTGTTTGCCCATCAGCGCCTCAACGCCAAACAGCCTGTTCAGCAGCCAGCGGATGGCACCACCATGTGATACCAGCACAATATTTTCATGGGGTTCTGTGCGCAGCATTTCCTGCCAGAAGCCGTAAACGCGCGCCTGGGCCTGAAGGCGGCTCTCACCTCCTGGCACTGCATAGGCATCACTGTTCTCCCAGTAACTGTATTCAAGCGGGTACGTCTCCAAGATTTCCTGCCGTGACAGGCCCTGGAAAACACCACAGTGAATTTCGCGCAGGCGTTCATCTGCGTGAATCACCTGGATGCGAGTGGTGCGTGCTATCGCGCGCGCTGTGTCGTAGGCGCGCAGCAGATCGCTGGTGTAGATCGCGCCGATAGGCAGGCTGTGAAACACCTCAGCCACCAGCCGTGCCTGTTCACGCCCATGGGCATTTAGTGGAATATCGAGGTGACCCTGCCAGCGGCCCGTTACGTTGTAATCTGTCTCGCCATGTCTAACGATAAAGACCTGTTTCACTATCATCCCCTGCTTCCTCAACTTGACGACATGCCGACAAAACGGCACAATTTAGCATAATTCTAAGTCTAGCATGGTGAAAAGGTGTTTCCAGTGGAAATTGAACGTAAATCGTGGGAGCTGCCAGATTTCAAACCCTCTCCCGGTCTCCTTACCGGCCTGTCTATGGTCGGTGGGCTGGGCATTGTCCTGGTAGTGGTTGCCCTCGCCCTTGGCGCTGCCGCCGGCGATAACGCGGATGCCAACGCTGTTGGTATAGTGACTGTGCTGGGACTGCTGCTGCTGCTGACGGCCATTGGTGGCTGGGTTTTCACCGTGCAGCCTTACCGCCGCTTTGATGACATTAACGTGCCAGTTGAAGCCGAGCCCCACCACGATGACCACAGTCACGCCGAGGAGCATACCCCGGCACATGCTGCGCACTAAGGCCGCATGTACCGACTGCCACCGCGCCACCCCGTCGGCGATGCCATAGAGGGCACACTCATCACCCTGGATGGCCAAACACTTCTGGTAGACACAGCGCCCGCTGATGTCAGCGTGGTTCACGCCGGCCAGATGATCTTGCGGTACGCCGTAGTCTATCTGGGGCGTTCATACCATGCCATCGTCCCTGAACTGATTGCGATGGATACGGGCGGCGGCTACAGCGGCGAGGAAGCGTGGGATTTCCTGATCAACAAAAGCAATCTGTTCCCGCGAGCGGATGTAATTGGCTATCGTGAGGATGGTGAGGAGGACATGGTTACCGTCAAGTCGCTCGACCTGGCCGCACCTGTGCGCACATTTGTTTACGCAGATGAGAACTCGCGCAGGCCAATTGGCGTTCTCAGCGCTATTGTCATGCAGGACACCAGCCAACTGCCACAGCGCGCGCTGGACTACTGCGCACACTATGCGACACTGGCTGACTGGTACGGGCGACAATGAGCGATCATGATGACATCTTCGCCGATGACTGGCCGCCTGATCACCGATCAGGCGTGGTTGCTGTGGTTGGGCGGCCAAATGTAGGCAAATCCTCGCTGATCAACGCTGTTCTTGGGCAGAAGATCGCTATTGCTACTCCCAAACCACAGACCACACGCCGCCAGCAGCTTGGTATCTATACCACCTCACAGGCGCAGATTCTATTCGTTGACACCCCCGGCATTCACAAACCGCATAACAGGCTGGGTGAATACATGCTGGGCGCCGCTGAGGCGGCTCTTAAGGACGCAGATGCCATCGTTTGGATTATCGACGCAAGCGACAAACCGCAGGCCGGAGATCAGTATATTGCTGAGAGACTGACGGCCATGAAAGTGGCGGCGCCTGTCCTGCTGGTGCTGAACAAGGTTGATCTGCTGAAGGGCTTTGTCGACTTTACTGAACATGTGGCGCTGGCGCCCAATGCCAGAGTGCTGCATGTTAGTGCGTTAACAGGTAAAGGCGTGCAGACGCTGTGTGACGAACTGGCAGCTTTGCTGCCCGTGGGGCCGCGCTACTACCCGGTAGATCAGCTCAGCGATCAGAATATGCGCTTCATTGCAGCAGAAATCATCCGCGAGAAGATCATCAACAACACCGACAAGGAAGTTCCTCACAGCGTCGCTGTCGAAATCGACGGCTACCGTGAAGAGCAGGAACGGGTTGTCATCTCAGCGATTATCTACGTAGAGCGTGAATCACAACGTGGTATTCTGGTGGGACGAAACGGATCCATGATCAAAAAGATCGGCACTGAGGCGCGTATGGAAATCGTCGGCCAGGTAAATACCGCTGTACACCTGGATTTGCGGGTGAAGGTGCTGACGAACTGGCGCGATGATGAAGCCCTGATGCGCCGTGTAGGCTACCGCAAAGCTAAGGGCGAAGAAGAATAGACCTGGCCTGCTCTACATCCCGGTGCAATTGGGCCATCAGCGCGTCGACGCCATCAAATTTTTGCTCGCTTCGCAGCCTGGCAGTAAACGAGATCGTCAGATTTTCTCCGTAAATGTCACCAGAAAAATCAAGCAGGTGCGGTTCCACACGCATTCGCTGGCCATCAAAGGTCGGGCGCACCCCAATATTGGTAACAGCAGCATAGCGCAGGCCGCGCACTTCTGCCCAACCAGCATATACCCCCAGTGCTGGGATGACCTGCTCGTCCCACACAGCCAGATTCGTGGTGGGGAACCCCAGCAGTCGCCCACGCTGATCACCCTGCACAACGCTGCCACGCAGGCTGTAAGGACGCGCGAGCCACTCAGCCGCTGTTTCAACGTCGCCAGCCTCCAGCAGCCTGCGCAGCTGCGTGCTGCTGATAATTGTTCCATCACCTGCCTCGGTCACCACATCCACTGTAGAAACGTCAAAGCCGTGCGCAGCGCCCTGGGCACGCAGAAATGCCAAATCACCTTCGCGCCGGTAGCCCAGCGCAAAGTCTGGCCCTACCCACAACGCACTGAGTTGCAGATGTGTGCGCAGGCTTTCAACAAAAGCCTGGGCTCTCATCTGGCGCAGGGCATTATTAAAAGGTTGCGTGACAACCACATCAACACCCATCGCCAGCAGCATGTCAGCGCGCTCTTCAGGCGACATCAGATAGTAGCGACCTTTGATTCCGTGCAGCACAGCATCCGGATGTGGGAAGAAAGTCAGCACAACAGCCAGTCTGTCAGTGGTTCTGGCCGCGTCTACCAGGGCACGAATGAGGCGCTGATGCCCGATATGAATACCATCGAACACGCCAATCGTCACAATGGAGGGTTTCTCAAGCTTCGTCGCTTCCAGGCCGAGTGTGTGGGTCATACGTGAAAAACCTTCACAGGTTTCAGAAGTTGATCTTCTTCCTTCAGCAATGCCACCACTACGTCGCCGGGCCCAAAGCCAACGATGGTATCGGACGTCGCGCCGCCGCCCAACGCCGGGCGCCAGGGCACAGCGCGACCATGCGACAAATCCCGCACCTCATCAGCAGTGAGCCAGATGTGTCGCAGATGTGTCAGCGCCCGTACGGGCGGCACAAGGATTTCGGGCAGCATGTGCGCTGTCAGCCCTTGCAGTTTAATCGCGTCGCTCAGGTGGAAAGCACCGCTGCGCGTGCGCACCAGGCCCGCCAGATGGGCCCCCACACCCAGCATCTCCCCAAGATCATAAGCAAGGCTGCGGATATAGGTGCCGCTGCCGCACGTAACATCCAGGACGGCCTCAGTGCCGTTCATGCTCACCACCTCAATGCGCTCTATATAGACTTCGCGCGGTTCCAACTGTAAGGCTTCGCCTTTGCGGGCCAGTTCGTACAACTTTCTGCCGTCTTTCTTGATGGCGCTGTACGCGGGCGGCACCTGCCTGATATGGCCGATAAAGGCCTCAAGAGCACGCTGAACGGCTTCCTTTGTCAGATGATCTGCCGGATGTGTGCGCACCACCTGCCCTTCACCGTCGTAGGTATCGGTTACAACACCAAAACCCACAGTTGCGCGGTACTCCTTAGTCGTGCGCATGACAAAGTCGCTTAGGCGCGTTGCTGCCCCCACACAGAGCACAAGGACGCCGCTGGCCAGCGGATCCAGCGTACCCGCATGCCCCACTTTCAGATTGCTGTCTACAGGGCGCAGCGCACGGCGCACAAGGTTTACCACATCGTGGCTTGTCATGCCCAGAGGCTTGTCTATATTCAGGAAGCCGCTAAACAATGTCCAGTCTGCCTTTGCTGGCCGCTGAGTGCAGCAGCGGGATGACACGACTCATTACGTCCGCCAGGGTACCATTAATGGTTGCGCCGGCGGCTTGTATGTGCCCGCCACCCCCAAAGGCTACAGCCACACCCGCAACGTCGTAACCGCGCTTGGCACGCAGGCTAAGGCCAACCTG
>Ga0224723_1002023_pt1 | contig 11554 bp, 7 predicted proteins | sample Balambano_FR2_Me_FD_161647 | JGI IMG/M metagenome (GOLD analysis project Ga0224723, IMG submission 161647) | Freshwater sediment microbial communities from Lake Towuti, South Sulawesi, Indonesia - Balambano_FR2_MetaG | ecosystem: Environmental > Aquatic > Freshwater > Lake > Sediment | place...
CTCCGCACCCCGCACTCAGCACTCAGCACTCAGCACTCAGCACTTAGCACCCCGCACTCCGCACCCCCTTAGTAGTAGTTACCTACTTTGCGATGACGAACTGCTGTCAGTCCGTTGGGGTTGGATACGCGACCATCGGAGACTGTACAATACACTAACCAGTGGTCGCTACATTCAATTGAATCAACCACTTCGCATTCCATGTATGCGAGAGCGTCAGTTAGAATTGGACACCCATTTTTCGCTGTTTGGGTTTTCACTCCGGCGAATCTATCTGCACCTGGTAGTAAACGTTTGAGGAAATGTTTTTTCAACTCTTGGTAGTTACCTTCTTCTAATACGTTGAGAACGAAGCGATCGCCTACTTTCAGTAAGGATTCTATGGCTCTGTCTTTGGCAACTGCAACGGTAAATCCTAATGGTTGAATGCTGGCTTGAGCTACCCATGATGCTAACATGGCACTATTAACATCATCTTTTTGGGTGGTAATGATGTAAAGCCCACTACTAATCCGTCCTAGGGCTTTTTCCATGTTGACATCAAGAGACTTGATTTGCTTGATGTTGCGATCGCGCACCAGCATCTGTCCCAAGTCTGTACCTGCTTCTTCTAACTGTTGGTAAGTCGCAGTGGTGGGAGTTTCTTTGATTTTAATAGCAGGGAAAGCTTCTTTTACACCTTGGTCAATAAATCTTCTCCGCAATGGGTCGATGGGTTCGTCGTCTCCACCGTAAGATTCAAAGAAGCCAATTACTTGCTTATCTTTAGCAACCGATAATAAGGAACTCATTCCCGCTTGGGCTGCGATCGCTTTTGATGGCGGCATACCGATAATAATACCAGCTGCTCTACCTGCTAATTCTTGAATTTCTTGGATTTCTGCGGAAGTTAAATCCATCATTTCCACAGCAACACCAGCTTTTTGCACACCGTGAGCAATGGCTGTTGTTAGGCGATCGCTATGTCCGTAACCGGAAACATAATATAATGCGACGGTAGTTTCCGCTTTGGCTTGTTTTTGACTCCAGCTTTGGTAGCAGTCGCGGAGAATATCTAAGTTGTGGTAGAGTAACGGCCCGTGTCCGTTGGCGATGATGTTGATTCTACCAAGTTCGCCCATTTTATTCATTGCATTCAACAATGAGCGAGCATTCGGACCCATTAAGCAATCGTAGTAAAATCTGAAGTCAGCTTCAATTGCTTCTAGGTCTTTATCAAAAGTATCATCACTACAGTAGTGCATCCCAAACGCATCACAGGTGAATAAAGTTTGGGTTTTGCGGTCATAACTAAAGATTGTGTCAGGCCAGTGGAGATTTGGCGCACTGACAAACTCGATTTCGTGACCATTTCCTAAGTCTACGCGATCGCCTGATTTGACAATCCGCTTACTGAAGGGGTCGTGAACTAAGTTCTCTAAGAACTGAAGTGCAACTTTTGAAGCTAAAACAGTGGCCCTTGGCGCTAACTGGAGAACGTCTTCCACTAAACCACTATGGTCTGGCTCAGTGTGGCTGACAATAACGTAATCAATCGCCTTGGGATTTACTAAACTTTTGAGAGTTTCTAGATACAATCCCCGAAATTTGGTGTGGGATGTATCAACCAACGCGATACGCTCACCTTTAATAAGATATGAATTATAGGTCGTACCGTTTTGTAGACCAAATTCGATATCAAAGCGATCCCGATCCCAATCAAGTGAACGAATCGCTGTTGTGTTAGGAGCAATATCGACAGTTTGTATAGTCAGTCGTTTTTGGGCGTTCTCTGTGAGCGCAACCATTATTTATCTCCAAGCACAAATCGTGAATATTCATTTCTTGTTTTTTATTCTGCCAGGATTATTTTTATAAAGTTGTTACTCAGATTATATTTATTAAAAATGAAAAAGTATCAAATGTTGCTATTTTACTGAACTACTTTTTACTTAGTTAAATCACAACAAAGAAATTGTTGTTTGCGAACAAATATTAGAGATTTCTCTGTTTTAGCAGAGTTTTTTACAGCAAAAATGTCTACTAAAGCATATTTTGCTAAAATTAATTTGTAACAAAAAGCATAATTTGGTGCGCTCCTTTGCAACAGAAGAGAAAACCGGGATCAGAAAATAAACTCAAAAATATTGGCAAAACTCTTGCCATGTATATACATATAGCAATCCTAAATGAATCGTGAAAAAATAGATCCTCGTGGAGACGAACTGGTGGGTCGTCTCTACTAAAACAATTTCATAAATAATTTAGGACTGCTATAGTAAAAAGCCTTATGGTATCTAAACATTATATTTTTTCTCCTCAGAGTAACCAAGTTGTGGGATGTAAACATCAATAAATTGACGACCGCAATTTGTACTTCGGTGATTCTGTTTACCTCGTCGCTTACCATTTTTTCCAATCTCAGCAGAGTACCTCAATTCATCCCTCTATTACGCAACACCTGATTAACCCACCTCCACAGGTCAGGTTGGTCAAACGACGCCTTTGGTACATCCGCAAACAATCTTGGCACGAAGCGTTTCATTTGGAGCGAAAAATTGCAGTTTGCGTTGTCTAATTGTTAAATATAAGGTAATAGTATTAATGACATCAAGGTAAAAAGCATGAGCATTCAACTTAAACCTGAACACGAGCAGCTTATTCAAACCCGACTTGCAAGCGGTAAATATGAGAATGCGGATGATGTTATCGCCAAAGCATTAAAATTACTGGAAGAATGGGAAAAAGGCTATCAGGAGTGGGAAGAAGATACCCGTAAAAAAATAGCAATTGGACTTGCTCAAATCGAACGTGGAGAGGTAGTTGATGGTGAAGTAGTAATGGCGCAATTACAGGATAAAATACGGAAAGCGCGTCAAAATCAAGGTTAATGCAATACGTTATAGCAGAAGAAGCAATTCAAGATTTAAATGATATTTTGGATTATTTTTTAAGTCGCAATATTGATGCCGGGGAGCGATTTACACAAGAATTTAAGAAGAAGTGTAAGTACCTAACACAATTCCCAAATATAGGCAGAAGTTACATAAATATCGACCCAACATTGAGAGGAATACCGATAGATGGGCACATCATATTTTACCGTGTATTTGAGGATAGCGTTGTAATTGTGCGTGTAATTAGCGGCTACCGTGATTTAACATCTGTATTTATAGATGTAGATGATTAAGATGCCTTTGGTTCTCAACAGCTTAGTGAATTTCTTTCCACAAATTACAGTTACTTCAGAACTACCCATAAAACAAAATCTACCCTATACATATAAGTATAAGGTAGATTCAGTAATATTGTACTAGTGGATCCGAGCAGAGTCGAACTGCTGTCCAGACTGGGTATTTACCCCCCGCTCATTCACAGGCTTAGCCCATCTTACCCTCAAGGCTGGGATCGTTCATTATCCCGAACGTAGGATGCTTTGATTGAATCTTAGCTAGCAAGCCAACCAAAGAACTCTTGCTAGAGCGTCCGTTGGGGGTTGGTCTCTAGTCCTTAACGGAGTCAAACCAGAGACGCTCGAACCGTAAGAGGTTATTATGCAGCTACTAGAGCTTGCTTACGAGCGAAAGGAACGATGTTGTTCGCATTTACTTTTGTTTTGAGCCTTTGATTTGCGAGAGACGACTCACTCTCGACCTGAATCACAGAGTAGCTTTCGCCATCCTGTCGAAACCGTGACGGACCCATGCTTTATACAAACTATTATAGTACGCGCTTTCAAAATGTGCCACTCTCAGAGCGTGTTTATAAATAAAATATTATGTAGGGTGTGTTACGGCTTGATAGGCATTTGGGGTTACGATTGGGTCAGTTTAGCCGTAACGCACCGATTAAAATGGTACGTTGAGCTACGCTACAGGATACCCTACAAGTTTAAGATGTAAAGGTCTTTTATAACGGACATTTTACAAAATTTACAATGTGTCGATTTTTCAAGATAATTTGGGAAACATATATCTGATAACAATTTCAGATGTGTTCCCTATTCATGCGACTGCAACTTCAGCCACCTCCCAATTTCAAGCGATCGCCTAACAACTCCTTTAGTAGATTTCCAACGCTACCACTACGTTTAATTCTGATTGTTCCATTTGTGTTACAAATCGTTGTCGTAGTCGGATTAACTGGATATTTATCGCTGCGGAACGGACAGCGAGCAGTTAATGATTTAGCAACAAAACTTAGCATTGAAGTTAGTTCTCGCATCTACCAGCATTTGGATAGCTACTTAGAAACGGCTCGTCACCTAGCTCAAATTAATGGTGATGCGATGGAAATGGGTTTGCTTAATCCCCAAGATTTAGAAAGTCTGGGACGTTACTTTCGCAAGCAAGTATATTTATACAAAGTTGGTTTCGTTAGTTATGGAGCATCGTCAGGCAAATTTGTAGGTTCTGGGTACTACACTAGTGATGATGTGGTTGTGATTGAAAGTAACCCAGAACTTTATGGTAGTAGGGATAGCTACATTCACTCAACAGATAGTCAAGGAAATCGGATTAAAGTAGTAGATACTTATAAAAACTACGAATTTGACAAAGAAGCTTGGTACGCGCAGACATTTCAGTTCCAAAAACCCACATGGACTTTATATCAGTGGGAAATTACACCCTTTCCTCTTTCTGTTTCTGCTAACCGTCCTATCTTTAATAAAAATAATCAATTCATAGGTGTGATTGGGATTGACCAACGTCTTTCACAAATTAGTGATTTCTTACGACAATTAAAAGTTAGTCCCCAGGGAAAAACATTTATACTAGAACGTAACGGGTTAATTGTTGCTTCTTCAAGTATCGAAAAACCATTTCAACTTATTGATGGCAAACCAAAACGCCTTTTGGCAACGCAAATTAATGATTCTTTGATTCAAGCTACTGGTAAATTTCTAAAAAATAATTTTGGTAACTTAAGTAAAATTAAGGGTAAACAACAGCTTGTTTTTACACTAAGTGGTCAGCGTCAATTTGTACAAATTACTCCTTGGCGAGATGATTGGGGTTTAGATTGGCTGGTAGTAGTAGCTGTTCCAGAATCTGATTTTATGGCACAAATTCATGCCAACACACGCACGACAATTCTTTTGTGTTTGGGCGCTTTATTACTAGCGATAATAGTAGGAATTTATACATCGAGTTGGATTACTCGTCCAATATTTATGCTTTCCCAAGCTTCTTACGCGATCGCCAACGGTGAATTAGACCAAAAAGTTCCAGAACCAAGAGTGAATGAGCTAGGGATTTTAGCGCAGTCATTTAACCGCATGACCCAACAATTACGAGACTCATTTACTGCTTTAGAAAAAACCAATAAAGAACTAGAAACACGGGTTGAAGAGCGTACTTACCAACTACGAGATGCTAAAGAAACAGCAGATAACGCTAACAAAGCCAAAAGCGAATTTCTGGCTAACATGAGTCATGAATTGCGAACACCACTCAATGGTATCCTAGGATATGCTCAAATTCTCCGCCGTGGTGAACCGTTAACAGAAAGCGGACGCAAAGGAATAGATGTTATTCAACAATGCGCTTCACACTTATTAACTCTCATCAATGATATCCTCGACCTCTCCAAAATCGAAGCTCAGAAAATGGAACTTTATCCAGTTGATTTTTATTTTCCTTCTTTTCTAGAAGGAGTTGCAGAAATTTGCCGAATCCGAGCTGAGCAAAAAGTAATTAAGTTTATTTATCAACCAGATACTCAACTACCTGTAAGTTTACGAGCAGACGAGAAACGGTTACGTCAAGTTTTAATTAATTTACTTGGGAACGCGATTAAATTTACTGATAAAGGTAGCGTTACTTTCCGAATATCATCACAGAACTCTAATTCTACGACTCAACCCGAAATTTATAAAATTCGCTTTGAAGTTGAAGATACAGGTGTGGGGATGACTTCTGAACAACTAGAAAAGATATTTTTACCTTTTGAACAAGTAGGAGAAACCAAAAAACAAGCAGAAGGTACTGGATTAGGATTAGCCATCAGTTTAAAAATTGTCTCACTTATGGGTAGTCAAATCAAGGTGGAAAGTGAGTATGGTAAAGGAAGCACCTTTTGGTTTGAAGTAGAGCTACCAGTAGCTTCTGATTGGGCAAAAAATTCTAGAGTAGTAGAGCAAGGAACTATTATTGGATATCAAGGTAAAAAGCAAAAAATCTTGGTTGTAGATGATAAATGGGAAAACCGCTCGGTAATGGTTAATTTCCTAGAACCAATTAATTTTGAAGTAACTGAAGCAAGTAATGGTCAAGAAGGATTAGAGATTGCTACTCAATGGCAACCTGACTTAATTATTACTGATTTAGTCATGCCTGTAATGCACGGTTTTGAACTTATGAAACAACTACGTTCCTTACCACAGTTTCAGAATATAACAATTATTGCTTCCTCTGCTAGTGTATTTGAAATTGACCAGTACAAAAGTTTGGATGCTGGTGCAGATGCATTTTTGCCTAAACCTGTGCAAATGGAAGCTCTGTTACAACTATTATGCAAACACCTGCAAATTGAATGGATATATATGGAAGATACTACTGACCAAGAAAATATCTCAAGTTTGGAGACTAACATACAAGTACAAGATATAGTACCACCATCACAAGAGATACTAAATCATCTTAATCAACTGGCGAAAAAAGGCGATGTTTACAGAATTATTGATGAAGCAAATAAACTTAAAGAATTAGAGCCAAATCTCATACCATTCACCCACAAGTTAATTCAACTAGCAGAAAACTTTCAACTAAAACTTTTGCAAGAGTTTATTGAACAGTTTCATAATACTCTCTAAAACTTAAATAAATCACAGCTATTCAGTAAATCAGTTTTAAATTAATATGTTCACTAATGATGGCTTTATTCTAATTGTTGATGATAATCCAACAAACTTGTCTGTTTTAGCTCACACCCTTAAAAGTGCAGGGTTTTCTATTCGTATTGCTATTGATGGAGAAAGAGCTTTAGAACAACTACAAGATGATTGTGACTTACCTGAACTAATTTTACTTGATGTGCAGATGCCAGGAATTGATGGATATGAAACTTGTAACATAATTAAAGCAAATCTACACACACAGCATATTCCAGTAATTTTTATGACAGCGTTAGCTGATACTGAAAGTAAAGTCAAAGGGTTATCATTAGGGGCTGTAGATTATATTACTAAACCTTTTGAAGATGAAGAAATTTTAGCTAGAGTACGTGTACATTTACATAACTGTCAGCTAACTAAAACACTCCAGCAATGGAATGGGCAATTAGAGCAACGCATAGCAGAACGTACATATGAGTTGGAAAAAGCACAATTGCAAGTAGTACAGCAAGAAAAGTTCGCTACGATGGGTCAATTAGTAGCAGGAGTAGCTCATGAAATTAATAACCCAATCAGTTGTATTTTTAGTAATATTGTACCAGCTTATGAATATATTACAGACCTAAAAGCAATTATTCACCTTTATCAACAAAACTATCCTCATCCTGTCACGGAGATTCAAGCAGCACTAAAAGAACTTGATATTGAGTTTATTCTAGAAGATTTACTGAAATTACTGGCATCAATGAAATTAAGTGCAGAGCGTATTAAAGATATATCTGTATCTTTAAGAAACTTTTCTAGAACCGATACTCATAAAATACCTGTAAATTTACATGATGGGCTTGATAGTACTTTACTTATATTAAGACATCGCCTGCAATCTTGCAATCATCGTCGTACTATTAAAGTAGTTAAATGTTATGGTGTTATACCTCAAGTGAACTGTTATCCAGGCTTAATAAATCAGGTGTTTATGAATATACTTGCTAATGCTATTGATGCTTTGGAAGAATTTAATACAGAACATAATCATACTAATTGTATTACAATCACTACCAAAAATATTTACGATCAAGTAATTATTAGTATCAAAGATAATGGTATGGGGATGACAGAAGATGTGAAAAAACGTGTTTTTGACCAACTATTTACTACTAAAGCTGTTGGTCAAGGTACGGGGTTGGGATTAGCGATCGCACGTGAAATTATTGTTGAGAAACATGGGGGTAACATTGAAGTAAATTCTGCACCAGGAAAGGGAGCAGAATTTGTTATTAGTTTGCCTATTAATAATTACTGAGATACCCCATGCATAAATACAGGGGGTTCTAACTCACAACGGGAGTTTCGTTTACCCTTACAGGTTCCGACTCGTATACAGCTTGCCCTGTAGATACAGCTTGTTCTATAATATCAGCAGCACGAGTTACTCCCCCAGCCCGGTGAATTGCTTGTTGTAACTTGACTGCGTTTTGTTTATATGATTCTTGGGTCAATACTTTTTGGATAATATCTCGCAATTTCGGAACACTCAAATCTTTAAGTCGTAAAAATTTCCCCGTACCACTCCAAGCGATCCGCGCTGCTGCTCCTGGTTGATCATTAGTGATGGGAATTGCCACCATCGGTACACCGTTATTCAATGATTCTAAGATAGTGTTGGGTCCAGCGTGGGTAATTACTAAGCTTGCTTTTTGTAGTAACTCTAACTGCGGTGCATACTTTACTACTATGGGATGACCAGGTAACGATAATGCTTCCGCTTCAAATGCACCACCGAGAGAAATCACAAGTTGAGCGTTAATAGTAGTGCAAGCTTCAGCTATAATTTCAAAAACATATTGCAGACGATTTTGCAATGTTCCCATAGAAGCGTATATTAAAGGTTGTCCAGTTAACTTGTCCCAAGGAAAATCTACTACCGGGCGTCCTATATGATCGTGATATGGGCCTGTAAAGTGAAAGTATGGAGGTAAATTTTGTCTGGGAAATTCAAACTCAGCAGGTTGTTGACTAATAATTGCTAGCTGAGAGTAAACATTTTTTTGCCTAGAATAAGGTGGCAAATTCCACTGCTTGCGGTATTCGATAATCGGTTCTCGGATGGATTTGGTAAGGTGATTTAATAAAGAGTAACCTAACTGATTGCGAAGTTGTGCCCACCATGCAGGATTATAACTCCAAGCAGTTGACATAGGAGGAATGGTTTTTTCTTGGTTCATTACCAAAGCACTGCACACAGTAATGCATGGAATTCCCAAATATTCAGCAACAGTAACACCCGCAGAGGAAATTTGGTCTACCAAAAGTGCTTCTATACCAGCTTGTTTGATTGCATCGGGAGCATCACGTAGAATTACCACAGTGGATTTTTTGATTAAGGCAATCGTATAACGTAATGCTTCCGACCCACTTAATTTTCCCATTTCCGCAAAATCTTTTGCTGCTGTTCCTAAAGGATTATCTGCACCAATAACTTGAAAGTTCAATCCCGCAGCCAATGTTCGGGATTCGACATCTAATCCTCCTAATAAAGTAACTTGATGACCCCGCTTTTGTAACTCTCTTCCCAAGGGAAACATGGTATTTAAGTGACCTGTAGCTCCAGGACAAATAATGCCAAAATGAGTCATAGCAACTCCTCTGTTTCATTAATAACAAAAGTGATTTAGTCTTAAGTGATGTTAAATTGTATTCGCAAATGTAATACAAAATCAGGGTTTAGGCTGTTAACCACAAACTGAATAACTTAATCGGTTCCACTCTTAACGTCACTATAATATGTAATAGTTGTTCTCTATGACTTATGCACTTTCAGTCAAAACTGATCATAGAATATTTGCGATCGCTTCATCAATAAGGTGCGTAGACATTAAATGATAATCATTTCACAAATACTGACTAGTTTTTATACTATATTTTATGATTAGAAATTTTTATGAATCAGACGACAAAAATGTTAGCTAAAATAATTTAATGGTGCTACCCTAACGAAAAGAAATCACCTAAACTTCTCAAAAATTGTTATGATACTAAGCAGACTGCCATTCTGAGTAATATCACCATATAATGTTTGTGAAGTAACACGTCTAAAAGTGTACATTCCATGAAAACAGCTTCAAGCCTAATCCCAGAATTTGAACAAATATTTAGAGACAAGCTAAAGCTAAATAATTGTCGGCTCAGAAAGAAAAAACAAGAGAATAATTATGAGATTATTACACCAGCTAAAGATATATTCTTGATGAGTTGGCAGGAATTTCCAGAAATTAGTTTGGTATACCAACCTGTAGGAATACGTACAGAACAAACTGTGGTTTACGAGAAAGCCATCCGCTCGCATATTAATTTTTGTGTAAGTTGTATTCAGGAAAGCATTACGGTTGCATTGAAATAGAATTTAAAGCTCGGTAAAAAAAGACCGAGCTTTATTTTATAAAAACAAACAAATAACTTGCTGTACTTTAAACACTTTTTCTAGTCTCTTATCTAGGGCTTGCTGAAAAAGCCTACAGAGCGAATAAGACAAGCTCTATCGCTTGAAAAAGACCCTCACCCCGTCCTCCGGACACCCCTCTCCCAAGTTTGGGAGAGGGGAGGGGGTGAGGGCTGCAAGGCTTTTGAGCTTCTAGATGTTATTTCCTTGCACGAACTTTTTGGTAAAAAGGCTGAAAACTATTACCTATATTAACTTATAACTTTATTAAGCAAGCCCTATCTAGAATAAGCGATCGCACCAACGGTGGAAGCTAACGAATCCAAGAAATGAAGGAAGGTAACGACTGAAAAAAATCCTTATGTGGTGTCAGTAATCGCGTAGGAAATTGAAAGAAACCCCATAAATCCACGTTAGCAAGTCCATTTTCCAGAGCTTGTAAATTTACAGAGTAATAGGTATTGTTGAAATCAACTTATGCAGTTCCTTTGATTAATGAAGTAATCTACTGTAGTTTCAAAAATTTATCTAAAGCACTTACCATGCTTTGGGGCCAGCGGCGAATATTTTTCACCCAATTAATATCTTTATAGCGGGTATCTAGACCATAGGCTGCAACCCAGTTACTTTCAGCTTCACCTTTTTGTCCTTGTACCCAGTATGCTGCTGTGAGTGCTGCTCGCATATCGGCAAACTTCGGATATTTACGGACGATATTTCTCATTTCCCGGATTGCTTTGTCTATTTGACCAGTTTCATACAAAGCGAGAGCATAGTTAGCACGAGCAAAAGCAAAATTTGGAGCCATTTCTATTGATTTTTGATAATCAGCGATCGCCATTTCCCATCTTCCCAAACCTGCTTGAGCGTTACCCCGATTGTTATAAGCCATCGCGTCTTTGGGGTCTAGTTCCAACACCCGATTGTAATCAGCGATCGCCATTTCCCATCTTCCCAAACCTTCCAATGCAGTTCCCCGATTTAAATAAGGGTCTGTAACATTGGGTGCAAGTTCCACCGCTTTGTTATAATCAGCCAAAGCCTCCTGCAACTTATTCTGACTGACCCGAGAATTTCCCCGATTACTCCACACAGCTGCATTATCAGGAAATTTCTCCAAAATCTCCGTCCAATATTTCTCAGCGGTAGCAAAATCACCCTTATTCGTTGCTGCAAAAGCCTTATCACCCAACTCATCCCGTTGTTGTAACTGCTCCTGTGTTAGTTGTGATTGTGCCACCACTGGTAGACATGGCGTAAATACAAGTAAGAAACTTAAGAAAATAACAATTATTTTAATC